>WBZX01001940.1_pt1 | contig 14727 bp, 17 predicted proteins | sample 5204211 | NCBI WGS metagenome assembly WBZX01 (sample SAMN12344362, study PRJNA552823) | activated sludge metagenome | biome: Activated sludge suspended growth; feature: Nitrification reactor; material: Wastewater; isolation source: activated sludge from nitrification reactor of wastewater...
CCCTGGAGTGCTGGGCCACGACCGCGCTGGGCGCTGCTGCGGTGGCTGACCAGGTGGTGGCCTGCCTGGATGCCTACGACGCCTCCCACGGCACCGAGTCCGTGGAAGTGACCAGCCGGCAAGGCGCGCACGACCCCGAGCTCGGGCTGGATGGCGAAGTCGTCACCGTCCAGTGGATGCGGCTGTAGCCGCTGAAGTTTTCAACCCCGCCCGGCCGCCGCGCCGGGTTCTCTCTGTCTGAAAGGACCTCACCATGACCTATGCAATCGGGCGCGGCGTCCGCGTCGAAGTCGGCATCACCGAAGGCTCGCCGATCACCGTCACCGAGGTGACCGCGGCCGATCCACCGGTCGCAACCTCCACGGCCCACGGCCTGCTGCAGGACAGCATCGCCTACTTCGCCACGGCCACCGGCATGCCCCGCCTGGAGGGCCAATCTGTGCGCCTGGAGACGGTGGCGGCCAACAGCTTCAACCTCGAAGACCTGGACACCACGAACTACGGCGACTTCACGGCCGGCTCGGTGGTGCCCATCACCGCCTGGTCGACGCTGGTGTCGAGCACCGAGTACAACAAGGCCGGCGGCGAGGCTTCTTCGCTGGACATCACCGTCCTGCTGGACGAGCAGAGCCAGGAAGAGGCCGGCCCGCTGGCGGCCGAGACCGTGACCTTCTCCGGCCGCATGGAGACCATCGGCTCCACCGCGCTGGCGAAGGTGCGCAGCGTGGCGCGCGACGGCGGCAAGCTGGTGTTCCGCGTCACCCTGAAGGACGGCAGCGTGCGTCACTTCCGCGGCTCGCCCGGCATCCCGAGCGAGCAGCTGTCGCAGGGCGCGGTCGGCTCCTACAGCTTCAACGTCATCGTCAAGCAGCACGTGCTGGAAGGCGCCGCGTGAACCAGCAGGCCCTGATCGCGCAGATCCTGGCGCAGCGCGAGCGCTGGCTGGAAATCGAGCCCGGTAAGCGGCTGCGGCTGCGTCGCCCAGACCGCTGGGGTGCGCAGCTCTTCCGCAAGGGAGACCTCGACCTCCTGCTGGCTCAGGTGGTGGACTGGGAAGGCTTCACCGAGGCCGACCTGCTCGGGCAGGCCATCGGCGCAGAGGATGCGGTGCCGTTCGGCCCGGACCTGTTCCGCACCGTGGCGCGCGACCGGCTGGACTGGATCGAGCAGATCACGACGCAACTGCTGGACATGATCCAGCAGGCCTTCGAGAAGGAAGAGGCCGACGCAAAAAACTGAGAGCCCTGCTCGACGAGCGATCGCTCGCGGGGCAGGGCTCTGAGTGGATGGCGCAGGCCGATGCGGGCGACCTCCTGGCCATGCGCGCCTTCGCCTACCTGAGCAACGGCATGGGCGCATTCGACTGGGCGGGACTGCCGGTCGTGTGCGCCCTGTTCGACGTGACTGACCCGGAAGCCCTGATCGGGCGCCTGGTGGTCATCAAGACCCACAAGCCACCCGCGCCTGAGGCGCAGGACTGAGGACACCCCATGCCATTGGCCACCCTGTCAGTCGACCTCGAAGCGCGGCTTGCCTCGCTGGAGCGCGGCTTCGACAAGGCCTACCGCTCGGCCGAGAAGAACGCCGCGCAGATGGAGGCGCGGTACGCGAAGGTCGGTGCGGCGATGACCGGCATCGCCCGGACCATCACCGCCGCCTTCGCCGGCATCTCGGTGGTGGCCTTGGTCAAGGGCACGACCGACGCCCTGGACGCCTTCAACGACCTGAAGGACGCGACCGGTTCCAGCATCGAGAACCTGAGCGCGCTCGAGGACGTGGCCCTGCGCACCGGCACGAGCTACGACTCGATGGCCGGCGCCCTGGTCAAGTTCAACAACACGCTGAAGGAAGCCAAGCCGGGCAGCGATGCCGAGCGAGTCATCAAGGCCCTGGGGCTCGACGTCGAGAAGCTGAAGGCCCTGGACCCGGCCGAGGCGCTGCGCCAGGTGGCGGTGGCCCTGAGCGGGTACGCCGACGACGGCGACAAGGCCCGGGCGGTGCAGGAGCTGTTCGGCAAGAGCGTGCGCGAGGTCGCGCCCTTCCTGGCCGACCTGGCGAAGCAGGGCCAGCTCAATGCCAAGGTGACCACCGAGCAGGCCGAGGCGGCCGAGCGGTTCAATCAGCAGCTCGCCTCGATGCGCAAGGATGTGACCGATGCGGCGCGGGCCATCGTCGGGGACATGCTGCCGGCGCTGTCGGAGTTCCTGCGCCAGCTCACCGAGGGGCGAAAGGCCTTCGGCAGCTTCTCGTCGGCGCTGTTCTCGCTGGGCACGTCCCGGACGTTCTCGTCTGACACCGAGGCCCTTCGGTTCTACCGCGAAGAGCTGGAGAAGGCCAAGGGCGCGGTGGAGGCCATCGAGGCCGGCGCCGATGGCGGCCGGTTCTCGCTGCTGGGCAAGGATCGCCTCGAAGCGGCGAAGCAGAACGTCGCCGAGGTGCAGAAGTACATCACGTACTACCAGCGCCTGCTGGGCCTGACGGACGGCAGCGCGGGCGGTGGTCGCGGGAACGTGAACCCCGGCGACGCGGGTCCTCCGCGGCTGCGCATCCCCGACGCGCTGAAAATCCCGAAGGCGGCCGTCGAGAAGGCCGACCAGATCGACGACAGCACGCGGGCGCTGGCCGCCTACGTGTCGCAGCTGGATCGGCAGCTTCAGGCGACGCAGGACCTCACCGAGGAACAGGAAGCGCTGAACTTCCTGAAGAGCCTGGGCAACCTGGGCGAGATTCCACAGGTCCGCGAGATCGTGCTCGGCCTGGCCGCGCAGAACGACGCGCTGAAGGAGCAGGAAGAGCTGCGCCGGCTGAACATCGCCGCGGCTCAAGAGCAGGCCCGCGTCGAGAAGCAGATCAACGATGAGTTCGACCGGCTGTCCGGTCGGGCCGACGACGCCCGCAAGGTGCGCCTCACCGAGGCTCTGGAGAAGAAGCTCCAAGAGAACCCCTCCGCGTTCACGCCCGAAGAGCTGGACCGCATCGTGAAGGGCATCGCCGGCATCTCTGGCGAGATCGCCAAGACCAACGACATCGCCAACGAGCTGGGCCTAACCTTCAGCTCGGCCTTCGAGGACGCCATCGTCGGCGGCGGCAAGTTCTCTGACGTGCTCAAGGGCCTGGAGCAGGACATCATCCGCATCGTCACCCGCAAGCTGGTGACCGAGCCCTTGGGCAACGCGATCAGCGGCGCGATCAGCGCCGGGACCAGCGGCGGCGGCTTCGACATCGGGGCCATCTTCTCCAACCTCTTCTCCGGCTTCTTCGCGCAGGGCGGCTACATCCCGCCCGGCCGCTGGGGCGTGGTTGGCGAGCGCGGCCCTGAGCCGGCGTTCGGCGGACGCACTGGCCTGACCGTGCAGTCGAACGGTGGGTCCGGCATGTCGATCAGCCAGCAGTTCGTGATCAGCGGCCCGATGGACAAGCGCACTCAAGCGCAGGTCTTCGCGGCAGCTTCCCGCGGCGCACGCGCGGCCACCATGCGAGGGACTGCCTGATGGGCTTCCTGACCACCCGCTTCCCCGACCTCATCGCCCGCGGCGCGACTGGCGGGCACGCGTTCTTCGACACCACCATCGTCGAGGTGCAGTCCGGCCACGAGGTCGCCATCTCGAACTGGTCGGCCAGCCGTGGCCGCTGGAACGTCAGCCAGGGCATCAAGATCAAGCGCGACGACAACACCGTCGTCACCGACCCCCGGCGCTACGAGGCGGCCCGCGACTTCCTGTACATGGCCCGCGGCCGGCTGCACCGCTTCCGCTTCAAGGACTGGGCCGACTACCGCTGCCAGCGTGCCCACGGCCGCCTGGTGCAGATCACGTCGACCACGTTCCAGATCAGCAAGGTCTACGGGTCGGAGGTGGCCTTCGAGTACGTCCGCTCGCTGACCCGGCCGGTGACCGGAACCATTCAGGTCTGGCTCGACGGCGTTCTCCAGTCCAGCCCGGCGAACTACACGGTCAACGTCGACACGGGCGTCGTCACCTTCGGCAGCGCGCCTGGCGCTGCTGTCCGCGAGGTGGCCTGCGAGTTCGACGTGCCGGCCCGCTTCGACACCGACCGGATCGACGCGCGGCTGCTGCACCGCAAGGGCGACGGGACCATGTTCCTGGAGTGGGACAGCATCGACATCGTGGAGGTCCGCGAGTGAGGTCGATCCCCTCCGGGCTGCTGACCCACCTGCAGGGTCAGGCGCTGACGGTGGCCTTCGGCTGCCTCGTGGAGCGTGCGGACGGCCTCCGGCTGGCCCTGACCACCGCCGACATCGACTGCACGATCAGCGGCGTGCCCATCGACGGCGTGGCGACTGGCTCGGTCACCTACCTGTCCGAGCCCGGCCTGGACGCATCCAACATTCGCAGCACGTCGGGCCTCGAGGTGGACAACCTCGAAGGCGTGCTCACCGAGGGCGGCGTCGTCACCCGAGCGGACATCCTGCGCGGGCTGTGGGACGGCGCTGCCTGGACGCTGTTCCAGTTCAACCGCGCCGACATTTCGCAGGGCTTCGTCGTGCTCAAGGCGGGGCACCTGGGCAACATCCAGCCGCGGGTCGGCAAGTTCGTGGTCGAGATGCGCGACCTGCGCCAGGCGCTGCAGGCCGAGCACAGCGTGGTGCTGCAGCCGGACTGCCGGCACGACCTCGGTGACGCGAAGTGCGGGGTCAACCTTGCCAGCTTCACCGACACCATCACCGTGACCGGCGTCACCAGCGCGCAGGTGTTCACGCACAGCAGCACGCGGGCTGACGACTTCTTCGGCAACGGGCACATCACCTGGCTGACGGGCGCCAATGTCGGCGTGCGGGTCAAGGTCAAGACCTACGCCAGCGCGTCGGACACCTTCACGCTGGCCGAGCCGATGCTTTCGGCCATCCAGATCGGCGACACCGCGACGGCTGTTGCCGGGTGCCGCAAGAGGCGCACCGAGGACTGCGCGGCCAAGTTCTCGAACGTCCTGAACTTCGGCGGCTGGCCGGACAAGCCCAAGGTCAAGGACACGCTGGCGGAGCCCGAGGTGGACGCATGAGCCCGGCCGATGTTGTCGCGGCGGCTCGGTCGCTGCTGGGCACGCCGTTTCACCACCAGGGCAGGCTGCCGGGCGTGGGCGTGGACTGCGCCGGCGTGCCCATCGTGGTCGCGCGCCAGCTGGGGCTGGTGGCGCCTGACTTCGACGTGTCGGCCTACTCGTCAGAGCCTGACGGCGTGAGCCTGCGGGCCTTCTGCGACGAGCACATGAGCCGGTGGGGCTTCGAGGAAGTCGGCGGCGTGGTCTTGGTCAGCTTCCGCGGTGGTGCACCTCGGCACCTGGGCATCGTGGCCGATCACGTCAGTGGTGGCCTGTCGATCATCCACGCGGACGGCGAGCGCAGGAAATGCGTGATCGAGACCCGCCTGGAGTGGGGTCCGTACATGCGGCGCGTGCAGGCCTACCGGCTGCGCGGGGTGGAGTACTGACATGGCGCAGCTTGCGATCATGGCGGTCGGCGCTGCCATCGGCGACGCCACCATCACCGGCACTTACCTCGGGCTGACCGGCGGCGCCATCGGCTGGGCGCTGGGCGGCGTTGCGTCGTCGTTCCTGGTCAAGCCGAAGTACCAGAAGCCCCCGGTCGGCGACCTGAACGCCACAGAACTGCAGTACGGCTCGCCCGCGCCTGTGGTGTTCGGCACCATCGTGACGGCCGGCTCGCTGGCCTGGATGTCGGACAAGCGCGCCACCGCCGAGACCACTGAGGTCGGCAAGGGCGGCAGCGACACCGTGACCACCGGCTACACCTACAGCGCGGACATCAAGTTCGTGCTCGCGGTCGACTCCGGCGACGGCGCCCGGCTGCTGCGCGTGTGGCGCAACGGCAAGCTGGTGTGGTCGGCGCGGGCGGGCTCCACCACGGACACGCTGATCCAGAGCAACACGACCGACCTGTGGGACGCCATCGAGCTGCGCGACGGCAACGCCACGCAGATGCCCTGGTCCATCTACGAGGCGGCGGTGGGCACCCCCGACGCGGTGGCCGACCGCAACAGCTACACCGTCTGCATCACCAACGCGCGCTTCGGTGGCTCGCCGACGCCGCCGTCGTACCTGTTCGAGATCACCACCTCGGCGACCGACTCGCCGGGTGACGTGTTCCTGCTGCTGAACGCCAACGACGCCAACGGCACGACCACGGCCACGGACGGCAGCGCCTGGAACCAGACCGTCACGCTGACGGGCTACGAGCAGCAGGCCAGCGCGGCAGCGTTCGGCGCCAGCGGCTTCGTGAACAACACGACCGGCTACGCCATTTCCGCCACCGGCCTGACTGTGCCCTGGAACGCGGCCACCAGCGGGCTGACGGCAGAGGGGCGGATGCGCATTACAGGAGAGCCCGGCAGCGGGTTCACCATCGCGCAGGTGGTCGCCGGCTCGCTGACCATCCGCGCCTACATCGACGACGACCTGAGCCCGGACCTGCGGCGCCTCGTCCTGGTGGTTGGCGCGCAGTCGATCAACGCCGACGACGTGCTCGGGCCTGACGCCTATCCGGTGCCGCGCGAGGCCTTCTTCCACTACGCGCTCGACTGGAACGCCGACGCGCAGACCGCCACGATCTACATCAACGGCACCGAGTACCTGTCGCTCACCTACTCGGGCACTGTCCCGACCACGACCAACATCACCAGCGTGTCGGTCGGCAGCGGAGCATCTGGCACGGTCGAGGTGGACGGCGCGCGGTGGACCCGCAACTACCGCCGCTATCCCACAGGCTTCACCCCGCCGTCGAGCGAGCCCACGGACGACCTGCTGGGGGTGAGCGACCCCAACATGGTCGACCTGGAGGACGTGGCTACCACGCTGGCCCTGCGCTGCCCTCCGCTGACGGCTGCGACCGTGGACTTCTCCGACCTGGCCGGCATCGAGGTGCGCGGCTTTGCGGCTGTGGGCTCCATGCGCCAGGCGCTCGAACAGCTCGCGTCGGCCTACTACTTCGGGCACGTGGTGTCGGACAAGCTCTACGCCCGGCTGCGTGGCGGCTCCAGCGTGGCCACGATCCCATACGCCAACCTGGGCGCGGGCGTGGACTCGGCTGCCGACGAGCCCCTGCAACTCCAGCGCGGCAACGACAACGAGGTGCCGCGCAAGATCGCGCTCAGTTACGTCAACATCAACAGCGACCACGAGCAGGACACGGTAACGGGCGACCGTGGTGCCGGCCCGGAAGGCTCACAGGAGACGGCCAGCCTGGCGCTGGTGCTGACGCCTTCCGAGGCGCAGGCCATCGCCGACGCCTGGGCCATGGACCGGCGCGTCGCGGCGACCACCTTCAAGCCGTCAGTCACCGACTACTACGCGGCCCTGGAGCCGACCGACGTGGTGGTGCTGACAGACAGCGACGGCAGCACGTACCGGGCGCGGATCGTGGCCGAGGACTACCAGCAAGGCGTGAAGGCCCTGGAGTGCGTTCTCGATGACGCCTCGGTGCTGACCCAGCCCGGCCTGGCCAGCGACTACTCGACGCCGACCATCAGCATCCCGCTGACCAGCGACACCACGCTTCGCCTGCTGGACATCCCGCTGCTGCGCGACGCCGACAACGACCCCGGCTACTACTTCGCGGCGGCTCGGGCTACGTCCTCGGGCACCTGGCCGGGCTGCACGGTCTCCGAGGGCATCGGCGGCGTGCCCCCGTGGACGAACGTGGCCACCGTGACCAGCGAGGCGGTCATGGGCGTCACGACCACCGTCCTGGCCGACTGGACGGGCGGCAACGTCATGGACACGCGCAACAGCGTGACCATCAGCATCACCGGCACGGCGTCGAGCTACACCGACGACCAGGTGCTGGCCGGCGCTGCCCGCGCCTGGCTGATCGGCGACGAGATCGTGGTCGCGCGCACGGCCACGCTGGTGTCGGCGGGCGTCTACACCCTGTCCAACCTGCTGCGGGCTCGCCAGGGCACGGAGTGGGCCACGGCTGACCATGCGTCGGGCGAGCGGGTGGTGGCGCTGGACGCCTCGCTGCTGCGGCGCGGATCCAGGGAAACCGGCCAGCTTGACGTGGCCTACACCTTCGTGGCGCCGACCTTCGGCCGCTCGGTGTCGTCGGCCAGCCAGCAGACCTTCACCGACACGGGCGAGGGCCTGCGACCGCTGAGCCCTGCCGACGTGGAGGTGGACCGCGACGGATCGAACAACGCCACGATCACCGTGCGCCGTCGCACCCGGCTGTCGCATCGGTTCCTGCGCGAGGGCATCGACACCCCGCTGGGCGAGGCCGTCGAGTCCTACAGCGTTGACGCCTACGAGGACGGCACCTTCACGACGGTCGCCGCGACCTTCGTCATCACCGGGTCGTCGGGCAGCTTCTCCGCTGCCGATCAGACCAGCGCCGGGCTGACCCCTGGCGATCCCCTGTATCTCGCGGTTCACCAGCTCAGCGCGGTGGTGGGTCGCGGTCACGAGAAGCGAGTCACAGCATGAGCATGGCGCAGATCAGCAGCCCCCCGCAGGCGTCTGCGGAGGTGGTCGTCAATCGCAACTTTGAGGCGCTGGAGGCGTTTGCGACGTATGGGCAGCGGCAGTCGGCGCACTCGGGCCTGACGTGGGGCTACTACGGCGGGCGCTGGGGCGGCTTCAGCGTCGCGGACGGCACGCTGACGCTCTCGAACGCGACCAACTACGTGGTGGTCCAGTTGTCGGACGGCGCCATCAGCACGTCCACCAGCACGACCAACTGGAACGACACGACCAACTATGCCCGCGTGTACCAGATCACGGCAACGGGCGGCGCGGTCACTGCGGTGCAAGACCACCGGGGCGGCCCCGGCGGCGTCCACTACAGCAGCGCGTCCGTGCTCACCCAAGGCAACGGCCTGGACGTGGACGCGGCGGGCTTCCGTGGCATACCGCAGAACAGCCAGAGCGCCAACTACACCTGTGTGGCTGCGGACGCCGGCAAGCACATCCTGCACCCTTCTGGCGGCGGCTCCGGCGACACGTTCACCATCCCGGCCAACGGCAGCGTGGCGTATGAGATCGGCACGACGATCACCTTCGTCAATCTTGACTCGAACAGCGTCAGCATTGCGATCACGACCGACACGCTGACGCTGGCGGGAACAGGCAGCACGGGCACGCGCACGCTGGCGCAGTACGGCGTGGCCACGGCGCTCAAGCTGACCTCGACCAACTGGCTCATCAGCGGGACGGGCCTGTCGTGAGCGCTCCGGCTCAGATGCTTCTGGCGGCTGGTGGCGGCGGCTTTGCTGCGCCGACCTTCCGCTACTGGCGTTTGTACATGACCAACAACGACGGCAGCGGCGCGTTCTGGTCGCTGTCTCGGCTCAAGCTCATGGACGGCACCACGGATCGGGCGCTGACCTACTCCGGTTCGCCGTCTGCCAGCGGGTCCGTCGATCCGGTGGCCAACGCCTTCGACGACAACATCGGCACGGAGTGGACGAACAACACCGCGCCCGCTGCCGCGTGGATCGCGGTTGATCTCGGGTCTACCTACACGCTGACCGAGTACCGCATCACCAGCCAGCGCGTCGTCACAGGCCGCACGCCATCGGCGTGGGTGCTGCAGGGCAGCGCTTCCAGCCAGACCGGCCCATGGTCCGACGTGGACTCGCGCTCTGGCCAGACCGGCTGGGGCATCCAGGAAACCCGAACCTTCACGCTCTGAAAGGCACCCATGAAGCACACCTTCACCCTGGCGGCACTGTTGTTCGCGGCGACTCTTGCCCAGGCGCAGACCGCGACCGTGGCACCGTCTCCGCTGGTCATGGACGCCACGTGCGACCTGATCCGGGGCAGCACGATCATCGCCCGCAACATCGCCAACAACCCGGACGCCATCGCTGCGGCCATGCGCGCCGACACGCTGGCTCGCGGGGTCGACTCCAACTACCGCTGCCGCGCCGAGACGACCGGCACGACCACCTTCAGCGCGGCGCCTCCGCCCCCGCCGCCTCCCCCGCCCACCGGATCGGCCATCTACCTGTCCGACTGCCAGACCGGCGCGGCTGCGGGCTGCGTGCCAGGCAACAACGCCAACGCCGGCACCGAGGCTGCGCCCAAGCGCGACCTGGCCGGCATCAGCGTCAACGCCCTGCCGGCCGGCGCGACCGTCCTGTTCAAGCGCGGCGGTGCCTGGAACGTGGCCATCCGCCTGGACAACCCCAACGCGACGAGCGCGGCGCCGATCACCTTCGCGGACTACGGCACCGGCCCGCTGCCGCTGCTGCGCACGCCCAGCGGGACGACCTTTAGCTTCGGCAGCTACGGCACTTCCGTGCCTGACGGCGGCTACACCTTCCGCAACTTGAAGCTCGACGGCCTGGGCACCGGGCAGTGGGGCGCATTCGTGCAGGGCTCCACCCGTGACGTGACCTTCGATGGCATCGAGGCCACCGGCTTCGACATCGGCATCCACTCGCAACAGGTGGCCGGCTCGCCCAACCTTCGCCTGACGGTGAAGAACTCCTGGCTGCACCACAACCGCGAGCACGGGATGCTGGGTGCCGGCGTGGGCTTCGTGTTCGAGAACAACCGTGTGGAGGACAACAACCCCAGCGGCGGCGGCTTCGAGCACGGCACCTACTTCGGCTCCGATGCACTGATCAGCAGCGGTCGCATCGTCGGCAACACGTACCTGCGCAACAGCGCGCCAAACGGCACCTGTGACGGCGGGAATATGACGCTGCACGGCATGTGGGATGGCCTGCTCATCGAGGGCAACGTCATCGAGCAGTCGGGCGCGGCGCTGACCTGCTATGGGATCAGCGTGACGGCGGCCTACGGCTCAGCGGAGTTCTTCCGCAACACCGTGATCCGCGGCAACACCATCGCCAACGTGGGCGCGTGCGGCCTGTGCATCAGCGCAGCGCCTGGTGTGCTGGTCGAGGGCAACAAGGTCTTCAACACGCGGCCGACGTACAACATCGGCGTGCAGATCCCGGCCATCCAGCCAGGCGCTGGGGACGCGGCTGACGGCGGCGCGGTGATCCGCGACAACCTGATCTGCCACTCGGCCCCGGCTGCGGGTAGTTCGGCGGTGCAGGCGCCCAGCGCGGGCAGCGTCACTGGCAACACCTACAGGACCGGCGCGGACGCGACGACCGGCCCGTGCGCTCGCTGAGGGAGTCCCGATCGTGAAACCACCAGAGAGCTTCGACTTCGCCCTGCACCCGGCAGTCGTGGCCGCATTGGGCAGCATCCTTGCGCTCAAGGCGATTCCAGGCACGAGCTACCTGGAGAAGATCAGCAACGTCGCTGCGTCGTTCGTGCTGGCGATCTACCTCGGCCCGGCGCTGATCGAGTACATGGACATCAGCAGCCGCAAGATCGGCGCGGCCGTGATCGTCGGCATTGCGGCCACCGGCCTCGTGGTGTTCAACGGTGTCATCGACGGCATCAAGAAGACCGACCTCGCAGCCTGGGTCATGAGCTGGCTGCCCGGCAGGAAAGGGGGCCAGTAATGCTGCACGACCTCGTGACCCTGGGCGTGGCGATGGTGTGCCTGTGGGCCATCGTCAGCCCGCGCGTGCCAACCGGCATCCTGCCCACCATCGGGTTGGGGGCGATCTTCGTGGCGGCCCTCTGGAGCCTGGACGACTGGGCGCCGGCTCCCACGGTGGTCGACGTGATGCTCGGCGGGGTCGGCCTGATCGGCGTCGGCGTGCTCTGGCGCGCCTACCGCAAGCCCAAGCCGCAGATGCGCAGGTCCTCCGACTGGCTGGGCGCCACGCAACCGCTGACGCGCGACGAGACGCGCCAGGTGGCCGGCGGCATGAAGCAGTGAGCGCGGACCTGTACGTCACCGGCCTCTGGTTCTACGTGAACCACGCCGGCCGGGCCAAGCTGCACGGGCGCGAGCGCGTGCTCGGCTCGGCGCCGCGCCTGCTGGATCTGGCCGTCGAGGAGATCGAGTACGTGCCCGAGGTCGGCGTGCGCCGCCTGCGGGAGAAGTTCGGCGGCTGGCGCGACATGGAGCGCGCCGAGGTGATCGCCGCCGATGAACTGCTGCAGCGGATGCTGCCGGAGGGTGAGACGTGACGCCGCAGCAGCTTCAGGCGGCCATGGGTTGCACCGCGGCCAACGCCGAGCGGTTCGCTGGCCCGCTGAGTGCCGCCTGTGCCTTCTACGGCATCGACACCCCTACGCGCCTGGCTGCGTTCCTGGCGCAGATCGGACACGAGTCCGGGGCGCTGCGCTACACGTCCGAGCTGTGGGGGCCCACCCCGGCTCAGAAGCGGTACGAGGGACGCGCCGATCTGGGCAACACCCAGCCGGGCGACGGTGAGCGGTTCAAGGGCCACGGCCTGATCCAGACCACCGGACGCTTCAACCACGCTCGGGTCCGAGACCGTCTGCGCGAGCGGTTCTCCGGCGTGCCCGACTTCGAGGCCGACCCCGAGGCGCTGACAGATCCGCAGTGGGCCTCGCTGAGTGCCACCGACTACTGGGACGACAGGGGCCTGAATGCGCTGGCTGACGCCGGCAACTTCGAGGCCATCACCCGCCGCATCAATGGCGGCCTCAACGGCCAGGCTGATCGTCTGGCCCGATGGGAGCGTGCCAAGCGTGCGCTCTCGCAACCGGCAGACGTGCCGCAACCCGTCCATCTGATTTCACAGGAGCAACCCATGCCCATCGCCCCCATCATCGGCGCGCTGCTGCCCAGCGTGATCGAGGCCATCCCCAAGCTCGGCAAGTTGTTCGGCTCCGGCTCCGAAGTGGCCGAGCGCAACGTCAAGGCCGCCGAGCTGGCGGTCGGCATCGTTCAGGAAGCGGTCGGCGCAAGGAACGCGCAAGAGGCCGCCGAGCTGATCAAGACCGACCCGACCGCGGCGCAGACTGCCAAGGCGGCCATCGAGTCGCGCTGGCTGGAACTGTCCGAAGCCGGCGGCGGTGGCATCGACGCCGCACGCAAGGCCGACATGGCGACCTCGGGCGGCGACCTGCTGAAGTCGGCCAGCTTCTGGATCGCGCTGACCCTGCTCCCCCTCGTCTACCTGCTGGTGCTGTCGCTGATCGGCCTGATCGGCACCGCCACCTGGTCGGATGACGTCCGCGCCGGCCTGTCCGGCAGCCTCATCAGCGCCATCGTGGGTGGCCTGGTGGGCTACTACTACGGCCAGACCACGAGCCGCAACCGCACCGCACCGTAAGGATCGCACACCATGATGACCCGCAAGACCGCCGCCAACCTGATCGTGATGATCGTCGCCATGTTCCTGATGGCGCTGATCCTGACGCCGACGCTGGCCCACGCCACCGGCAAGCCCGAGACCGTCACCACGGCGCCCAGCTCGAGCACCAGCTCGGCCACCGCTGCCAGCCAGGCCAAGGCCGCCATCGACCTGTCGCTGGCCAACAGCGCGACGGGCGGGCAGGGCGGTGCTGGGGGCGCTGGGGGCCTCGGTGGGGCCGGTGGCAGCGCCGCAGGGGGCTCGGTGAGCCAGGGCCACACCTACGTCCTCCCGGCGCCTGCAGCCGCTGCACCGCTGCCCGCAGGCATGTGCCCGCAAGGCGACTCCTCGGCCTACTCGGTGCTGTGGGGCTTGGTGAGCTGGGCCAGCTCGACGACGCGCACCGAGATGGCCTGCCTGGACAAGGTGCTGGCCGTGCTGAAGGAGACCGCGCCCAAGCCGGTGCCGGCGGTGGTGAACTACCTGCACGACCTGCCGGTGCCGCCGGCTGCACCCGCTTCACCCGCATCCGCTCCGGTGGCCACCGCGTGCGAGAAGGCACCCGAGCCGGCCAAGCCCGCGCCCAAGGCTGCGAAGGTGGCCAAGGCGGCGCCGAAGAAGGGCGGCACCTGCGGGTGAGTGCCCCAGAAAGACCAAGCCCCGCAAGGTGCGGGGCTGGCAGGGGTCAACGTGTTGCCACGCCGGTGTGAGAGTCGACACTGTAGCACCGGGATGGCGGCTCGCCAGAGGCTTGTCATGGCTCCGCCGGCTGGGACAGGCCCAGCATCGTGGCGACGGTGGCGGCGGTGAGCATCAAGCGGCTAATGACTCTGCGGCTCGACAAACTTTTCGTGCGGCACGTCGGGCTCCATGCCTTGGAGCTGCGCCTCGATGAACCCGCGAGCAAACTCCGTGCCGAAGGTGCCCCACAAGGCAGACCAAAACACGATCAGCACGCCGGTCAGGTGCGCTTCAAGCGCGTGTTTATCGCCGCGAGGGATCTGCCGCAACATCTCCATTGCGAACTTGGTAGCTGCGTCAGCTTGCGCTTGTGTCGGTTGTGTCACGCTCTCTCCTACGCGCTCTCGCGCTGGTTGGTCGGCAGGCGGCGGAACTCGACCACCCATACCCACGGATTCGCGCCCCAGGAGCCGGGGCCGTTGATCTGCTCCCACAGATCGCGGTAAGCCTGCACCGGGCTATAGATGCTGTCGCGCGGCTTCCCGTGATGGTCTGGATGCACGTTGACGCCCTCCGCAATCGCATCGTCCTCGCTGATGTTCTGCAGCCGCTCGACGCGAACGCCGGTCACTTCGAGGGTGATGCGGCTGGCCCCGCGGGGCATGAACATGCCTGGGCGCAGCTTGCCAAAGCAGAAATGCGCAAGGGGTGGGCCGTCCGCTTCATAGTGGAGATCCACCCGGCCCGGCAGATTGCGGGGCGGCGTGCGATCCCATGCAGACGTTGTGCGCCACGCCTCGCGCACCCACAGCCGGTCGCCGGGCTGGCCGTAGGGGCACTTCCAGATCAGATCCTCGTCAGGTTCGTCGGTGGCCCA
>WBZX01000766.1_pt1 | contig 14726 bp, 11 predicted proteins | sample 5204211 | NCBI WGS metagenome assembly WBZX01 (sample SAMN12344362, study PRJNA552823) | activated sludge metagenome | biome: Activated sludge suspended growth; feature: Nitrification reactor; material: Wastewater; isolation source: activated sludge from nitrification reactor of wastewater...
CACCATGACCACGTGGTCATGGTGCCGTTGCTGGTGGCTGTGGGGTTGCCGGTCGCGGAGGTCGCGGAGGTCGCGGTCGCCGACGTCGCGGTCGCAGAGGCCGTGCTCCCCGAGGTCATCGCCGACGTCGCGGTGGTCGAGCTGCCGTCGGTGGTGCCGGTGGAATCATCGGCCGCGTCGTCGGCGTTGCGATCATCCTTGCAGGCGGTCGCAGCCAGCGACGCAGCGCACAGCCAGGCGAGCGTGCGTCGGAGCGCCGGGGCCGACCCATGGAACGGGTGACAAGACATGCCACCGAGCATACTACGGCGCGTCGGCACCGGGCTCGCCGTCGAGCGACTCCATCGACGGGTGCAGCTCGATTGTGTGGCGCGAGCGCAGGGTCGTGGGCAGATTCGCGAACGCGTCCGCCAGTCGTGCGATGCGGAGCTCGCCGAGGACGTCCTCGCGCACGGTCTCGAGCGGCAACGTCCCGGCGGCGTGGCGCTCGAGCACGCGCACCACCACCCAGCCGTGGCCGTCGTCGATCTCGGCCGCGACCGCGCCGAGCTTCGCGCTGCGCAGGGCCTTGGCCAGCGGCTTGGGCAGCTCTTCGAGCGCCGCGATGCGGCGGGTGTTGCCGGCGCCGCCGATCGCGGCTGCGATCGCCGTGGGGTCCTCGCCGCCGGCGAGGCGCTCGCGCGCGGACTTGGCGAGCGCGCGGGTCTCGTTGCGCCGCGCCTTGCGGGCCGCGCGTTCGCTCGCGCCGGCGTCGCTGGCCCAGTCACAGCCCAGTGGTGTGGTCTCCTGCGTGGCCTCGCCGATTGCGGCCTCGCAGTCGTGTGCGACCGATGCCGCGCCCTCTTGGGTCTCGGCGAGCGCGCGCCAGCCGGCGGCGCGGCGCGAGAGATCGGCCAACACCAGCGGCCGCGTCGAGGCCGGCATCTTCTCGACACAGCGGCGGTACTTGGCCACGAAGTCATCGCAGGTGGCGACGCCGACGTCGTCGTCGAAGCGCAGGCTCCACGCGTCGAAGCGCACCCACGCGGTCTCGGCCGTCCAACGCGGGCGCTGCCGCTCGTACTCGGCGGCGATCATGTCGTCGGGCGCGTCGGTGCCCGCGACGTCATGGGCGACGGCGATGGCGGCGAGTTGGTCGGCGTCGTCGAGCGGCGGTCGTGACCACCAGCTCGGTGTCGCCGCGGAGCCGAACGCGGTCGGGCGCTGCTCGAGCGCAGCCAAGAGCGGCGCTGCGCGGCCCGCGATGGCAGCCTCGTCGGTGAGCTTCATGCGCGCAAGCTCCTGCTGCACCAATGCTCGCGTGACGACCGCGATGAGCAGGCGCTGCCGGAGCCCGCGATCGTCGCGACTCGAGGGGCCGGATCCCGCGATCTTCGCGAGCGCCTCGTCGAACGCGACGCGTGGCACCGGCGTGCCGTCGACGGTGGCGACGGCATCGTCGGGCACCGCGGGCGCATCTTGCCCATCGTCTCGGGCGGGGGGCGTGGTGGGTTCGGGCTGCTTCTCGCATGCGATGACGAGCGCGGCGAGCAGGCACAGGCGAGCGGAGCGGGGGAGCATGGACGCCAATTAGAGGATTCCCACCCGCGTTGCCGCTGCCACGCGTGGTCGCGGGAACTTTTTTTCGCCCGGGCCGGAAGCCTCCCCAGCCAGTTGTCCGACGATGTGGGGAGGGCGGGGGCGCATCAACGCGAAACCATGGTGGATTCTCGCGGTCTCGGCGGGCCTCGAGCGTCGAGCACGGGACCCTGGACGCCGACGACTCGCTGCCGTCGGTGCGTTGATCGAACGTCGTCGGCAGGGGTCCACCGCGGCATGAAGCACAACACCCGGGCCCTGCTCACCTGCCTCGCGTCTGCCCTCGCGCTGTCGGCCTGCGACCAACGAGCGCCAACGAGCGACGCCATCGAGGCTTCCGCGGCGAAGCTCGCCGAGTTCCACGGCGTGGAGGACTACACCATCGTCGTGGTCGATCCGCCTGCCGTCCAAACGATGCCGCCCGCCATGCCCGTGCCACTCGAGGTCGACGAACTCGCCTCCGAGCCGCAGGATCCCGAGGAGATGAGGTGCTACCAGATCGATGAGGAGTGCGCGATCTGTCTGTGGCAGCTGTTCCGGTGCGATTGGCTGTACTCGAACTGCCTGGGGAACGGAGTGGACCCCTCGCCGGTGTACCAGCACTGCTGGTAGGCCAGAAAGTGCGGCCGATCGCGCGACTCTCGGCCACGAGCGTCGCCGGCAGCCTCCGACGCGCCGGCGATCACCCCGGCTGAGGGTGCGCACGGGTCAGCAGGTCTTCGACGCTCGCCTGCGTGATCGGGTGGTAGCCGGGCTTGGCCTCGGCGTAGATGCGTGCGGCCTCGCCGGCGCGATCGGTCTCGAGCAGCGCCTGGTACAGCGGCAGCACGAACTTGCGCCGCCCGACCTCGACGAGGAACGAGCGCAGCGCCGCGTCGGCCGGGTGGTAGCCGCGGCGCACCGCGAGCTCGAGCCACTGCGCGAGGATCTCGGCGTTGCCGCTGGCGCTCAACGAGAAGCGGGCGTCGAGCGACGCGAGTGACTCCGGCGCGATGTCCTTGGGCAGCATGCGGAGGAATCGGAGCCACTCGTGCGGGCTCCAGCCCTTGGTCGCGAGCGTGTTCGCCGAGGTCTCGCCGCGGGCGAACGCGGCCACGACCTGATCGATGCGGGCGAATGCGGCGGCGGTCGGCACCGGTGCGTCGGCGGGCACCCCCGGTCCGTCGAGCCACGCCTCGAGCGAGACCGCGGCCTTGCCCGGCAGCACTGGGTGGCGGCCCGCCAGCTCCTTGCGCGCGAACGCGACGAAGGTGTCGGTGTCGACTGATCCGAATGCGTGCGACGAGAACCATCGCGTGAGGAACGGATCGAACGCCTCGCGGCCGTAGGCCTGCTCGAGCGCGAGCAGCAGCAGCGCGCCCTTCTCGTAGGCGACGTCGGAGAGGCCCTCGTCGGGATCGCGGCCGCGCAGGTCCACGCGCAGTCGTTGATCGGCGGGTGCGAGCTCGGCGAAGGCGTCGTCGAGCTCGGCGCGACCGAGCACGGCCTCCATGTCCGCACGCTCGCGACCGAACAGCGCCTCGATGATGCGGCGCTCGAGGTAGACGGTGAAGCCCTCGTTGAGCCACAGATCGGCCCACGTCGCGTTGGTCACGAGGTTGCCCGACCAGCTGTGCGCGAGCTCGTGGGCGACCAGCGAGACCAGCGAGCGATCGCCGGCGATGATGGTCGGCGTCGCGAAGGTCAGCTTGGGGTTCTCCATGCCGCCGAACGGGAACGCGGGCGGCAGCACCAACAGGTCGTAGCGCCCCCAGCGATAGGGGCCGAAGCGGTCCTCGACCGCGCCGAGCATCGCCTCCATGTCGCCGAACTCCGCCGCGGCGCCGGGCAGGCGCGAGGGCTCGGCCCACACGCCGGTGCGAGGCCCGAGCGCGCGGAACTCGAGCGCGCCGACGGCCAGCGCGATGAGGTAGCTCGGCACCGTCTGTGGCATGTCGAAGGCGAAGCTGCCGTCGTCGGACTCGACCGCGTCGGCCGACATCAGCGCGCGCGTCGGCGCGGGCGTGTGCACGCGAGCGTCCCAGCGCAGGCGCACGCCGGGCGTGTCTTGATTGGGAAACCACGAGCGGGCGTGGATCGCCTGCGACTGACTGTAGAGGAAGGGCGCCTGGTGGTCGGCGGTCTGCGTGGCGTCGAGCCACTGCAGCCCCGAGGCCTCCGGCGCGGTCCGCCAGCGCACGCGCACCAGCTTGGTGTCGGTGGCCAGCGCGATGCCGAGGCCTGCGCCGAGCACCGCATCGGCGTCGGCCAGGTGCCACGGCGCTGCGCTCCACGTCACCGCCGCGTCGGCGAGCAGACCCTTCGTGGGCGCCGCCGCGGCGCTTCGCTCGACCGCGACGATCTGCAGCGCGCGTGTGTCGAGCCACAACGGCGCGTCGTGATCGCTGCGCTCGAGCTCGTAGATGGCAGTGCCCTCGAGCGCGCGCGCGTCGAAGTCCACGCGTAGCGTGAGACCGATGCGGTCGACGCGGACCTGCTCGGGGTGCGACCACGAGTGCACGTCGGCACCCAGCGTTGCGTTCATCACGGCCTCGGGCACGGCGGTCGGCTCCTGGGTGCGCACGCAGGCCAGCGGGATCAGGCACCAGAGCAGCAGCGCGCGCAGCATCGCCGCTGGACTAGCAGCCTGCGGGGCTCGGCGTCTCGGGGTCGGCGCGGCGTCGTCCACCGTGAGAGTCAGTAATCGCAGTTTTGCCGAGGCGACTCGCGGCGGTCCGAGGTGATCTCGGCCCGCCCGGGCGCGCTGCGAGCGTGGCCGATTCGCCGCATTGTGGTGCGCTGCGGCCCACGAGGGGCCGAATTCACAGCCAGCTGCGCGGCCTCGACCACGCGACCAGCGGTCGCGCCGCCGCATTTTCTATTGCGATGCTTCACGTAATTCAGCTTAATGACGATGCGCCGTCCGAAGAGGAAACCCATGCCCCGCAACGTGTCCACACTGCTCGTCCTCGCAGCGATCCTCGTGCCCGGTTGCGATGTCCTCGATCCGCTCGGCGAGCTCGAGCACGATCGCACGCTGCTGAGCGTTGGGGTCACGCATCACGGGACGCTCGAGGCCGGCGGCTACCCCGATCGCGGCGGCGCCGGTGAGCTGCGCACGTTCGAGACCGACGAGGGATGGACGGTGACGTTGCTGAGCGCGTTCGTGACGAGCGCCGGCGTGACGCTGCACGGCTGCAACGACGCGCGCGTCGACCTCGGCCTGTACTCCGGTCCGCTCGCCGAAGATCTCCGTGGCGCCGATCTCGACACGCTGACGCTGGGTGGTGTCGATCTCGGCGCCAGCGAGTTCTGCGGCGCGACCATCACCTACGGCCCCTATCCGACCAACAGCCCCATGACCGGGCTCGAGCCGGAGGTCGCGGGCGCGACGTTCTGGATCGACGGTGGCGCAACCCTCGGTGGCACGACGGTGCCGTTCCAGCTGCGCTCGGAGGCTTCGATCGTCGTCGACGTGGATCTCTCGACGATCGACGACGGCGGGCCGCTGCGCATCCGGGGGAGCGAGGACTTCCCCGTCGAGCTGGTGCTCTCGAAGACCTACGACCGGCTGTTCGACGCGGTCGATTTCACCAGCGCGACCACCGACGACCTCACCGCCCAGGTCACCGCCGCGCTTGCGCTCGAGACCCGCGCGACCGTCGATTGAGGCGAGCACGGTCGCACACGGGCGCCGCGGCGTTCGAGCGGGGCGACCTGATATGCTGCGCATGTCGTGACGAGCTGTGCGCAGTGCCGGGCCCCCGTCCCCGCGGGCGCCCGCAATTGCCCTCGCTGCGGGATCACGCTCTCGGGCGCGGAGCTCGAGACGCAGCCCGGCACCGGTGTGCACGCCGGCGCGCCGCACTCCGACGTGATGATCGGTCGCTCGGTGATCGATCAGTACGTCGTGCGGGCCAAGCTCGGCGAGGGCGGCATGGGGGCCGTGTATCTCGCGGACCAGCCCACCATCGGTCGGCAGGCGGTCATCAAGGTCATCCATCCTTGGTTGTCGCGCGATGCCTCCGTCGCGTCGCGCTTCGCCACCGAGGCCAAGGCGGCGGCACGCCTGCAGAACCCGCACATCGTCTCGATCTACAACTACGGTCGCATGCCCGACGGCACGCTGTTCCTCGCGATGGAGCACCTGAACGGTCGCACTCTCGCGCAGGCGCTGCGCGCCGAGGGCCGGCTCGATCCCACGCGCGCGGTCGGCATCGCGACGCAGGTCTGCGAGGCGCTCAGCCACGCGCACGCACGCGGCGTCGTGCACCGCGATCTGAAGCCCTCGAACATCATGCTGGTCGCGCGCGATCGCGGGCCAGAGTTCGTGAAGGTGCTCGACTTCGGCATCGCCAAGCTCGATGGCGGTGAGGGCACGGCGGCCGGCGTGATGCTGGGCACGCCCCAGTACATGTCGCCCGAGCAGCTCACCGGCAAGGCCGTGGATGGTCGCAGCGACCTCTATGCGCTGGGCCTGGTGTTGTACGAGATGCTGACCGGGCACCCGCCGTTTCGCGCCGACTCGGCCATTGCATATATCCACAAGCACACCAGCGAGGCTCCGCTGCCGCTCGCGCAGGCGCGTCCTGGCCTGCGCGTGCCGCCGGCGCTCGAGGCCTGCTTGCTGCGGGCGCTCGCAAAGTCCCCACACCAGCGTCCGCAGACCGCCGACGTGCTCGCCGACGAGCTGTGGTCGGCACTGATGGCCACGGTCGACTCATCGCACGTACCGATGCCGCGCACGCGCGCGCCGGCGCCACCGAAGGCGTTGGTGGTGCTCGCGGTCGCCGGCGGAATCGGCGTGCTCGGTGGCATCGCGACCGCGGGTTGGTTCGCGCTGCAGTCGCACGACGCACCGAGTGTGGCTGCCGCGTCGCCGCCGGACGCCGCCGCCGCACCGGCCGTCACCGCGCCGCCCGCAGTGGTCGCGGCCCCGCCGGTCGAGCCCGCCCCGTCCGCGAAGGATCGCCAGCGCGCCGCGCTGCGTGCTCGCCCGATCACCGAGCTGGAGGCCGAGCTACAGCGCGCGACCGTGCTGTCGGGTCTGCCGATCGATCGCATCGAGCAGGCCCTGCGCGAGTACCAGGCCGCGGTCGCCAACCCGCCGCCCGGGGTCGATGCGACCGAGTACCGCAAGGCCCTGCTCGCTGACCTCATCGTGACCTGGCGCGAGCTCGCCGAGCGCGACGCGGGCCTCACGGCGATCCCGCGGGATCGCCCGCTGCTCGAGCTCGAGGCGGTGTTTCTCACGATGGCCAGCTCCTACGGTGTCGAGGACCGCCACCGCATGCTGCTGCAGCTCAAGAACGCCACCGCAGGGGAGCCCAACGCCGACGCGTTGGTGTACACCACCTTGCTGCAGTGGATCGACGCCTACGGCGAAGCAGACGAACCGATCGAGATCATCAACGATGACGACGACGAATGACGACCATCCCGCGATGCAATCGATGGAGCCGCTCGCGGCCCGTCAAGGCACGCCGACGCACCAACCGCAGATCGTCGTCGAGGACGACCGCACCGGCATGCACCCGGTCACGCTCGAGCGAGCGGTGCTCGACCACCTGTACTACACGTGCATGAAGGACCCGCCATCGGCAACCCTGCTGAACGTCTACGAGGCGGTCGCCCACGCCACGCGCGACCGGCTGGTACAGCGGTGGATCCGGACCCAGCGCGCGTACTACGAGCAGAACGTCAAGCGCGTCTACTACCTCTCGGCCGAGTTCCTGATGGGGCGCGCGCTGGGCCACAACCTCATGAGCCTCGGGGCCTACGACGCCGCACGGGATCTACTCGGCGCCTACGGGCTCGAGCTCTCACACATCCTCGAGGAGGAGAACGACCCGGGCCTCGGCAACGGCGGCCTCGGGCGACTCGCGGCCTGCTTCCTCGACTCGATGGCGACCCTGGGCTTCCCCGGCTACGGCTATGGCATTCGCTACGAGTTCGGGATCTTCGAGCAGCAGATCCGCGACGGCTGGCAGGTCGAGCGAGGCGACGCGTGGCTGCGCTACGGCAACCCGTGGGAGATCGCGCGGCCCGAGTACACCGTCACGGTGAACATGTTCGGTCGCATCGAGGAGAAGCTCGACGAGCACGGCCGCCTGCGGGTGCACTGGGTCGACACCACCAAGCTGCTCGGCGTGCCCTACGACACACCGATCGCGGGCTACGGCAACAACACCGTGAACACCCTGCGCCTGTGGCGGGCCCGCGCGAGCAAGGAGTTCAACTTCGACGTCTTCAACGACGGCGACTACCGTCGCGCCGTCGAGGACAAGGCCGACAGCGAGACCATCTCGAAGGTGCTGTACCCCAACGACGAGTCGCCCGAGGGTCGCGAGCTGCGGCTCAAGCAGCAGTACTTCTTCGTCTGCTGTGCGATCCACGACATCATCCGGCGCTTCAAGAAGACCGAGTCGGACTTCGACCTCTTCCCCGACCGCGCGGCGATCCAGCTCAACGACACCCACCCCGCGATCGCGGTCGCAGAGCTCATGCGAGCGCTGGTCGACGTCGAGGGCGTCGAGTGGGAGCGCGCGTGGGACATCACGCAGCGGACCATCGCATACACCAACCACACGCTGCTGCCCGAGGCCCTCGAGTGCTGGCCGGTGGGCATGTTCGGTCGCATGCTGCCGCGCCACCTCTCGATCATCCTCGAGATCAACCGGCGTTTCCTCCGACAGGTGCAGATCTCGGCGCCCACCGACGAGGCCAAGCGCAAGCGCATGGCGATCGTCGACAACGACCAGATCCGCATGGCCCATCTCGCGGTGGTGGGATCACACAGCGTCAACGGTGTCGCGCAGCTGCACACCGATTTGCTGCGCGCCCATGTGTTGTCCGACTTCGCACAGATGTTCCCGCACAAGTTCAACAACAAGACCAACGGCGTCACGCCGCGGCGATGGTTGTTGCTGGCCAACCGTCGGTTGGCGTCGGCCATCACAGCGCGGATCGGCCCGGCGTGGATCACCGATCTGCCGCAGCTGCAGGCGCTCGAGCAGTTCGTCGACGATGCGACGCTCCATGAGGAGCTGCGCACCATCAAGCGCGAGAACAAGGCCGATCTCGCGAGTCTGATCCGCGAACGCAACCGCGTCGATGTCAACCTCGACTCGATCTTCGACACGCAGATCAAGCGCCTGCACCAGTACAAGCGTCAGCTGCTGAACTGCCTGCACATCATCGCGCTGTACCAGTCGATGAAGGCCGAACCTACCCGTGACTGGGTGCCCCGCACGTTCATCTTCGGGGGCAAGGCCGCGCCCGGCTATGCGATGGCGAAGCTCCACATCAAGCTCATCAACGACGTCGCGTCGACCATCAACGACGACCCGGCGATGCGGGGCCTGCTCAACGTGGTGTTCCTCGCCAACTACGGCGTTTCGCTCGCCGAGCGTACGATCCCCGCGACCGACGTCTCGGAGCAGATCTCGCTGGCCGGCAAGGAGGCCTCGGGCACCGGCAACATGAAGTTCGCAATGAACGGTGCGCTGACCGTCGGCACCCTCGACGGCGCCAACATCGAGATCCGCGAGGCGGTCGGGGCCGAGAATTTCTTCTTGTTCGGGCTCGACGCCCACGAGGCCCAGGCGCTGCGCGAGCGCGGCTACAATTCGTCCGAGTACATCGAGCGCAGCCCGCGGCTGCGGAGCGCGCTCGACCTCATCGCCTCGGGCTTCTTCAGCCCCGACGATCCCAAGCGATTCGACCCGGTCCTGCACACGATGTGGCACGACGATCCGTTCATGCTGTGCGCGGACTTCGACGCCTACGTCGCGTGCCAGGAGCAGGTCGCGACGGCGTACAGAGACCCGACGCGCTGGGCCAAGATGGTCGTGCACAACCTCGCCCACGTGGGGCGGTTCTCCAGCGATCGCACGATCCGCGAGTACGCCGAGGGCATCTGGGGCGTGAAGCCCGTGCAGGTCACGATGCGCTGAAGGAGAGGTGAGGGCGATGGCACGTCCACGATGGCTGGAGGCGCTGCGAGCGATCCCTCGCATCGACCGCGAGACCTGGCAGACGCTGGGCTTCGTGACGCGGTGGTTGGTGGCCACTCGCGCGGCGGTGCTCGTCATGACGCTGGTGTCGGTCGGGATCGCCGGCGTGTTGGCCTTTCGTGACGCCCGCTTCGATGGATGGTTGTGGCTGCTGACCGCGATCGGTCTGGTGTTCGCACACGCGACCAACAACCTCGTCAACGATCTGACCGATCACCTCAAGGGCGTCGACGCGGGCGACTACTTCCGCGCGCAGTATGGGCCGCAGCCGCTCGAGCACGGCATGCTCACGCGCACGCAGATGCTGTGGTGGATCGCAGGCACCGGCGCGGTCGCGCTGACCGCCGGTGTCGCGCTGGTCTACCTGCGCGGCGGCGCCACGCTGCTGCTGATGGGCAGCGGGGTGTTCTTCGTGCTCTTCTACACCTGGCCGCTCAAGTACTACGGCTTCGGTGAGCTGGCGGTCGTGGTCGTGTGGGGGCCGCTGATGGTCGGCGGCGGCTACTACGTCGTCACCGGCACCATCGATGCGACCGTGCTGTGGACGAGTCTGCCGTTCTCGCTGGGCGCGACCACGGTGATCTTCGGCAAGCACATCGACAAGCTGCCGCAGGACCGCGCCAAGAACATCCGCACGCTGCCGGTATGGCTCGGCGATCCGCTCGCGCGCGCGAGCGTGGTCGCCATGATCGCGCTGCAGTACGCGCTGGTGCTGTGGCTCGTGCTCGGCGGTCGGCTCGGCCCCGCGCTGCTGCTCGTGGTCGGTGCGATGCCGGCCGCGCGACGCGTGATCGCGACCTACCGCGCACCAAGGCCGCAGGGGCCGCCGGTGTGGTTCCCCGCCAAGGTGTGGCCGTTGTGGTTCGTGGCCTTCGCGTTCGACCACAACCGTCGCTTCGGCCTGCTGTTCGTGCTCGGGCTCGTGCTCGACGCGCTGTGGGTCCGCTTCGGCGTCGCGACCGCGCTGGCGTAGGCGTGACCGCCTCGGACGTCAGCTCGGGAGCTCGGGCTCTTCGCCGTCCGGGAGATCCGGATCGCCGCGCGTCGCCCACGGATCTTCCACGCCCGCGTCGGTGAGGATCACGCCGAGTAGCGCGTTGCGGGTCTTGGCGCGGGTGCGCTGCAGCACCGCCGCCACGTGGTACTTCGCGGTGCGCTCGCTGCACCCGAGCAGCTGTGCAATCCGCTTGTTGGAGTCGCCCCACATCAAGCGCCACGCGACCAACGTCTCCATGTGCGAGAGCCCGAAGACGTGGGCCATGCGCGTCATCGCCTTTTGCAGATCGAAGCCGACCGGCTGTGGCGCCGCGCTCTCGGCACCCGGTGCGGGTGAGAGCTGCCCGAGCGCGCGTCGCCACTCCAACGTCGAGCTCACGGTCGACGCCAGCGTCGACAAGAGGTTGGGAAATGTCTCGGGCTTGCGCACGTACGCGTGCGCACCACAGCGAGCGCTCTCGAGTGCAGTCTCCTCGTCGATCGCACCGGTGACGACGGCCGAACGGCACAGCGGGTTGCGATCGAGGAGCTCCTGCACGAGCACGGCTGCAGTGCCGTCCGGCAGGCGGTAGTCGAGCAAGGCGCCGTGAACATCGAGCTCGGGATCTGCGAAGGCATCACGGGCGTGCGACACGGTGTCGGCTGCGATGACGTCGTAACCGGCCTCGGTGAAGGTTCGCTCGTACGTCTTGCGCAGGGGCTCGTAGTCTTCGACCAGGAGGATGCGATAGCGGGACTGCGCTTCCATGAGTTCTGCATCAGGCTAGCAGGGCAGCTGCCGCGGCGAACCTGGCCAAACGGCCATCGTCGATCGGTGGCAGCGATCGATGTTCGTGGCGATGGCGGAACGGGGGCCACGCGGGCGGCGAGGGCTGGTTGGGACCGCTCGCGGGTGTGTCGGCGCAGCGGCGTGTCGGCATCGCGCAGCGCGCGAGATCTGCCTCAGGCGGCGCAAATTCCGTTCGCCGGCGGCGACATGTGCGGCTGGCCGTACTCTTCGGGTCGCGCAGGACCACCCGCGTGCTCATCGCGTTCCACAAGCCCTACGGCGTCGTGAGTCAGTTCCTGCCCAAGGGCGAGTGGCGCACGCTCGCGGAGTTCGGTCTGCCGCCCGGTGTGTACGTTGCTGGCCGGCTCGACGCCGACAGCGAAGGCTTGTTGCTGCTCACCGACGACGGACGTCTGCAGCATCGACTGTCGGACCCGCGCTTCGAACACCCGAAGACCTACTGGGCGCAGGTCGAAGGCCTCGCCGACGACAGCGCCCTCGATCGGCTGCGCCCTGGTATCGCGATCCGCGACTACGTCACGCGGCCCTGTGAGGCGCGCGTGCTCGAGCATGAACCGAGCCTGCCCGCCCGCGTGCCACCGATCCGCGAGCGACGCAGCATCCCGACCTCGTGGATCGAGCTGGTGCTGCACGAGGGGCGCAACCGGCAGGTGCGGCGCATGACGGCTGCGATCGGTCTGCCGACCCTGCGGCTGGTCCGCGCGGCGATCGGCGCCATCGATCTCGAGGGACTGCCGCCCGGTGGATTCCGCGAGGTGTCACCACCGGCGACGGGCGCTCGCGCCCACTCGCGCCGCGGCCGGTGACGCGCGGCCGCGCCCGCCCGGCCCTCGACGGCAGTCCAGCTCGGTGCCGACCTGCAACGTCGTGCTTCGCAACGGCGGCGGGAACCACACCGGGGGTCCCTGCGTTCGACGCCACCCTTCGGCGTGGCATGGCCTTCGCACTGCACGCGGGGCGATGATCGACGTCACGAAGCTGCGAGGCCGCTGCGGCGCTTGGATGTTGGGGGCGGTGCTGTCGGCGGTCGTCCCCGCCTGTGCCGACGAGGCGCCGCTGGTCGATTGCGACGCGGGCGTGTGCGGTTCGGACGCGAGCGGGGATGCGAGTGCGAGCGGGGGGAGCGAGGCGTCGTCCGATGGTGGGGAGGCGGGAATGCCCGGGGGCCGTGGGCTGCCCTGCGAGGTGCAGGACGTCGTCGATCGCCACTGCACCGGCTGCCACGACGCGCAGCCGATGTTCGGCGCCCCGATGTCGTTGTTCGACGTCGATGCCTGGCGTGTGCCGGCGGTGACGCAGCCGGAGCTCGCGGTCGCTGCGCTGGCGTCGATGCGCATCGTCGACGAGCAGCGGCCGATGCCCGCCACCGGCACCATGCCCACCGACGATCTCGCAGTGCTGCAGGCGTGGATCGAGGCCGGCACGCCGTCGTCGTCGGCCGCCTGTGAAGACGGCGGACCGCCGCCCGACCCGGTTGGACCCGAGGCGCTGCCATGCGAGCCGACGGTGGAGTTCACCGCCCACGACGGTGACGCAGGCTTCCACGTGCCGGCGCAGGGCGCCGACAACCTCTACCAGTGCTTCACCTTCGCGTCGCCGGTCGCCGCGGCCACCCAGGCGATCGCATGGGCGCCGATCACCGACGACGCCCGCGTGCTGCACCACTGGATCCTCTTTCGCACCGAGACGCCACAGCCCGACGGCGGCTCGGGGCCGTGCAACATGCCGTCCGATGCGCTGTTCGTGGCCGGGTGGGCCCCCGGCGGCGGCAACTACGAGCTCCCCGCCGATGTCGGCCTCGAGCTCGGCGGCGAGAACGTCTCGTTCATCCTGCAGGTCCACTATCACAACGTCGCGCACCTCGAGGACGCCATCGATCGCAGTGGCGTCGCGATGTGTGTCGTCGATGAGCCGCGCGAACACACCGCTGGCATCGTCACGCTGGGCACGCTCGGCATCGACATCCCCGCGGACGCAGCCGCGCACGACGAGTCGGGCACCTGTCCCAGCTGGATCACCAGCTACCTGCCCGAGCCGCTGCACGCCATCGCCAGCTTCCCGCACATGCATCAGCTCGGACGCGGCTTCCGCACCGACATCATGCGCGGCGGCGAGTCGGGTCCGGTCGAGACCTTGGTCGATGTGCCGAGCTTCAACTTCGAGAGTCAGACCTACTATCCCCACGCACCCGAGGTGCTGATCCAACCCGGCGACGCGTTGCGAACCACGTGCACCTACGACAATGCGGGTGGGAGTCGCGTGACGTTCGGTGAGGCGACGGAGGACGAGATGTGCTTCAACTTCGTGATGGTGTGGCCGATCGAGGTGATCGGCGACAACCGCCAGTGCGGACTGCTGTGATCTGCACCGCGGCCCCGCGCGCGAACCTGCCCGGGCGCGTCGCAGGTTCCCGTCACGGATGGCGACCCGCGCATCCGAGTGTGTGCATCACACGCGGGCCGGCCGTGCAGCGCGCTCCGTAGCCGCGCGCGGCCACGAGGTTGCAATCTGACCGCGTGCCGACGCAAGCTCTGAGAGCGTGGATGGGGAGGCGCTGTGGCGTGCGATCGTCGTGTTGGTGCACGTGCTCGGCGGCGGCGTGTGGATCGGCGCGGTCGGCTTCAACGTGTTCGTGCTGCACCCGCGCGCCGCGCGTTTCTTCGCGACGCCCACGCGCTTCGAGGACTTCGTCTTCACCGTGGTCGCGGGCATGCGCTGGTGGGTGGTTGCGGGCGTGTCGATGCTCGCGCTCGCGGGGGCCGAGCTGTGGCGCCTGCGAGCGCTCGGGCTCGACGCCGTGCTCGCGCTGAAGGTGGCGCTGCTGTCGACCAACGCGGTGGTGTTCGCGTGGCTCTCGTGGCGCATGTGGCCGGCCCGCGTGGTCGCAACCCCGGCCGAGCTCGCGCCGATCCACCGCCGCTTCACCCGCGTCGGCGCCTTCATGGTGACCCTCAACCTGCTCAACGTCGGCCTCGGCGTCTGGCACCACGTCGGTCGCGAGGGCCGGTGACGGATCCGACGGGGCGTGGGCAATGCCGGGATCATGGGAACCGAGTACGGCATGACAGGATGGACCAGGCTTGCGCGCGGTGGGCTGTGGCTCATGACGGCGATGGCGGCGTGCTACGACCGCGGCTCGCTGGGCAACTACGACAGCGGCGGGTCCGATGGTGTGACCGGCTCGGAGAGCAGCACGGCGGGCGAAGGCGGGGAGGCGTCGATCACCGGTGCCAGCGCGAGCACGGGCAGCGGCGTTCGTTGCGGCGGCCAGGGGTGCCAGCTGTTCGAGCCGCCCTGCGGGGATCAGTGCGGCGCGCTCGACTCGCCCTTCGATGCCGAAGGGTGCTTGCGGGCCTCGTGCGCTGACG
>WBZX01001941.1_pt1 | contig 14725 bp, 13 predicted proteins | sample 5204211 | NCBI WGS metagenome assembly WBZX01 (sample SAMN12344362, study PRJNA552823) | activated sludge metagenome | biome: Activated sludge suspended growth; feature: Nitrification reactor; material: Wastewater; isolation source: activated sludge from nitrification reactor of wastewater...
CAGGGCCGCCGATTGATCAAGAACAAAAAAAAGGGGGCTTCGCTTTTTCTCCGGAGCACGGAAAACGAAGGCGATCTCGACGTGCAGCGACCTCGGGATGCGAAGACGGCGGTCCGCGAAACGCGAACGCGGAGCGCCCGCGCACGAACGCGGAGCGCGCGCAGCGGGCTGGATCGCGCGGGGATTCCGGCGATCCGGGGCGAGCGGGCGACGGCGCGGGAGCGCGAGCCGAGCGCACGAGCAGGGGTCACGGAGGCCGATCAGCCGCGCGATCGCGGCGAGTGCGCGAGCGCGGAGATCGGCTCGTCGCAGAACCAGAGGCCGTTGCGCTCGCGCACCAACATCATCTCGACGCCCGAAGGGAGCCGCACGCGGTAGCCGCGCTCGCGATCGCGCAGGCCGACGACCGCGCCCATGATGTCGATGGGCTGCCATTGGTCCGCCACGAAGAGCTCGACGGGACGGTGCTCCGGGCCCGTCTGCACGGAGACGCCGAACCACGCGGGGCGGTTCTTGCGCGACCAGCCGGCCTCGCTCGCGAGGCCCGTCTCGGCCTCGGCCAGCGCGCGCTCCGAGACGGCGAACGCGGCGCGTGCGTGGAGCACGAGGATGATCGCGTACTCCTTGTTCACGCGGCGGAGCACGTAGCTCGATCGCGCCGCGCGCACGACGACCTGGTGCGGCGTCTCGAGCGCGGTCTCGCCGATCTCGGCGAGGACGATTTGCCACGTCGCCGCGGCGACCTTCATCTCGAACGGATCGAGGCTGCCCGCGTAGTCGACGGTCTCGCCTTCGAAGTCGACCAGGGCGGCGCCGCGCGCGCTCGGCGTCGAGACGACGAGGCGCTCGAGGATCATCGTGAAGGACGACGGCGCCATGTCGCGCTCGGGGCGCGGCGCCTTGTTGGAGCGCGGCGAGACGACCGCGCGGCTCAACGGCGCCGGGTCCGCCGCGCGGCTCGACGGCGCCGGGTCCGCCGCGCGGCTCGACGGCGCCGGATCCGCCGCGCGGCTCGACGGCGCGACAGCAGCGGAGGCTTGGCGGGTGGAGGCGGCCGCCGGGTGCCGGGCCTGCGTCATCGGTCGACCGGCACCAAGGCGAGGGCCGCGTCGACGCTGCGATCGATGGAGGCGCGCTGGCGGAGGCCCGCGAGGAGCTGGTCCTTCGCTGCGCGCGCGCGGGTGCTCAACACCTCCTCGCGCACCATCGCGCGGCGCTCTTCGCGCGGCACCGTGTGACCGGGGATGCGCTCGAGGAGGAGGAGGACGTGGAAGCCGAACGGCGTCTCGATCACCGGTGAGACGTCGCCTCGCTTCGTGAGCTGGAGCGCGGCCTTGGCGAAGGCCTCGTCGTAGCGCTGGCCCTCGTTGAGCGTGCGGCCGTCCGCGACGACGGCCGCCAGCGCCTCGACGCGGACGTCGAGAGCGCCCTTGGGCACCTCGTCGGCGGACTTGCGGAAGACGGCGATCACGGGGTCGTCGGGGCCGTGCGGGTCCGGCGCGACGGGCTCGCTGTGCTGCGCGGCGTCCGCGGCCGGAGCGACCGCCTTGCGGATGGCCTCGGCGAGCGCGAGCGCGGCGGCGCGGACGTCGGCCGGGGCGCCCTTCTTCAGCTGCACGACGGCGTGGACGGTGCGCGACGCGTCGGGGCGATCGAGCTCGGTCCAGTGGCGCTCGGTGACCTCGTCGAGCTCCGCGTCGGTCACGGGGCCCTGGGCCTCTGCCGAAGCCGCGATCTCCTGGACGAGAGCGCGCGCCAGGATGCCGCTCGCGACGAGCTCGACCTGGCGATCCGCGTCGATGCCCTGCGCGCGCGCCTCGGCGGCGAAAAGGGCGTCGCGCACGGCGAGGTCGCGGGCCTCGGCGATGGGGATCGACTGCGCGGCGGCGATGCGCGCGACGCGGTCGGTCAGGATCGCGACGTCGCCGACGCGCGCCGCGGTCGTGGCGTCGAGCGTCGTCGCGACGGGGTGGGGGGCAGAAGGAGGCGGCGCAGGGGCTTCGCACGCGAATCCGAGGAGCAACGCGAGCGCGGCGAGCCGACGCTTCATGCGGCGCCGCTCCTCGGCCGGAGCAGCTCCGTCGAAGCGCGCAGCGCGAGCGCGCCGACGATGAGGAGGTAGAGGGCCTTGAAGTCCTCCCGATCGCTCAGGGCGATGACGCCGAACCCGAACGCGGCGATCGCCGCGGCGAGCAGGACGATGGAGAAGACGTCAATCGCGCGCGACACGAACCCAGATTACCGCTGGTGGATGGGGAGCTGGCAAGCGATCCCTCGAAGGGCGCGGGTTCGATCGCAGAACTGCGCGCGCGGAGCGGTGCCTCACGTCCGGAAGAGGATGTAGAGAGCGCCGCCGAGCGCGACGACGACGAGGAGCAGGAGCGCGCGGATGACCAGGGAGGTGAACCGGCGGCCGGGGCCGGAGGACCGGTCCTTGCCGAGCGTGGTGGCGATGGTCGAGGCGCCGCCGAGGACGGCCGCGCTGCAGGCGATCGCGATCGCCTGCGCGACCAGACCGCGCTCGACGTCGCGCGTGCGGAACGCGGCCAGCACGAGGAAGAGCGAGCCGACGACGGCGACGGTGAGGATCGGGATGGCGAGGAACGGCAAGCTGGCCCGCGGAGGGAGAGGGACGGCCTGGCTCTCGGCCTCGGTGCGCTCGGCGGGCTTGGGCCACACCTCCCGCCATGAGAGGGCGAAGATCGCCCACGCCAGGCTGCCCGTCGCGGCCCGGAAAGGGGAGAGTCGCAGCGGGTGGAGCGCGTGCAACGAGAACAGCCACGCGCCGAGGGACAGCGCGAGGAACGCGGTGATTCCGATGTGACGGCCGATGCGGCGACGCTCGGCGAGGAAGAGCGGACCCACGAGCCCCGCGAGGAGGGCGAGCGCCGCGCACAGCCGGGCCGCCGGCGCCGCGCCCCGAGCGAACGCGGCGGGCGCCACGGTGATGGACCAGGCGAGGACGGCCGCGATCATCGTCTGCGGCGTGCGCGTGCCCTTGAAGGCGCGCGCGGCCACATCGAGGAGCGGCGTCACGCGAGCCCTCGAAGAAGGCTGTTCACGGGGACGAGATCCTCGGAGCGACCCTTGCCGTCCTCGTCGGGCGGGGCGACGCGGAGGCCGAGCGCGCGCCAGAGATCCTTGTCGAACAGGTGGCTCGCGCGGACGTTCGTGAGGGCCGCCAGCATGTTCTGGCGAGCGCCGGGCGAGCGCGCGTCGAGATCGGCGAGCAGGCGGGAGATGGCCTTGCGCTGGAGGTTCTCCTGCGAGCCGCAGAGATCGCAAGGGAGGATCGGGAAGCGCTCCTCGACGGCGAACGCGGCGAGATCGTCCTCGGCGCAGTAGACGAGCGGGCGGATCACGACGTGCACGCCGTCGTCGGCCATGAGCTTGGGCGGCATCGCCTTGAGCTGGCCGGAGAACACCAGGTTCAACATCAGCGTGACGATCGCGTCGTCGCGGTGGTGACCCAGGGCGATCTTGGTGCAGCCGAGCTCCGTCGCGAGGCGGTAGAGGATGCCGCGGCGGAGGCGAGAGCAGAGAGAGCAGTACGTCTTCCCCTCGGGGATCTTGTCGGTGACGATCGAGTACGTGTCCTCGCGCACCATGCGGAAGTCGAAGCCCCGCTCGTCCATGTACTGCTGGAGCAGGTGGCCCGGGTAGCCGGGGTGGCCCTGATCGATGTTGACGGCGATCGTGGTGAAGCGGATCGGCGCGCGCTTCGCGAGCTCCGTGAGCAGGGCGTGCAGCGCGTAGCTGTCCTTGCCGCCGGAGACCGCGACCATCACGCGATCCCCTTCTTCGAGCATGTCGAAGTCGGTGATCGCGCGGGACATGTTGCGCGCGAGCTTTCGCCTGAGCTCCATCGCGCGTGGCCTTCCGGATTACTCGGTGGAGAAGCTGTCGATCAGCTTCAGGTAGGAGAGGACACCGTGGCCGGTGCCGCCCTTGGCGTAGACGTTGTACGCCTTGGAGGCCATCGACGGCCCGGCGATGTCGACGTGGATCCAGGGGGCGTCGCCCACGAACTCGCGGAGGAAGAGCGCCGCGGTGATCGAGCCGCCCCAGCGATCGGCCGTGTGCTTGAGATCCGCCCAGTCGCTCTTGAGGCCCTCGCGGAGCTCCTCGACGAGCGGCATGTGCCACATGGCCTCGCCCGCGTCCTTCACGGCCTTCTTCATGCGCTCGGCGAGCTCGTCCTTGTTCGCGTAGAACGCGGAGACCGTCGGCCCGAGCGCGACGACGCAGGCGCCCGTGAGGGTGGCGTTGTCGAGCATGAGATCGGGCTTGAGCTCCTTGCCATAGGCGAGGCAGTCGGCGAGGACGAGCCGCCCCTCGGCGTCGGTGTTGATGATCTCCACCATCTTGCCGTCGAGCGAGCCGAAGATGTCGCCGGGCCGGTAGGCCCAGCCGTCGGGCATGTTCTCGGCGCATCCGATGAGGCCGTGAACCTCGACCTGCGGCTTGGTCGCGGCGACGGCGGCCATGAGCGCGATGATGTTGGCGGCCCCGCCCATGTCGCCCTTCATCTCCTCCATGCCGGGCGCGGGCTTGATGCAGATGCCGCCGGTGTCGAACGTGAGGCCCTTGCCCACGAAGACGAGCCGCTTCTTGGCCTTGCCCTTGGGCTTGTAGGTCATGTGGACGAAGTGCGGCGGGCGCGCGCTCCCCTGGCCGACCGCGACGATCAGCTTCATGCCGCGCTTCTCGAGGGCCTCGCGATCGAGCACGGTGCACGCGAGGCCGTTGTCCTTGCAGACCTTGGCGGCCGCGTCGGCGAGCTTCTCGGGGTAGAGCTCGTTCGGGGGCTCGTTGATGAGGTCGCGCGCGATGCAGATGGCGTTGCCGATCTTCTCGCCGAGCGCCGCCGCTTCCTTCTGCGGCTTCCCCACCTTGTCGTTGATGAGGAGCGTCACCTTCTCGAGATCGACCTTCGGCAGGCGATCCCCGGTGAAGTAGCGCGTGAATCGGTAGGCTCCGAGGACCGCGCCCTCGGCCCCTGCGCGCTCCGCGCCGGCGACCTGCGGCAGGTGCACGGTGAGCGACGAGGACTTCACGGAGAGGGCGAACCGCGCGGCCTTGGCCGCGAGCAGGCGGACGTCGGCGTCCGTGATCGGCCCCTTGCCGAGACCCATCAGGACCACGCGCGCGGCCTTCGTGGCGCCGTTCGTCGGGAAGTCGGCGACCTGGTCCTTCTTGCCGGTGAACTCGTCGCGCTTGAGGTTCTTCGCGACGACCGGACCGAGCGCGGTCGCCAGCTGCGCTAGGAAGCCTTCCTCGACCTTCGCGCCTTCAGGGACGCCTACGACCGCGAGATCGGCAACGGTGCTGAGGGGATCGGACGATGAGATGGAAAGCTTGATGGGCATCGTGCTCCTGGGGCCGGGCGCGGCGAGAACGGCGCGCATCTAATCACGCCTTTTTCGTGACGTCACGCGCGCGCGCCGCTCGAAACGGCGAGCCATCGATTTTCTCATGGGAGGGGGCCGGACGGACGGGCTCCGTCCAGCGTTGCCGGATCCCCGGGGCAGCGCGGCGACCGGTCTCCGCGCGGGCGGCGGACTCGCCGGACGTCGCGGTCGATCCGACCGGAGAGGCTCAGGCCTGCTTGTAGATGTCCATCACGCCGGAGAGCAGCTGGAGCGCGTCGGCGCGCTTCCGCTGGAAGGCGTTGCGGCCCATGATCGAGCCGAACGAGCCGCCGGCCGCGAGCTGCTTCACCTCGTTGAGCACGTCCTCGGTGCCCTTCGCCTCGCCGCCGGAGAAGATGACGACGCGCTTGCCGTTGAAGCAGCTCTGGATCACGAGCCGCACGCGGTCGGCCATCGTGTCGGTCTTGATGCCGTGCTTCTCGAACACCTTCTGGTGCTCGGGCTGCTCGATGTGGGCGCTCGGGGGCTTGACCTTGATGAGGTGCGCGCCGAGCTGCGCCGCGATCGTCGCGGCGTACGTGCAGATGTCGACGGCGGTCTCGCCGGCCTTGGAGATGCCTGCGCCGCGGGGGTAGCTCCACACGACCACGACGAGGCCCTTGCGCTTCGCCTCGAGGGTCAGCTCCTTGAGGTCCTGGTACATCGTGTTGCGAGCGCCGGATCCGGGGTAGATCGTGTACCCGATCGCCACGCAGCCGAGGCGCAGCGCGTCCTCGACGGTCGACGTCAGCGCGGAGATCGGCTGGTCCATCTTCGCGAGGGTGTCGCTGTTGTTGACCTTGAGGATGAGCGGCACCTGCCCCGCGAACTTCGCGGCGGCCTGTTCGAGGGAGCCCAGGGGGGCGGCGTACGCGTTGCAGCCGGCGTCGATCGCCAGCTGGTAGTGGTAGTCGGGATCGTACGCGTCCGGGTTCGGCGCGAAGGAGCGGACCGGGCCGTGCTCGAAGCCCTGATCGACGGGCAGGATGACGAGCTTGCCGGTCCCCGCGAGCTTGCCGTGATTGAGCAGGCGGGCGAGGTTGGTCAGCGTGCCGGGGTTCTCGGACGAGTACCAGGAGAGGATTTGCTGGACGCGATCGGTGAAGGCCATGGCGGTGCTCCGTTTTGCCAGCCGACATAGCGCGGGCGGCGCGGGACTAGAAGCGCTGCGTGAGCCACCGCACGAATTGCGGACGGGCGCCTCCCCGAGGGTCGATCACGAGGACGGGAACGCGCCGCGATCATGCGGTTTCCGCGGGTGACGCGGAAGTTTTTTCGGACGGCGCGGGCCCGGAAACGAAGCCCCTCCATGCGTCCGCTCGGCAGTGATACCGGTTCGACATGAGCGATCACACGACCCCGCAGGCGCACGACTCGAGGTTCGGCATCACGCTGGAGACGTTCATCCTGGAGGGAATGCTGGGGCACCCCGCGGCCACCGGCACGTTCACCTCCATCCTCAACCAGATCAGCTTCGCCGCGAAGCTCATCACCAGCAAGGTGCGCCGCGCGGGCCTCGTGAACGTGCTCGGCTACACGGGCGCGACGAACGTGCAGGGCGAGCAGGTGATGAAGCTCGACGACGAGGCGAACGCGGCGCTGATCGCGGTGCTCGGCCGGAGGAGCCACGTCGCGGCGGTCGCGAGCGAGGAGCTCGACGAGATCGAGGTGCTCACGAACGACTCGCGCGCCCGCTACCTCGTCGTGATGGATCCGCTCGACGGCTCCTCCAACATCGACGTCAACATCTCGATCGGCACGATCTTCGGCATCCTCCGCCGGACGAACCCGGACAAGCCGGTCGGCCCCGAGGACTTCCTGAAGCCGGGCGTCGAGCTCGCGGCGGCCGGCTACATCATGTACGGCTCGTCGACGGTGGTGGTGCTGACGACCGGAAAGGGCTCGGGCGTGCACGGCTTCACGTACGACCCCACCTGCGGCGAGTTCTTCCTCTCGCACGAGAACATCCGCATCCCCGAGAAGGGATCCACCTACTCGATCAACGAGGGCAACCACGGCAAGTGGACCGACGAGGTCAAGCGGTGGGCGACGTGGATCAAGGACGACAACAAAGCCGACGGCCGCCCGTACGGCGGGCGCTACGTCGGCACGCTCGTCGCGGACGCGCACCGCACGCTGCTGAAGGGCGGCATCTTCGCGTACCCATCCGACAAGAAGAGCCCCGAGGGCAAGCTCCGCCTCCTCTACGAGGCGAACCCGTTCGCGTTCATCTTCGAGGCCGCCGGCGGCAAGGCGTCGCACGGCAAGGGCCGCATCCTCGACATCCAGCCCACCAAGCTCCACCAGCGCACGCCCCTCGTCCTCGGATCGCCGCGCGACGTGACGATCTTCGAGGAGTTCATGACCGGCAAGCGCTGACGCCGGCGGCGGCCAGCATCCCCCCTTCGCGCGCTAGACGCCCTGCGCGTCCGGGCCCCAGATCACCTTGTGCATCTGCACCTGGACGCGCACGGGGAGCGCGTCCTCGAGCACCCACTCCACGAGATCGCGAGCGCGGAGCGCCCCCCACACGCAGGACGCGAGGAGGGTGACGCCGCGATCGGCGAGGCCGCGCTCGCGGATCGTCGCGCGCATCCACTCGTAGTCGCCGCGGCCCGCGAGCACGAACTTGATCTCGTCGCGGCGCGTGAGGTGATCGAGGTTGCTCCAGCGGTTCCGGTGAGACTCTCCCGAGCCGGGCGCCTTCAGGTCCATGATCTTGTGCACCCGCGGATCCACCCGCGAGACGTCGGCCTCGCCGCTCGTCTCGATCAGCACGGTCCTCTCCGCGTCGCACAGCGCGGCGAGGAGCGGGATCACGCCCGGCTGCAGGAGCGGCTCGCCCCCCGTGAGCTCGACGAGCGGCGTCGCGAGCGCGAGCGCCTGCGCGAGCACCTCCTCGCGCCGCATGCGCTTCCCTCCGTGGAACGCCTGCGGCGTGTCGCACCACGAGCACCGCAGGTTGCACCCCGTGAGCCGGACGAAGGTGCAAGGGAGCCCGGCGAACGTCGATTCGCCCTGAACGCTCCGATAGATCTCGTGCACGACGAGCGTGTCCTCTTTCATGTCGCCCACGCGCCTTACCGCGACCCTCCCCTGCGCGCCAACACCCCAGAAAAAGAAGGTTCGAGGGCACGGCAAGCGCCCCGCCAACCCGGCGCCCCACGCCGTGTCTCCGCAGCGTCACCCCACGTTCACGGTGGCGGGGAACGTCGGCCTCCGGCGAGCCTTCGTCTGCTGCTCGAACGCGAACGCGACGCCGAACAGCACCGGCTCGCTCCACGCGGCCCCGAAGAACGAGACGCCGAAAGGGAGCCCCTCCACGAAGCCGGACGGCACCGTGATGCTCGGGTAGCCCGCGACGGCGGCCGGCGTCGAGCTGGACCCGGTGAAGCTGTCGCCGTTCACGAGATCGATCATCCACGCGACGCCCCCGGTGGGCGCGACGAGCAGATCGAGCCGGTGCTTCGCCAGCGCGGCGTCGATGCCCTCGTCCCGCGCGAGCCTCCGGCACGTCGCGAGCGCCGTCTTGTACGCCGGAGAGTCGAGGCCCCCCTTGGCGAGCGCCTGCTCGAAGAGCTCCTGCCCGAACCACCGCAGCTCGGTGGACGCATGCTCGCGGTTGAAGCGGACGAGATCCTCGAGCGCGCGAGGGCCGGCGCCCCGCGCGGAGAGGTAGCCGCCGAGATCCGCCGCCAGCTCCGTGAGCAGGACCTCCATCTCCGGATCGTCGATCTCGTGAACGGGCCCGAGGTCCACGCCGTCGATCGTCTCGGCGCCCGCGGCTCTCAGCGCGTCGACCGCTCCCTCGAAGAGGCGCTCCGCCGCGGGGCCGATCCTCTTCCAGCCGCGCACGACGCCGACGCGCTTGCCGCGCGCGGCCGCCGGATCGAGCGACTTCGCGTAGTCGAGCGGCGGGCGGCTCGCGAGCGCGGCTGTCGCAGCGTCTCGCGCGTCGGCGCCGGCGATCGCCGTGAGGAGGATCGCGGCGTCCGTCACGGAGCGCGTCATCGGACCGACGGTGTCCTGCGAGCGCGCGATCGGGATGACGCCGCGGCGGCTCACGAGGCCGACGGTCGGCTTCACTCCGACGACGCCGCAGATGGACGATGGGCTCACGATCGATCCGTCCGTCTCGGTGCCGAGCGTGACCGCGCACAGGTTCGCCGCCACCGCGGCGGCCGAGCCCGACGACGATCCGCTGGTGCTCCGATCGAGCGCGTACGGGTTGCGGGTGAGGCCGCCGCGCGCGCTCCAGCCGCTCGTCGATCGATCGCTCCGGATGTTTGCCCACTCGCTGAGGTTCGTCTTGCCGAGGAGGACGGCGCCGGCGTCGCGGAGCCGCGCCACGACGTGGGCGTCCGCGGGGGCCGGCGCATCCGCGAGCGCGAGGGAGCCTGCCGTCGTGCGCATGCGATCGCCCGTGTCGATGTTGTCCTTCAGCAGGATGGGCACGCCGTGGAGCGGCCCGCGCGCGCCCTTCTGGCGGCGTTCGTCGTCGAGCGCCTTGGCGATCGCCGCCGCGTCCGGGTTCAGCTCGATGACGGCCCGGAGCGCCGGTCCGGCCCGATCCACGGCCTCGATGCGCGCCGTGTACGCCGCGACGAGCGCCTCCGAGGTCAGGTCACCGCGCGCCATCCGCCCGGCGAGATCGACGAGCGTCGCCTCTTCGAGATCCGCGTGGGGCGTCGCGGCGGGAGCGCTCGCGCCGCTCGGCGCGGGCGGCGCAGCAGAGCACCCCGCCTCCGCCGTGGCGAGGGCGGCCCCCGATGCAGTCATGACGAGGAACGAGCGGCGATCGAGCATGCCATCCACGATACCCGCGTCCGAGCGCGCAACGGGAGCCGCGACGCTCCACCACCGCCGGCCGCGCGCCCCCGCCTGCCGCCACGTCGCCCTTCGCCGTGCGACGTCGCTCCTGCGAGCTGCGGCGCGCTATCCGCTGAGCGCGACCTCTCCCGAGGCGACGGTCTCCATCGCGCCGGCGGACGTGCGCACGAGGAGCCCGCCACGCTCGTCGATGCCGCAGCCGACGCCGCGAACGCCCCCGACCTCGACGCGCCTGTCGCGCAAGAAATCGAGCGCGCGGATCTCGTCGATCATCTGCGCCAGCCGCGTGGCTTCGTACGACGCGACCACGACGCCCAGCTCCGCGAGGAGCCCCGCCGCGATCAGCGAACGATCCAGCGTCGCCGCCCCCGCGAGCGCGAGCGAGGTCGCCGTGCGCTCGAGCTCCGGGGGGAACGCGCGCGTGTGGACGTTCAGGCCGACCCCCGCGACGAGGCTCGCGACGCGATCGCCGCGGAGCTGCCCCTCCACGAGCACGCCGGCGATCTTCCGGCCGCCGACGTACACGTCGTTCGGCCACTTGAGCATGACAGGCGCGCCCTCCTGCGCTCTGCGCGCGCCGTACGAAGAAGGCGCGCGGCGCGCCGTACGAAGAAGGCGCGCCCCCTCCTCGCTCGCCTCTCCGGCGACGCTCTCGCCTGCGGCTGCGTCGCGGTGGGCTTCGAGCGGCCCGTCGATGAGCCCGCGCACGGTCCGCGCGACGGCGAGGCCGACGGCGAGGGTGATCGGCGCGACCTCGGTCGCCGCGACCCTCGGCCGCAGCACGACCGACAGATACAGGTTCTCCGCCGCCGGGGAGTGCCACGTGTGACTGCCGCGGCCGCGCCCCGCCGTCTGCGCGTCGGCGAGGAACGCGGCCCCGTGAGGCGCTCCGGAGGCGGCCGCGCGGCGCGCGTCCTCGTTCGTGGAGCCCGTCACCAGCGCGACGGACACGGGGCGGCCGATCGCGGACCCGAGCCGGTCCAGCTCGATCTCGATCCGGGACGCGTCGAGATCCATCGTCACGCCGCTCCGCGCTCCGGGGTCACAGCGCGAGATCGAGCGCGATGTCGGCGGCGGGGGCGGAGTGGGTGAGCGCGCCGACGCTGATCACGTCGACGCCGGCCTCGGAGAGCGCGCGGATGCGCTCCAGCGTGATCCCCCCGGACGCCTCGAGGACGGGCCGCGCCGCGAGCTTGCTCACCTGCGCGACGGCGGCGCGGACGTCCTCGACCGAGAAGTTGTCGAGCATGATGATGTCGGCCTTGGCGGCGAGCGCCTGGTCGAGCTCGGCGAAATTCGCGACCTCCACCTCGATCCGGGTCGTGTGCGGCGCGCGGGCCCTCGCGCGCTCGACGGCCGGGCCGATGCCGCCCGCGGCGATGATGTGGTTGTCCTTGATCATCACGGCGCTGCCGAGGTTGTCGCGGTGGTTGTGCGCGCCGCCGGTGCGCACGGCGTAGCGCTCCAGGATGCGGAGGCCGGGCGTCGTCTTGCGCGTGTCCGCGATCCTCGTCGGCGAGCCCGGCGCGAGCGCGGCGACGTACGTGCGGGCGGCGGTGGCGATGCCGCTCATCCGCTGCGCGAAGTTGAGCGCGGTCCTCTCGGCCATCAGCAGCGAGCGCGCGCGGCCGGACACCTCCCAGAGGACGGCGCCCTTCTCCACGAACGCGCCGTCGGCGACGTGGACGGCCGTCGTGACCTCCGGATCGAGGAGCGTGAAGGCCCGCAGGAAGAGCTGGCCGCCGCACACGACGAGGGGCCTCCGCGCGACGGCGGTCGCCCTCGCGCGCGCGTCCGGGGCGACGCACGCCTCGGTGGTGAGGTCACCGCCCGAGAGGTCCTCTTCGAAGGCCCGATCCAGGAGCTTGTCGATGATCGAAGGTGTCATGCGGAGCCTCCCCGACGCTCACCACTTCATGACGGCGCCGGCCCACGTGTAGCCGCTGCCGAACGCCGCCATGAGGACGCGGGTGCCCTCCTTGATCCGGCCGCTCGCCCACGACTCCGAGAGGCCGATCGGGATCGTCGCGGCGGTGGTGTTGCCGTAGCGATCGATGTTGTGGACGATCTTCTCTTGCGGGAGGTTGAGCTTCATCGCGACGAACTGGTTGATCCGCATGTTCGCCTGGTGCGGGACGAAGAGATCGATGTCGTCGATCGTCATGCCCGCCGCGCGGAGCGACTCCTCCGCGACCTCCGGCATCTTCTCCGTCGCCCAGCGGAACACCTGCTTGCCGTTCATCTTGGGGTACTGGAGACCCTGGTCGATCATCTCGTGCGTGATGCGCGGGATGTGCCGCGACCCAGGCGCCGGGATCCACAGGTCGTAGGCGCCGGAGCCGTCCGCGTGGAGCTTCATCGAGAGGATGCCTCGATCCTCGGCGGGGCTCTCGCCGACGAGGACAGCGCCCGCGCCGTCCCCGAAGAGCACCGTCACGTCGCGGCCGCGCTCGCTGAACTCGATGCCCGTCGAGTGAACCTCGGAGCCGACGATGAGCACGTTCTTGTACATCCCCGTCTTCACCCAGGCGTCGGCGATGCTGAGGGAGTAGAGAAAGCCGCTGCACTGGTTGCGAACGTCGAGCGCGGGGACGCCGGGCAGGCCGAGCTTGTCGGCGAGCAGGCACCCGGAGCCGGGGAACGTCACGTCCGGGCTCAACGTCGCGAAGATGATCATGTCGACGTCTTTGAGCGTGCGACCCGCGCGCTCGACCGCCATCTTCGCGGCCGGGACGGCGAGATCGCTCGCTCCGATGCCGTCGTGCTCGATGTAGCGGCGCTCCTTGATGCCCGAGCGCTGCTGGATCCACTCGTCGCTGGTGGGCATCAGCTTCGCGAGGTCATCGTTGGTGACGACTTTTGTGGGGACGTAGTGACCTGCACCGAGAATGGCGGAACGCCGCATGGCGGGGGACCTACCGCGACCCGCGGAGACATCCAAGCGAGAAGCAGCCGACACGTCGCGTCAAAGCACGACCGCGCACGCGAAATCGTGCAATATGTGCAGCGACTCCCGCGTCGGCGCCTCCCGCAACACCGCGCGCAAAACGTGCGATGGCGCGCGGCGCCCCGCGCGAATTCGGCTCACGCCCGTCTATCGGCTTGTGAGACTCTCCCAGGACCTCCCTCCCCAACGGAAAGTGATGCGCCCCCAGGTCGGTCAGGTCATCCACAACAAATACCGCTTGCTGCGCCTCATCGGCGACGGGGGCATGGGGAGCGTCTTCGAGGCGCGCCACGAGGTTCTCGGGACCACCGTCGCGTTGAAGTTCCTGCACCCGGAGCTCTCCCGCCGGGCGGGGCTGGTCCAGCGGTTCCTCCAAGAGGCGCGCGTCTCGGCTCAGATCCAGAGCCCGCACGTCGTCCGCGTCACCGACGTGGACCAGAACCCCAACGGGCAGGCCTTCATCGTCATGGAGTACCTGGAGGGCAAGACCCTCCAGACGCTCTACGAGGAGCTCTACCACGCGCGCCAGCGGCTCTCGTACGCGGACGCGCTCGAGTACGCGATGCAGATGCTCGAGGGCGTCGAGGCGGCGCACGCGGCGGGCGTCGTGCACCGCGATCTCAAGCCGGACAACGTCATCATCGCGCGCGGAAAGAAGGGCGAGCCCCTCCTCAAGCTGCTCGACTTCGGCATCGCGAAGCTGAAGGTCACGGGCCAGCTCGATCGCGGCCTCACGCGGCCCGGCATCATCATGGGCACGCCCGAGTACATGGCGCCGGAGCAGGCGTACTCGGCCGACACCGTGGACGCGCGCGCCGACATCTTCTCGCTCGGCGTGATGATCTTCGAGATGCTCGCGGGGCGGCGGCCTGTCGGGGGCGACGAGCCTCACCAGATCGCGACCGCCTACCTCACGCGCAACATCGCCAAGCTCCTCGATCTGGCTCCTCACATCCCCGCCGAGCTGGCGGCGGCCATCCACCGCGCGATGGGGCCGAAGCCGGAGGATCGATTCAACTCGGTCGGCGAGCTGCGCGCGGCGATCGAGCCGTTCTGGCTCGCGACGCGGCCCGCCGCCACGCCGACGCCCGCGGGCGTCTCGCTCCTCACGCCGGCGCCCGCAGGGGCCACGCCCGGCGCCGTGGCGTCTCCTGTCGAAGGCGCGCGACGCGTGCCGAAGACGCTCCCGCCCGAGGACGAGGCGCCGCCCGCGAACGCTCCGAGCGGCGGGCAGTCCGTCGAGGTCGTCTTCTCCTCCAATTCGCTCCACGAAGCGCGGCCCTCCGGCGAGGTGTCTTCCGCGCCCGCGACGACGCCCGTGTCGAAGATGCCGGTGTTCGATCAGGTGGGCGCCACGCCTCAGCCTGCGGACGCGCCGCACGTGTCCCTCGCGGACAAGGGCGACCAACCGCTCAACGGCGCCGCGGCGTTCGCGCAGACGGACGCGGCGCTCGCCGAGAGCGTCGCCGTGGCGATGGCCGCCGCGCAGGCGCAGGCGCAGACCCCGGCGCCCGCAGGGCTCGGCGTGAGCACCAGC
>WBZX01001942.1_pt1 | contig 14722 bp, 13 predicted proteins | sample 5204211 | NCBI WGS metagenome assembly WBZX01 (sample SAMN12344362, study PRJNA552823) | activated sludge metagenome | biome: Activated sludge suspended growth; feature: Nitrification reactor; material: Wastewater; isolation source: activated sludge from nitrification reactor of wastewater...
GCGGACGCGGCGGCGTCGACGGCGAGGCTCAGCAGGCGGTCGCAGGCGGCGCGCTGGACGGTGGCGACCGCGTCGTAGCCGTCGGCGGCCTTGTCGAAGGCGGCGCGGACGGCGTGCTTGGGGGCGGGATGGTCAGTCAAGGGCGAAGCTCTCGATCAGCGTCGCGCAGTCTGCCGGGCGGGATGCGAAGGGCGCGTGGCCGCAGTGCCGGAACACCGTCAGGCGGGCGTCGGGCAGGGCGTCGGCGAGCCATTCGGCGGCGGCGACGGGCATCAGCCGGTCGTCGCTGCCGTGCAGCAGCCGCACCGGCTGGGCGATGCGGCGGACGAGTTCGCGCTGGTCGGTGGCGGCGAGGAGGGCGAGGCCGCTGGCGAGGGCCGGCCGGTGGGACTCGTCGCTCGCCGTGAGGGCCTGGCCGAGGGTGGCGGCGACTTCCCGGCGGGCGCTGTCACCGAGGCTCTGCAGCGCGACGAAGCGGCGCTGGGTGGCGGCGGGGTCGAGTTCGAAATCGCGGCGGAAATCGGCGAGGGTGGCGGCCGGCAGCGCGGCCGGCCAGTCGTCGGCCTGCACGAAGCGGGGGCTGGCGCCGATCAGGACCAGGCGGGCGACCTTGTGCGCGGCGTGGTCGGCGAGGTGCAGGGCGAGCTGCGCGCCGAGCGACCAGCCGACGACGATGCTGCCTGCGGGGATGGCCGGCAGGAGCGCGTCGGCCCAGTCGGCCAGCGTGTCGCCGGCCGCGGCGGCCTGGCCGTGGCCGGGGAGGTCGGGGGCGTGGAGCGCAAAGCGGGCACCCAGCTGCGCCCGCAGCGGCGCCCACACCGCGGCGGACAGGCCCCAGCCGTGCAGCAGGACGAGCGGCGGCCGCGGCGCGTTCATCCCTGCGCGGCTTCGAGCCGGTTGAGGGCGTGGGCGAGGCGATCCACCTGCTCGAAGCTGTGGCTTGCCGATAGCGTGATGCGCAGCCGGGCTGCGCCCTTCGGCACCGTTGGCGGGCGGATCGCCGGCACCCACAGGCCTTCGCCATCGAGCGCGCGGGAAACCGCCAGCGTCTCGTGGTTGTCGCCGATGATGACCGGCTGGATCGGGGTGTCGGACGGCAGGTGGTGCCAGCGGCGCAGTTGCAGCCCGGCTTTGAGGCGCAGGACGAGGGCGGCGAGGTGGGCGCGGCGGGCGTCGCCGTGTTCGATGAGATCCAGCGCGGCGAGCAGCGTGTCGGCCAGCAGCGGTGGCGCGCCGGTGGTGAAGATGTAGCTGCGGCTTTTGCTCACCAGCCATTCGATGAGATGTCGATGGCCGGCAACGAAGGCGCCGGCGACGCCGGCGGCTTTGCCGAGCGTGCCCATGTAGATCAGGCGCGCCGATTGCAGCCCGAAATGGGCGAGGCTGCCGCGGCCCTGCGGGCCGAGCACGCCGAAGCCGTGCGCATCGTCCACCAGCAGCCAGGCCCGGTGGGCTTCGGCGAGGGCCAGAAGGTCGCGCAGCGGCGCGATGTCGCCGTCCATGCTGAACACGCTGTCGGTGACGATCAGCTTGCGCGGCGCGCTGGAGGCTTCGAGCCGGGCTTTGAGCGCGGCGAGGTCGCAGTGCGGGTAGCGGATCAGTTCGGCGCGGGAGAGCAGCGCGCCGTCGACCAGTGAGGCGTGGTTGACCTTGTCGGCGAAGATCGCGTCGCCGCGCCCGACGAGGGCTGGCATGACGCCGATGTTGGCCATGTAGCCGGTGGAGAAGTACAGCGCGTCGTCCATGCCGACGAAAGCGGCGAGGCGTTTTTCGAGCGCTTCGTGGCTGGCGTAGTGGCCGCTGACGAGGTGCGAGGCGCCCGAGCCGACGCCCCAGCGTTCGGCGCCGCGCTGCACGGCGCGCACCAGCGCAGGTTCGGCGGCGAGGCCGAGGTAGTCGTTGGAGCAGAAGGCGATGACGGGCTCGGCGCGGTCGGCGAGGCGGGCGTCGGGGGCGCAGGGCGTGGCGACGATGCGGCGGCGGCGGCGCAGGCCGGCGGCGTCGAGTTCGGCCAGCCGGGCGGTGATTTCGGCCAGCGGGTCGGGCCGCTCAGCCAAGGCTGGCCTCGAGTGCGGCGGCGGTTTGCGTGGCGAGGTGGGCGATCTCGTCGTCGCCGAGGATGTAGGGCGGCATCGTGTAGACGGTGGTGCCGATCGGGCGTAGCAGGAGCTCGCGTTCGAGCGCGGCCGCGAAAAAGCGGCGCGAGAAACCGGCCGGCGCGCCTTCCACGTCGAACGCCAGGATCATGCCTTGCTGGCGCAGGTGGCGCACGGCCGGGTGGCTGCCGACGGCCGCGCGGAAGGCGTCGCCGAGCTTGCCGGCCTTGACGCGGTTGGCGGCGAGGACGTCGTCCTGCGTGAAGATGTCGAGGGTCGCCAGCGCGGCGCGGCAGGCCAGCGGGTTGCCGGTGTAGCTGTGGGAGTGCAGGAAGCCGCGGGTCGTGTCGTCGTCGTAGAAGGCGGCGAAGACGTCGTCGGTGGCGAGGACGATCGACAGCGGCAGGTAGCCGCCGGAGATGCCTTTCGACAGGCACAGGAAATCCGGCCAGATGCCGGCCTGCTCGCAGGCCAAGAAGCTGCCGCTGCGTCCGCAGCCGACGGCGATTTCGTCGGCGACGAGGTGCACCCGGTGGCGCGTGCAGATATCGCGGGCGAGGCGCAGGTATTCCGGGTCGTACATCGCCATGCCGGAGGCGCATTGCACCAGCGGTTCGACGATCAGCGCGGCGGTCTGGCCGGCATGTTCGGCGAGGTGGGCTTCGAGCGCGGCGGCGGCGCGGCGGGCGACGTCGGCGGCGCTTTCGCCGGGCGCGGCGGCGCGGGCGTCGGGGCTGGGCACGCAGGCGGCGCTGCGCACCAGCGGGGCGTAGGCGTCGCGGAAGATGGCCACGTCGGTCACGGCCAGCGCGCCGACGGTTTCGCCGTGGTAGCTGCCGGCGAGGCACACGAAGCGATTTTTCTGCGGTTCGCCGTGGTTGCGCCAGTAGTGGGCGCTCATCTTGAGGGCGATCTCGGTGGCCGACGCGCCGTCGGAGGCGTAGAAGGCGTGGCCGAGGCGGTGGCCGGTGAGGTCAGCGAGACGCTCGGAGAGTTCGACCACCGGCTCGTGGGTGAAGCCGGCCAGCATCACGTGCTCGAGGCTGTCGAGCTGGGCCTTGATCGCATTGCCGATGCGCGGATTGGCGTGGCCGAAGAGGTTGACCCACCACGAGCTGATGCCGTCGAGGTAGCGTCGGCCGTCCATGTCGTAGAGCCAGGCGCCTTCGCCGCGCTGGATGGGCACCAGCGGCAGTTGCTCGTGGTGCTTCATCTGGGTGCACGGATGCCAGACGGCGGCGAGCGAGCGGGAGATCAGACGGGCGTTGGCGGTGCTGGATGACATGGGCTGTCGGTGGCGCGGAGGGTGCGGGCAGGGCGACCGCGGCGGGTCGCCCGGCGGTGGCGGCGGACCGGCGCGCGGCCGGCCGCGAGAGCGCTCAGGGGGCGGAGTTGATGGAGTACAGGCTGCTGCTGCCGGCGGCGCCGACGGCGTTGAGTACGTTGTCGGCGCGGATCAGCGCGTACATCGTGCCGGCGCCGGCGGGCAGGGTGCGCTGCGTCCAGGTGACGGTGTCGTCGGTGGTGTAGACGGCACCGTTGCTGCCGATGGCGGTGATCCGGGTGGCGTAGGCAGACACTGCGTAGTAGGTGTCGGCGGGGTTGCCGAGAGGCAGCGAGACGCGGGTCGTGAGGCCGTCGGTGCTGACCACCATGCGACCGCTGTCGCCGACCGCGACGACGTCGTAGCGGGTCGTGCCGCTGATGCTGCGGGTGGCGGCGGAAACGGCCCTCAGGTCGGCGCCGCCGACCGACTGGTCGATCCAGGTGCTGCCGTCGGTGCTGGTGATGATGGTGCCGGCGGCGCCGACCGCGATCCACACGCCCTTCGCCGAATAGGTGACGCCGTAGAGGTTGGCGTTGTTGGGCGACGCGGCGGCGGTCCAGCTGGTGCCGTCGGTGGAGTGCAGGATGGCGCCGCCATTACCCACCGCGACGACGGTGGAGCCGTTGGTGGCCAGTGCGTTGAGGTCGACCGCTGCGCCGGGGTTGGTGGCGGCCCAGTTGGTGACGGTGGCGGCGGTCCAGGTGCTGATGTCGGTGCTGTAGAGGAGCTCGCCGCCGGCGCCGGCGGTGATGAAGTGGCTGATCGCGTAGAGGGCGGCCTTGACGTCGGCGGTGTGGGCCGCGTCGCCGATCGCGGTCCAGGTGGCGGCGTGGTTGGCGTTCCAGTCCGGCCGGTCGAGGCGGTACTTCTGCCCGCCGTCGCCGACCGCCACATAGGTGTTGTAGGTGGCGCCGCTGGCCGGGCCGTAGGCGATGCTGCGCAGGTTTCCAGCGCCTGCGATGGTGCTGCCGTTGGCCCAGGTGCCGCCGGCCAAGCTGGGCGTGGCGGTGACCACCGCCGAGCCGGGGCCGCCTTCGCCGCCGCCGGTGCGGCCGTTCATCGTGAAGGCGTACTGGGTGTCGTTGGTCAGCCCGGTGACGACGTAGGGCGAGATGACGCTTTGAATCTTGGCCTTGGCGGTCTTGTCGCCGGCCGTGACGGTGCTGCCTTCCTTGTACCAGAGCCAGTATTCGACGCTGGTCTCGGGAACCCAGGTGATGATGACCTGGGAGTCGCCGGGCTCGACGGCGATGACGGGGGCGCTGGCCGCGCCGCCGCCGCTGCCACCGCAGGCGGAGAGGAGGGCGCTGCCCAGGGTGGCGGCGAAGGCGAGGCGGAGTCGGGAGGCAAGCATGGGGACAACCATCGAGGATGAAAGCAGAGCCGGATTCTACAACACCCGGACCGTCGTGCCCGGGTTGCGTCGGTCTGCCGTCCCGGGCTGCGGGGTCAGACGGCCGCCGCGCCGACGAGTTCCTTCAGCAGGATTTCCTGTGCGGCCCGGCGCGTGGTGCGGGGATTCTTGCGGCGATAGTGGTTGTCGCCGTCGAGTTCCCAGGCCTGGCAGTTGTCGCCGAGGTAGGGGCGCAGGCCTTCCTTCATCACGCGGCGTTTGATCTTCGGATCGAGGATCGGGAAGGCGACTTCGATGCGCTTGAAGAAGTTGCGCTCCATCCAGTCGGCGCTGGAGAGGTAGAGCTTTTCGGCGCCGTCGGCATGGAAGTAGAAAATGCGGTGGTGTTCGAGGAAGCGGCCGACGATCGAGCGGACCCGGATTTTCTCCGACAGGCCAGGCACGCCGGGCTTGAGGGCGCACACGCTACGGGCGATGACGTCGATCTCGACGCCGGCCCGGGAGGCGTCGTAGAGCGCCTCGATGGTTTCGGGTTCGAGCAGCGCATTGACCTTCACGATGATGCGCGCCCGGCGGCCGGCGCGGGCGATGTCGGCTTCCTCGCGGATCGCCGCGACGACGTTGGGCTGCAGCGTGAAGGGCGCCTGCCACAGGTGCTTGAGCCGGCCGGCCTGACCGAGGCCGGTGAGCTGCTTGAACAATTCGGCCACGTCGGCGCCGATTTCCTCGTTGGCGGTGAGGAGGCCGAAATCGGTGTAGAAACGGGTCGTGCGCGGGTGGTAGTTGCCGGTGCCGAGGTGGGCGTAACGGCGTAACTGGCCTTCTTCGCGGCGTACCAGCAGGAGCAGCTTGGCGTGGGTCTTGTAGCCGAACACGCCGTAGACCACATGCGCGCCGACTTCCTCGAGGCGGGCCGCCCAGCTGATGTTGGCTTCCTCGTCGAAGCGCGCCATCAGTTCGAGGGCGACGGTGACTTCCTTGCCTTTCTGGGCAGCGCGGACGAGGTGTTCCATCAGCACGGAGTCGGTGCCGGTGCGGTAGACCGTCATCTTGATGGCCACCACGGCGGGGTCGTCGGCAGCGGCTTTGAGCAGTTCGATGACCGGCTCGAAGCTCTGGAACGGGTGGTGCAGCAGGATGTCGTGGCGGCGGATCGCGGCGAAGATGTTTTCGCGCTTGTCGAGTCCCTTCGGGCGGGCGGGCTGGAAGGAGCGGTATTTGAGATCGGGGCGGTCGACCCAGTCGGGCACCTGGTTGAGGCGCACCGGGTTGACCATGCCGGGCACGCGGTAGACGTCGGCGGCGTCGAGCCCGAACTGCTTCATCAGGAAGGCCGCCATGGCTTCGGAGCAGTTGTCGGCAAGTTCGAGGCGCACCGCGTCGCCGAAGTGGCGCTGCTGCAGTTCGCCCTTGAGGGTCGCGCGCAGATCCTTCACTTCTTCCTCGTCGACGAACATGTCGGAGTTGCGGGTGACGCGGAACTGGTAGCAGCCGAGGACGTTCATGCCTTCGAACAGCTCGCCCACGTGGGCGTGGAGCAGCGACGACAGGAACACGAAGCCGTAGTCGACGCCGGTGAGTTCCTTCGGCAGCCGGATGACGCGGGGCAGCGCGCGCGGCGCCTGGACGATGGCGGCGCCGGAACTGCGCCCGAAGGCGTCGCGGCCTTCCAGTTCGACGACGAAGTTGAGGCTCTTGTTGAGCACCCGCGGGAAGGGATGGGCCGGGTCGAGGCCGATCGGGGTGAGGATCGGCATGACTTCGCGCATGAAGTATTCGCGCGCCCACAGGTGCTGGGCGTCGGTCCACACGCTGCGGCGCAGGAAGACGATGCCTTCGTCGGCGAGGGCCGGCAGGATGGTGTTGTTGAGCAGCGTGTACTGTTCGGTGATGATGCTGTGCACCTCGCGGCTGATGCGGGCGTGCAGCGCGTCCGGGGCCAGGCCGTCGGTGGTGGTGGCGACGCTGCCGATGCGCAGTTGCTCCTTGACGCCGGCCACGCGCACTTCGAAGAACTCGTCGAGGTTGCTCGACACGATGCACAGGAAACGCAGCCGCTCGAGCAGCGGCACCGCCGGATCGGCGGCCTGGGCGAGCACCCGGCGCTGGAACTGCAACAGGGAGAGTTCGCGGTTGATGAAGTGATCGCAGCGGTACTGGCGGTCGGTGGCGGGCTGGCGCATGGGCTCTCCTGTCGAATCTGCCGATTGGATGCGAAGTATGTGACTGTTTTGTTACCGTTGCATGAACCTGGCCGGCGGCGCGATCGCCGCGGGGTGCGCCGGCCGCCGGTGCTAGAATCCGGTCCTTCGGCGCCGTGGGGCGCAGCTCGTGTCCGGTTCATGAATCGTGAATTGATTGCCGCCATCGATCTTGGTTCGAACAGTTTCCGTCTGCAGATCGGGCGGATCGTCAACGACCAGATCTATCCCCTCGATGGCATCAAGGAGTCCGTGCGCCTCGCCGCCGGCCTGTCGCCCGACCGCATGCTCGATGCCGCGGCGCAGTTTCGCGGCATCAGCGCGCTGCGCTGTTTCAACGAGCGCATCCGCGACTATCCGCCGGAGACCGTGCGGGCGGTGGCCACCAACACGCTGCGGGTCGCCAAGAACGCCGCCCACTTTCTGGTGCAGGCCGAGGCGGCCCTGAGTTTCCCGATCGAGGTCATCGCCGGGCGGGAGGAGGCGCGCCTGATCTACGTCGGCGTTGCCCACACCCTGCCCAATCCGCATCGCCAGCAGCTGGTGGTGGATATCGGCGGCGGGTCCACCGAGTTCGTCATCGGCAAGAGCTTCGAGCCGATCAAGCTCGAATCGCTCTACATGGGTTGCGTCAGTTATTCGCTGCGTTATTTTCCGGACGGCCGCATCGACAAGCGCGGCCTGCGCGAAGCCGAGCTCACCGCGCAGAAGGAAATCCAGGCGATCACCCATGCTTACCGTGAGGCGGGCTGGGAAGAGGCGGTGGGTTCGAGCGGCTCGGCCAAGGCGCTGGTGGATCTGCTCGAGATGAACGGCCTGTCGGACGGCGGCATCACCCGCAGCGGGCTCGAACGCCTGCGCGCGCTGATGCTGAAGGCGGGCAACGTGAACAACCTGCAGCTCGAAGGGCTGCGCCCCGATCGCCTGCCGGTGCTGACCGGCGGCTTCGCGATCATGTGGGCGGTGTTCCAGGAGTTCGGCCTGGAGCGCATGACCTTTTCCGAGGGCGCGCTGCGCCTGGGTGTGCTCTACGACCTGCTCGGCCGCTACCACCACCACGATCTGCGCGACGCGACGGTGTCGGCTTTCGTCGAGCGCTATGGCGTCGACCGGGCCCACGCGCGTCAGGTGGCGGATACCGCCCTGACTTTTCTGATCCAGCTCGATCCATCGGCTGCCGACGATGAAAACGCCGACCACCGCTTCCTCGAATGGGCGGCGCTGCTCCATGAGGTCGGTGTGTCGGTGGCCCATTCGAGCTACCACAAGCACAGCGCCTACATTCTCGGCAACGCCGACATGCCGGGTTTCTCACGCATGGATCAGGGCCGCCTGGCGCGCATGGTGCTGGCCCACCGCGGCAAGCTGGCGCGCGTTGGCACCCTCGATCCGGAAAGTCCCGAGTGGCGGCTGATCCTGTGCCTGCGGCTGTCGGCGGTCGTGCATCGGGCGCGCGACGGGCGGGGCGTGCCACCCCTGCGCCTGAAGCGCGATGGGCGCGGCCACGTGGCGGTGGCCGACGGCGACTGGCTGCGCAACCTGCCTCTCACCGCTGCCGCGCTGGACGAGGAGGAGCGCCAGTGGCAGGCGATCGGCCTGCCGCTGCGCGTGCGCGTCGAACGCGCGCCGGCGCGCAGCCCCGCCACCAGCTAGCCGTCCGGCGATGGCCCACGGCGCCCGTCCGCAGCCGGCGATCCGCAGCGATGGCGCGACCGTTGCGCTGGCCGGCGACTGGACCTTGCGCCTGCTGACGCCGATCCTCCCCGACATCCGCCGGCAGCTCGCCGGGGCGGCCGGATCGGCAACCTGGGATCTGTCCGGCGTGACGCGTCTGGACAGCTTCGGCGCGCTGCTCCTGTGGCAGCGCTGGGGGCGGCGGCGGCCGTCGCAGCTGGTCTTGCCGGCGGCCCTCGAACCCATCTTCGCGCGTCTGGCAGCCCTCGGCGACGCCCGCCTGCCGGTCGAGCCGCCCTACCGTTTTCCCGATGCGACGGCGCACCTGGGCCGCCTGCTGTTCGGCCTCGGCCATCACCTGACCAACTTCGTCGCGCTGATCGGCCAGCTGATCCTCGACCTGCTCTACCTGCTGCGCAATCACGGGCATTGGCCGTGGCGCGAGATGTCGGCCAATTTCTACAAGGTCGGCGTCAAGGCGATGCCGGTGACGGCGCTGGTCGGCTTCCTGATCGGCGTCGTGATGTCCTACCTGTCGGCGTTGCAGCTGCGCGCCTTCGGCGCCGATGTGTTCATCGTCAATATCCTCGGCCTCGGCATCATCCGCGAGCTGGGGCCGGTGCTGGTGTCGGTACTGGTGGCCGGCCGCTCGGGGTCGGCGATGACTGCCCAGCTCGGGGTGATGCGCGTCACCGAGGAAGTCGACGCGCTGACGACGATGGGCATCTCGCGCCACGTGCGGCTGGTGCTGCCCAAGGTGGTGGCGCTGACGCTGGCGATGCCGCTGCTGACGCTGTGGGGTTCGGCGGTGGCGATCTTTGGCGGCATGGTGTCGGCCAAGTTGCAGCTCGACATGAGCTACGACTACTTCCTGAATACGCTGCCGCGCGCCGTGCCGGCCGCCAACCTCGTCATCGGCCTGGGCAAGGGGGCGGTGTTCGGCCTGCTGATCGCGCTGGTGGCCTGCCATTTCGGGCTGCGGGTCAAGCCGAACACCGAAAGTCTGTCGGCCAACACGACGGCCTCGGTGGTGACGGCGATCACCGTCGTGATCATCATCGACGCGGTGTTTGCCATCGCCACCCGCGGCATCGGGCTGCCCTACCGATGAGCGCGGTGGTGAACTGTCCGGTCGAACTGCGCGGGCTGTCCACGCGCTTCGGCCACACCTGGGTCCATCGCGGCATCGACCTGGCCGTACCGGCCGGCGAGGTCGTGGCGCTGGTCGGCGGTTCGGGCAGCGGCAAGACCACGCTGCTGCGCCAGATGGTCGGCCTGCTGCAGCCGGCCGAGGGCGAGGTGCGGCTGTTCGGCGAACCGCTGTTTGCCGGCAGCCGCGGCGAACAGCTGGCGCGGCGGCGGCGCTTCGGCATGCTGTTCCAGCACGGGGCGCTGTTCTCGGCGCTCAACGTGGCCGCGAACATCGCCTTTCCGCTGCGCGAGGCCGGTATCGACGACGCGGCGATGCTGAGCGATCTGGTGCTGCTCAAGCTGGCGATGGTCGAGCTCGGCCCGGAGGTGGCGCTGCGGATGCCGGCCGAGCTGTCGGGCGGCATGGTCAAGCGGGTTGCGCTGGCGCGGGCGCTGGCGCTGGAGCCCGAACTGCTGCTGCTCGACGAACCCACCGCCGGCCTCGACCCGGACCGCAGCGCCGGCTTCGTGCGGCTGATCCGCGCGCTGCACACCGCGCTGGGCCTGACGGTGATCCTCGTCACCCACGATCTCGACACCCTTGCCGCGCTGGCCACCCGCGTGGCCGTGCTGTCCGAAGGGCGTATACTCGCCTGCGGCCCCCTCGACGAGATCATGACGGTGCAGGACCCCTTCATCGAACGTTTCTTCCACAGCGAACGCAGCCTGGCGGCGCTGGCCCGCGGGCGCGCGTAACGGCGGACACACGGGTGGAAAACCGCTCCCACGCCATCGCCGCGGGTCTCTTCGCGATCTTCCTGGGTGTCGGCGTCGTGCTGGCGCTGTGGTGGTTCTCCGACAAGCGTGAGACGACCCGCGACGTACTGCTGGTGAGTTCCGGCAGCGTCAATGGCCTCAACCCCCAGGCTACGGTGCGCTACCGCGGCATTGTCGCCGGCAAGGTGGCCGGCATCGGCCTCGATCCGGCCAATCCCCGCGAGTTGCTCGTCACTGCCCGCATCCGCGCCGACCTGCCGATCACCCGCGGCACCCGCGCGCGGCTGGCGACCCAGGGCGTCACCGGCCTGGCCTTCATCGCGCTCGACGACGCCGGCGACGATCCGGCAGCGCTGACCGGCGCGGACGGCGGCCCGCCGCGGCTCAGGCTGGCGCCGGGCTTGGTCGACGAAGTCGCCGACGCCTCGGTGCAGACGCTGCACAAGGTGCGCGAGCTGGCCGACCGCCTGACCACCCTCGCGACGCCGGGCAACATCGCCCGTATCGAGCGGACCCTCGCCAACCTCGAATCCGCCAGCCACGGCCTCGACCGCACGCTGAAGGAGGCGCCGCAGACCCTCGCCGCGCTGCGTCAGGTCGTCGGCAAGGACAATCTCGGGCGCATCGCCCGCACCCTCGACAATCTGGAGCGCCTGAGCGCCGATGCGGCACCGCTGGCCCGCGACGGGCGCAACCTGGTGACCAAGCTGCAGGGCGTCGGCGAACGCATCGACAGCCTCGTCGGCACCACCGGCGAAGGCCTCGCCAGCAGCACGCTGCCGCGCCTGAACGTGCTGCTGCAGGAGCTGACCACCACCTCGCGGCAACTTTCCGATCTGCTCGACGAGATCGACGACTCCCCGCAACTCCTGCTCCTCGGCCGGCGCAAGCCGCCTCCCGGACCCGGCGAGGCCGGCTTCGGTGCGGCGGCCGGCGCCCAATGACGGGCGATCGCCAAGGCCTCGCGATGGCACGCAAATCCGTTTCCGGAATCCTCCTCGCCGTGTCCGCCGTGCTGGCGCTGGCCGCCTGCAACAGCGTGCCGAAGGCGGCACCGGGCTATGCCGCCCACGACTTCGGCCTGCCCGACGGGCTACCGGCGCGCCAGCTGCCGTTCCCGATCCGCAATACCGAAGTCGTGCCGGCGCCGTGGCTCGCGTCCACCGCCATGCACTACCGCCTGCTTTATGCCCAGCCGACGCGCCGCCAGGTTTTCGTTGAGAACCGCTGGGCGGCGCAGCCGGCGCAGCTGATCGAGTTGACCATCCGCCGCTCGATGCGCACTGCCGATCCGGCGCTGGGCGGCAGCGGCTGCCGGCTGCGCGTCGACCTCGACGAATTCGCGCAGATCTTCGACGCGGAGGGCGTCAGCCGTGGCGTCGTCGAAGCCCGGGCAGCGCTGCTCGCACCGCGCAGCGACCAGCTCATCGCCACCCGTGCCTTCAGCGTGGCGCGGCCGGCACCGTCGGCGAATGCGGTTGGCGGCGTGGTCGCGCTGCGCGAGGTGGTGACCCACTTGAAGGGCGAACTGCTCGACTGGCTCGAAGGCCTCGACGCCGATCCCGCCAGCCGCGTGCGCGCCCGCTGCGGCGCCTGAATTTCCGGCGACCGGCCGGCACGTGCCGGCGCCATTTGCAAAGAGAGGGAGAAATAGATGAACGCAGTCGTCGAAACCGCCACCGAACCGATGCTGTTGCGCCAGGACGCCGAGGGCGTCGCCACCGTGACGCTGAACCGGCCGGGCCAGTTCAATGCGCTGTCGCAGGCGATGCTCGAAGCGCTGCTGGCCGAACTGGAAGCCATCGCGGCCGATAAGTCGGTGCGCGTCGTCGTGCTGGCCGGGGCCGGCAAGGCCTTCTGCGCCGGCCACGATCTGAAGGAGATGCGCGGCAACCACACCAAGGCCTTCCAGCAGGCTTTGTTCCGCCTGTGCGGCAAGGTGATGATGCAGATCGTGAACATGCCGCAGCCGGTCATCGCGCGCATCCACGGCATCGCCACCGCGGCGGGCTGCCAGCTGGTGTCGATGTGCGATCTGGCGGTCGCCTCCGAGGTGGCGCGGTTTGCGGTGTCGGGCATCAATGTCGGCCTGTTCTGCGCGACGCCGAGCGTCGGCCTGTCGCGCAACATGGGCCGCAAGCAGGCGTTCGAGATGCTCGTCACCGGCGACTTCATCGACGCCGCCGAGGCGCAGCGGCGCGGGCTGGTCAATCGCGTCGTGCCGCTCGAGGCGCTCGACGTCGAGGTGGCGAGACTCGCCGCGTCGATTTGTGCCAAGTCGCCGGTAGCGATCGCGATGGGCAAGCAGATGTTCTACGCCCAGCTCGAGATGGGGCTCGACGCCGCCTATCAGCAGGCCGCCGAAGTCATGGCCTGCAACATGATGTGCGACGACGCCGCCGAAGGCATCGACGCCTTCATGGCCAAGCGCAAGCCGGCGTGGACCGGCAAGTGAACCGTCGCCCGGGCCTGCCGTGCTGATCGACACCCACTGCCACCTCGACGCCGCCGAGTTCGACGGCGACCGGGAGGCGGTGATGGCGGCGGCGCGGGCGGCCGGGGTTGCCGGTTTTCTGGTGCCAGCCGTCGGCGTGGCCGATTTCGACGCGGTGGAGGCGCTCGCCGCGACCCATGCCGATTGCCGCCACGCTTTCGGCATCCACCCGATGTACGTCCGCCAGGCGCGGGACGGCGATCTCGACGTCCTGCGCGCCCGGCTCGCCGAGGGGTCGGCGGTGGCGGTCGGCGAAATCGGACTCGACGGCTATGTGGCGGACGGCGACATGCCGCTGCAACTGCGCTATTTCGAGGCGCAGCTGAAACTGGCGCGGGATTTCGACCTGCCGGTGGTGCTGCACGTCCGCCGCGCGCAGGACGCAATCCTCAAGCATCTGCGCCGGGTGGCGGTGCCGGGCGGCATCGCCCATGCCTTCAACGGCAGCCGCCAGCAGGCCGAGGCCTTCATCCGGCTGGGTTTCCGGCTCGGCTTCGGGGGGGCGATGACCTTCGACGGCTCGCGGCGCATCCGCGAACTGGCGGCCACCTTGCCGCTGTCGGCGATCGTCCTCGAAACCGATGCGCCCGACATTCCGCCGGCGTGGGGAGGCGGGCGACGCAACGATCCGGCCAACCTGGCGCGCTTTGCGCAGATTCTCGCCGAACTGCGCGGGATGCCGGTCGCCGAAGTGATCGCCGCCACCGGCGCCAACGCCGTCGCGGCGATTCCCGGGCTGGCGTCGCTCAGGCCGCCGCCTGCTTGGCCGGCGGAGTCTGGCTGCGCGCGATGAGGTCGCGGATGTCGGCCTTGAGAGCGACGAAGTCGGCGTCGAATTTGTCGCAGTTCATCATCGACACCCCGAAAACGTAGGCGTACAGCAGCACGCTGCGGGTGGACGCTTCGTGCATCGGCACGCCGCAGGCGAGGAACAGTTCGCGGGCGCAGCGCAGGCGCCAGCTGTCCACCTCTTCGACGATCCGCGCCGCGGCCGGGTCGCGCCGCGCCCAGTCGCGGATCGCCAGTTCGATCAGGATGCCCCGGTTGTTGCGGCTGGTGCTGTAGACGTCGATGACGTGGAACAGCTGCGCCTCGGCGTGGCCCAGCTCCGGCCGGGTCTGCTTGACGATGTCGCGGATACGGCCGTCCTTCCAGGTTTCGAGGACCGCTTCGAGGAGATCCTGGCGATCCTTGAAGTGCCAGTAGAAGCTGCCTTTGGTGACGTGCAGGCGCTTGGCGAGGATTTCGACCCGGATGCTGCCGGCGCCCTCGTCGGCGAGGGTGTCGAGGGCGGCCTGGATCCAGGCGGAACGGTCGAGCTGGGGGCGGGGTGTCTTTGCCATACGCTGTAGTATTGACGCTTATCGCTCCATACGCTACCGTACGGAAAGTGACAAAGCAAGGCTCGTTGTGAGAAGCTGCATGGCATCGCTCACTGTTTCGGTGCAGCGGTGGCTTAGTGTGGAGCCGGGCCTTGGAGAAAAAAGGTTTGCCAGCGTGGTCGGCGTGTGTTCCGGACCCGTCGCGAGCCCGGAGATTGGTGGAAAAAACCTAAATTTGAAGGAGCGCAGCATTGAAGATTCTGGTTCCCGTTAAACGTGTGGTCGATTACAACGTCAAGGTCCGCGTGAAGAGCGACGGCTCCGGCGTCGATATCGCCAACGTCAA
>WBZX01001947.1_pt1 | contig 14699 bp, 10 predicted proteins | sample 5204211 | NCBI WGS metagenome assembly WBZX01 (sample SAMN12344362, study PRJNA552823) | activated sludge metagenome | biome: Activated sludge suspended growth; feature: Nitrification reactor; material: Wastewater; isolation source: activated sludge from nitrification reactor of wastewater...
AACAGTAATCATCCTGAGGATTTTAGTGATGAGTTACTCAACAGGAAAGAGATGGAAGATCTGAGGGAATACCGTAAGGCTGAGAAGCCTTGGAATGATAAGGATCTGGTTTGAAGCCGGAAGGGCGAAAGAGGCTGAAGGGCTAAATGGCATAGAGCATAGAGCATAGGGATGTGAGGGCATGTGTTTGGAGGGTGAGGAAGGAGGCTATGGCAGAGGGCATAGCGCTGAGGGATGTGAGGGCATGTGTTTGGGGGGTGAGAAAAGAGACGGAGGAGATTATTTGTCGCGGTGCGGAATTTTGCTCACGACAAAAAGACGCTGGATGGCATACTTGCCACCACCATGGGCGGCGATCATGAGGAGGCCACCGGCGATGGCGATATTTTTCATAAAGAGGATAGCATGCAGGCGTTGTGATTCGACCGGATCATTCCAGAAGGAATAGACAATAAAGGTCAGCGGGAGCCAGTACAACAATAATAACCATACACCGAAACGGATCCGATATCCGATCAGTAACATAATGGCTCCAACTACAAGGAGCACAATTGAGGTATAAAGCAGGAAATCAGGCCTCCAGGTTATACCGTACTCAGCCATCGTCAACTTAGTCTTTTCGGCAAACATGATGGAGTCGGTAGCTTCAAAAATAAATATGGCACTGATGAGAATACGTCCGAGGAGATCGAAGATGTGATTCATGTCTTAATGATTGACTTTAGTTTGTTTCAATATGCAATTTCACTGCTTTTGCAATAAACTGTCCATCCATTGCTGCGGAAAGGATGCCCCCTGCGTAGCCAGCACCTTCACCGCATGGAAAGAGTCCCTGCACCTCAACATGCATGCCTGTGGCGGGGTCACGAGGAACCCTGACCGGACTTGATGTACGACTTTCTGTAGCCACGACTACTGCATCCTTGTCAATATAGCCATTCATCTTGTGATCAAATCCGCGAAGGCCGTAGACCAGCCTTTCATAAATCCATGAAGGCAATAAATCGTGTACAGGAGCAGAAATCAATCCCGGGATATAGCTACTCGGTGGAATGTCGGATGAAACTTTCCTGGCTAAAAAATCTGTGAGCCGCTGCGCAGGAGCTGCCTGTGAGCCATCACTGGCAGCAAACATCTTCTGCTCCACTTCCTTCTGGAAAGCAACCCCCATGAGGTCACCAGCATCTTTGTATGCATGCATATCCTCAAGTTCGACGGCAGTCACTACGCCAGAATTTGCATACGGACTATCTCTTCGTGAAAGTGACATGCCATTGATCACGATTTCCCCAGGCGCGGTGGCAGCGGGCACAATCAATCCTCCAGGGCACATGCAAAATGAAAACACACCCCGTTTTCCCACCTGTGCATTCAATGCGTAGCTCGCTGCAGGGAGATGCGGACCTCGTGGAGTGACTCCATACTGGCAGCGATCTACGAATGACTGTGAATGTTCTATCCTGACTCCCAGTGCAAATGGCTTGGGTTCAATCAATATCTTATGATCAAGCAACAACTGGAAAATATCCCTTGCACTATGACCTGTAGCCAGTATCACCTGATCAGCTTCAATACGCTCACTGCCATTGATTTCAATACCCGCAATCTTACGAGGCCCTGATCCCTTGAGGACCAGCCCTGTGACAAATGCGTTGAACATCACGACACCGCCATGTTCCTCTATCTTCTTGCGCATGGCCGCAATGATGCCTGGCAGTTTATTCGAACCAATATGGGGGTGAGCATCAACGAGGATTTCAGGATTGGCACCACATTCAACAAGTATCCGTAGCACGCGGTCAATATTGCCGCGTTTGCCTGAACGGGTGTAGAGTTTGCCATCAGAGTAAGTGCCTGCGCCGCCTTCGCCGAAGCAATAATTTGAATGTGGATTGACTATCCCATCCTGTTGTATAGCCTTGAGGTCCTTGCGCCTGGACTGCACATCCTTTCCTCTGTCCATTACTATGGGACAAAGCCCTTCCTTGATGCATTCCAGTGCTGCGAAATATCCAGCAGGACCCGCACCTATGATGTGCACCTTTCTTCCACTGGATACATCGGGGAGTTGATCGAGTTCAACAGGTATAGCTGGCAAAGGCTCGCTATCAGTCACCATAGCGCGCACCAAAAACACTGGTGGCCTGAAGCGGGCATCCAGTGAACGCCGTATAACCCTGAAATCCTTGGTCCTTGAAGGGATGATTTTAGCAGCCCTGGAAAGGTCCTCTTTCAGGAGGGCCGGATCTTCATAATCTTCAGGAGCAATCCTGATCTCTACCTCACGCATCAGTATATCCAGGATTCAGAATTGATAGAAGTTCGTGCTTCGTTGAGCAATTTTTGCAGGCTATCCTGATCGCAGGATGATCGTATGGCAACCCTGATGAGTGAACCGCCCTTTATTTGTTCGGGAACATAACCTAGCCCAGTGAGTCGGTCAACCATCCGGGTGACATTGGCGGCATCAGAAAATGCACCCACAACAACATAGCATGGCGAATCACTTGTTGAGGGTGTTTCCCCGGCCGGTGTTTGCTGATTTGTGTCAACTTCATTAGTCGCCGGTACTTCTCCTGCTGAACTGTAGGAGGTATCTACAGGTGTCGGGACTTCTGTGATGGGAGTGCTGGTTAATGTATCCTGATTTATTGGTTTCAGATCATTTAGCTTGTGCCTGTTGCTGAGAATATCCCAGGCGAGGTATGCGCATAAAACGGCAATCAACACGAGCGCAGAAGTAAGGATAATCCACCATAGCCTTGAGGTGGTCTCATCAATCCTATCCTGATGTCCCTTAGCCTCCTCCGTATTCACTGTTTGGGTATCCTCCCTGGGTATCTCGAGTTCCTGAGTGCTATCCACAGCAGGAGATATGACCGGGCTTGTGAAAACAGGAGGGGTATAAGGTTCTGTGTAGGTGGGTGGAGGATAATAAGTACCCGAATTAAAATCTTCATCAGGCGCTTTAAGGTCTATTATTTCGAGTCCGCTGAAAGATAAATTGAACGCATCCCAATCGGGTGTGAAGCGGATATTGCCAAGTGCTGTCTTAGAAAAGGTCCCGAAATGTTCAATCGGGTACATTTCGTCATTCTCCGTATGCTGGCGTACTCTATGGACAAACTCTTCGATTGCCTCCTCAGGAGATCCAAGTGCCGTGCCGGAGACATACCTGATGTATGCAGCAAGGGTTTCGCTTGGTTTTTCCTGATCATCCCTGAAACCAGGCTCTACATATGGTGGCTTGATGCGGGATTGGGGCATTTCTATCAATGCCGGGTGGAAGATGGCTTCAAAGCGCCCAAGGCCGTCTACATAGACGGAAGGGACCTGCTGGAGCAGGTCAAGGATGAAATATGGGACTTTATCTGAAAGCACGGCACAATTTAACGAATTCGGAGGGTGTCGAGTTAATGTGATTCCAGAAATGAGGATTTAACAATATAACCTATTTCGCACGGAGGGTTCGCACAGAGGGCACGGAGTTATGTTTTTTACCTGTAGCCAAAATGCCTTCGCAATAGGTAAACAACTAGCTTAATGAGAAAGTCCTTACCTCCAAATGCTTCGGCATCCAAGGGTGGCTACTCTGCCTGATACTTACCTAATCACATATTTATGTTCTTACAGTTCGCAGCCAGAGGCTACGAAAAACTTACATTGTTATACCGTGCGACGCCAGAGGCGACGAATAACGTATTCAAATAGAAGTGAGCAATCCTGCAGACTGCTGATTGCACACTGCTGACCGGACTACGGTTTACCTGGTTTGCGCTTGCGGCGGGTCTTGAAGAGCTCGGCTACTTCCTTTTCCTTCATAAAGCCCCATTCCGGAAACTTATCCATCACGAAGTGCTTGATATCCTGGTAGTGTGCACTGCGCTTGTCTGTAAAGCTCTTGAGACATTTGTTGACAAATGCCATGAGTAAGTCGCGTAGGCGGATATTGAATTCCTGGTTGGCAAAGATCTCCATGTAGAGCTTCATAAACCTGGCAATGCTCTCATCCCTGACTGCGTCTTCTTCAGATTTCTTGTGCTCTGAACCGGTGAGGACTTTGTAATCTTCAATCGGGAGATTAGAGATCAGTTTTTCGAAATGGCCATATATGGTGTGCCTGAGCGATTCGTTAATATTAGACAGCCCTTCATGGTTTTCGTAGAATACCCTGGTAGCTTCAATTGCGTCTTCATGAATGTAACCTTTCTGGTGGATGACTTCGATGAGGGATGAATATCTCATCAGGTCATCCTGCAAAGAAGGATCAAGTAATTTCTGGACATTGAGGTCTGAATCCTTGTCGAGTTTCAAGCCTTTCTCTTCGATCTCGAGGAGGTACTTGAAGTACATTTCATTGAAGTCAGGGATGTTGGTCCTGGCATGATTGATCGTGGCTTTGATCCAGTCTTCGTGCCCATCATGTGGAAAATAACGGGTGAAGAGGATAAGCATCTTCAGGTATTCCTCTTCCTTCTTGAAGGCCTCGTTGTTGAGGAACTCCCTGATACTTGGAAGGAGGCTCAGGTTGTTTTTCGAAAATTTAATCCTGTATTGGATGAACTTCTCGAGTGACGAAAAGAGGGTCTTTAACTCCCCTATGGTCTTTGGAAAATCGGCTGAGTGATAATTGTGATGGGTAAACTGGCGATAGTACCCGTCATAAGCAGCCTTGCGGGCTGACAGTACGCGAAACTTATCGTTGATCATGGATTCGTAGAAGTGCTTGATCTTCTTATTATCTACCTGGTTGATCAGGTTACTGACCCAGATTTCACTTGACAGCGAAAACCCGATCTGGCAGCTCTGTCCGATCTTATTCTTGATCCACTCAAAATTGGAGGAGCTAGCAAGTGCCAGCAATACTTGCTTGAAGTGGTCCTGTGGGCGTTTGTAGTGGTAATCACTGTCAATTTCTCCACGGAGGACACTGAAGCCTAAAACTTTGGGCAGATATAAGCCTTCAAACTCGGTATGCAGCAGTGCAGTCTCGAGCGTGGTCAGTTGCAGTGGATGGTTTTCGGCGACCCGCTCATACAACGCTTCGATCTCTGGTTCGAAGGCATCCCTGATGGCCTGGTAACTTGTCTCCTCTTCGTCATCAAGATAGGTGGCGAGTACATCAGAGCTCTGGATCGTGCCTCTGAGGGAATCCAGTTCAATCTGGTATTTCTGTTCCAGTTTTTCCATAGGTTGAAAAATTTAAAATCGATTTAATACATGTACACCTGGTAAGACACAATAGGCCTTACCAGGTGTACTAAAATTCTTAACCAAAAAATAATGCTCACCGGGCTACATTCCTGTAAGCCCATCAGCCCTATTCCCTAAGCGATCAGGCTTCGGTTGTAGTTTCTGTATTTGTATCTTCTGCGGCAGGTGCCTCTGGGGTAACCTCGGCATCATCAGCAGTTTCGGCAGCGGCTTGCTCAGCCAGATTGACATTGAGCAATTCATCTTCCACAGGAGTCTCTTCCACTTTCTTCTTGACCACCTTCTTGACCGTACCTGAAATCTGCGCAGCACGCTCCTTGCGTTCTGCGGCAGTAGCTTTTACTCTCTCTTCGATCCTTGCTTCCTTGGCATCCACCCAGGCCCTGAACTTGATCTCTGCTTCTTCAGCAGAAAACGCGCCTTTGCTCACTCCACGCTGGAGGTGCTTGTAATAAAGTACGCCTTTGAAACGAAGGATAGCGCGAACGGTCTCTGTGGGTTGTGCGCCATTGGTGATCCACTCATAAGCCTTCATGCGGTCGATATCGATCGTAGCCGGCTTGGTCATTGGATTGTACATCCCTATCCTTTCGATAAAGCTACCGTCCCGTGGGGCCCTGGCATCTGCAATAACGATGTGATAGATCGGGGTTTGCTTGCGTCCGTGACGCTGGAGTCTGATTCTTACTGACATTTGTTAGAGTTAAAATTTAATGGTTAAAATACCTTGCCGGCTGCCTTCACGAGTGAACCACCGGTTTTTAACGGACGGCAAAGATAAGCGGAAGTTCCTGATTTCCAAAATAATGGCTCAATTTGGGCCCTCCGGTCAGAATTCGAACCTGAACTTAATATTTAATCTCCTGGAACTGAGATAATTGGGTATGGCGTACTGCTGCTGGAAGATGGTCTTGACCCATGTCCTGCTGGCTTCGTTGCGCACCTGGAGGAGGTTGAATACTTCGAGGCTCAACCAGCTATCACGGGTAAACCTGAAAATATTCTTTGGTCGGGTGTTTTCCCATAATTGGCTCCACAGCCGGAATGAGAAACCAATATCCACCCTATGGTAAGGCTTGTAGCGGTATGGGTTGCGATATACGATGTTATTATCCTTGATGCCAAAAGGGAGACCTGTACCAATTGACAGATTGAGGTGTACCCTGAAGTTTTCATTATTGGGAAGGTAGTCCTGGAAAAAAACATTGAGGTTCATAAACTGGTCCGTAGGTCTTGGCACATCATCTACAGGTACACCTTCCGTCTCCCCTACTTCGCGCTTTAGATGCTGGATACCATCGAGATGCTCCCTTGCCCTTAGGAAAGAAATATTGACCCATGACTCTGCACCGGGCACCAACTCACCATTGATCCGAAAATCAATCCCTGCAAGATAACCTGCCGCATTGTTAACTCCGGCGTAGCGGATCTGCACATTACTGACTTCATAGGATACCAGATCCCATAATGATTTGTAGTAAGCTTCGATGATCATTTTATACTTGGTCCCCTGAGTTCCTTTAGGGCCAAAACCTGCAGAATATCCTGCCAGCACCTGGAAAGACTTCTGAGCGAGGACCCCCTGGTTGATTACCCCGTCTGGCATCCGCAGTTCTTTATAGAACGGAGGTTGATAATACCATCCTGCGGCGAGCTTATATCCCTTGTGGTTGGCCGGCATGTAGGTAAACTGCACCCTTGGGCTGATGAAAAATTCATCATTGACATCTGAATACTGGCCGCGCAATCCTCCGGTGATGCGCATTTCTTTGCCACCACCATATTGTCTTGTGTAGGTGTTCTGCACATAGCCGGAATACAACATGGAGCGCAGGGCTCTTTCTGAATTCAGCACGTACTGCAACTCAAGCGCATACGGATCATAGGGCAGAGAGAATCCTGCTGAGTCAAGCCTTTCCCATTCATGGATATGGTCCGTCACATCCTGGTAAGTGGTCTTCAAACCCGCCTGGATAAAATTTGATTTTTCCGGGCTCTGCTGCAATTCGATGCCTCCCTTGACCTCTGCATTCAGGATATTTACCTGGAGTACATTACGGCTATAAACGTGTTGCGTCCCTGTCCCTAGAAGGGCCAATTCTTCACCTGCATTAGGATCGTTGAGGCTCGTCTCGATCTGGCTGAGCCTGTACTCACCGATGATGTCGAGATTTTCCTGTTCGAGGCTCTTGTATCCGGACATCAGAAACTTGAGGAAGAGTGGATTCTTCTTGCGGTCAGGGACATAAGAGAATGCAAGTCCTGTCATCCCATTGAGGAAGAGGTCATTTTCTGCACCTTCAAAATCGGTGGACAAGCGAAGGGCGAAACTGATCAAGCCGGTAGCGGTCTCACTGCTGACCGGGATGAAATCATAGACACTCTTATTGATATTGGCCAGCAAGCCCACCTGCCAGGCTCTTGACAGATCAAGGGTAGTATAAATCTGGTAATCGGTAAACGAAGGATTATACTCGCCCTGGACATCTAATGAACCAAGCAGATATGCCGATGTCTTGTATCTCGCGCCAAGCAGATAACGCCAACGCCTGTAGTTGTCCTTTCCAACCGGAACACTGCCTTCAAGATGAGCAGAAGCACCTAGTAAACTGACCATGAATGATCCTCGGAGACTATCCGGGAGCTTGTATCGCACATCAAGTACAGAGGACATCTTATCACCATACTTTGCTTCAAATCCTCCGGAAGAAAAACTGAGGTCGCGCATCAGATCAGGATTTGGGAGACTCAATCCTTCCTGGTTGCCGCTGCGTACTAGAAGTGGCCTGTATATTTCAAAGTCGTTGACATAGACAAGATTCTCATCATAGTTGCCGCCCCGGACATTGTACTGTGAAGTCAACTCCCCACCTGTGCCACTGGTTGTCCCTAAAGCAATATAAGGCAAGAGAGATTCAAGGTTGCCTGTGGTACTGGGGATCAGTTTCATCCCTTCCACATTCTCCCTGATCATTCCTGCTTCATCAATGCGTTGCCCGGTGACCACTACTTCCATATCAGATTTCAGGGGCTTCAATGTGATATTGAGTAAATACCGCGTGCCCGCAGGTTGGGGAGACAATTGATAATCGAGTGGATCAAAACCTGTGCGCCTGAACTTGAGCGTAACTGCTACACCTGAAGGGATAGATATCTCATAAGCTCCGGCTTCAGTGGAACTCACTACGTCAGCAATGTCCTGTGCGATTACACTGACCAGTTCGACAGGTTGATTATCCTGCTCGTCAGTGATGATGCCATAGACTGTTACATTCTGCTGACCTGTGAGCAGGGTCACGATCAGGAGGCTAATGCATAGCGCCAGGCATTTCAACATCCGTGCTGAGATAATCAAACGGGAATACTTTTAAAGCCTTCCTGGCCAATTGCCTTGAGGTTTTGGATCACTGCATTTGGATCATCAGCACCCAGTACAGCATTTCCGGCTACAAGGACATTGGCGCCTGCCTGCAGCACACGCTCGGCATTGTGCGGCCCTATACCGCCATCTACTTCGATATACGGATAGAGATTTCGTTCGACACACATTTGTTTGAGCTGTGCGACTTTCAAAATGGATTGGTAGATAAATTTCTGTCCGCCAAAACCAGGATTGACCGACATGACCAGTATGAGGTCGACATCTGCAAGCACATCAGCGAGCAATGATACCGGGGTGTGCGGATTGATGGCGACACCTGCCAATGCGCCTGTTTCCTTGATCTGGTAAATGACACGATGTAGATGCTTGCAGGCTTCATAATGCACTGTGATGACATGCGCTCCAAGTGCCCGAAATTTCTCCACATATCTCTCCGGCCCTTCGATCATGAGGTGGACATCCAGTGGCTTGGTGGCTTTCCGTTGGAGAGCTTCCATCACCGGAAACCCAAAGCTGATATTGGGTACAAACATACCGTCCATGACATCCACATGGAACCAATCGGCTTCGCTATTATTGATCAGGTCAATGGTGGCGTTGAGGTTTCCGAAGTCTGCGGAGAGGATGGAAGGGGCTATGAGGTGGGGGAATTTCTTCATTATCAGTGATTTTACCGGGTCGGTAGTGCGAAAGTAAGAATTAGGAGGCAGAGAGCATAGAGCAGAGGGCAGAGGGTGGCAGAGAGCAGAGGGCAAGGAGCAGGGAGCAAGGAGCAAGTCGGAGCGTAGCGGAGATCCCGCACGCTGCGAAGCCGTAAAGCGGGAGGGCAGGGAGCAAGGGGTCATAAACCCCTAAATCCCCTAAAGGGGACCTTTTCGGGCTATATATAATGACAATGACTTAACAGGTATGACATGAGCGCATGGCGACAAAGACGGTAAATTCTGTTAAATTTGGGCGAATACGCACCATGGCAGAAAAACGAAAAAAAACAGCAGAAAAGGCAAAGGGTAAAACCCCAAGGCCTGCAGATTCAGGAGGGAAAGGGTCCTCAATATGGCCGATTCTCGCGCCCACACTTGCCATAACCTTTATCCTCTTCCTTCCAGCCCTTAGGAATGGGTTTACGAACTGGGATGATATACTGTATGTCACCCAAAATCCATTGTTGAAATCGATCAACATGGAAGGGTTGAAGGCGATCTTTTCTACGCCGGTTGTTTCCAATTATCATCCACTTACTATCCTGAGCCTTGCGTTGAATTACCAGATGGCTGAGCTCAACCCTATGACCTATCATCTGAGCAGTATCATCCTGCACGTGATCAACACAGGGCTGGTGTTCTGGTTTATCTTGTTGTTGTCGTCCGGCAACAAATGGGTCGGTGCGTTTGTAGCCCTGATATTTGGCATACATCCAATGCATGTGGAATCTGTCGCTTGGATTTCAGAACGAAAAGATTTGTTGTACACCCTGTTTTATGTAGCCGCGATGATAGGCTATGTAAAATATGTACAACTGAAACAAAGCAAATATCTTGTTTGGGTTACCGTATTAGGTGCTTTGTCACTGCTGTGCAAACCTGCTGCGATTGTCCTTCCGTTGTCATTACTGGCCATTGACTTTTACCTGCGGCGCAAGTGGAGTTCGATGTGGATCATGGAAAAAATTCCGTTATTCATTTTGTCCGGCATATTTGCCTATGCCACACTGGCTATACAAGCCAAACGGGCAGTGGCATCCGTAGATGTATATGGGATTGTGGACCGCATTTGCTTTGCAGGATATGGCCTGATCTTTTATCTCCAGAAATTCCTTGTCCCCTACCCGCTGTCAGCCTTGCATCCATTTCCGAAAGAACTCACGGTCTACTACTATGCTTCGACAGCCATAGCCTTTGCTGGTATACTTTTACTTGTATTCAAGGTAAGAAACCGTAATGTCCTTTTTGGGTTTGGTTTTTATATCATCAACCTTGTGCTCGTCCTGCAACTCATCTCTATCGGAAATGCGGTCGTGGCAGAGCGATATACCTATGTGCCATATATCGGATTGGCTTTTATGCTGGCAATGGAAGTTGCCGCAGCGCTCAAAAACAATCTTGCCTCTTATAAAACTGTATTGCTGTCGTTGGCCGGATTGTGGATCATCATTCTTGCTGTCCTTACCTGGACGAGGATACCTGTCTGGAATAACAGTCAGTCACTATGGGAAAATGTGCTCAGGCAATACCCTGACAGCCCCCGCGCCTGGACCAACAAAGGACTTGATCTCTTTGACCAGAAGAAATGGCCGGAGGTGATCGAAGACCTCAGCAATGCACTCAAGGCAGATCCAAACTATGCTGATGCCCTAGAATGGCGATGCAGGGCATATCTTGAAACCAAAGAGCCTGATAAAGCCCTGACAGATGCTACACAGTTTTACAAAGCGTATCCGCAAAAAGAAGTTGCCCTCTTTCTCCTGGCCAGGGCACAGGATGGCACAGGCCAATCTGAAACAGCATTGACTTCATACAATCAGCTTATCTCCGCCTATCCACCCAAACCTGAGTATATCAACAACAGGGGTGTCATCTATTTCAATAAACTCCAGAGATATAACGAAGCCAAGGCAGATTTTGAGGAAGCTATTCGCCTGAATCCAACTAATGGTTCATATCACCTGAACCTGTCCAGGTGCTATTACATGATGAATGACCTGACCGGAGCGAGAACGTATGCTGTCAAAGGAAAAGAACTTGGTGCTGCGATAGATCCAAGCTACGCTAAGCTGATCGGAATCGAATAATCTTAAACAGAAACAAACATGAGTAAACACGGAAGAGTATCCCTGGTGGTTTTAGCCGCAGGTATGGGAAGCAGATATGGAGGGTTGAAGCAAATGGATTCTTTCGGGCCCAATGGTGAAACGATCATCGACTACAGCCTGTATGACGCACATCGTGCGGGATTCAATCATGTCGTCTTTATCATCAGGGAATACTTTGCTGATAAATTCAAGGAGGCCTTTGATCCAAAACTCAAAGGGCTCATGGACGTGGATTATGTCTATCAGGAGTTAGAGAATATACCACATGCCTACTATCCCTTTCCAGTCGAGCGAGATCGTCCATGGGGAACAGCACATGCAGTTTGGGTTGCCCATAGTGCCGTCAAGGGACCTTTTGGGGTCATCAATGCGGATGACTACTATGGCCCTGAATCCTATAAGACACTTTATGACTTCCTCGTCTCTAAAGGAGAAAAAGAGGAATACGGCGTGGTAGGCTACCGCCTCAGCAATACCCTTTCTGAACATGGTACCGTCAACAGAGGCGTATGCCAGGGTGATGACAAGGGATATCTGGTCAACATAGAAGAATGCAAACAAATCGGCCGGAGTGATGATGGTATGATTTCATTTCCAGATGATGATGGTGCGATCAGGATACTACCTGAAGATACGCCTGTCTCAATGAATATGTGGGGCTTTTTTCCTTCCTATTTCAGATACTTCGAAGAGCAGTTTGACGACTTCCTCAGGGATTACGGACAGGAATTGAAATCAGAATATTACATCCCTACCCTTGTGGATTATCTCATCAAGACCGATAAGCGACAGACGAAAATATTGCATTGCGATGCGGAGTGGTTCGGGGTCACGTATAGGGAGGATAAGGAGTTTGTGAGTGCACGTCTCAACACCCTTCTTGACGAAGGAGTGTATCCTTTTCACCTTTGGGGTGAAAAGAGAAGTGAAAAATGAAGAGTGAAAAATGAAGAGTGAGACGTGAGTGTGGGTGTGCGATGGATTTTTGCAAAACTCCCCCCTAACCCTCTCTTTAGGATTGACTGAACATACGAAATAGATTATGCTGAAGAGAGGGGAGTTGTGCATCAAAAAATAAATTCAGATGAGAATAATTGCAATCATAGTATGGTCATGCCTAGTAACACTTCCAGTGTTTGGTCAGGACATAACAGGGTCATGGAATGGCTTGCTGAAAGTGCAGGGGATGCAGTTGAGACTGGTATTCAATATCACACAGACAGATACTGGTTTGAGTGCGACGATGGATAGTCCGGACCAGGGAGCAAAGGGGATTCCGGTTACGAGTGTAAGCTATGAAAACGCTACGCTCAAAGTTGGAATAGCGAGTGCGAAAATCGAATATGAAGGCGTGATGGGCCAGGATAATATGATTGTTGGAAACTTCAAGCAAGCCGGGCAGTCCTTTCCATTAAACCTCAGCAAAGAAATAGTAGAGAAAGAAACCATCAGCCGGCCACAGGAGCCTGTCAAGCCGTATCCGTACTACGAAGAAGAAATCACTTTTAAAAATGAAAAGGCGGGCAACACGCTTGCAGGCACCTTGACCTTGCCTGAAAAAGAAGGGGTATATCCTGCTGTAATCCTGATCACCGGCAGTGGGCCGCAAAACAGGGATGAGGAGTTATTGGGCCATAAGCCTTTCCTTGTGTTGTCCGATTATCTTACCAGGAATGGAATAGCTGTGCTCCGTTTTGATGACAGAGGCATCGGTGCATCTACGGGAGATTTCAAGACAGCCACCTCTGCAGATTTCGCGACGGATGTTGAAGCCGGAGTTGAATACCTACTCCAGCGAAAAGAAATTGACAAGAAGAAGATCGGGCTGATCGGCCATAGCGAAGGTGGTATCATAGCGCCTATGGTTGCTGTGAAATCAAAGGGCGTATCCTTTATCGTATTGATGGCTGGCACTGGAATTCAGGGTGACCAACTGTTATTATTGCAAGCCACCTTGATAGGCAGGGCTGCCGGAGTAAGTGAAGAAGACCTGGAGAAAACAAGGGCTATCAACAGAGGCACTTATGACCTGGTCATTCAATCAAAGAGTACCGAGCAACTCAACAAGGACCTGACCGCCTATATGACAGCATACATCGAACAGGTCCTGAAGGATGATCCTGAACAGAAGTTACCCGAAGGAACTACCATTGAACAAGTGGTCAAGGTGCAGGTAGATGGACTGATCTCTCCATGGATGCAATATTTCATCAAATACGATCCATCCATTATCCTTGAAAAAGTAAAATGCCCGGTATTGGCCATCAATGGAGAAAAGGACTTGCAGGTGCCGCCTAAGGAAAACCTGGAAGCTATTAAAACGGCTCTGGCAAAAGGTGGTAATAAAAAAGTTACTGCCATGGAATTGCCTGGCTTAAATCATTTATTCCAGGAATGCACAACAGGGTCACCGGATGAATATGCTACCATCGAACAGACGATTTCGCCGGTGGCGTTGACGACGATAGTGGAGTGGATTCAGATGTTGTAGCAAAGAGCAAAGGGCAGGGAGCAAAGGGCAGGGAGCAAGGGGCAGGGAGCAAGGGGCAGGGAGCAAAGGGCAGGGAGCAAAGGAGCAAGGGAGCGAGGAGCAAGGAGCAAGGGGCAAGGGGCAAGGGAGCAAGGGGCTGTGTGGGTGTGAGTGTGAGTGTGGTGTGGGCAAGTGGCAGTGGGCAGTCAGCAGTCTACAATCTACAATCAACAGTCAGTAGTGGATGTAAATAATATTTTTTGATGCTATGGCAAATCATATCAAAATCACTGTAATTCTTCTACTATTGGCTGTGGCAGTCCAAGGCCAGGAGTTGGTGGTAAAGGAAAAAGATGGATTATATGGTTTTTTTGAAAAGAACACCATGGTGGTTGATTTCCAGTTTGACTCCGTCAACCTGCAGTATAATAGATATTATACAGTCCGGAAAGCAGGCAAATGGGGTTTAATTTCTCCCAATGGAAGAGTAGCTATTCAATGCAAATATGACTTACTTAAAAGATCATACTATCCCTTATATATAGCATCAAACAATGGAATGATGGGGGTATTGGATACGGGTGGAACTGTCATCCTTGATTTTGTTTACGACAATATTGACCACGCAGTGGATACACAGGCGCTAGTCAAATACGAGGGCAAGTGGTGTTGGTATAAAAACGGCACATATATATACGATGATGATTTTATTTTCCACACTCCAGACACAGGGGCTCTCTTCCCGGGATGCCAGCAAGGAACAGGCTCCTACGAAGATCTAACGAACTGTGCCAATGAGAAAATGTATCACTACATATTCA
>WBZX01001948.1_pt1 | contig 14692 bp, 26 predicted proteins | sample 5204211 | NCBI WGS metagenome assembly WBZX01 (sample SAMN12344362, study PRJNA552823) | activated sludge metagenome | biome: Activated sludge suspended growth; feature: Nitrification reactor; material: Wastewater; isolation source: activated sludge from nitrification reactor of wastewater...
CGGCAAGATCGAGCAGGGCGTCGTCCACACCGGCGACGAGCTCGAGATCGTCGGCCTCAAGGCCACCCAGAAGACCACCTGCACCGGTGTCGAGATGTTCCGCAAGCTCCTCGACGAGGGCCAGGCCGGCGACAACATCGGCGCCCTGCTGCGTGGCATCGACAAGGAAGAGGTCCAGCGTGGCCAGGTGCTCGCCAAGCCGGGCTCCATCACGCCGCACACCGACTTCGAGGCGCAGGTCTACGTGCTGACCAAGGAGGAGGGCGGCCGTCACAAGCCGTTCCAGTCCAACTACCGTCCGCAGTTCTACTTCCGCACCACCGACGTCACCGGCACGATCACCCTCCCCGAGGACACCCAGATCTGCATGCCCGGCGACAACACCGCAGTGACGGTCGAGCTCATCGCTCCGATCGCCATGGACGAGGGTCTGAAGTTCGCCATCCGCGAGGGTGGCCGGACCGTCGGCGCTGGTCGCGTCACCAAGATCCTGAAGTGACCTGCTCCGCTCGCTGAGCGGAACGGACCTGCGAAGGGCGCCCCTCGGGGCGCCCTTCGTCGCGTTCCGGTGTGTTCCGGTCCGGTCCGGTCCGGTGCCTGGTCGGGTCCGGTGCCGTCGTGCTCAGCCCAGCGCAGCAACGGCGCGGCTGACCGCGTCGGCGAGGGTCGAGGTGGGCCGGCCGATGAGGCGTGACAGGTCGCGCGTCTCGCCCAGCAGCGCACCCTCGCGGATGGCGACGTCGGTCTGGGCGAGCATCGCGGCGACGGGCTCGGGCAGGCCGGCGCTGGACAGGATCGCTGCCAGCTCCGCGGCCGGCACGTCCTGGTAGGACACGGGTCGTCCCGAGGCGGCGGACACCGCAGCGGCGAGCTCGGCCAGGGTGAAGGGCTCATCGCCGCCGAGCTCGTAGGTGGCGCCCGTGTGGCCGTCGGTGGTGAGCACCACCGCCGCGGCCTCGGCCAGCTCGGACCGGCTCGCGCCGCTGATGCGGCCGTCGCCGGCGCTGCCGAACACCGCGCCGAGCTCGAGGTACGTCGGGATCTGGTCGGTGTAGTTCTCGAAGTACCAGTTGTTGCGCAGGATCGTGTACGGCACGCCGACGGCTCGGATGGCCGCTTCGGTCGCCGCGTGCTCGCCGGCCAGCTCCAGGGCGGTCGCGTCCGCACGCGGCGCGCTGGTGTACACGAGTCGTGACGCGCCGGCATCCGCGGCGGCGCGGGCGACCGCGGTGTGCTGCTGCACCCGTTGGCCGAACTCGTTGCCCGACACGAGCAGCACCGTGTCGATGTCGGCGAGCGCGTCGGGTAGCGAGCTCGCGTCGGCGTAGTCGACGCGGCGCACCCGGACGCCGGCGGCTGCCAGGTCGTCGACCGAGGACGGCGTCCGGGCACCGGCCACGATCGAGTCGGCGGGAGCGCCCGAGGCGAGCAGGTGCTCGACGACGGACCGGCCGAGATGGCCGCTGGCACCGGTGACGAGGATGGACATTGGGAAGCCTCCGTGAGGGATCGGTGGGGGAGTGGCGTTGACGCCACGACCACACAACCCCGTGCCACGCTCCTGACTTCCCCGAAGAGAGTACCCACTTTCAGGTAAGGTACTGACATGGAAGTAAGCGACCCTGCGACACGAGCGCTCCTCGCCCAGCTCCGAGGCCGCTTCACCGAGGGCCTCCCGCCGTCGGCGTGCCCGTCGCGGGTGCTGCTCAACCACGTCACGGGCAAGTGGTCCGTCCTGGTCCTCGTCGCGCTCGCCGAGCGCACGCTGCGATGGAGCGAGCTGCGCCGAGCGGTGGAGGGCGTGAGCGAGAAGATGCTCGCCCAGACGCTCCAGACCCTCGAGGCCGACGGTCTGGTGCACCGCGAGGCGTTCCCCGTCGTGCCGCCGCACGTCGAGTACCGCCTCACCGAGCTGGGGGTCGACCTGGTCCAGCGTCTGGTGCCCCTGGTGGCGTGGAGCGTCGAGCATGCCGCCGGCGCCGAGCAGGCGTCGGCCTGAGCGAGTTGTCCTGCTCCGTCGCCGACCGCTACGGTGGTCAGCCGTCCCACGTCGTGGGCGCGCAACTTGACAGTCGATGATCCGCCGCCCGCATCCGGGTGGGCGAACGCAGAAGAGAGCACCATGGCAGCCGACCAGAAGATCCGCATCCGCCTGAAGGCCTACGACCACGAGGTCATCGACCAGTCCACCAAGAAGATCGTCGAGACGGTCACCCGCACCCAGGCGCAGGTCCGTGGCCCGGTGCCGCTGCCGACCGAGAAGCACCGCTTCACCGTCATCCGCTCGCCGCACAAGGACAAGGACTCCCGCGAGCACTTCGAGATGCGGATCCACAAGCGCCTCATCGACATCATCGAGCCGTCGCCCAAGACGGTCGACTCGCTGCAGCGCCTCGACCTGCCCGCCGGCGTCGACATCGAGATCAAGATCCAGAACGCCTGACCACGGACCGGGTGGACGCAGGGATTTGGCCCCGGCCCGACCCACTGCTAGTCTCACTCGGTCGTCACGGGCGCCTGTTCGCCCGTGGGATTCACTCCCCGTCGCAGCACCGAACGGTCAGCCTCCATGTGGAGCGCCGCCGGAGCAGCAGGGCGGGGCTTCGTATCAATCGACGTCCGGGTAGGCCGGGCCGACTCGTTCGGTCCGGAACCGCACGGCACAACCGAGACGCAGCTCCGCCAGGTCCGCCTGAGCGGAGCGCTCGCGTGAGCGGCACCTCCACCATCGGTCCGACCGGACCGCCAGGGAAGAGGATCCCGTCGGACCACGCCAAAGGACAGAGCCACCATGGCGAAGAAGGCAATCGTAGGAGAGAAGCTGGGCATGACCCAGGTGTGGGACGACGCCAACAACGTCGTGCCCGTCACCGTGCTGCGCGTCACGCCGGCAAGGGTCGTCCAGCTCCGCACCCCCGAACGCGACGGCTACAGCGCACTCCAGGTCACCTACGGGAACCGGGACGCTCGCAAGCTGACCAAGCCGCTGGCCGGTCAGTACGCCGCCGCCGGCGTCGATCCGGGTGTCACGCTGCTCGAGCTGCGGCTCGACGACATCGGCGAGTACCAGGTGGGCCAGGAGCTCGCCGCCGACCTGTTCGCAGCAGGTGAGCGCGTCGATGTGACCGCGGTCAGCAAGGGCAAGGGCTTCGCCGGCGTCATGAAGCGCCACGGCTTCGGCGGTGCTCCGGCATCGCACGGCGCACACCGCGTGCACCGCAAGCCCGGCGCCGTCGGCCAGTGCGCCACGCCCGCCCGCGTGTTCAAGGGCATGCGCATGGCCGGCCGGATGGGCGCCGACCAGGTGACGACCCTCAACCTCGAGGTCGTCAGCGCTGACGCCGAGCGCGGCGTCGTGCTGGTCAAGGGAGCCGTGCCCGGCCCCCGCGGCGGCGTCGTGATCATCCGCAACGCGGTCAAGTCCCGCGCTGCTGCCAAGGGAGGTGCGGCCTGATGCCGTCCGTGAAGCTCCGCTCCCGCACCGGCGCCGACCAGGGCCAGGTCACCCTGGCCGACGAGGTCTTCGGCATCGAGCCGAACGTCCCGGTCATGCACCAGGTCGTCGTCGCCCAGCTGGCCGCCAAGCGGTCCGGCACGCAGTCCACCAAGACCCGCTCCGAGGTCCGTGGTGGCGGTGCCAAGCCCTGGAAGCAGAAGGGCACCGGTCGTGCCCGTGCCGGCACCATCCGTGCGCCCCAGTGGCGTGGTGGCGGTGTCGCACTGGGCCCCAAGCCCCGCAAGTACGACCAGAAGACCCCCAAGAAGATGAAGCGCCTCGCGCTCGCCTCGGCCCTGTCCGACCGCGCGGCGGAGGACAAGGTCATCGTGGTGGCCGCCTGGGACTTCGGCACCCCGAGCACCAAGGACGCCGTCGCGGCGCTCTCGGCCCTGGGTGTCACCGGCCGTTCGCTGGTGGTCATCGACCCCACGGATGCCACCGCCGCCAAGAGCTTCCGCAACATCCCCGAGGTGCACGTGATCACCCCGGGCGAGCTCAACACCTACGACGTGCTCGTCAGCGACTATGTCGTCTTCACCGAGGCCACGCTGCCCGGTGCGGCGCCCGCTGCCACCGAGACGGAGGCCGCATCGTGAAGGATCCCCGCGACGTCATCCTGCGCCCGGTCGTGAGCGAGAAGTCCTACGGGCTGCTCGACACCGGCGTGTACACCTTCGAGGTCGCCCCGAGCGCCTCCAAGCCCGAGATCCGTGACGCCGTCCAGGCCATCTGGCCCGGCGTCAAGGTCACCAGCGTCAACACCCTCAACCGCAAGGGCAAGCGCAAGCGCAACCGCCGCAAGCCGACCTTCGGCAGCCGGCCCGACACCAAGCGCGCCATCGTCACCCTCGCCGAGGGCGGCGACCAGATCGATCTGTTCGAGGTGAAGTGACATGGCGGTCCGCAAGCGCAAGCCCACCAGCCCCGGCCGTCGGTTCCAGACGGTGTCGGACTTCAACGACATCACCCGCTCGACGCCCGAGAAGTCGCTGCTCGCCCCCAAGCCCCGCACGGGTGGCCGCAACAACCACGGCCGCAAGACCTCGCGTCACCGCGGCGGCGGCCACAAGCAGCAGTACCGCATCATCGACTTCAAGCGGCGCAAGGACGGTGTGCCCGCCAAGGTCGCCTCGATCGAGTACAACCCCAACCGCACCTGTCGCATCGCGCTGCTCCACTACCTGGACGGCGAGAAGCGCTACATCCTCGCCCCGAAGGGCCTCCAGGTCGGCGACACCGTCCAGTCGGGCCAGGGCTCCGAGATCCGCACCGGCAACGCGCTGCCGCTGCGCTTCATCCCGGTCGGCACGGTCATCCACAACGTGGAGCTGAAGGCCGGCGCCGGCGGCAAGATGGCCCGCTCCGCCGGCTCGAGCGTCCAGCTCGTCGCCAAGGAGGGCGAGTTCGCCACCCTGCGCCTGCCCTCCACCGAGATGCGCCGCGTGCCGATCGACTGCCGCGCCACCATCGGCGAGGTCGGCAACTCCGAGCACGACCTCATCAAGGTCGGCAAGGCCGGTCGCAACCGCTGGAAGGGCGTCCGCCCCCAGACCCGTGGCGTCGCCATGAACCCCGTCGACCACCCCCACGGTGGTGGCGAGGGCAAGACCTCTGGCGGTCGGCACCCCGTGTCGCCGTGGGGCAAGCCCGAGGGCCGTACCCGAGACCAGAACAAGCCGTCCCAGAAGCTGATCGTCCGTCGTCGCCGCACCCGCGGCTCGCGCCGGTGATCTGAGCGAGGAACTCCGATGCCACGCAGCCTCAAGAAGGGCCCCTTCGTCGATGACCACCTCCTCAAGAAGGTGGACGTCCTCAACGAGCAGGGCCAGAAGACCGTCATCAAGACCTGGTCTCGCCGCTCCACGATCATCCCCGACATGATCGGCCACACGATCGCCGTGCACGACGGCCGCAAGCACGTCCCGGTCTACGTGACCGAGGCGATGGTCGGCCACAAGCTCGGCGAGTTCGCTCCCACCCGGACCTTCAAGTTCCACGCCGGGCAGGAAAAGGGCGCGAAGGGACGTCGGTGATGGCAGCTACCACGTTCGACGAGCGCAAGACCAACGAGCGCCCCGGTATCCGTGCGGTCCACCGCCACGCCGGCTTCTCGGCCTACAAGGCCCGTGAGGTGCTCGACCTCATCCGCGGCAAGTCCGTGAGCGAGGCCCGCACCATCCTGGAGTTCTGCAACCGCGAGGCCGCCGACGTCGTCGTCAAGGTCCTCGATTCCGCGGTCGCGAATGCCGGGAACAACAACGACATCCCGCCGGAGGAGCTCTTCGTCGCCGCGTGCTACGCGGACGAGGGCCCGACGATGAAGCGCTGGCGTCCCCGTGCGCGTGGCCGTGCCACCCGCATCCGCAAGCGCACCTGCCACATCACGGTGATCGTCGGTCGCTACAGCCAGACCGAGCTCGACCGCATCCGTGAGCGCCTGGCCGGCAAGGGCCGCACCAGCTCCGATGCCGCTGCGTCCCGCGCCCGCCGCGTGGCCCGCAGCCGCTCCGGCGCCGACAAGGCCGCCGCCGAGGAGCCGACCGTCGACGAGGAGGCCACCGCGGCCGAGGCCGACGAGGCCGTCGTGGACGAAGCCGCCACCACCGCGGTGATCACCGAGGACGCGGCCGAGACCGCACCGGCCACCGACGACGCTGCTGCGGACGAGGCCGACGACGCCGCCGCCGAGGCGACCGAGGATGCCGCCGCCGACGAGGCCGCACCGGCCGACGAGGCCGACGAGACCGAGAAGAAGGACGACTGATGGGTCAGAAGGTCAATCCCTACGGCTTCCGCCTCGGTGTCACGACCGACTGGAAGTCCCGCTGGTTCGCCACCCGTGAGGAGTACGTCGACTACCTCATCGAGGACTGGAAGATCCGCGACTACCTCATGAACAAGCTGCCGAACGCGGCCATCAGCCGCGTCGAGATCGAGCGGACCCGTGACCGGCTGCGCATCGACGTGCACACCGCCCGCCCGGGCATCGTGATCGGTCGTCGTGGCGCCCAGGCCGACGAGCTGCGTGCCGACCTCACCAAGATGACCGGCAACCCCAAGGTCCAGCTGAACATCCAGGAGATCAAGCAGCCCGAGCTCGACGCCGCGCTGATCTCCCAGGGTGTCGCCGACCAGCTCGCCAACCGCGTGGCGTTCCGCCGTGCGATGAAGCGTGCGGTCCAGAACGCCCAGAAGGCCGGCGCCCTCGGCATCCGCGTGCAGTGCTCCGGTCGCCTCGGCGGCTCCGAGATGGCCCGCACCGAGTGGTACCGCGAGGGTCGGGTGCCGCTGCACACCCTGCGTGCCGACATCGACTACGGCTTCCGCGAGGCCAAGACCACCTACGGCCGCATCGGCGTGAAGGTCTGGATCTACAAGGGCGACATCCTCCCCTACAAGAGCACCGACGAGCAGAAGATCGCCAAGGAGGCCGCGATGGCCGTCGGCGACACCGCCGGCGCCGAGCGTCCCCGGGTCGTCTCGACCCGTCCGGCCGCTCCCGAGGCCCCTGCGGCACCGGTCGCCGAGGCCGCTCCTGCTCCGGCCCCCGCAGCCGAGCCCGAAGAGGAGATCAAGCCCCTCATCGGAGAGGCGGATCCCGAGTTCGAGCGTCTGCTCGCCGAGGAGGAGGAGATCGAGCGCTCCACCCGCGAGCACCACGAGACCCCCCACTTCCGCCCCGGGGACGGTGACTGATCATGTTGATGCCCAAGAAGGTCAAGCACCGCAAGACCCACCGCGGTCGCACCACCGGCAACTCCAAGGGTGCCACCGAGCTGAACCACGGCCAGTACGGCATCCAGGCACTCGAGCCCGGGTGGATCACCGCCCGTCAGATCGAGGCCTCCCGTATCGCCATGACGCGCCACATCAAGCGTGGCGGCAAGGTCTGGATCAACATCTTCCCGGACAAGCCGATCACGCAGAAGCCGGCCGAGACCCGCATGGGCTCCGGCAAGGGCAACCCCGAGCGCTGGGTCGCCGTGGTCCGTCCCGGACGTGTGCTCTTCGAGCTCACGTACCCCGACGAGGAGACCGCCCGCGGCGCGCTCAACCGTGCGATCCAGAAGCTGCCGATCAAGGCACGGATCATCAGCAGGGAGGAGTCGTACTGATGGCAAAGCTCGTTGCACGAGACCTGGGCGACGCCGAACTGATCGACCGCATCGCCGAGGAGAAGGACCGCCTGTTCAAGCTGCGGTTCCAGCTCGCGACCGGACAGCTCGAGAACTCCGCTCGGCTCTCCCAGACCAAGAGGGACATCGCCCGGCTCACCACTGAGCTCCGGGCCCGTGAGATCGCAGCTGCCGAGGCCGCTGCAGGAGGTGAGGCGTGATGAGCGAGACCGCTCCGACGACGCCCGAACGCAGCGCCCGCAAGGTGCGCGAGGGCATCGTCACCTCCGACAAGATGGACCGCACCGCAGTGGTCACCGTGACCGAGCGCGTGCGCCACATCCGGTACAACAAGACCGTCCAGCGTGCCAAGAAGCTCTACGTGCACGACGAGACCAACGACCTGCACGTGGGTGACCGCGTCCGGGTCATGGAGACCCGCCCGCTGTCCAAGCTGAAGCGCTGGCGTGTCGTCGAGGTCCTGGAGCGTGCCCGATGATCCAGCAGGAGACCCGTCTCCGGGTGGCCGACAACTCCGGTGCCCGCGAGGTGCTCGTGATCAAGGTGCTCGGCGGCTCCAAGCGCCGCTACGCCTCGATCGGCGACGTCTTCGTCGCCACGGTCAAGGATGCGCTGCCCGGTGCGGCGGTCAAGAAGGGCGAGGTCGTCAAGTGCGTCGTCGTCCGTGTGAAGAAGGAGAAGCGTCGTCCCGACGGCAGCTACATCCGCTTCGACGAGAACGCCGCCGTGCTCATCAACGACCAGCGCCAGCCGCGTGGCACGCGCATCTTCGGCCCCGTCGGCCGTGAGCTGCGCGACAAGAAGTTCATGCGCATCGTCTCACTCGCCCCGGAGGTGATCTGACATGAAGATCCGCAAGGGAGACCGTGTCCGGGTCCTCACGGGCAAGTTCCGTGGCAAGGAGGGCGAGGTCATGTCGGTCTCGCCCAAGGACAACAAGGTGATCATCGACGGCATCAACGTCGCGAAGCGTCACCAGAAGCCCACCCGTGCGATGCAGCAGGGCGGGATCATCGACAAGGCGATGCCGATCGATGCCTCGAACGTGGCGCTGATCGACTCCGACGGCAAGCCCACGCGGGCCGGCTACAGGGTCGACCCGGACGGCACGAAGTCCCGCATCGCCCGCCGCAGCGGAGGTGCCCTGTGAGCACGACCACCGTTCCTCGCCTCAAGGCGAAGTACAACGACGAGATCCGGGACCAGCTCCGCGCTGACCTGGAGCTCGGCAACGTCATGGAGGTCCCGCGCCTCGAGAAGATCGTGGTCAACGTCGGCGTCGGTGCCGCCGTGGACAACAAGGGTCTGCTCGAGAAGGTCGTGGCCGACCTGACGCTGATCGCCGGCCAGAAGCCGGTCATCACCAAGGCGAAGAAGTCCATCGCGGGCTTCAAGCTGCGTGAGGGCAACGCCATCGGCGTCAAGGTGACGCTGCGTGGCGACCAGATGTGGGAGTTCTTCGATCGCCTGGTCACCCTGGCGATCCCCCGGATCCGCGACTTCCGCGGCCTGCCGCCGAAGAGCTTCGACGGCCGGGGGAACTACACGTTCGGCGTGACCGAGCAGCTGATCTTCCCGGAGATCGATTACGACAAGGTCGATGCCTCCCGTGGCATGGACATCACGATTGTGACAACTGCCCGGAACGATGCCGAGGGCAAGGCCATCCTTGACGCCTTCGGCTTCCCGTTCCGACGTGAAGGGGTGTGAACCATGGCGACCGAGGCTCTGAAGCAGAAGCAGCAGCGCAAGCCGAAGTTCAAGGTCCGTGGCTACACGCGGTGCCGTCGTTGCGGGCGACCCCGCTCGGTGTACCGCAAGTTCGGCCTGTGCCGGGTGTGCCTGAGGGAGCTGGCCCACGCGGGCGAGATCCCAGGCGTCACCAAGGCGAGCTGGTGAGAGGAGGCGACGAACGATGACGATGACAGATCCCATCGCCGACATGCTGACCCGTCTCCGCAACGCCAATGTGGCGATGCACGACGAGGTCCTCATGCCCGCCTCGAAGCAGAAGGAAGCGCTCGCCGGGGTGCTCGTCAAGGAGGGCTACATCGTTGGCTACTCCATCGACGACAACACCAAGGGTCCGGGCCGCGTCCTGAAGATCGACATGAAGTACTCGCCCGAGCGGCGCCGGGTCATCTCCGGCATCCGACGGGTGTCCAAGCCGGGCCTGCGGGTCTACCGCAAGCACAACGAGGTCGAACGTGTCCTCGGAGGCCTCGGCGTCGCCATCCTGTCCACGAGCAAGGGACTCATGACCGACCGCGAGGCTCGACGCCAGCGTGTCGGCGGTGAAGTCCTCTGCCACGTCTGGTGAGGGGAGCCTGAATGTCACGCATCGGCAAGGCACCCATCAACGTCCCCAGTGGGGTCGACATCCAGATCACGGGCAACTCGATCACGGTCAAGGGCCCCAAGGGACAGCTGTCCCGTGACCTGTCCGACCTGGTCAGCATCTCTGCCGACGGCGACCTGCTCCAGGTGGAGCGCGTCGACGAGAGCCGCGAGGCCCGTGCCATGCACGGCCTGATGCGGTCGCTGGTGGCCAACATGGTCATCGGGGTCACCGAGGGGTTCCGCAAGGAGCTCGACATCGTGGGCGTCGGCTACCGCGCGGCGGCGAAGGGCTCCAACGGGCTCGAGCTGGCGCTGGGCTTCTCCCATCCGGTCAACGTGACCGCACCCGAGGGCATCGAGTTCGTCGTCCCCCAGCCCACCCGCATCGAGGTGCACGGGATCGACAAGCAGCTCGTCGGCCAGGTGGCCGCTGACATCCGGGCCTGGCGCAAGCCGGAGCCGTACAAGGGCAAGGGCGTGCGCTACGTCGACGAGCACGTCCGCCGCAAGGCCGGCAAGGCCGGCAAGTGAGGCGATCGCAGTGAGCGACAAGTCGAAGAAGAAGCAGGTCGGCCGCAAGCGCCGTCACGCGCGGGTGCGCAAGAGCGTCATCGGGACGCCCGAGCGTCCGCGCCTGGCCGTGTTCCGCTCCAACCGTCACGTCGTGGCCCAGGTCATCGACGACCTTGCCGGTGTGACGGTCGCCGCGGCGAGCACGCTCGAGGCGGACCTGCGCAACGGTGCCACCTCGAACTGCGAGGCGGCCGCACAGGTCGGCCAGCGCGTGGCCGAGCGGGCCAAGGCCGCCGGCGTGGAGCAGGTGGTGTTCGATCGAGGTGGCTTCCGCTACCAGGGCCGGGTCGCGGCGCTCGCCACGGCCGCCCGAGATGCAGGACTGGAGTTCTGATGGCACTGAACAAGGACAGCTCGGACCTGCAGCTGCGTGAGTCCCGCGTCATCAACATCAACCGTGTGGCCAAGGTCGTGAAGGGTGGCCGTCGCTTCTCCTTCACCGCGCTCGTGGTGATCGGCGACGGCGCCGGCCGCGTGGGCCTCGGTTACGGCAAGGCCAAGGAGGTGCCCCTGGCCATCCAGAAGGGCACCGAGGAGGCTCGCAAGAACCTCTTCACCGTCCCGCTGGCCAGCGGCACGATCATCCACCCCGTCATCGGTGTGATGGGTGCGGGTCGCGTCATGCTGAAGCCCGCCGCCCCCGGTACCGGTGTGATCGCCGGCGGCGCCGCCCGCGCCATCCTCGAGGAGGCCGGCATCCACGACGTGCTGTGCAAGTCGCTCGGCTCGTCCAACTACATCAACGTCGCCCGCGCCACCGTGGCGGGCCTCCAGGCGCTGCGGCGTCCCGACGAGATCGCCGCCCTGCGTGGGCTCGATCCCGAGGACTGCATCCCCAAGGGCCTGCTCAAGGCCTACCAGGAGTCCGAGCGCGGGCCGGCGCCCGAGCCGTTCGAGGTCGCGTGATGTCCCAGATCAAGGTCACCCAGACCGGCTCGTCGATCGGCACGAAGCCCAAGCAGCGCGGCACCCTGCGCGCGCTCGGGCTGCGCCGCATCGGCATGAGCAACACGCTGCCGGACACCCCTGACGTCCGCGGGCAGATCGCCAAGGTCCCCCACCTCGTCAGCGTCGAGGAGGTCGACTGAGATGAAGGTCCATGATCTGAAGCCCGCAGAGGGCTCGCGCAAGGGTCGCAAGCGCGTCGGCCGCGGCATCGGCGGCAAGGGCGGCAAGACCGCAGGCCGCGGCACCAAGGGCCAGAAGGCCCGCAGCAAGGTCCGCATCGGGTTCGAGGGCGGCCAGCTGCCCCTCGCCCAGCGGGTCCCGAAGCTGCGCGGCTTCAACAACCCGTTCCGCGTCGAGTACCAGGCGATCAACCTGGACGTCATCGATGAGTCCGGCCTGGACGAGGTGACCCCCGAGTCCCTGTACGCCAAGGGCCTGATCTCGAAGGGCGCACTCGTGAAGGTGCTCGGCCGTGGCGAGCTGACCCGCTCGGTCACCGTCAAGGTGCACGCGGCGTCGGCCTCGGCCGAGTCGGCGATCTCCGCGGCCGGCGGCTCCATCGAGAAGCTCCCGCTGCCCTTCGCCGTGCGTCCCGCATTCCACGGCAGCGCCCACACCAACCGCTGATCACCCTCCGGTTCACCCGGGCAGTGGGGATCGGATAGGTTCCGGACCCACCATCGACTGCGCACGAGCAGGGAGCGCCAGTGTCTCGTATCGGCAACATCCTCAAGGTCGAGGATCTTCGCAACAAGATCCTGTTCACCTTGTTCATGTTGGTGCTCTACCGCTTCGGCTGCTACCTGCCGGTGCCCGGTGTCGACCAGAACGCCGTCGCCTCGATCGGCGAGCAGGCACGTGAGGGCGGCGTGCTCGCCTTCCTCCAGCTGTTCTCGGGCAAGGCCCTGACGCAGTTCTCGCTGTTCGCGCTCGGCATCATGCCGTACATCACCAGCTCGATCATCATGCAGATCCTGACGGTGGTCATCCCGAAGCTGCAGGAGTGGCAGCAGCAGGGCGCCGTCGGCCAGCGCAAGATCACCCAGTGGACGCGCTACCTGACCATCGGCATCGCGGTGCTCCAGTCGACCGGCCTGGTCTTCCTGTTCCACAACGGTGGCGGCGGGCTCGTCAGCACCTCCGCCGGCAGCATCGACCTGGTGCCGGTGTTCACGCCGGCCCGCGTGCTGCTCATCGTGACGACGTTCACCGCCGGCGCCGCGCTGTTGATGTGGATGGGTGAGCTCATCACGAACCGCGGCATCGGCAACGGCATGTCGCTCATCATCTTCTGCTCGGTCGTGTCGGGTCTGCCGGCCGCCTTCTCCGCGGTCTACGCCGCCGGCGCCTGGAAGCTCGTGGTGTTCATCGCCTTCTTCATCGCGATGCTGCTGTTCATCGTGTTCATCGAGCAGGGCCAGCGCCGCATCCCGGTCCAGTTCGCCAAGCGCGTGGTCGGCCGCCGCATGTACTCGGGCCAGAGCACCTACATCCCGCTCAAGGTGAACCAGGCCGGCATCGTGCCGATCATCTTCGCCAGCGCGGTGATCAACCTGCCGGTGCTGCTCAGCCAGGTGCTGCCCGCCGACGGGTGGGGCCAGTCGGTGTCCAAGTGGATCAACGACAACCTGGCCAACACGATCAACCCCATCTACCTGACGGTGCTGGCGCTGTTCATCATCGGCTTCTCGTACTTCTACACGGCGATCGCCTTCGACCCGGTGCAGCAGGCGGACAACCTCCGCAAGCAGGGTGGCTTCATCCCGGGCATCCGCCCCGGGCCCCAGACCGAGCACTACCTGTCGAAGGTGCTGAACCGCATCACCCTCCCGGGCGCGATCTTCATCGCGATCCTGGCGATCCTGCCGACGGTGCTCGTGCGCTTCCTGCTGGGTGCGAACGGCAGCGGCGCCGCCTACTCCATCGGCGGCACGTCGCTCCTCATCGCCGTGGGCGTGGCCCTCGAGACGATGAAGCAGGTCGACAGCCAGCTCATGATGCGCAACTACGAGGGATTCCTGTCGACCAAGTGACACGCGCCGGTCCGCCGGCGGCGAGTCATCGACAGGGGAGGACGTCATGGAAGCGAACACCCCAGCGACCCAGGAGCGCCCGGTGCGCCTGCTCGTGTTCGGACGACAGGGTGCCGGCAAGGGCACCCAGGCCGTCCGCCTGGCGGAGCGCTACGGCGTGCCGCACATCTCCACCGGCGACATGCTGCGCGCGGCGGTCAAGGAGGGAACCGAGTTCGGCCTCCAGGCCAAGGCGATCATGGATGCCGGCCAGCTCGTCAGCGACGAGGTGATGCTCGGGATCATCTCCGAGCGGCTGGCCGCGCCCGACGCCGCCACCGGCTGGCTGCTCGACGGCTTCCCGCGCACGGAGCAGCAGGCCAAGGACCTGGTCGAGCTCGTGGGCGTCGACGGCATCGACCTGGCGCTCGACCTGGACGTGCCCGAAGAGGTCGTCATCGATCGCATCACCGGTCGCCGGGTCTGCAGCAACTGCCAGACCACCTACTCCACCGGACGCGACGAGTCGGCCACCACCGGGGTCTGCGCGAAGTGCGGCGGCGAGGTGGTCCAGCGTGACGACGACACCGAGGACGCGGTGCGCAAGCGCCTGGCGATCTACGCGACCCAGACGTTGCCGGCGGTGCGCTGGTTCGGCGAGCAGGGCCTGCTGGTGACCGTCGACGGCGTCGGCGATCCGGACGAGATCGCCGCGGCGCTCGCACAGGCCATCGATGCACGACTCGGCTGACCGCGGCGCTGCGGCGCGACGGTGCGGATCGGCGTCGTTGCGGGCGATCCGGGCCCGCGTCGGGTCCGGCTTTGATCGCGCGGCGCGCGTCCTCTAGTCTTGCCCCTCGGCCCGTGCGGACCCCCGCGTCCGGCGTGCCACAAAGTGTTCCACCCCTCGGGGCCTCACAGGAGGACCAGTTCTGCCAAAGCCCAAGGAAGACGCCATCGTCTTGGAGGGAACGGTCGTCGAGCCGCTCCCCAACGCCATGTTCCGGGTCGAACTCGAGAACGGGCACAAGGTCCTGGCGCACATCTCCGGGAAGATGCGCATGCACTACATCCGCATCCTCCCCGGGGACAAGGTGCAGGTGGAGCTGACCCCCTACGACCTGTCCCGCGGCAGGATCACCTACCGCTACAAGTGACCGCCCCCGACGGGGTGGTCGAAAGGA
>WBZX01001949.1_pt1 | contig 14675 bp, 11 predicted proteins | sample 5204211 | NCBI WGS metagenome assembly WBZX01 (sample SAMN12344362, study PRJNA552823) | activated sludge metagenome | biome: Activated sludge suspended growth; feature: Nitrification reactor; material: Wastewater; isolation source: activated sludge from nitrification reactor of wastewater...
TGTAGCCCGTAGGGGAATCGAACCCCTGTTTCATCCGTGAAAGGGACGCGTCCTAACCCCTAGACGAACGGGCCACGATGTCAAACTCCCCGAAGGGGTCGCAAATGTAAAAACCTGATCGATATCTCACTACTGATCATTGCGGATCATCCATGTCGGACTGGAAACGGAACCCGAGCCGCTTTCCAGTACTGAGCTGGAGATTGGCGTTCAACTCGTTCATCTCGCTCACGGTCACTTGGTTCACCTGATCGTAAGGGGGTGCAAGTAGGTCGAACTCAAGCACATAGAGCACGGCGGAAAGGAGAACATCCTTGATCCGCTTTCGGTCAAGCACGTTGCCGGCCAGGTCATCATACAGGAATCCCAACTGGCGCTTCCCTTGCACGAAGAAGTGGTCCTCCTTGTTCAGGAAGAGGCGTGCCACCAGGTAGCCCAAGTCCCGTTCACGGTTGTACTTGAAGGAATCGCTCAGGAAATTGTACATGTTCACCACGCCGAAATAGCCCCGGAGTTCGTCCTCTTCCAAGTAGCTCGTCTTCCACAGACTGTGGCTCTGGTCCAGCTTGAAGACGTTGGTGTGCATGTGGAAGATGATCACGTCACCCGCCACCCGTAGTTCACATGCCGTAGCCCCTTTGTCAACGAAGCCGACCGTCAACCGTTTGTCGTCCTGAACCACTTCCCTCTCCAAGTCGGCCGCGATCTCCTGTAACACCTCCTTGACCAGGTCGAACATGACCATGGTCTTGTGATACACGTCCTGCTTCATGCAGGACTTCGTCCGCAGTGCACTGATGATCAGGCTCCGCGCGTCGGGGGTGGCGCTCTTCTTCGTCATCAGTAGGCTCGTGCAAAGATGACCCGCCGCTGACTGGGATCGCCGGTGACCATGCACTTGCCGGATTCCGTTGGACCATTCAGGGGTATGCAGCGGATGGTGGCCTTGGTCTCCTCCTTTATCCGCTCCTCGGTCGCCGCCGTCCCATCCCAATGGGCAAGCAGGAATCCTCCCTTCTCGATCTCTTCCTTGAATTCGGCATAGCTATCGACCGCCCTGGTATTGGCCTCGCGCATGGCAAGCGCCTTTTGGTACAGATTGTCCTGAATGGCCTGCAGCAAGTGCTCCACTTTGTCGGCGATGTCGGTCACCTGCATCACCTGTTTTTCCATGGTGTCCCTCCGGGCCACTTCCACGGTTCCGTTCTCCATATCCCGCGGCCCGATAGCGATCCGAACCGGATAACCCTTGAATTCATACTCCGCGAACTTCCAGCCGGGCTTCTTGGTGTCGTCGTCATCGAACTTCACCACGATCCCTTTCGCCCTCAGGGCTTTGATCACGGGTTCCACGTAAGCACCTATCGCGGCCATCTGCTCGGCGTTCTTAGCAATGGGGACGATGGCCACGTGCACGGGGGCCAGCTTGGGAGGAAGCACCAGACCGTTGTCATCGCTGTGGGTCATGATCAGCGCGCCGATGAGCCGCGTGGACACCCCCCAACTCGTTGCCCAAACGTGCTCCTGCTTATTCTCCTTGTTGGTGAAGACCACGTCGAAGGCCTTCGCGAAGTTCTGTCCGAGGAAGTGCGAAGTACCCGCCTGCAGTGCCTTACCATCCTGCATGAGCGCTTCGATGCAGTAGGTCTCTTCAGCGCCTGCGAATCGCTCGCTCGCGGTCTTGATGCCCTTGATGACCGGGATCGCGAGCCACTCTTCTGCGAACCTGCGATAGACCTCCAGCATCTGCTCGGTTTCCGCCACGGCCTCCGCCTTGGTGGCATGGGCCGTGTGCCCTTCCTGCCAGAGGAACTCGGCTGTGCGTAAGAATAGACGCGTACGCATTTCCCAACGGACCACATTGGCCCACTGGTTCACGAGCAACGGGAGATCGCGATAACTCTTCACCCAGCCCCGGTACGTGTTCCAGATGATGGTCTCACTGGTCGGTCGGATGATGAGCTCTTCCTCCAACTTGGCCTCCGGATCGACGACCACACCGTGCACCGGATCGCTCTTCAGGCGATAGTGCGTTACCACGGCGCACTCCTTGGCAAAGCCCTCCACATGGCTGGCCTCCTTGGCCAGATAACTCTTGGGGATGAACAGGGGGAAGTAGGCGTTCACATGCCCGGTCTCCTTGAACATGGCATCCAAGGCCTGCTGCATTTTCTCCCAAATGGCATACCCGTGCGGCTTGATGACCATACAGCCGCGCACATCGCTGTGCTCGGCCATGTCAGCCTTCAAAACCAGATCATTGTACCACTTCGCGTAGTCTTCTCCTCGCTTTGTCAATTGCTCGGCCATTGCCCCTTTTGCGGTACTATTTTTGTTCTAGTGCGCGGAGGCTAAAGTACGTACCACCCGAGGCGCTATCACCACCTGAACATCGAGCCATGAAAACGACAAAAGGCACCTACTCAGCAGCAGTCGCGGTAGTCCTTCTCTTGAGCTCTTGCGGCATGCAGCGGACCGCACAGCACAGCGACGATGTCTATTTCGTCCCTTCGGACGAACCCATCACCGCGGTCGCTCCTTCAACTGCCGAAGCGCCTCCTCCTGCGGCGCCTAACGATGACTACTACGACGCCAATGCTTCACAGCAATACGCCGACCCCGGTGGCTATTACAACATGGCCTACAATGACCCCTACTACTACAACTATGGTCGTTTCGGCTTCGGAAGCGGACTGGCACTCCAGAGTGGCTGGATGATGAATGGCTGGGGGAATCCTGTGCAGTGGGGCTATGGGACCGGGGTCTACAGTGGCTGGTACGGTGGTATCTCAGGCTTTTCGCTCGGGTGGGGCAATGGATACGGCGGTGGCTGGGGCGGCTGGAACCATCCGGGCTGGGGATATTCTCCTTGGTACAATGACCCTTGGTACAACGGGTGGGGCTACAATGGTTGGGGGTATGGTGGCTACGGTGGTTATGGCTACGGCAACTACTACGGCCCTTACGGCACGTGCGCATGTTGCTATACCCCTGTGATCGTGGGGGGTGCAAGCGGTGTGGTGGTGGCACACCGACCGTCCTTCGGAAGCAATGCTCCTTCTGTGGGGAACACCCCGCGCCGTATGGCTTCTTTCCGCGATCCTATCAGTCTCTCCAACTCGGAGCGCAGGACGGTGGGAGCCGCCACTCCCCGCACCGGCACTTCGGTCCGTACGGCTGCACCCGTGCGGCATGGCGGCACCGTGATACAGCGGCCTACCGAACGGCAGCCGAGCCAACGCCCCACCATCGACCGGTCGCGCAGTGTTGAGCGGCAGGCACCCTCGCACAGGGGGGGCTTCGACCAAGGAGGAGCCGCTCCTTCACGGTCCTCTGGCGGTGGCTCTTCTGGCGGTGGTGGCCGCTCACCAGGGACCATCCGTCATCGCTAGTGCGTCCGTTGCGAAGACCCACCATGCTGAGATCCGCATTGACGGTGACCATGCTCCTGACCGCAGCAGCGGTCATGGCGCAGAACGAGGAGGATGCGTTGCGCATCAGCCTGCGGCAACCTGGCGGCACCGCACGGAGCAACGGCATGGCCAATGCCTTCGGGGCACTTGGTGCCGACCCGGTCTCTATCGCCATAAACCCAGCTGGCGCCGCCTTGTACCGAACGAGCAGCCTTTCCCTCACGTCGGTGCTCGAGGTCAATAATTCCAGCACCAACCACTACGGCACATCGGGCACTGCCACTCAAACAAGGTTCGCCTTCAATAACCTGGCGCTCGTGCTCAACACCCCTGCCGAGGAGGGGTCCGATTGGCGTAGCGGCACGTTCGGTGTGACCTACGATAGACAGCAAAGCCACCACTGGAGCACGAACGCGCGCGCGGCGAACGTGCCCAGTACGATCCTTCAGGGTTTCGCCGACCAAGCCGAAGGAACTCCCTACTCCACCATCTCCGACGACCTTCCGTTCTCCGCAGGGCTGGCATGGAGCGCTTTCGGCATCGACACCGTACAAGGTTCACCCAGCAGCTACGTGCCGTTCGCCTTCGGCCCGGCTACCAGCCAGGTGCATGTGGTGGAGACCAGCGGGGCATCCTCACGTACCTCCTTCTTCTATTCCGGGAATTACATGGACCGCCTCTACGTGGGTATGTCCGTTGGTATCACGGGCCACCGGTTCCATCGCACCAGTAACCACTCCGAGAACAACCTCGATCTGCGGTTGGATCAAATGGACAAGGTCACCTACAGCGAAGACCTCACGACCACCGGCAACGGGTTCGACCTGAACGTGGGAGCATTGGTGCGGGTGAACGATCGCGTTCGTGCCGGCCTAGCGTTCCAAAGCCCGCAATGGATGCAGCTGAACGATGCCTATGCGATGCAACTGAACACCACGTTCAGGACTCCCGACAACAACGGAGCGTATGCTTATGAGGCTTCCTCACCGGAAGGCGCCTTCTCCTATCGCGTCACCACTCCGTGGCGCACCGCGGCAAGCATCGCCTACCTGGCAGGGAGCAACGGCGCAGTGAACATCGACTATGAGTATGCTGATATGCGGACCATGCGCTTCCGCACGGCCAACCAGTTGGAGGACCTGTATGACTTCCAAGTGGAGAACGATGCCATCCGCGAGCGCTTCCGGGCTGTGCACACCCTACGCGTAGGTACTGAGTGGCGCTTGGGTGATTGGTACTATCGCGCCGGGTGGAGCATGACGCCGGACGCCCATGACAAGAGCGATGCGCTCTATGGTCAACCCCTGAAGACCTATGCCATGGGTATCGGATACCGCAGCGAGCACATCACGGTGGACCTCGGTGCCAACTATTCCACGCAGCAGTCCGCCTTCTTCCAATACGCCCCATACTTGGTGCGGTCCACCACGGACGATCGCGCCAGCTATCGCACCTTCCTCACGATAGCGCTCAGGCCTTAGCCAAAAGCCTCAATGCAAAGAGCCCCGGGAAGACCCGGGGCTCTTTGCATGCTGTTCGCGCTGATCAGTTGGCGCCCTTGACGCGCTCGAGCACGTAATCATCCACCAGGATGCGACCACAGTGCTCGCACACGATGATCTTCTTGTGGCTGCTGATATCGAGCTGTCGTTGGGGCGGAATGGCGTTGAAGCAACCTCCACAGCTACCACGCTCCACGGGCACCACAGCGAGACCGTTGCGGCTATTGCTGCGGATACGGTGGTAAGCGCTCAGCAAGCGCTCTTCGATGTGCTTGGCGGCGGCATCGCTCTTCTTTTGCAGGTCCTTCTCCTCCTTCTCCGTTTCAGCGATGATGTCGTTGAGCTCCTTCTTCTTCAGATCCAAGTCCTTCTTGCGGTCGTCGTGACGCGTCTTGCTCTCGTCCACAATGGACTTCTTACCGTCGATCTGGGCCTTGGCCTCCTTGATCCGCTTCTCGGCGAGTTGGATCTCCAGGTTCTGGAACTCGATCTCCTTGGTGAGCGAGTCGTACTCGCGGTTGTTGCGCACTTTGGCCTGCTGGCCCTCGTACTTCTTGATCTGGGCCTTGGCGTCCTTGATCAGGTTCTGCTTTTCACTCACCTGACCTTCCATTTCACCCAGTTCGTCCTGGAGCTTCTTCAAGCGGGTCTCCAAGCCGGCCACCTCATCCTCCAAGTCCTGCACCTCCAAGGGCAATTCGCCCCGTTGCACCTTGATCCGGTCAACCTGTGAATCCAAGTGCTGGAGGCGGAAGAGCTCAACGAGCTTCTCCGCAACGGTGATCTCTGCCTTGGCCGCAGCGCTGGCCTTTCCGGTTTCCGAAGAGGCCTTCTCCACTTTCGCCGGAGCCTTCACGTCGGTCTTTGCCATGAGTCAATAATGGTATATGGGGTCCGTGACGGTTTCCGTCAAACGGACGGCAAATGTAGGGAAAACTTCCCCTAACCGCCGCTGTACCAAGTGCATGGTGTACTGCTCGCTCCCATAGTGTCCAACATCCACCAGGAGCAGGTCCCCGTCCGCGTCGAAATACTGGTGGTACTTGAGGTCCCCGGTAACGAAGGCATCCGCACCCAGGGCTTTCGCCTTACCGAGCAAGAAGGCTCCAGAGCCGCCGCAAACGGCCACGCGCTGGATGGGCTTGTCCAGCAACCTCGTGTGCCTGAGCACCTTGAGACCGAAAATGGCCTTGAGATGTTGGAGGAAGTGCTCCTCGGTCATAGCGGTCTCGAAGTTGCCCACGAGTCCGCCCCCCACCGTCCGATCATCATTGCGGAGCGGGATGAGGTCGTAGGCGACCTCCTCGTAGGGGTGGGCCGCCAAAACGGCACGTACGATCTGTTTCTCCGCTGTGACGCGATAGAGCACCTCCAACCGAACCTCGGGTTCGGTGTGCCGCTCACCCCGTTCTCCCACGAAGGGTACGCTGCCTGCTCCCGCGCGAAAGGTCCCGTGGCCTTCCGAAGCAAAGCTGCATTCATCATAGGCCCCCACGTGCCCCGCGCCAGCAGCGAACAAGGCACTGCGCACGCCCTCAGCATGGTCGACCGGCACGAACACCACCAACTTGCGCAGCTGGTCGGGTTTCGGGTCCAGGACGCGGAGGCCGCTCAGTCCCAAGCGGTCAGCGATCTCGCCGTTGACGCCATGGGCGACGTTGTCCAAGTTAGTGTGGATGGCATGGATGGCGATACCGTGTTTGAGCGCCAGCAGGATGGTCCGTTCCACATAACCCCGCCCTGTGAGGCTCTTCAGCCCTTTGAAGATCACAGGGTGATGGCTGATGATGAGGCCGCAGCCGGAGCGGGCGGCTTCCAGCACCACCGCTTCGGTACAGTCCAAACAAACGAGCGCCGCATGTACGTCCGTCTCCGGATCGCCCACCTGCAAGCCACTGTTGTCATAGTCCTCCTGAAGCGAACGCGGCGCCCACTGCTCCAGCGCCATCACGATGTCCTTGATCTTCATCTTTGTCCGAGCGCCGCGGTGTTCTGGGCGCACACAAAGTAACCATGTCCGCCGCGCGGCTCTTGCTCCTACCCTTTTCCTGGCTCTATGGCGGGGTGCTCTTGTGCCGACATGCCCTTTATGACGCAGGGATGCTGCGGAGCACGCGGCCGACCATCCCTACGATCGTGATCGGGAATCTGGCCTTGGGTGGCACCGGCAAAACACCCATGCTGGAAAACGTCCTTGACCTGCTTGGGGCCGGCGCATCGCTGGCCACGCTGAGCCGGGGATATGGCCGCAAGGGCACTGAGTGTCGCGAGGTGATGGCCAAGGACCGTGTGGAGGATGTTGGGGATGAACCCCTTCAGACGAAGTCGAAGCATCCGCAGGTGCGCGTGTTCGTTGGTGCCGACCGGGTGCAGGCCATCGCGACCATACGTGCACAAGCCCCCGGAGTGAAGGCCATCCTGCTCGACGATGCCTTCCAGCATCGTCGCCTCAACGCCAGCCTGAACGTGTTGCTTACCACCTTCCAACGGCCTTGGCCGACGGACCAGTTGCTACCGGCAGGACGCTTGCGCGATCTCCCCGGCAGGAGCAAAGCAGCCCAGGTCGTGGTGGTGACCAAGTGTCCCGGATCGCCAAGTGCGGCGGAACAAGCCCGTTGGCGCGAACGCCTGGGCCTTCGTGCACAACAGGAACTCTTCTTCACCGGCATCACCTACGCTGAACCCGTCGCCTTGCATGGGGACCCAGCGGGCGTGGACGGACCGCCAACTGCGATCAGCTGCCTGTTGTTCACCGGTATAGCCGATCCGGGCCCCTTGGTCGAACACGTGCGGGCGCACTACGCCACTGTGGAGCACGTCGCCTTTGGCGACCACCACCCGTTCAGCAAGGCGGACCTGGACCACCTCGCGAAGCGGTACGCTACATTCGCGCCCGGCCCTAAAATGCTGATCACCACGGAGAAGGACGCCGTGCGGTTGCGGTCCGTGATCGCCGGAAGTCCCTTGGAGCATCTGCCGCTCCGTGTCATCGGTATGCGGGCCGTTGTACTGAACGAACCCGAACGATTCTCCGCTTTGATCCGAGATCATGTTGCAACGTATCCAGCGCATAGCTGACCATCTGAAGAAGGCCACCAACGGTTTCGTTCCCGAAACGGGGATCATTCTGGGAACCGGGCTGAGTGGCCTTGGGAAGGAGATCGAAGTGGAACATGCCATCGCCTACCAGGATATCCCCGAATTCCCGGTTAGCACCGTGCAGGGCCATCCCGGCAAGTTGCTCTTCGGCAAACTAGGCGGCAAACCCGTAGTGGCCATGCAAGGCCGCTTCCACTACTACGAAGGGTGGACGATGGGTGAAGTGGTACTGCCCGTGCGCGTCATGAAATTCCTGGGCATCCAGCGCCTGTTCGTGAGCAATGCGTGCGGTGGTGTGAACCCGGCCTTCGAGACCGGCGACCTGATGATCCTGAACGACCACATCTGCCTCTTCCCGAATCCGCTCATCGGCAAGAACATCGATGAACTGGGACCGCGTTTCCCGGATATGAGCGAACCGTACGACCACGCGCTCATCGCCAAAGCGAAGTCCATCGCCGCGGCCAACGACATCCCCGTCCAAGTGGGCACCTACGTGGGCCTCACCGGGCCTACGCTCGAGACCCCTGCGGAGTACCGCTACGTGCGCAACATCGGTGGCGACGCCGTGGGTATGAGCACAGTACCGGAGGTGATCGCCGCCCGGCACATGGGGATCCCATGCTTCGCCATGAGCGTGATCACGGACATGGGCGTAGAGGGCCGTATCGAGAAGACAACACATGAAATGGTGCAGCGCGTCGCGGAGAAGGCGGAGCCGAGCCTCACCTTGATCATGCGCGAACTCATCGCACAGTGCTGATGCGCATCCGTCTTGCGGGCATATGCCTTCTTGTCGCTGCGACCGTTCCGGGGCAGGATAGCCTGAACGTGCGTGCGCTCTTCCACTGGGACGACCCCAGCATTCCCATTGGAGCGGATGCGTATGCTGACCAATACAACGATGTGTGGGGATACGCGGCCAATGGCCGTGAGTACGCCTTCCTCGGAAGCACGCTCGGCGTGCACGTCTTCGATGTGACGGACCCTGTGAACACCGTGCTTGTGGACCACGTGCCGGGAGCCTTCACCGGGTTCGGTGTGGTGCACCGGGACTTCAAGGTGTTCAACGGCCATCTCTTCGCCGTGTGCGACGAGGGCCCGAGTTCCTTGCAAGTGATGGACCTCCAGTACCTGCCCGATTCGGTGCACGTGGTCTATGACAGTGATGCGCTCTTCGCACGCGCGCACAACATCCAAGTGGACACCGTGAACGCGCGCCTCTACACCTGCGGCGGCTCCTCCCAGTTCAGCATCTACTCCATCAGCGACCCGGCGGCCCCTGTGCTGCTATCTGATTGCGAAGCGGACATACCTTGGTGGAACGACAACGTGGGCTACGTGCACGATTGTTTCGTTCGCGACAACATCGTGTGGTGCAACGATCAGGATGGTTTGCACGTGGTGGACTTCAGCGATGTGCAGGCCCCCGTGCTCCTCGGCTCGCTCACCAGCTATCCGGACCAGGGCTACAACCACAGCAGCTGGATGAACGACGCAGGCACCGTGCTCGCCATGGCGGACGAGACGCATGGGTCGCCCTTGAAGTTCGTCGACGCCACCCAGTTGAACGACCTACAGGTGATCTCAACGGTCACGTCCGGCGTACATCCGACATCCATCCTGCACAATCCGTTCTTCACCGGCGACCGCGTGCACGTGGCGTATTACTACGATGGCTACTACCTCTGGGACGTGGCCGACCCCGTGCAACCCGCGCTGCTGGGCTACTACGATACGAACACCTCTCCCAATACGGACAACTACCGTGGGGCTTGGGGCACCTATCCCTTCCTACCCAGCGGCCATGTGCTCGTAAGCGACATGCAGACCGGCTTGTGGGTGCTGGACGTGAGCATGGCCATGAGCACGACCACGGAGCCTACTACACCCGTGTATCGTGTCCATCCCACCCTCACGAGCGGCCCTGTGCACCTCGCCGATCTGCGACCCAAAGCCGGCAACACGTTCGTTGAGTTGTTGGACGCGCAAGGGAACATGCTGCAGCGCACACGCATGAGTGGAACTTCACTGGAGATGGACCTTACGCCCTGGAGCGATGGCATGTACCTCGTGCGCTTCGTGGCCGATGACATCACACATACACAACGGATCGTAAAGAGCGCGGCACGATGAGCCACTGGAGCGAACGCTGGGACCTGGTCGTGGGCCTGGAAGTGCACGCACAATTGAACACGGCCAGCAAGGCGTACAGCAGCGATGCGAACGCGTATGGCGATCACCCGAACACCAATGTGAGCGTGGTGACACTGGGCCATCCCGGCACCCTGCCTGTGGCCAACAAGACCGTGGTGGAGCACGCCGTGCGCATCGGCCTTGCTACGCACTGCACCATCGCGCCATGGATGCATTACGCGCGCAAGAACTACTTCTACCCCGATCTGCCCAAGGGCTACCAGATCACCCAGGACCAGACCCCGATCTGTACCAAAGGTCATGTGCTCATCCCGGTGGATGGTGAAGACAAGCGGATCGGGATCACCCGCATCCACATGGAGGAGGATGCTGGGAAGAGCATCCACGACGTGGACCCCTTCAACACCTTGGTTGACCTGAATCGCGCCGGAGTGCCGCTGGTGGAGATCGTGAGCGAACCTGACATCCGCAGTGGACAGGAGGCCTACGATTACCTGGTGGAGATCCGTCGCCTGGTACGCTACCTGGACATCTGCGATGGCAACATGGAGGAAGGCAGCCTGCGCTGCGATGCCAACATCAGTCTGCGCCCCAAAGGCACCGAGACCTTCGGCACGCGCTGCGAGGTGAAGAACATGAACAGCTTCCGCAATGTGATGCGCGCCATCGAGTACGAAGCACAGCGCCAAAGCGAAGTGCTGGAAGCGGGCGGCACCATCCACATGGAAACGCGCACGTTCGATGCGGCCAAAGGCGTGACACTGGGCATGCGCAGCAAGGAACTGGCCCACGACTACCGCTACTTCCCCGAGCCCGACCTGCAACCCCTCACCATCACCGAAGCGCAGAAGGAAGCCATCCGCAAGGCCATGCCACCGCTGCCGCGTGAATTGCGGGCGAAGTACACCGGCGAGTTGGGCTTGAGCGATTATGACGCGGCGATCCTGACCGACGACAAGGCCACCGCACTCTACTACGAAGCGGTGATCGCCCGCACGACCAACTACAAGGGCGCTGCGAACTGGGTGATGGGCGACGTACGCAGCTGGGTGAACGAGCGCGGCCTTACGATGGAACAGTTCCCCATCAGCGCCGAGCGCCTCGCCGGATTGGTGACCTTGATCGACTCCGGGAAAGTGAGCCACACCATCGCGAGCCAGAAGCTCTTCCCGCTGATGCTGGAAGACACCAGCTTGAGCGCCGCCGACCTCGCCGAGAAGCACGACCTGGTACAACACACGGATGAAGGCCTTATCGAGTCCATCATGCAACAGGTGATGACCACCTACCCGGACAAGGTGCAGGCCTACCGCAACGGCAACAAGGGCTTGCTCGGTCTTTTCATGGGCGAAGTGATGAAGGGCACCAAGGGCAAAGCCGACCCCAAGCGCGCCAACGAAGTGGTGCGCAGACTCCTGGAACAAGACAACGCATGACCATGCTGCGCAATACGATCGCTCTTTCTTCCGCTCTGCTCCTATTGGGGGCGTGCACCGGTGGCGGCAGCGCCGAACGCTCCATCGCACTACAGGTGGATGGTGCGGCCAACACCATGGCCTACTTCGACCGGTTCGAGAACAACCTGCCCTTCCATGTGGATTCCGTGAAGCTCGATGGCAGCGGCAAGGGGACCATCCACACCGGGCGCGCACCGCTCGACTTCTACCGCGTGGTGGTGGGCAACGAACAGTTGATCGTGGTGCTCGACAGCGCCGAAGACCTCACCATCGAAGCCAGCGTGGGGTCGTTGAGCACCCCCAAGTCGCTCTCCGGCTCCACCCATACCGACCTGTTGCGTCGTTTCCAGGAAGAAGCCCAAGGCTATGAGTCGAAAGTGGCGGGCCTGCGCAGCGCACTGGCTGCCGACCCGAACAACACGGCGAACCTGGACGAACTGAACGCCACCAACACCGCGTTCTACCAGCGCTGCAAGGAATTCGCACGCACCAACAGCAGCTCCCCCGTGGCCATCAGTGCCTTGGGCCGCATGAACATGCAACAGGAGTTCGACCTGTTCAAGCAGGTACGCGACGACCTGCGCAAGACCATGCCGCGCTCGGGCTTCTTCGCCATGTTCCGCGATCAGGTGGACCGTTTCGAGCAAGAGCAGCTCATGATCAAGCTGCAGGAAGAAGAGGCCAAACGACTCAGCAACCTCCTGCCCATCGGCAGCGCCGCGCCCGAGATCATGCAGCAGACCCCCACAGGGGGCACCTTCGCACTGAGCCAACTGCGCGGCAAGTACGTGCTCATCGACTTCTGGGCCAGCTGGTGCCGTCCCTGCCGCTTCGAGAACCCGAACGTGAAGCGTGTCTATGAACGCTTCAGCGGCAAGGGCTTCGAGATCCTCGGCGTATCACTGGACCGCGATCACACCGCCTGGGTGGAAGCCATCAAGGCCGATCAGTTGCCCTGGAAGCACGTGAGCGACCTCGGTTTCTGGAACAACGCCGCCGCACAGGAATACGGCGTGAGCAGCATCCCCTACACCGTGCTCTTGGACCGCGAAGGCAAGATCATCGAGAAAGGCCTGCGCAGCGAGGAACTCGAGGCGAAGCTCTCCCAACTGCTGGGCGGCTGATCGGGTACGGTCGGCTATCGCGGCGCGGCTTGTCACCCAACTCTGGTCATCTTCGTCCCATGGGCATGATCCGACCACTCCCCTTCCTGCTCCTGCTGTCCGCGTCGGCTTCTGCGCAGGAGTACTTCCAGCAGCAGGTGGACTATACCATCGACGTGCGGCTGGATGATGTGCGGCACATGCTCCATGCGCAGGAGACCTTCGTCTACCGGAACAACGCGCCGGTGGCGTTGGACACGATGTGGATCCACCTGTGGCCGAACGCGTACCGCGATCGCGAGACCGCCCTCTGCGAGCAATTGGACCGCATGGGCGAACTCGACCTGCACTTCGCGACAGAGGAAGCGCGCGGCTGGATCGACAGTCTTTCATTCCGGGTGGACGATGCACAGGCTACGTGGGGATACCACGCGCGGCATTCCGACATCGCTTGGATCAAACTAGCGACGCCTCTGATGCCCGGCGCCTCCGTTCGCGTGTCCACGCCGTTCCGCGTGAAGGTCCCCGATGGCAAGTTCTCACGCCTCGGCCATACCGGACAGGCCTACTACATCACCCAGTGGTATCCGAAACCCGCCGTGTACGACGCCACGGGCTGGCACGCCATGCCCTACCTCACCCAAGGCGAGTTCTACAGCGAGTTCGGCAGCTTCGATGTCACCATCACCCTGCCGAAGAACTATGTGGTGGGTGCCACGGGTGAGTTGCGGGAGAAGGAGGAGCGCTCCTGGCTTGATTCGCTCGCCAACGTCCCCTACTCCGATGCCCAGAAGGTCAAGGTCGACTTCCAACGTGATAAGCTCAACAGCTTCCCCCCATCGAGCTCCGCCACCAAGACCATCCGCTATACCCAGGACCGGGTGCATGACTTCGCGTGGTTCGCGGACAAGCGTTTCATCGTGCGCAAGAGCGCAGTGAGCCTACCGAAGAGCGGCCGCACTGTAACGACATGGGCGCTCTTCACCCCGCGCAACGCACTCCAGTGGAGCGATGCCGTGACCTATGTGAACGAGAGCGTGCGCCTCTACAGCCAGTGGGTGGGTGACTACCCGTATGATGCATGCACAGCGGTCGATGGCACCATTGCGGCCGGCGGCGGCATGGAGTACCCGATGATCACCATCATCGGCAACATGCAGAACAAGGAGACGCTGGACAACGTGATCGCCCATGAGGTGGGCCACAATTGGTTCTACGGCATCCTGGGCAGCAACGAGCGTGACCATGCGTGGATGGACGAAGGCATGAACAGCTTCGTGGAACTCCGCTACATGCGCGCGCGCTATCCCGGCAGCGGATTCTCCATCGACATACCGGGCCTGAAGAAGATCACCGAAGGCATCACCGATGCGCACCGCTACCAGAACGAGATGGGCTATCGCCTGAACGCACGTCGCAACCTGGACCAACCCCTCTCGCTCACGAGCAACGACTTCACCAGCATCAACTATGGCACGGACGTGTATGCGAAGACCGCACTCGTCATGGACCACTTGCTGGCCTACCTCGGCGAAGAGACCATGGACAAGTGCCTCCATGCCTACTTCGATGAGTGGAAGTTCAAGCACCCGCAGCCAGCGGACATGCGCAAGGTGTTCGAGCGGGAGAGCGGACAGATGCTCGGATGGGTCTTCGATGGTTTCCTGGCAACGGATGAGAAGTACCGCGTGAAAGCCGTCTCACTCGACCGCCGGGTTTGGGAAGGGAGCGTTGAGAAATGGAATGTGGGCCACCGCGCCAAGGGACCGTGGGCGGTTCCCTTCCCCATTACAGGCTACTTGGGCGCCGACAGCCTAGGGACCGTTTGGGCATGGAACAACGGATTCGGTCATCAAGGTCGAACTGAATACGCAGGATTGCCGTGGCCCAACGTGGACCGCGTGCGCATCGACGCTGGCAACCGCACACTCGACATCGACCGTC
>WBZX01001950.1_pt1 | contig 14674 bp, 7 predicted proteins | sample 5204211 | NCBI WGS metagenome assembly WBZX01 (sample SAMN12344362, study PRJNA552823) | activated sludge metagenome | biome: Activated sludge suspended growth; feature: Nitrification reactor; material: Wastewater; isolation source: activated sludge from nitrification reactor of wastewater treatment...
GATGATGCAAAAGCTGCTGGGAGCCGAGCACCCTTCTGTCGCGATCAGCCTCAACAACCTAGCCTTGGTGTACTCACAACAAGGAAAGTACGAGGCAGCCGAGACGCTGTGTCGGCAGGCGCTCGCGATGATACAAAAGCTGCTGGGAGCCGAGCACCCTTCTGTCGCGACCAGCCTCAACAACCTGGGCTCTATGCTCTCGCGCCAGGGAAAGTACGAGGCAGCGGAGACGCTGTATCGGCAGGCGCTTGAGATGAGACAGAAACTATTGGGAGCCGAGCACCCTTCTGTCGCGACCAGCCTCAACAACCTGGGCTCTATGCTCTCGCGCCAGGGAAAGTACGAGGCAGCGGAGACGCTGTATCGGCAGGCGCTTGAGATGAGACAGAAACTATTGGGAGCCGAGCACCCTTCTGTCGCGACTAGCCTCAACAACCTGGCCTTTGTGCTTGAAGACCAGGGAAAGTATCAAGCGGCGGAGAAGTTGTATTGGCAGGCGCTTGAGATGAGGCAGAAGCTACTGGGCCCACAGCACCCCGATGTCGCCTCCAGCGTTAACAACCTGGGCAGTGTGCTCAAAAGGCAGGGGAGGTACGCGGCGGCAGAGAAGTTGTATCGGCAGGCGCTTGAGATGAGGCAGAAGCTACTGGGCCCACAGCACCCTGATGTGGCCTCCAGCTTCAACAACCTCGCTGGTGCGCTGTCCCTGCAGGGACAGCACGAGGCAGCAGAGACGTTGCATCGGCAGGCGCTTGCGATGAGACAGAAGATGCTGGGCCCCGAGCACCCGGAGGTCGCATCCAGTCTCAGCAACCTCGCTTTGGTGCTTTCGCGCCAGGGAAAGTACGAGGCAGCGGAGACGCTGCATTGGCAGGCACACGCGATGAAACAAAAGCTACTGGGCCCCGAGCACCCGGATGTCGCGCTCAGTCTCAACAACCTTGCCTTTGTGCTCGACAGGCAGGGAAAGTACGAGGCAGCTGAGACGCTGTATCGGCAGTCGCTCACGATGAGGCAGAAGCTGTTGGGCCCCGAGCACCCGGATGTCGCCGATAACCTTCATAACCTGGCCGGTGTGCTAATCAGCCGCGAAAAGTTCACCGCCGCGCTGCCGCTGTTCATCAAGGCTGCACAGATTGAGGAAGCGGTGCTGAAGGCGACCGCGAGCGAGACCCGAATGCGAACGGCGTTGGGTCAGGCCAGAGCAGCAGAGGATGTGCTGTACGGACTACTGAAAGAGCAACCGAATGACGAGAGACTGAAGCGACTGGTGATGACTACCGCGCTACTGCGCAAGGGACGTGCGGCAGAAGCAGGAACCATGGCCAATCGACTGATTCACCAGAGTCGAAACAATCCGCAAACGAGGCAGCGGTTTGAAAAGTGGCAGCAAGTCAGGCAGCAGCGAGAAGCGCTGCTATACGGAAGCGGCGGCAACCTGTCGCCCGTGGCCTATCGAGAGCGACTGCGAGAGCTAAGTCAGCAAGCCGATGACCTGGAAAGCCAGCTTGCTGCGGCCATGCCGGAGCTACGGCAGTTCCAACCACCGAAGTTCGATGACATCTTGCCTGCGGTGGCAACGCGGCTTCCTAAGGATGGTGTGCTCATCGAGGTGGTGTGGGCGCGGCCTTTCAACCACCAAGCCAAAGGAACGGAAGATCCATGGACAACGCCGCACTACGTTGCACTGGTGATGACGGCGGAGCAGCAGATTGCGGTCCATGATCTTGGGGAAGCAGCGACCCTAGACAGCCAAGTTCAGGCGCTGCTGTCCTCGCTGCGAAGTCCTCTGTCCGATCCAACGAAGAGCGCGAAGGCTCTGTACGATCAGGTCTTGAAGCCGCTTCTGCCGACCACAGCAAGACACCTGTACCTGTCACTCGATGGAGCACTGAGCTTGGTTCCGTTCGATGCGATTCATGACGGCACGGACTATCTGCTGGGGCACAAGAGCTTTCACTATCTGACCAGCGGTCGAGACTTGCTGCGAACCGACTCCACGGAATCGAAGCAGGCTGCGTTGCTGCTTGCGGACCCTGATTTCGGGAGGGCTCTGGCGGTGCAGGGGTCGGAGAAGGGCGAGACGTTTTATCGGCGGCTCGCAGGGCTTACACGGCTGCCCGGAGCGCAGGAGGAAGCCAAGCAGATTGGGCCTCTGCTGCACGTCGCCCCGATTGTGGCAGGAGCGGCGAAGGAATCTGTAGTCCGAGCTGCACGAGCGCCGTGGGTGCTGCACATCGCGTCGCATGGGTTGTTCCTCAACGGGCGAGACTTGCCTGGAAACGGCGGACGTGGCCCACTCCCATTGGGAGAAAGAAAAGGCGTGCCGTTCGGGGACTTCGGGAGTGAGGCGATGGGATTGAGGGGAGACACCGACTCCCTAAGTCGATCCGCGCTGGTGCTGGCGGACGCAGCGCAAGGGGAGAGAGCGCAGTCTGCCGCCGAAGACGGACTGCTCACCGCAGAGGAAGCGCGGAGTCTGGATCTGTTTGGAACGCAGCTGGTCGTGCTGTCCGCGTGTGACACGGGGCAAGGAGAGCTGTCGGTGGGGCAAGGAGTGTACGGACTGAGGAGAGCGTTCCTAGTAGCAGGAGCCGAGACACTGGTAACAAGCCTATGGCAAGTCAACGACGCCGCGACGGGAAAGCTGATGCAGATGTACTACCAAAAGCTGCTGAAGGAAAAGAAGGGACGGCTTGAGGGAATGCAAGAAGCGATGAAGGAAATGAGGAACCAGTACAAGCATCCGTACTACTGGGCTCCGTTTCTGGTGATTGGGAGTGATGGCCCGCTTCGTCCTCCGGTGAGTCTGCCGCAGCGGTAGGATGCACTGGTGTTGTGTGCCCGCGCTCTGGACTTGTGTTGCTGGCGTCAGAGCCGCGATACTGCCGGGCATGAGCGACACCGCATCGTTGCCACGTCCAGAGGCTCGACCCTTGGCCATCCGTCGACCACGGCTGCGTCTGTTGTTTTGTGCGGGCACTCCGCCTGTGGGGGGGCGGGTGTTCAGCTTGCCGGTTGGGCAGACCTTGCTCGGGCGAAGTCTGCCCGCTCCCCATCGCGAGATCCTGCTGCCCGACGACTCGGTGCTGTCATCGGTCCATGCCCGGCTGACGGTGTCTGGCGAAGATCACCGGGTCACAGTGGAAGATCTGGGAAGCAAGAACGGGACGTTTGTGGAAAGGCAGAAGCTAGCGCGAGGTGCCGGGCCGCTGGAGCTGAAGGCGGGACAGGTGCTACGTGCGGGCGGCTCGCTGTTTGTTCTGACCTATGAACCGGCACAGGCACCGGACGGGAAGGTACAGGAGCTGGTGGGGGACTCGTTGGCGGTACGGGCTCTCCGCGCGCGTATCGAGAAGCTGGCCTCAGAGCCGGTGCCGGTGCTGATCCTCGGTGACACAGGAACCGGCAAGGAAGTGATCGCGGCGGCGCTGCACGCGCTGTCGGGTCGGCCTGGTGAGGTGCTCGCACTCAACTGTGCGGCGATTCCTGAAGACCTGGCAGAGAGCGAGTTGTTCGGGCATACGGATCGTGCGTTTACCGACGCCAAGAAACGGCTTGGAGTGTTTGTGTCGGCGCATGGGAAGACGCTGTTTCTCGATGAGATTGCCGATCTGCCAGAGACACTTCAGCCCAAGCTTTTGCGCGCCCTGGAGGAAGGCAAGGTGAAGCCCGTAGGCAGTGATACGCTGGTCGATGCGGCTCCGCGTCTTGTCGCTGCAACTCACCAGGACTTGGCTGCACTTGTCGAAGCCGGAGGGTTTCGCCGCGACCTCTACAATCGGCTCGCGCACTTTGTGCTGAAGGTTCCTCCGCTGCGCGAGCGTCGCGAGGACATCCTGCCGATTCTGCTGGCGCGAAGCCGGTCCCTCCCTTCACTAACGCCTGACCTCGTCGAGGATCTGTTGCTGTACCGCTGGCCGGGCAATGTACGCGAGCTGCTGGCAGTGGCAGAGCGGCTGCGCATCGACGGCGATTCCGAGGAGCTACGGGAACACCTGCGTCGGCCCTTTCGTTCCCCAGGCAGTGCGCCCGAGATTGAACTCCCGACGGTCAATTCCCCCGGCGGTACAGTGCCGACCCGACCCTACCGACTGCCAACACCCTCACAGGAGCGGCTTATGGAGCTTCTGCGGCAGCACCTCGGCACCGTGGCGACGGTGGCTAGCGTGCTCGGCGTGTCGAGGCGGCAGGTGCAGCGCTGGATGGAGCGCTATGGCCTGGACCCAGACGCATTCCGTCATCCCCACAGCTAACCTTTGCCTGGGCAGAGCGGGCCGAGCTGCGCCAAGAGTTGGTTTGGGCCGGAAGCGCTCCTCGCAGGCTTCTCAGCACAAGACAAGCTTGGGCGTGGGCACGTAAAGTGCATTCGCCTGTGGCCGACCTGACCACAGACTCGAACCGGAGGCCCCCCGTGAACGCCCAGATCATTCGTTCCCTCTGCAACCGGAAGTTCATTTGCCTTGCACTCTGGGGGCTTACGGCGGTCACTGATTGGGACGTGACCATTGACGCCCAGGCGGCGACACCGCCAAAACAAGAGAAGGCGGCACCGCGCAAGCGGGCGCTGCTCATCGGGATCAGTCGGTATCCACAGACAGGGACGAACCCGTGGAAACCGCTCAATACCCATCAGGACGTGGTGCAGATCAAGGAAGCGCTGCTCGCCCACGGGTTTGCGGCGGACGATGTGAAGGTGCTGGAGGACGGCGAGGCGACGGCTGATGGCATTCGTGCGGCATTCCGCTCGCACCTGATCGAACCGGCGAAGCCTGGCGATACGCTGCTGTTCCACTTCTCGGGGCATGGGCAGCAGGTGCCTGATGACAACGGCGATGAGATCGATGGTCTCGACGAAACGCTGGTTCCGGCCAACGCCACCGACCAGCGGGCGAAGGAAGGAGCCAAGATCAACCTGCGCGATGATGAGCTTGGCGCGTGGCTGAAGGAGCTTGGCAACAAGCTGCGTGGTCCTGATGGCAAGCAGCGCGGCAGTGTGACGGTGACGCTGGATAGCTGCTTTTCCGGTACGGCAACTCGCGGCGAGCTCTTGGAACGCGGACACGGCTGGGATGACGAACTCGACGGACCCAAGCCACCGATGCGCGACATCGACCGAGGGGCTCAGCTTGCAGGGTCGATGCAAGACACCCAGAGCGAGGTGCAGTTCATATCGGCAGCGCTGAGCACGCAGACCGCCAAGGAACGAAGTGGAATGGGGGTGTTCTCGGCAGCGCTAGTCCAAGCGCTCAAGCGGGCGGACTGTCAGACTACGTATCGGACTCTGCTCGACGACATATCGTATGAAGTGGCGCAGAGCGGAGTCCGCGACCAGACGCCAGGACTGGAAGGAAGCGGCGATGTGATCCTGTTTCGCGGTGAAGCGCGGAAGCCGGAGCGGACAACCCGCGTCCTTGAGGTCAACGGTGACACGCTCACGCTGGCCGCCGGACAGCTCCATTTGGTGACGGTCGGGTCGATCTATGCGATCCATCGGGCAGGAACAGACAAGCTGAGCGATGCGAACAAACTTGGAGAAGCAGAAGTTGTATCGGTGAGTCCAGCGCAGAGTGTGCTGCGACTTCGACCGGATGCGAAGGTTCCCAAGGATGCGACGGCGAGCCCACTGCTGCTGAAGGCTCGGGTGATCGAAGTGGCCCATCGCTATGCGGACAGTCCGCTCCGCGTGCGCTTTGTCGGCCTGTCTGCGGAACTTGAGAAGGCGCTGCGGGCGATTCCTGTGCTGACCGCGCCAGGTGCAGGCGGCAGCGACTACGATGTGGAAGTCCGGGCGGAACAGAATGCGATCGGTCTGTATCGACCCGAGTCAAAGGACCGATTTGCGAAGGTTGAGTCAGGCACAGAAGCAGCATCCCTGGTCGAATCCATCCTGCGTGCGGAGTGGCGGTGGCAGAGCGTGATGAACCTGCGCGCAGAGGATGCGGCGGCCCAGGTCAAGCTGCGCCTTGTGCCGGTGCAGTGTCCGCCAGGTTCTCCACCCAAGGGATTGCTGCTGACCGAACGCTCCGACGTGCCCAAGACCGAGCCGCTGCGCCTGAACGCCGGAGACTGCTTCCAGCTGGAGCTGCACAACCCGACCTACAACGATCTGTGGACGACAGTGCTCCAGCTCTCACCGGACGGCAGCATTGAGCCATCGTTTCCGCACCCCCGGCGGTTTGGCGAGCACCTGATTCCTCACGGCAAGACGGTGCGCATTCCGACGCCGTATGTGTACAAGGTCGAGGTGTCCGAAGGCCGAAAGCACGAGCGCTCTGCATTCAAGGTCATCGCCACCACAGAGCCGCTCGACCTGAGCCCCCTGATTCAGCGCGCCTACGAAGTGTCACGCCTGCCGATTCACAACCGAGGTCCGGCGGAGTCAGAGCTGGAGCAAAAGCGCAGCACCGTTCCCCCCAAGCTTGGACCCTTGGTGCAGCTCCTCACCGACACAACTCTTGGCGAACGAAAGGGAACCATGCTGCCAACCTCTCTGGATGCGTGGGGAGTGACGACGCGGTATTTGGATCAGGAGGTGAAGCCGTGATCGACAGAAAACACATTGCTGCCATTCTGACAGTGAGCATCCTGGCTTTGTCATGGAAAGCCCAGGCCCAACCTGATTCCGAACCATTCAGGCGAGATAGGGACCCGTGCCTTCAAGCGCAGACCCCTGCGCAGTGTGAAGCGGCCCTGCCTGCGTGCGAGCGAGTCCTCAAAGCGATGGCGCAGACCCCATCAGACCCCCAAGTCGATGGACTTCACCGTCAATTGCTGAACAAGACCGCTTGGTGCGAAAATAAACTGGGTCGCTACGCCCTCGCCGAGGGCCGCTACCGAGCAACGCTGGAGCTTGACAAGCGACTCCATGGTTCTGAGCACCCCGATGTCGCCACAAGCCTCAACGGACTGGCTGCTGTGCTCTTTGGCCAGGGAAAGTACGAGGCCGCAGAGACTCTGTTTCGGCAGGCGCTGGCGATGAGGCAAAAGTTGCTGGGAACCGAGCACCCCGATGTCGCGAGCAGCCTCAACGACTTGGCCGCTGTGCTCTCTCGCCAGGGAAAGCACGATGCCGCCGAGACGTTTCATCGGCAGGCCCTGGCGATGAGGCAAAAGCTGCTGGGAGCCGAGCACCCGGATGTCGCCACAAGCCTCAACAACCTGGCCAGGGTGCTCGAACGCCAGGGAAAGTACAAGGCTGCCGAGACGTTGTATCGGCAGGCGCTGGCGATGAAGCAAAAGTTGCTGGAAGTCGAGCACCCAGGTGTCGCCACAAGCCTCAACAACCTGGCCAGGGTGCTAATCCGCCGAGGGCAGTTCCCTCAAGCGTTGCACCGGTTCACGCAGGCCGAACAGATAGATGAGTCTGTGCTGCGGGCGACCACGAGCGAGACGAGAATGAGGAGGGCCTTGGGCATGGTTCGAGAAACGGAGGACACACTGTACGGACTCTTGCTCGAACAGCCGAATGAAGAAAAGCTGAAGCGGTTGGTGATGACGACGACCCTGTTGCGGAAGGGAAGAGCAGCAGAAGCAGGAACGATGGTCAATCGCCTGCTGCACCAGAGCCGAAGCCATCCGGAAACGAAGCAGCGGTATGAGCAGTGGCAGCAAGTGCGGCAGCAGAGGGAAGCCCTGTTGTATGGCGGCAGCGGTCATCTGCCGCCCCAGGTCTATCAAGCACGGCTCCGAGAGTTAAGTCAGCAAGCGGATGATCTGGAAAGCCAGCTTGCGGCAACCATGCCAGAGCTGCGCAAGCTCCAGCCGCCCAAGTTTGACCAGATCCTGGCAGCGGTGGCGAAACAACTGCCCCCGGATGGTGCGCTGCTGGAGGTCGTGCGAGCACAACCCTTCGATTTCAAGGCCAAGGGAATGGACAATCCCTGGAAAGATCCGCACTACCTCGCGCTGGTGATGACGGCAGAACAGCAGATTGCGGCGCATGATCTCGGGGAAGCCGCCACCGTGGACAGCCAAGTGCAGGTGCTGTTGTCCGCCCTGCGCAGTCCCGCTTCCAATCCGACGCAGAGCGCCAAACTCTTGTACGACCAGGTGTTAAAGCCGCTGTTGCCCCAAGCGGCCAAGCATCTGTACCTGTCCCTGGATGGGGCGCTGAGTTTGGTACCGTTCGACGCACTGCACGACAGCAGTGACTATCTGCTCGGACGCATCAGCTTTCACTATCTGACCAGCGGGCGCGACCTCTTGCGAACCGACGCCCACGAATCGAAGCAACCCGCGCTGCTGCTGGCCGATCCCGACTTTGGCCAAGCCGGGCCAGCCCAACCGAACAGCGGAACCGAGACGTTCTATCGCCGACTCTCAGGACTTAAGCGGCTCCCCGGAGCACAGGAGGAAGCCAAGCAGATTGGACCACTCCTCCACGTCACCCCCATCGTAGGAAAAGCCGCCACAGAACCCGTGGTCCGCGCCGCGCAGGCTCCATGGGTCTTCCACATTGCCTCTCATGGGTTGTTCTTAGGTGGACGCGACTTTCCGAGCAGCGGAGGACGAGGCGGCACGTTTCCTGGAAATCCGTTTTTCGAAAGAAAAGGCGTTCTAATCGGCGACTTCGGTGGTGAGGAATTGGGAATGAGCGGAGACACCGATTCCCTGAGCCGTTCCGCCTTGGTGTTGGCGAATGCGGTGCAAGGGGAGAAAGCACCGTCTGCTGCCGAAGACGGTCTACTCACCGCCGAGGAAGTGCGAAGTCTGGATCTGTTCGGAACCCAATTGGTCGTGCTGTCGGCATGTGACTCGGGACAAGGGGAACTATCCGTAGGACAAGGCGTGTACGGACTGCGAAGAGCGTTTCTGGTCGCAGGGGCCGAAACGCTGGTGACGAGCCTGTGGCAAGTCAACGACGCTGCGACGGGCAAGCTGATGGAGCTGTATTACCAAAAGCTACTCAAGGAAAAGAAGGGCCGACTGGAGGGCATGCAAGAAGCGATGAAGGAAATGAAGGCCAAGTACAACCACCCGTACTATTGGGCCCCGTTCCTGGTCGTCGGCAGCGATGGACCGATTCGTCCGCCGGCGAACCTCAATCACTGACGACCATAACCTGAAGCAGCGGACTGCTCCTCACGATAGGGAAGGAGTGCCCATCATCAGATCCATCTCCGATGAGCTATGCCTCCGCCTACCTAGTCTTACCTGAACACGATGTTGTAACGGTGACGTACCGACGCGAACACCAACGCCGACGGTCGAGCTTGCGTTTTTCTTGGGATTTGCTAGGCACCTGGCCATGGGGGGAGCGGAGTAGAGCGCGGATTGCTTGCGCTAGGTTGTCGGCATCGTGCTTGGGGTGGCTGGGGCCGCGCTTGCTAGGAGAACTGCCGCCAAGCGGACCTTTGAGCGGGCGGCTGTGGAACGGCATTGTGCCAACGACGTTCTTTGATGGGAACCCAACTGGGCTGCTGGGACGCCTCGCGCGATGGAAACATCGGCAACGTTCTGCGGTTGACATTGCACGCTTGACCTCGCAAAGATGCGCGCCTAGACGGAGGCATCTCATGAGGAAATCGGCACTGGCGTTGATTGTTGGAGTGCTCGGTCTGACGAGCGCGGGCTGTCAAAAGTACATGGCGATACCGGACTCGTCGGCGGACCGGATTTGGATGGTCACGCAGGACGGAACCGAGGTCTTTCGCTGCTGGGATTTGAAGAATCAGACCGGCAAGCTGATGGCGATCTGTCGTCGCGCCGAGCACGTCGGCAAGACCGAGACCACCAAGTTCACCGAGTTTGCGGACTCGACCAATCCGCCTCCGCACCCCGACTCGACCGAGATCTGCGCGCAGCCAGCGTCAAAGGATCTCGCGCATCGCTGAGTAAATCACGATCCCTTTGGCAAGGAGTGAACGCTGATGGTACGGACGAAGGCGCTTCGGATCGCGCTCGCGATGACATGCCTTACGACGGCAAGCCTGCTGTCTGGTTGCATGAAGCGGATGACGGTGCATGACTACGTGCTGTCGAAGATCCCGCTCGACCACCCAGGCTTCATGGCAGCACTGGAGGCGGCGGATGCAGGACAGACTGCGTTCAACAAAAACGCGGATACCCCGATCATGGAGATTCGCGATAACAAACAGACCAATGATGAGCTAGTCGCGGTGTTTGCGAAGGCACGCGATGAGTATCGGAAGGCCACCTCGTACCGGATTGCAGGGTATTCGTCGTCGCTTCAGCCGCTCAAAGACAAAGTGGTGTTGACGGATATCGAGTCCACGCGCTCGGAGCGTGTGTCGATTCCTCTTAGCATGGACAGACTCGGCCTTCGCGTCCAAGCCAATCGCGCGAGGGTGGATATTTTGTACGTCGAGAGCGCTCGCGGCCTTCCCGTGCTGCGCTTCGATTCCTCGATGAACCCCACCGTGACCCGAGACTTCTATCCATACCTCGTGGGCGACAAAGTGGACGTTGGCGGCGACATCAAACAGACCATCCGTCGTCCGTCCGCGGGGGAGTGATTTGCTGCGGCCTGACTGCGCTGCGGCAGTGTCGGGTTGCCTAGTGTTTTGACTTTACGGTCGGCTTTGCGGACTGCTTTGCCGTCGGTTTCCCCTTCTTGTTGGCCGCAGCGCTTCTGCTCTTACTCTTGGGAACAGCCGGTGCGCGGCGCTTGGTCACCGATTCCTTCTGGACCGTGGGAGTCTGGCGAGGCTCCGATTGGGGAGGGACTTCGCTTGGGCACTCGTCTAGGTCCAGGCCAAACAGCGCAGAGAGATCCTCACTCGCTAGGATCTTGTCCTTTGCCGGTCCCTTCTTCGAGAGTGGCAGGCTCCTACTGGCCTTGGCAATCAGGTCCTTTTCATCGACCTTGCGCAGCAGAAACAGCAGCTCGGGCCTTTCGTCGAGTCGCGCGCCGATTCCGTACAGAACCGCGGCTACGTGCTTGCACATTGCGGCCCAGTCGGGACAGCTACACGAAAACGCAATCTCGGCAGGCGTTGGGAAGAGCCCGGTGCGCTGCTGGCAGAGATGTTCCATCACGCCTTTGGAAAAGCGCCCCTCCAGCAGCTCGACCAGCGAGTCGACGGCCCCAGCGCAGTCCGCACAGAGCGCGGCCCACTGCGCCTGCGGCACGGCCAAGACCTTGACCGCCACCTTGTAGATGGAAGAGCCACTCACCAGCGCAGAGACCTCGCCGGGCGCAATCTGTAAGTCGATGACAGAGCCGTTGCGCACGTATGTTCGCCCGCGGGGCAGGCGGTTTGAAAAGTCGCTGTAGCGCTCTAGGTTGTTGCACCAGGACTTGCCCCAGAACGTGCTGGCAATGGATCGGCCCCGGGTCACAACCGGCGAGAGGGACCGACCTTTCTTTTTGATCTTCTGTGCCTCCCGCTCGGCATTGCGGCGACGCTCGGCGACCGGAACGTAGGGACGAAATCCATCGTACACGTAGTCGCTCATGACTTACTCCTTCATCGCACTTTTGAGATCAAGGGCCACGAGCTTGAGCAGCTCCGTATCCGAAAACTCGGTCAGGTTCAGCTCGGCACCGCCTTCAAACAGCTCCCGCGTGAGCTGATGTTTCGACTCGATCAGCTCGTCGATTTTTTCTTCCACTGTTCCCCTACAGACGAACTTGTGGACCAGTACGTTTTTCTTCTGTCCGATGCGGAAGGCGCGGTCGGTGGCCTGATTCTCAACGGCAGGATTCCACCAGCGGTCAACGTGGATCACATGCGACGCCGCCGTCAGGTTGAGTCCCGAACCGCCCGCCTTGAGTGACAGGACGAAGAACGGAACGGACGCGTCCTGCTGGAAGCGCTCGACCAGCTCCTTTCGCTTCTTCACATCGATGCCGCCATGCAGCACAAGCCCAGGGCTGCCGAACACACTGCCGAGGAAAGCCGCGAGCGGCGCTGTAATCTCGCGGAACTGCGTGAACACCAGCGCCTTCTCTTGCTTGGCAGAGAGGACCTCGGCCAGCTCGCGCAGACGGGTCCACTTGCCACTGTCTGTCTCTGCCCACCCGTCGTCTGCGAGCCACTGCGAGGGATGGTTGCAGAGCTGCTTGAGCCGCAGAAGGAATGCGAGCACCAGCCCTCGGCGCTGAATTCCTTCGGCCTTTGCGAGCTGCGCGCGTAGCTCCTCCACCGCTTGCTGGTACAGCGTCGCCTGCTTGACGCTGAGCGGGCAGTACGCCTTGACCTCGGTCTTGTCCGGTAGATCCGAGATGACGCTTCGGTCGGTCTTCAGTCGTCGCAGGATGTAGGGCCGCACAAGGTCACGCAGCGGGCCATAGGGGTTGTGCGGCTTGTCTGTCAGGCGCTTGCTGTAGCTCGTGAACTCCTGGGCAGAGCCAAGCAGACCGGGGTTTAGGAAGTCGAAGATCGACCACAGGTCGCCCAGGTGGTTTTCAATCGGGGTGCCGGTGAGGGCGATCCGTGCGGTCGCCTGAAGGCTCTTGGCCGCGCGCGTCTGCTTGGCGTCTGGATTCTTGATGGCCTGGGCTTCGTCGAGCACGGCCAAGTCCCAGCGCGTGGTGGCCAGCCAGGGAACGCGCAGCAGCGAGCCATAGCTCGTGATCACCACATCCAGACCCTCCAGACGTGCAGGATCGATCGACTTTAACTCCTCGCTCGTCATGGCCGAGGTGTGGGCGATGAGCGCGCGAAGGTCTGGCGCAAACCGCCGGATCTCGGCAGCCCAGTTGGCCAGAAGCGAAGCCGGAGCCACCAGCAGGCTGGGTCGCCTTGTGTCCCTCTGCGCTCGCCGAATCACGAGCAGCAGCGACAAGACTTGGATGGTCTTTCCCAGACCCATATCATCGGCCAGGCAGGCCCCCAGACCGAGCTTCGCAAGAAGATGGAGCCAGCGCACCCCGACTTGTTGGTAGGGCCGCAGCGTTCCGTGCAGCGCGCTTCCCAGGTCGAGCTTCCCCAGCTCATCGGGTGTACGCAGTCCCTTCAGGGTCTCTGCGAGCCATGGCCCCGCGACGACAGCCGACCAGTCCGCGTCCATCAAAGCCGCGCTGTCCTTTTTGATGTCGGCCTTGGCCAGCATTCGCAGCGCTTCCGCAAACGACAGACTCCCATCTTTCGCAAGATGCTCGGCCTTCTGAAATCGGGCCAGCATGTGCTTCAGCCGCTCAGGATCGACCTCGACCCACTGACCCCGCAGGAGAGCCAGTCCATGGGTACTGCGGAGGAGCTGGTTCACCTCGGTGGGCGTCAGCGCCTGGCCATCGAGCAGAACTTCCATCTGGAAGTCGAGGAGTGCGGTTGTGCCAAGCTGCGCGGGGGTCTTGGTTCCCACAACGCCTGTGACCTGCGGCCTCGGCGGGCGTCCCGTCTGCCACAGGGCAGGCATTCGAACCACCACGCCCGCTCGCTCCAGGTTTTCCGAGTCGCCCAGAAATCGGAACGCCTGCTGTGGTGACCAGCGCAGCGGGTGAAAGATCTCGCCGGAATCGGCCAATTCCTTGAGCCAAGCACAGCTCTCCGCCGCGCGCTTCACCGGAAGGAGCAGCGACAGCAGCTTCTCTTTTTCCGCCGCTTCGGCGTACTCGCGCAGGGCATGGCCGAGCGGAAGGTGCTGGGCTTTGCCGTGGCTCGATACGCGATGGGTATACGTCGCCAGAAATGCGAACGGAGTCTGCTCGTCCTTGCGGTTCTCAGCCAGATGAAAGTGAACCCGGCCCACCACGTTCCATACTGGGGAAATCCGCTTCAGGAAGTCCGACAGAGACAGTCCTGACTGCTTGTGCTCCACCAAAACCGCCTCCCCGATAGCGGTCCATAGGTCGCCCAGGAGGTCTGCGGTCAGGTACTCGGCCCCCGACATGATGGGAGCAGCCAGCGCCATCGCTTCCAGATCGTTCCGCGGTGGCGGCGGCAGCTCAACCCCCTGTCCATCGGCATCCGGTCGCGTACACAACGCGGTGACAAACCGGGTACCCAGGTCACGAAAATACGTGAACACCGGAGGCAGAACCCGTCCCACCTCGGCAGCACCGAGCCGCAGAAGTCCGTGACCGTTCCCTCGCGCGAAGGCCGCAGAGAGCCTGCTGGCAAGCTGTGGATCAAGCCCCGGAGCCTCATCCTGCACCGCGAGTACCAAGCGACCGTGAGGCGTCAGAGACAGCGCCAGCCGAACCCCGCTCGATGGCTCGGTGGTCCGATTCGGGCACACGCGGGCAAGTGTGTCTTGATCCTCTGCTTGCTGCGCTCGCGGCTCGCGCGCGCGAGGGTCGCTGGGAGAGATTCCCCTCAAGGCAGCCGTCCGACTTCTTCGCACTGCGTGTCATCCGCTGCGACATCGCAGAACGCTGTCTGCTCCTGCGTAAGCCAGGCGAGGAATTCCTGCTGCTTCTTTCGGAGGGCTGCAGCGTGCTGAAACAGCACCGGCTGCTTGGTGAGCACCAGCGTAAAGGGGCTGCCGCGACGCGTCGTCTCATGACTTACCGGCAGGTGATGGCCATCGAGAATCTGATGAATGTGCTGCCGCCGGTCCTTGGCAAGCGGCCACTCAAATCGGGTCATCTGCGGATGGGAAAGGAACGCGGATAGCTTGGCGCACAGTGCGCAGTGGCACGATAGCGGCACCACGATCGACCAGTCCGAATCACTCCGAGGTGGTTCGGCAGCGCTCTGCGTGAGCGAGTCCTCGACGTGGCGATACAGGGGAGCAAGACCCAGCGCCCCCTCCGCTGGAAGTC
>WBZX01001951.1_pt1 | contig 14670 bp, 9 predicted proteins | sample 5204211 | NCBI WGS metagenome assembly WBZX01 (sample SAMN12344362, study PRJNA552823) | activated sludge metagenome | biome: Activated sludge suspended growth; feature: Nitrification reactor; material: Wastewater; isolation source: activated sludge from nitrification reactor of wastewater treatment...
CGAGCAACTCCAGTCCGCTCATGCCCGGCATGTTGATGTCGGACAGGATGAGCACGGCTTCATGCGCATGTTCGTTGAGGTAGGCGAGGGCCTGTTCGCCGGAAAAAGCGAATGCAAATTCCATCTGCCTGTCGCGGATCTCCCGCCGGAAGCGCTGTTCGAAAAGTGTTTGTACATCCGTTTCGTCGTCTACTACAAGGATTTTCATTTGCTTTAGTCAGGGTTTATATGGTAAAGTAATGGTAAATGAGGTGAATTTTCCTTCTTCCGTTTCCACCTGGAGTTGCCCTCCATGCCCCTTGGTTATGATGTCGTAACTCAGGCTCAATCCCAGGCCCGTTCCCAGGCCGGTGGGTTTGGTGGTGAAGAAGGGTTGGAATATCTTATCCAGCACCTTTTGCGGAATACCGGTACCGTTATCCCTGATTGTTATCAGAACGGCGCCATTGTTTTTCCGGGTACGAACCGTTACGGCCGGTTCATAACCGGGTTGTTGCAGTTTCTTCCGTTCCGTTACAGCATAAAACGCGTTGTTGATGAGGTTGAGGATCACCCGGCCCAGGTCCTGGGGTAATACGTTTATTTTCCCGATCGTTTCATCAAACGCGGTTTCAAATTTCGCATTGAATGTTTTGTCCTTTGCCCGCAGGCCATGGTAGGCCAGCCTGAGATACTCATCACATAAAGCATTGATATCGGTTGGCTCCTTTTGCCCGCTGCCGGCCCGGCTGTGCTGCAGCATGCCTTTGACGATGGCGTCGGCCCGTTTGCCGTGGTGGTTGATCTTTTCAAGATTCTGTTTTACGTCATGGGCAATCGCTTTCGCTTCGTTGATGTCTCCCTTGTTCAGCTCGGCGTTCATCTCGTCGATCAGCTCGTTGCTTACTTCACTAAAGTTATTGACGAAATTCAGCGGGTTTTGAATTTCATGAGCAATGCCGGCGGTGAGTTCACCCAGCGAAGCCATCTTTTCGGATTGGATGAGCTGGGATTGAGTGGCTTTTAATTCACTCAATGTTTTTTCCAGCCTGCTATTCGCTTTTTGTTTTTGCCGGTTGTTCCTGTAAAAAATGAATGCAAGCAGCAGCAATACGCCGGTACTTCCCAGGAATACCCGGGTCCGGATGCTGTTCTGGTAACTGATCTTATCTTTTTCCACGTTCTGTAAACGCAATTGCTCATTGAGTGTAACTGCCTGGAAAGCCGTGAGATTTTTGATCCTTGATCTGTATAAACTGTCTTTAACCAATAAAGTGAGTTCCTGGTATTTCAGTAAGCTATCTGTCTGGTTTCTCATTTTATACGCCCGGTATACACTTTCATAAACTGTTCCGAGATTCACCCGGTACCATCTTACAACCCCTAATTGCTTAATGGTCTGAAGGCTTTGCATGGAATAAAATAGAGCGGAATCTTTATCCCCCCTGGCCAGGAAATATTGCCCAAGAAAAAAATAACTGTTGCTTAAACCGCTCATGTTATTCTGTTCTTTGGATATGGCCACGCCCTTATGAAAGTACTCCAGCGATAGCGAGGGGTTATTTTTTTCAGCGTGGATAATTCCAAGCTGCACGTAAACCTGTCCGAGGTATTTTTTGTAGTCTGATTTCAATGTCATTTGCTCAGCTTCGGTTTCATACAGCAGTGCGGAATCCAGTTTGTTCACTGTTGTATAACTTCTTCCGAGATTCATGGAAGCAAGCATTTGCCTCACCGGGTATTTTATTTCAATAGCTATTTTTCTTGCCTCCTTATAGTGGAGGATCTCCTGTTCGGTATTCTGGGTTTCACGCATTATAATGGCAAACATGTGATGCGTATATGCAAGCAACAAAAGCCTGTTACTCCCATGGTATGGCCGTGAAAACAATTGCCAGCTTGATTGTCTTTCATTTTTCGGGTCTTCAACGATCTTGAACACATCCAGCACATATTGAAGCGCCTCTGCATACTTTCCTAAACCTATAAGTTGATAAGCTGTATTATCCATATAATATGCTTCAGCTAATACTTCATTGTTCTTCCGGGCAAGCTGTAAACACTGTTGTGCATAGTAAAAGGCAGAATCTATGTTGGATTCTTCATAATAATCATACAGGGATTTACCAATATTATATTGCGTGATGTCATCAGGCGCATTTACATAAGCATTGCGTAAACTGTCGGGTAAATGCTGGGCATCCGCAAATACCGGAAAAAATAAAAGCAGTATTAGGTTTGTTCTGAATTTCATTCTCCTGTCTGGTTCGTTGGTATTTGTATGATGAATGATGTTCCCGCTCCTTCCTTCGTTTCCACGTTCAATTCCCCGCCATGTGCTTTTATGATATCATAACTCAAACTCAGTCCCAATCCTGTTCCCTGGCCGGTTGGCTTGGTGGTGAAGAAGGGGTGGAAAATTTTATCTATTATTTTTTTCGGGATGCCGTTTCCATTATCAACAACTCTTACTTCCACTTTACCATTTACTTTTTTTGAACTTACTGAAACAGTCGGTTCATAGTGTTTGTCAGGCTGAGCTTGCTGAAGCCTTTCACTCACTGCATAAAATGCATTGTTGATTAAGTTTAATACCACACGGCCAATATCCTGTGGCATCACACTTACTTTACCAATGGTTTCATCAAAGCTGGTTTCAAATTTTGCATTAAAGCTTTTATCCTTTGCCCTTAATCCATGATATGCCAACCGTAAGTATTCATCGCACAAAGCATTAATATCAGTTAGTTCTTTTTGGCCACTGCTGCTTCTGCTATGCTGTAACATTCCTTTTACAATACCATCAGCCCGTTTTCCATGATGATTGATCTTTTCTAAATTTTGTTTCACATCATTTGCTATCTCGATTGCCAATTGCGTATTGCCTTTTGCCAATTCCTCACTCATTTCATCCAGCAATTCTTTACTTACTTCACTAAAGTTGTTAACGAAGTTTAAGGGGTTTTGTATTTCATGTGCAATACCTGCAGTGAGCTCGCCCAGTGACGCCATTTTTTCAGATTGAATGAGTTGGGATTGTGTAGCTTTTAATTCCTGTAAAGCAGTACCTGCTTTTTCTTTTTGACGATCCGTTTCTGCTTTTTGTTGTTGTAACAGGTTATATGCTTTCTGTTTTTGCCTGTTGTTGCGATAAATAAGCAGCGCAATGATTAGCACTACTGTAATACCAGCAATTAAAATATATATCTTTCTCCTGTTTTCGGCAGCCGTGCGTAGTTTTTCTTCGTTTTGGAATCGCAGCTGTTCATCTAGTGTCAATCTCTGAAAGTCAGCAAGTCTTTTTAGCTTTGATGTCGTTAAACTGTCTTTAGTATCTAAAGCCAGTTGAAGATATTTGTTGGTACTATCTTTATTGCCTTGTAACGTATAGGCTATTGCCAGATTTTTATAGGCGTTACCCAAATTGATCTCGGTGGAAGCAAAAGTGGTAACGGCACCCAGCGACTTTACTACTGAAATGGTTTTGATGGCATAAGCGAGTGCTGAATCGGCTTTATTTTTCGACTGATAATAGGCGAAAAGATTTACATAGATCCCGCCAACCACTGTCAGGTTTCCTTCGGCTATGGCATAGTCTAATGACCGTTTATAGTAAGAAAGAGCCAGCGAATCCAAGCCTTTCTTAATATAAATACCTCCCATCGAATACCATATATTAGCCAGATATTTGATAATGTTACCCTGAATACCATAATGTTCTCCCTCTTTTGCATAGATCAGTGCAGAGTCGAGTTGGTTCAACTGTAAATAGGTTGTAGCTAAAACCATATCCGCTACCGTAATACGAAAGTGATTACCGACTTCCAGCCCGATCCTTCTACCTTCTTTAAAATAATGAATGCATTCTGTACTGCCGGTTTGTAGTTTCAGGTGACCATACATGTGGTTAAGCATCGATAGCGTAACTTCTTTTATCTTTCCAATTGTAGGGAAAGGTGTAAGCTCCCAGGTGTTGCTATTCTTACTTTGTTCAGCTATCTGAATGGCTTCAGTAAGATTACTCAGCGCTTCGCTGAAACGGCCCAGGTAAATTTGCTGATAAGCTATTTGCCCCTGTGTATAGGCAATTTCAATTGTGCGGTTATTTTTTTTTGCTATTGCATAGCGATATTCGGCGTAATACAGAGCGGAGTCTCTATTAATCTCTTCATAAAATGTATAGATAGGCCTCGATACATTAAATTTTACAGAATCATTGGCTGCTTGTTCAAAAGCAATTCTTAGACTGTCGGGTAAATGCTGGGCATCCGCAAATACCGGAAAAAATAAAAGCAGTATTAGGTTTGTTCTGAATTTCATTCTCCTGCCTGGTTCGTTGGTATTTGTATGATGAATGATGTTCCCGCTCCTTCCTTCGTTTCCACGTTCAATTCCCCGCCATGTGCTTTTATGATATCATAACTCAAGCTCAGTCCCAATCCCGTTCCCTGGCCGGTTGGCTTGGTGGTGAAGAAGGGTTGAAATATCTTGTCCAGCACCTTTTTCGGAATACCGGTGCCGTTGTCTTTTACCTTTATCAGCACATGGTTTTTTTCTTTTTCTGAGCTTACCGTTACCGTTGGTTCGTAACCGGGCTCGTTTTTTTTCTTTCGTTCCGTTACGGCGTAGAAGGCGTTATTGATCAGGTTGAGGATCACCCGGCCCAGGTCCTGGGGTAATACGTTTATTTTCCCGATCGTTTCATCAAACGCGGTTTCAAATTTTGCGTTGAATGTTTTGTCCTTTGCCCGCAGGCCATGGTAAGCGAGGCGCAGGTATTCGTCGCACAGGGCATTGATGTCGGTAAGTTCTTTTTGTCCGCTGCCTGCCCGGCTGTGCTGGAGCATGCCTTTTACAATGCCATCGGCCCGTTTGCCATGGTGATTGATCTTTTCGAGGTTCTGGATCACGTCGTTCATGATTTCTTTTGCATCTTCCACATTACCTTTTTCCAGTTCTTCTCTCATTTCATCCAGCAATTCCTTACTCACTTCGCTGAAATTGTTCACAAAGTTCAGCGGGTTCTGTATCTCGTGTGCGATGCCCGCGGTGAGTTCACCCAGCGAAGCCATCTTTTCGGACTGGATCAATTGCTTTTGTGTGGCCTGCAGCTCGCTGAGCGCTTCTTCTGCTTTCTGCCGGGCGGATTTTATTTCTGCCAGGTCCTGCTCGGCCTGGAGGGCATGGGCTTCCGCTATTTTTAAATCATTGAAACGGGTATAGGTAAGATTGAATACAGCGGCAAACCGTTCCAGTACCTCGAGGGTAGCTGCCGGCTGTTCGTCGGGCGAAGCCAGGCCGATGAACCCATTGCCGAAATATGCCAGGTGCTGCACCCTGCGCTTCTGTTCCAACCCGCCTTTGAACGGAACGTTGATGCTTTGCAGGTAGTGAAAATAATCCTGCAATTCATCTCCCTGCATATCAAGTACCCGGTGCTTTAACTGCTGCTTCCAGCCTTCATACATCTTGCTTAATGTGGCGTTATCATTGAAATTGGCCGTGTAGGCAGCAGTGAGTTTGCTGCCATCTTCATCCGTTATCCAGAAGTCGGCTTCATTCTTTTCCTCATGGATGATGGTAATGTACAGGCGGTTCGGCTCAATACCCAACCCGATCATCTGGCGGAACAGTTCCGATGAAGTTTCAGCCAGTTCATCCGATTTCTGCATGGCCAATGTTCTGGCCCGTACCCGTTCCAAAGCCAGTTCCACCCGGGCCTCCCGGGTTTGCTGCTCTTTCAGTTTAAGGTCTTCAAAACGGCGGTATGCAAGATCAAACACGGCTGCAAACCGGGTTAACGTATTGATGGCATCGGGTGGGGGAGCAGGCACCATTCCGGGCAGACTGTACCCGATTTCTCCGTGCATGGTTCGGGCCATGATGAATGTAAGGCCGCCAATGTGGTGAATGTCTTCCGCCGTTGGCATATTCGGGTCTACCCGCTGAAAATCGCCCCAGCTCACCATTTTATGTACGTAGTCAAGTGTTTCTTCCACATTCATTACATACACCACCGTTGGCGCATCGGTTTTTTCCCAGTTTGCCAGCAAGGGGACCTCGCCATGGATTCGTCTTGGCAGTTTCATCACCATGCCAATCTTTGTTCCGTCGCCGGATGTCATGGCTTTTTCATAGGTATCCTTCAGCCACCGCATGTGCCAGAAATAGCCTGCTTCGTGGCCAAGTTTTACAAATTCATTGCGCATGGTTACCACAATATCCAGCAGGTCGTTCGATTCAGTCATGGCCATGGCCTGCGAACGTACCCGTTCGAGCGCTGCTTCGATCTGCGCCTCCCGGGCCTGTGCTTCTGCTTTCTGCAGGTCGAGGAAGCGGGTATAGGTTTGCTGGAATGCTTTTCCAAACCGCATCAATATCCTGTTCTCTTCATCGGTATAGGGGATGGCGGAAAAATTTTCAATGTACAAACCGACTGTATCCAGTAAAACGGTGGACACCGCAAGGCCTTTGCATTGCATGTAAAACGTTTGTGCTTCTTCCGGTACCGGAAATAATCTGAAAAGCGACTGATAGAATTTATTTTTTTCTTCAAAATCAAGCAGGTCGCTATGAAAGGCGGTTCCGTTTGCTTTGGCTTCGAGAAAACTGTTCCAGGTGGGGGTATCAAAATAAGGAATGACGGCAAAGAATGGTTCAATGTTGGGGTCGGCCAGCCAGATGTGCATGTCATCGTTGGCTTTGTAATCAATATAAAAACCGGCGTGCTCGGCATTTATCTTCAGCTGGATAAATTGCTCCAGCACCAGCCTGATTACTTCCTTCAGTTCATCGCTTTTGTGCATGGCCATGCTGCGGCTCCTCACTCTTTCCAATGCCGCCTCGATCTGCGCTTCTCTTGCCTGTGCTTCTGCATTTGTTATGTCAACATACCTCCGGTAAGCCAGGTCAAATACATTCCGGAACCGTTTCAATAATTCAAGTTTTTCCCCGCCAATCGCACTGAATGTGGAAATACCAATGGAACCAATGCCGATCGAATAGAAATAATAATACAGTGAAGTGATGTTCTCAACCCGGGGATCGTCGTATTCGCCATTCCTTTTTCTGAATTCCTTCCAGTCCTTTAATTCCTTGCCTGAATAGACATATTCGATAAATGCCTCGTTGGAATTCCGGGATTGCTTTACCAGTGTTTGAATGGAGGGATAGATATCATAATTGACATTGGCAATGACTGCGCCGGCAAAATCCGAAAAATCGTAGTTGAGGAACGATTGCTTTTCATCATTGTGAATATTGATCATGGCATTCCTGAGTTCAGGAAAACCCAATGTGTTGAGTTCCGTATAAAGTACCCTGCAGATACTCGTGAGGTCATCGGGTTTGTGCATGGCCATTGCCTGTGCCCTTACACGCTCAAGGGAGGTTTCTATCTGTGCTTCTCTTGCCTGGGCCGCTGCCTTTTCAATATCCAGGAAACGGCGGTATGCCAGTTCGAACACATTGCGGAAACGCCCGAACAATGCGATTTCGGATTCCTTCAGTGGGGCATAGGTTGAAATCCCCAGGGCAACGGGGCCCAGCGAAAACCAATAATAATTGAGCGATGTCGCCACTTCCAGGTGCGTATCCACAAACTGGTTGGTGGTTTGCTGAAACGTATACCAGTCTTTCAGTTCCTTTCCTTCCAGGCTGTGCGTAAAGAACTTGCCGGGGCCGCTCAGCATTTCTCCGGCAAAGGCGGCCGACATGGGGTGGTTCTTATATTCCACCTCTGTCACCAGGGATTTGTCGTGGAAGGCATAGTATTCAAAATTGGAATAGGTGCCTTTTTCTTCATAAAAGATGGCGGTCTGAACATTTCGGATTTCTGTTACATTCAGCAGTTCGAGCTGCCCCGAAATCATCCGGCATACCGATACCATGTCATCCCGCCTGTTCATGCTCAGGGCAACCGTTCTCACTCTTTCCAGGGACGCTTCAATTTCCAGCTCTTTGTTCTGGACTTCCACGGCTTTTCGTTTCTGCTCCAGTTCTTCAATGGTTTCTTCGAGGAGTATAGCGGTTGTCTTTTTTACCTTTTCGGTGCGGTCGAGTTTGAAGCTCACCATTTCCAGTTCTTTATCTGCTTCAAGGGTATACCGGGTCAATGCCTCTTTTTCAGCATCACTCAGGTGAGACAGTTGTTGTATGGAATCCAGTAATTGCTGAATTTTTGCGTTCATTATTTTTCTTTTAGAGCAACCACACAGGTAGTAAGGTTATGCATTTCAAGGTTGCCGCCGGTGGCCCTGCCCAGTTCGGCGTTACTGAACATGCCGGCCATGGGTACGTTCCATACATTCTTTACGCCTTCCAGTTCTTTACTCATCAATGGCCCCAGCGAAAGGATCCTTCCGGCGCAGCTGAATACAACCATTGCATCGGCTTCGGGCATTTCGGTGGCTTTTAAATGTTCAACGCCCTTAACTACTTTTTCCATCACATCAAAATCGGGCGGAAGGGAGAAACGTACTTTGGAACCCTGTGGCACAGCGCCACTGGTATAATAAGAACGGTCGTTCCAATCCACCACCAGCCCGGGGCGCATGATGGGGTCTCCTTTTTCCCTTTGCAGCTGCAGGGGGAAATTGGCTGCGATCTCGATCAGCAGGTTTTGATTTTCAGGGGTAACGTTTTCAATACCTCCATACTTTGCAGTCAGGTCAAGCACGGGGATGTTATCAACCGTATAAACATGGTTGCCTTCACTTTTTGTTACCAGTTTTTCTGTTCCCACCGGTTTCCAGCCACAGGTGGCAATGCCTTTGATTTTTACGTTGGATTCGTCCAATGCGATACACACGAGGGCGTTGCCGCTGTGTTTGCCGTTGCTGAACACAAAAGTCTGGCTGAACGTGTAATCATCGCCTGCAGCGCCGCCGAATGCATTCACTCCGGCGCCTGCCACTTCTTCAATGCCACGAAGTATTTCCTCGCCATCCGCAGCCGCATCGCTGGTACCGATCAGGAACGCAGGGGTATTGAATTTTTCTTTTGCTTTGCCGGCAATTTTCTTAGCCACTGCCCGGTAATTCTTTCCGGGATATTCTTCAAAGTAAAGTTCAAAATATTCCTTATTCATATCCATCAACAGGATGGCTGCCGAGTTTTTATCTGTTTGTTCATCAATGAATTCGCCGTTGGTGGTACAGCCAAATACAGTTATCCCTGCCGCATCCAGCATACCGGCAATGGCAACCCGGTTGAGGCTTTTTGAAATGAAGCAGATGGCCAGTGTGGGGTTGAACCCATCGGCCATACTCTGATCGAGTGCGGTTTTGATCTCTTCTGTTGATTTTCCTTTGATCGATTTTGCCTGCATATTTTACGGTTGGTTAATTCCTGGTCAGACGGGGTCGTCAGACCAGGTTTTATTTTTCTTTCAGTGCCACCCAGCTTACGGTTGTTCCATGAAATTCCGGTCGGGTATCATCCAGTTTACCAAATTCACCCAATGAGAAAAAGCCTGCCATGGGTTTATTCCAGGTGGCGGCAAGTCCTTCAATTTCTGCGGGCAACAGCGGGCCTAATTGCGAAAGCCTGCCCACGCAGGAAAAAACAATCAATGCATCAGCCTCCGGCATTTCCTTCTCTTTTATTTCTTTTGCACTCCCTATTACCGCATCAATCACCTCAAAATCGGGTGGCAGGGAAAAATGAAATAATGAACCTTCTTTAGCAGGAGCACCCAGCATGACCGATCTGTCTTCCACATTCCAAAAAACAATTGGCCGCATCATGGGTTTGCCAGATGCCCGTTGAACCTGCAATGGATAGGTGTCGAGACCAATTAGCTTGTCATCAATAATAATGTCCTTGCCAAGGAATTTTTTTATCACATCAATAGCCGGTTCGTCATCAATTGTATATACCCAGTTGCCTGCTGCTTTTGTGATCTTCCTGGGGGTACCAACCGGTTTCCATCCCGAAACAGCGATTCCTTTTATATCAACTTTATCTTCATCTGCAATCAATGAAATCAGGCCCGAACCGGTTTTTGAGTGGTTGGTGAATACGGTGCCTGAAAAATTAACCGGTTCTCCGGCCCCGCCTCCAACGATTGTAATTTCCTGTCCTGCTTTATCCATCAGGCCTTTGATGATCTCTTCGCCCGGAATGCTTATGTCGGCAGTGGAAATAATAAACGCCGGATGTTCAAAAGCAGTTTTCCCGGCTTCGCCCGTTTCACATGCCTTTTCGTAGGCTATTGACGGCGCTTCAAAATCTTTCAGAACAATTTTGAAATTTGCGGGATCCATATCCATCAGTAATACAACAATCCCATCCGGTTCTATTCCTTCTTCGGTAAATTTTTCAGAGGTACTTGCGCCAAAAATAGATATACCGGCAGCGTCGAGTATAGCAACAACCCCGTCAATATCTTCCACCGCGGTAATAAATACAAAAGCGAGGGTTGGTTTAAAGCCATCATGAATGCAGTTCTGCAAAGCTGCTTTAACTTCTCCCGGTGATTTTCCCCTGATCGATTTTGCTTTCATGTATTGTATCTGGTTTAATGCAAGCAGGATAACGGGCGAAATACCGGTACCTGTTTATATGACCGTATGATTGCCGGCCTATCGTTTCTTCACGAGTGATCCCAGGTAAGCGGATTTCAACGGTTCTTTGTTTTTCTTACAGTACGAAGTGAAGTAGTGATGGTTTTCCAAAAAGGATACCTGGGTCCTGTTCCATTCCGCTTCAGTGAGCGAAGGGTTCAGGTGCCGGAGTTCATGGAACAGGGCACCGGCCAGTGTGCCGGCCTGCTCCGTTCCAAGGTATTCCAGGTCGGCATCGGCAATGATCTCTTCCAGTTTGTTTTTGGGCGACTGCGGGATTTTCGTGGCCATGATCATCCCGCAGATCGTTTCAATTTCATCCGGTTTCAGGCCGAAGCCAGGCAGGTATTGGGTGGCCAGGGTGCAGCCGGCTTCTTCATGGTTCACATAGGTGTGGATGTACCCGGTATCGTGCCAGAGCCCGGCGGTATACAGGAGGCCGAGTTCTTTTTCGCCGCACTGCTCGTATTGCCCGATCTCCACCGCTTTACCCGTTACATACAGGGTATGCCCCAGGTTGTGGTACGTATAAAAAGCGGGCAGGTTGTCTTCGAGCAGGCTCTCCACAAAACTCCGCATGGTGCTGTCAATGGGCATGGGGCCTTGCTTTTAAAATGCCGCCGGATGCTTCCCGGATGCTCTGCACATACACAAAGGCTGTTGGGTCGATGTCTCGCAGGGCATCCTGTATCTGTTTGATCTCGAGCCGGGTCACAATGGTCACAATGATCTGGCAATCGGTTTTGATATCGAAGCTGCCGGGCAGGTAACCGCGTTCTCCTTTATACACGGTAATGCCTTTGCCCAGTTCATTGACAAGAAAATTCTTCACCTCTTCTTCCTGCGAGGAGATGATGTTCATGGCGGTGAACTCTTCGATGCCATCCACCACATAATTCGTGGCTCTTGTAGCCGTGAAATAGGTGATCACCGAGTACATGGCGGTTTCCAACCCGAACTTGAAAGCCGCTACGGCAAAGATGAGGCAGTTGATGAGCATGATGATCTCGCTGTTGGAGAAGCCCACTTTGCGCCGGGTGAATACGGCGATCACTTCGGCCCCGTCGATGACGCCTCCGCCGCGGATCACCAGTCCCACGCCCGCGCCGATGAGCAGGCCGCCGAAAATGGCGATGAGGAGTTTGTCGGTGGTAATGGGATTGATGTTGATGAACCACAAACCCAGCGATAGGAGGATTACCGCGATGCAGGTTTGAATGGCGAATGTTTTACCGATCTTTTTATAGCCCAGGTAGATGAAGAGCAGGTTGAGCAGGATCACCAGCAGGCTGATGTTGACGTGGTAGAGTTCGTGCAGGAGGATGGAGATGCCCGTGACGCCGCCATCGAGAAAGCGGTTGGGTATCATGAAACCCTTCATGGCCAGTACAGCCAGCCCGGTGCCGGCGAGGAGGTGCAGGAAGTTCTTAAGGCTGAAGACGAGCTTCCAGTCAACCCGGTCATTCTTATACTTTCTGGTCATTGCCAAGCAGTTGGTTCAGGTCTGTAATATACCGATTCCTCCGGCATTATTTCTTTTCCAGCGCCCGGATGATCGAATCTTCCTGCGGGGTCTTGAGTTTGATCACGGTGTCCAGCAGGTCGTTCGGTACCATGGTGGAGAGGATGTATTGTTTTACCCGCCAGGCGCCGCCTTCCTTCACCAGCACGCCCGAACCGCGGCAGATCTTCATTTGGGTATTCAATAGTTCATCGAACCAGGCCAGCTTCCCGGTTTCATCGAAATAGATATTGCGTTGCAGGGCTTTGAAATCCCAGGCCCTGCCCCGGGCGAAGATGGGTTTGGCCCATTCCATGAATTGCTTTTTGTTCCAGCGCTCAGTAGCATCGGTGCCGGTGAAGATGGCGTCTTCGGTGTAAAAGCCGAAGTAGGTGTTGAAATCGGCTTTTGCCGCGGCTACGTTAAACGAATCCAGCATGGCTGCAATTTGTTTCGCTTCCCCGGCATTGCCGGGAGCCGCTTGTTTACCGGGGCCAGCGCAGGCCGTTACCAAAAGCAGTAAAAAGAGAAGGGAACGTAACACAGGTCGTCTTTGTTTCATGATTGGAGTTATTTAAGGGTGTACTGTTTCTTTCTTCTTGAAAAATTTCAGCAGGAAAAAGATCGCGGCCAGGGCTGCCAGGAAGATAGCGGTGCCCATCATCTCCTGGCCCGATAAATTTGAAAGCAGCCAGAGTATGATGGCGCTGGCGAGCAGGGGAACGAATATCCCGCCGGGAATGGTGAACGTTCTTTCCGTACCTGCTGAACGGTTCAGCCGTAACCGGATCACGGCCAGCACCACACCGAGGTAGATCAGCAGCGTAGCGGCGCTCGACAGGATGATCAGTTGTTTGAATGCGCCGAATACGGCAAAAAGAAATCCGAGCGCTGCGTATACGGCGATGGCGATATGGGGTGTTTGAAAAACCGGGTGTACGCTGGCCAGTACACCGGGTAATATTTTGTCCCGGGCCCCGGCAAAGAGGATACGGGGTATGGCCAGTATTTCGCCGCTGATGTTGCCAAAGATGGAGATGGCTGTACCCGCCACCACCAACGCGATGCCGGCATCTCCAAACAGTATTTTAGAAACCGCTGCCAGCGGCGCTTCTTTATTCGCCGTCAACTGATCTCCCAGCACACCCTGCGAAATAAGCTGAATGAGGATATACAGGATCAGTACAAAAGAGATTCCCGAAAGCACACCCAGTGGAACTGTGCGGGCGGGGTTTTTGAATTCGCCGCTGTTGGTGACTGCTGTTTCAATACCGAGGAACGCGTAGAACAATACCAGCGACGAAGCTCCCACCGTACTGAAGCTGGGGGCGATTTTCCACTGCAGGTTCTCCATCGAAATATGCCCGGTTCCAAAACCAACGATCAATAATAGCGGGATGAGTTTGGCCACGGTGGTGAAGATGATGAACCGCACGCCGTATTTGGCGCCCCGTATGTTGACGAATGCGAGCCCGCCAAAAAGCAGGAAAAAGAAAAGGGTTCTTACAACTGGTGTGTCAATGACCGGGATGAACCAGGAAAGGGTCTTCGACAAGGCGTTGGCCGCCGCGGCATCCGACAATACGCAGGCGCCGAACCAGAATATGTTATTGGCTAAAAAACCCGCGAAGGGACCAAAGGCGTTTTCGATGTAGGTATAGGTGCCGCCGCTCACGTTCACCTTGCTGCCTACTTCCGCGAAACACAGGGCGATCAGGAAAATGAGGATGCCGCAGATGAAGAAACAAACGATGGCAGCTGCGCCCAGGTGTTCGGCAACCAATGCGGGTAATACGAATATGCCGCTGCCGACCATGATATTTACAACCGCCGCTGCCAGTCCGAATGTGCCGATCTCTTTTTTAAGATTTTCCTGCATGTGGTTTTCTCTTCTGAAATATAGGCTATAAGTAACTGAGCCACCATTTTTCTTTGTGGCTTGTTTTGTAGCGGTCGTACCGTTTGCACAGGGGATACAGCAATACCAGCACCAGGACCCAGATGCCGTAAACGCCCGCCAGTCCAAAACCTTCGCCCGGTATTACAAAAAGAAAAGGAACCTGCCTGGCCGAAGCAATGGCTTCGCCCACGGTATGGTTTCCGCGGATGAAGAAGGTGATCATCGCCAGAAAATGTATCAGGTAAATGTGCAGGATATAATAGAAGAAGGCGGTTCGGCCGAATACCAGCAATCCGTTCGTAAGCCGGTTCTTGATGTTGTCGAGAAAGGAAAGCAATACGAGGGCCGGTCCGATCATGATGCACAGGTACAGAAGCGATGGTGGGTACTTGTTCACCTTGATAAACGAAAGGAAGGTATAGAAGCTGTTTTTCTGACTCGTCCACGCAACCGGATCGCCGTACACGTTGCTGAAACGCAGTACAACAAAAAGGGCGATCAAACCCAAACCCGTCCACCGCAGGATGCGGGAACGCTGCCGGGCAGAATAGGCGGAAGTGTAAAAAATGCCGGCACAGTATCCCAGCATCATCACACCGGTCCAGGCAACAAAGGGATACACCATCATGAAATAACGGCCATCCGCATATTGATACAGTTTGAAGAACCCGGAATGGAAGAGATCCCACCAGAATCCGGGTTTGAATCCCGGCGCCGCTTCGGGA
>WBZX01001952.1_pt1 | contig 14670 bp, 13 predicted proteins | sample 5204211 | NCBI WGS metagenome assembly WBZX01 (sample SAMN12344362, study PRJNA552823) | activated sludge metagenome | biome: Activated sludge suspended growth; feature: Nitrification reactor; material: Wastewater; isolation source: activated sludge from nitrification reactor of wastewater...
AACGTTCGAAGGCGAGGCACACTCGCGCGCCCTTGATATACCCGCGCTTGCCCCACGCGTCCCGGCTTGCCGTGCGGATCATCGAGGGCGCTCGCGGATCACGGTCGCGTCGGCCCACGTCGGCGCTCGGGCGCCAGCGGCGCGCAGCTCCGGGGCCACCCCCTCTCGGGGCCCCGCCGTGGCATTTCTCTCCCCTGCGGCCGGGGAACCAGCGGGGCCGCGTTTGACCGGCGCTCCGACCTGGTCCAAGGTCTTCGTCGGATTCCAGCCGCGCAATAAAGCGGTACGGTGTCGGAGAATCATCCATGGCGACTTTTCAAGATCACCTCGCCCGCGTGAAGGCCCGCATCCGCGAGATCTCGGTCGACGAGACCAAGGCTCGCGTGCTCGATGCGGCGAACGGGCCGGTGCTCATCGACGTGCGCGAGCGCGATGAGTACGAGCAGGGCTTCATCCCGCGCGCGCACTGGGTCTCGCGCGGTTACCTCGAGTTGAAGGTCGAGGACATCGTGCCCGAGCGTGATCGCGAGATCATCCTCTACTGCGCTGGTGGCACCCGCTCGGCGCTCGCCGCCGCAGCGCTGCACGAGCTCGGCTACGAGCGCGTGTCATCGATGGCCGGGGGCTTCCGCGCATGGAAGAACGCGGGCCACGCCTTCGATCGACCGCGCAGCCTCAGCCCCGAGCAGATCAAGCGCTACAGCCGGCACATCATGTTGCCCGAGGTCGGCGAGGCCGGGCAGGCCAAGCTGCTCGACGCCAAGGTGCTGTTCCTCGGTGCCGGTGGCCTGGGCTCGCCGTCGAGCCTCTACCTCGCGGCCGCGGGCGTCGGCACCATCGGCATCGTCGACGACGACGTGGTCGACGAGAGCAACCTGCAGCGCCAGGTGCTGCACAACATCGAGCGCCTGGGCATCCCCAAGGTCGAGAGCGCGCGCAAGACGTTGCAGCTGCTCAACCCCGACGTGAAGGTCATCCCGCACCAGACACGACTGTCGAGCGAGAACGTGCTCGACATCATCGCCGACTACGACCTCGTCATCGACGGCGCCGACAACTTCCCCACGCGCTACCTGCTCAACGACGCCGCGCTCAAGCTGCGCAAGCCGGTGATCCATGCCTCGATCTTCCGCTTCGAGGGCCAGATCACGACCTTCTTGCCCGACTCGGGCCCGTGCTACCGCTGCCTCTACCCCGACCCGCCGCCGCCGGGCATGGCGCCGTCGTGCCAGGAGGCGGGCGTGCTGGGCGTGTTGCCGGGCCTGGTCGGCACCCTGCAGGCCAACGAGGCCGTGAAGATCATCCTCGGCGTCGGCGAGACCCTGTCGGGTCGTCTGCTGGTGTTCGACGCGCTCGGCACCAAGTTCCGCACGCTCAAGCTGCGCAAGGATCCCGGCTGCCGGGTGTGCAGCAAGCACCCCAGCGAGATCGAGCTCATCGACTACGAAGCCTTCTGCTCGATCTAGCGGGCGTCTTTCGCGTGCTTCGCCCCCGGCGCCCACCAGCGGTGGGCTTTGGGGGTAGAGTGCGAGCGTGAAGACCTTCGAGGAGGTCGCGGCCTTCATCCGCAACAACGAGGTCGGGCGGCGCGCGTGTGTCGACACGCCGTTCGGTCGCCGGCTGATCTGCTACGCCGATCTGACCGCGACCGGCCGCTACCTCCACTTCGTCGAGGGCTGGATCCGCCGCGTGCGGCCCTTCTACGCCAACTCGCACACCGCGGTGTCGTCGACCGGCCGGGTGATGACGCAGCTGCGCGAGAAGTCGCGCTGCCTCATCCACCGCGCGGTCGGGGCTGGGCCCGACGACGAGGTGTTGTTCGTGGGCTCGGGCGCGACCGCGGCCGTCAACAAGCTGGTCGGGCTGCTGGGCCTGCGGATCTCGGAGCCGCTCGAGCGGGAGTACGGGCTCTCGAAGAACATCCCGCCCGAGCGTCGCCCGGTGGTGTTCATCGGCCCCTACGAGCACCACAGCAACGAGCTGCCGTGGCTCGAGTCGGTCGCCGAGGTGGTCGAGATCGCGCTCGACGACAGCGGCCGCGTCGACCTCGTCGATCTCGAGCGCAAGCTGACGCGCTACCGCGATCGTCCGCTGCGCATCGGCAGCTTCTCGGCGGCATCGAACGTCACCGGCGTGCTGACCAACGTGCCGGTCGTCGCCGAGCTGTTGCATCGCCACGGCGCCTACGCGTGCTTCGACTACGCCGCCGCCGGGCCCTACGTGCCGATCGACATGCGCGCCGACGATCCGCTGCGCCGCATCGACGCGCTGTTCCTGTCGATGCACAAGTTCATCGGCGGGCCGCAGGCCTCCGGGGTGCTGATCGCCAACCGGGCGCTCTTCCGCTCGCGCGTGCCCGAGCGGCCGGGCGGCGGCACCGTCGAGTACGTCGCCGACTCGCACCACGACTCGGTCGACTACACCGAGCGCCTGGCCGAGCGCGAGGAGGGCGGCACGCCATCGATCCTCGGCGACGTGCGGGCCGGCACCGCCTTCCTCGTGAAGCAGATGATCGGCGCCGAGCGCATCCTCGCCCACGAGACCGAGCTCAGCGCCCGCGCGCTCGCGCGGCTGCATCGTCACCCGCGCATCAAGCTGCTCGGTTCGATCTCGCTGCCGCGGCTGTCGATCCTCTCGTTCAACATCGAGGGCCTGCACCACGACCTGGTGTCGGCGCTGCTCGATCACCTCTTCGGCATCCAGAATCGTGCTGGCTGCTCGTGCGCGGGGCCCTACGGCCATCGCCTGCTCGGCATCGGTCGCGAGGAATCCGAGCGCTTCCGGGCCCAGATCCAGCGCGGCTTGAACGGCATCAAGCCCGGCTGGGTGCGGCTCACGATCCCGTTCTACGCCACCGAGGACGACCTCGAGTTCCTGCTGCGCGCGATCGAGTTCGTGGCCGACCACGGCGAGATGTTCGTGCCGCTGTACCGGCTCGACTGGCGCGACGGCGTGTGGCGCCACATCGAGCGGCCGATGCCCGACGTCGAGCCCATCGAGCTCACCGTCGCCGCGCTCGAGGAGGCCGCGCAGAGCTTCGCCGCCGGCGATCACGAGGCGCCGATGTCCGAGCAGCAGCTGCTGGTCGAGCGACGGCGATACTTCGAGGAGGCCGAGGCCGCCGCGGTCAGCCTGCGCGCGCGCTGGGAGGCCGAGCCGCCGCGATGGAATGCGCCGACGGGGGATGGGGCGATCGATGCGCTGGTGTGGTTCCGCTACGTCGAGTGCGTGGGCGGGGACTGCAGCTAGCCGAAGGCGCGGTGCGGCACCGGGCTGCCGACCGACCCGTGGCGCCCGGGTGGGGGGGCGCCCGCCCCATGCGACGTGATCGACGCCTGCCGCCCGAGCGGGCAGCTGCTACCGTACGCGCCATGCCACGGCTCCGCGTCGCGTTGACCTCCGGGCTGCTCGTCGTGTCCGTCCTCGGCGCGCTCGCGGTGACGATCGACCCCGCACGCGTGCAGGCCTGCGGCGGCTTCTTCACCAAGCGATTGTCCGCGGACCGTACGCCATCGCTGGCGTACGAGCAGGTCATCATCGTCCACGACGCGGCGAAGAACCGCGAGCACTTCGTCCGCGAGGTCGCGTTTCGCAAGGCCGACGAGCCGTTCGGTTTCGTCGTGCCGACCCCGACGCGACCCGAGGTCGAGAAGGTGCACCCGTCCTTGCTCAAGGACTTTCGCATCGACTTCCCGTTCGAGCCGATCGCGCGGGGGCTGGGCATCGTGGGCGCGGGCGGCGGCACCGGCGGCGGTGCCGGCTTCGGCGGCCGCGGCGTCACCGTGCTCGAGACGAAGAAGGTCGGCAGCTTCACCGCGTTCGTGCTCGCGGCGGACGACAGCGCCGCGTTGTCGGGCTGGCTCGAGCAGCACGGGCTCTCGACCACGCCGCACAGCGATGCCTGGCTCGCCCACTACGTCGCGATGAAGTTCTTCTACGTCGCGATGCGATACGACCCGCCGAAGCAGGCCAAGGGTGACGGCATGCTTGCGGCCGAGACCATGCGGATCTCGTTCGACACGCCCGTGCCCTACTATCCCTACCTCGAGCCCGCGACACCGCCCGGGATCGTCGGTGACGAGCGCCTGCTCGATCTGTGGGTCGTGTCGAGCAAGAAGGTCGTGCCGCTCGCCGTGCGCGAGCGCGGCGACGAGCGCACGTGGATCCGGCCGCTGCGCGAGGGCGAGAGCCACCCGAACGCACGCAGAAAATTGGACGAGCTGGCTGCGCTCGAGGGGCTGCTGCCGGACGGCGAGCTGGTGGTGCAGACGTTCCAGGATCAGAAACGATCGCGCGCCGGCATCGGCGACATCCTGTTCGCGCCCGCGCAGAGGACCGAGGTCTCGGCCCAGGACCGCGCCGCGCTCGGAACGATGCTCGCAATCCTCGATCCCGCACTGCTGGAGGCCCCATGAGGTGCCTCGCGATCCTCGGCCTCGTGCTCGCATGCGAAGCCACGCCGACGCCCGCGTCGCCCGCACCCGCCAAGGCCGCGCCGACACCGGTGGGCGAGGCCGGGCCGGCAGCCGTCGTCGACGCCGAGCCAACGCCCGCGGCGACGCCCGAGCCGACGCCCGTGGCCGCGCCCGCGCCGTCGCTGCCGCACGGGCCGGCGCCCGCGAGCAGCGGCGCGAGCCGAGCCGACCGCGAGCGCATCGTGCTCGAGCTGCTCGCGGGCGCGGACGCGAGCCACTTCGCGGTCGAGGACGTCGAGCCGGGCAAGGCCTTCGACGCGGGCCTGCGCGATCGCGTCGCGCCGCGCGAGAGCGTCGTTGGAGCGCAGCAGGTGCGGCAGGGCGCGGTGACGGTCGGCAAGGGCCTGCATCGCGACGTGGTGCGCCGCGTCCTGCGCGCGCACATCAACGAGCTGCGGTTCTGCTACAACCAAGGCCTCGTGCGCGACACGGCGCTCGCGGGCGAGGTCACGCTGGCGTTCACCATCGCCGAGGACGGGTCGGTCTCCGAGGCGTCGCTCCGGGCGTCCACGCTCGCGGGCAAGTCGGGCACGACCGTGGCGGCGTGCATGGTCAAGGCGGTGCGCCGCTGGACGTATCCCAAGCCCGAGGGCGGCGGCAGCGTCGAGGTCGTCTTTCCGGTGGCGTTTCGCCCGGGCTGACGTCGCGGGTATCCGCGGCCGGGGTCGACCACCTGTGGAACCAGAGCGTCCTTCGCGGCACGCTCTGCGTGGTGGACCTGCGCCAGCCGTGGGCGGACGACCCGATCGTGGACGCGCTCGAGGAGCTGCGCGTGGTCGATCGCTTGCTCGCCGACGTCGAGGTCGTCGCGCGCACCTCCGAGCTCGACGTCGGTGCGCTCGCGGCAGCATCGCGGCTGGCATTCCCGACACCGTGGCCGTCCAACGCCGATGTCGAGGCGCGGCAGGACGAGCACGACGCGTTGATGGCCGAGGCGATGCGACACCTGCAAGGCGCGATCGAGCGAACCGGCGGCCATCTCTGGAACGGGGGCGTGCAGGCGAACGGCACCGCGTGGGCGCTGAACAGCTCGGTGGGGCTGCGTGGGGCCGCGCGCGACTACTTCGAGGCACTCGTCGCCCACGATCCCGCGCGGCTGAGCAGCGTCACACCGCTCGCGCCGCTCGAACGCGCAGGGCGGCGGTGGACGACCTTGACGTGGATCGGGGCCTTCCTCGGACTCGTCGTGGCCTTGGTGGCGACCGTGGTCGTGTTCGAGGTCCCGCCGCTCGTGCTCGCGCTGATACCTCCGGTCGCCGCCCTGCAGTGGATCCAGCGGCGACGAGCCCGCCGCGCTCGTGCGGCCGCGCTCGCGCTCACACCACCAGCCGAGCGCGATCCCGGCGTCAGAACTGAAAGTAGATGAACGGCGTCGGCTCGCTCGGCTCGCAGGCGATCACCGCGTGGCGCTCCGGCGCGCAGGGCCCGGGCTGGTCGCCGCCGAGGCCGTGGACGGCGCGCACGTCAGGGCACGCCAGCGCCTCGACGCAGGCCTCGTAGGCCAGACGCGGCGCGCGGCACGGGCCTTCGCGCTGCCGCGCATCGTCCTCGCAGTCGCGCGTGCACGCGGCCGCGCCGATGAACGCAGGCACGTCGCACGCGCCGAGGTGGTCGCACAAGCGTGCGCACGGGGAGCGAGCGTCGTCGACTTGGACTCGGGGCGCCGCGCCGTCCGAGGGTGGCGCGGCGCGGGTGCACGCGCCGTTGCCCATCACCCCGACGAGCAGGGTGAGCCAGACCGCGAGGCCTCGACGATCCGAGCTGCACTGACGCCGCTGCATCGAGTTCGAAAGGGTGCCACAAGTGTCGGCAGGCCGTGGCGGCCGCTCGAGCCCACGTCCGATCGTGCGTGGAGCTACGTCGGCACGCCCAGCCGCTACTCGGGGTCGTCGCCGAACAGGGTGCCGACCACGAGCTCGATCGCGTCGAAGGGCTCGGGGCGCACGGTCTCGCCCCGCTCCGCACGGAGGATCGTGGTGTAGCCAGCGGCGCTCCAGCGCATGACGGTGACCGTGCAGTCGCGCGGATCGACCAGCCAGTAGTGGGTGACCCCGGCGTCGTGATAGATGCGAAGCTTCTTGACCGTGTCGGTGTTCGCGTTGGCCGGCGACACGATTTCGCAGATCCAATCCGGTCGGATCTGCACCGGGGATCCGGTCGGTCGCTCGGGCACGCGATCGCGGCGCCAGCCCAGCACATCGGGGCGTACGACCTGCGACGAGGGCAACAATACCTCGACCTCCGTTGCGATCCACCAGCCACCGGGACCTCCGCCGCCGGCGCGCCGCTGATACGGCGGACGGATCGCGCCGACGACCCCGGCTTGCGCATCGCCGTGCTCGGCGCTGGGCGTCGCCTTCTTTACGATCTCACCACCGAGGAGCTCATGGAAGCGCTGCTCGGGCGGCGTCGCGAGGAAGTCCGCGACGCTGGCGGTTCGTCGTGCTCGATCGGACACCAGCTGTCATCGTCGCCGAGCGTCGCAGTGGAAGGCAACTGGCGCCCGCGAATCCGGCCGGCGTTGCGCGCAGGGTGGAGCGCGCGGGCCGCCCGACGGGGCGCAGGGGGCACTCGTCGGTCGGTCCCCTGGGCGGTCGCGCGGCCTCGCCCCGCACGTTCGCCAAGCGAGCCGAAGCGCGCATGGATGCAGCCGGGCCGCGGTAAGGCGTGCGCGCACGCGTCGGTGACGAGCCACATCCCGATCCGGGTGACGCGGGCGGACATCGCCGCGGGGCGCGATCCGGTGCTCGACGCGGTGCGGATGCGTTAGCGGTAGCTACTCGAGCGGGACGAGCTGCTGCAGCGTCGTCGGGATCAGCTCGCTCACGGTCGGGTGGGCGTGGACCGCCCGCGACAGCACCGAGTAGTGCGCGCGCGCGTACATGATGTCGGCGATGCCGTGGATCGCCTCGTCGCCTTCGACGCCGAGGATCGTCGCGCCGAGGATCTGCCCGCCGCCCTCGCCGGGCGAGTCGTCGACCAGCACCTCGATGAAGCCGTGGGTCTCGCCGCGCTCACGGGCACGACCGACGCGCGTCATCGGCAGGTGACCGATGCGCACGCGCTTGCCCGAGGCGCGGGCCTGCGTCTTGTTCATGCCGACACGCGCGAGCGGCGGATCGGTGTAGAGCGCGTAGATCGGCAGGCGATCGGTCACGCGGCGGGATGCACCGTCGAGCAAGTTCTCCGCGACGATCTCGTAGTCGTTGTACGAGGTGTGCGTGAACGCCCCGCGACCGTTCACGTCGCCGATCGCCCAGATGTGCTCGACGTTCGTCCGCAGGGTCTCGTCGACGGTGACGAAGCCGCGGGCGTCGGTGCTCACGCCTGCGCGGTCGAGGCCGAGGTCGTCGGTGTTCGGGCGTCGGCCGATCGCGGCCAGCACGTGCGAGCCGGTCACGCCGGGGCCATCGGTCGAGATCACGATGCCGCCCTCGATCGACCGCGCGCCGCGAACGGCGGTGGCCGTGTGGATCGTGATGCCCTCGAGCTCGAGGATGCGGCGCACCTCGGTCGAGACGTCGTCGTCCTCGCGCGCGATGATTCGCGGGCCCTGCTCGATCACGGTCACGCGACTGCCGAAGCGCCGGTACATCTGCGCGAACTCGAGGCCGACGTAGCTGCCACCGACGACCACCAGGTGATCGGGCACGCGGTCGAGATCCATCATCGAGTGGTTGGTGAGGCACGGCACCTCCGCCAGCGCCTCGGGCACGATGGCTCGCCCGCCGACGTTCACGAAGAATCGCTTGGCCCGCAACACGCGCTCGCCGACGCGGATCGAGTGCGCGTCCTCGAAGCGGGCATGGCCCTCGACCACGGTGAGGCCCTTGGTGCCGCCGAGCCAGTCGCGCAGGCTGTCGCGCGACTGCTGCACCACTGCATCCTTGCGCGCCTTGACCCGCGCCATGTCGACGACCACGGGGCCGGTCGTCACGCCGAAGCGCGCCGCCTCGCGGGCGAGCCACGCGACGCGGGCGCTGGCGATGAGCGTCTTGGTCGGGATGCAGCCGTCGTTCACGCAGGTGCCGCCCAGGCCCCGACGCTCGACGAGGGCGACGGTGTGCCCGGCGTGGGCCAGCCGCACGGCGAGCGACGGGCCCGACTGGCCTGCACCGATGACGATGGCGTCGAATTCCGTGTCCATGGTGCCGCCATAGCCTACCACCGCGGTGCGTGGCTCCTCATCATCCGGCTTCGGCGTTCGAAGTTTCGACGTCACACGAGGTGCCAGCGACCTCCACAGGTCAGGGCCGAAGGAGCCCCCAACGCACCATGTCAACACAAGCACTCGCCTCGATCTTCGCCGTCGTCTCCGCCTTCGCCACCGCCACGCCGTATGCGTTCGCCGCCCCGACCGTGGGCCCTGCGCACCCGCCGGTGACCGCGAACGATCCACCCACGGTGAATCCTTGCCTCGTCGCCGCGCCCGATCGCGAGGCGACGCTGACGGCCGGCAACGCGTCGGCGATGGTGTCGTCGAGCGGGCTCGCGTACGGCTCGTCGTTTCGCGACTGCAAGCGCTTCGTCGCCAAGCTGCACGTGCCCGCCGATGCCCGCGGCCCGCAGAGCGGCCTGGGCGGGAGCACGCCGTACTACAAGCTGCACGCCGATCTCGTGAACAGCCCCAACCAACAGACCTGCGCGCAGACGGTCCTGACGATGGACGCGTACCTGCAGACCGCGGGCACCACCAAGTTCGTGCTGAAGACGCGATCGAAGTACGTCGGCGTGTGGGAGGACGGGTTCGTGCCCCGCTGCCGTCTGAGCCTGGTCGAAGGCACCGCGCAGCAGCGCGAGCCCAACCGCTCCGGCGCCGAGACCTGGCGCATCGTGATGGACGCCAAGCGCGGCACCACCGTGCTCGGGGTCACCGCGAGCGTGGCGTTCGACGCAGTGCCGTACTGATGCGTCGACCGGTCGCGGTGGGCCTGCTGGCGTGCGGTCGCGGTGCCCTCGACGCGACCCTCGCGCTGGTCAGTGCCGACGACGGCGGGCGAACAGCGCCAGCAGCAGCCACATGCTCGACCACCCGCGCAAGGGCGAGCCATTGCGGCAGCCGCAACCGCCGTCGTCGTCGAGCTCGCGTGGGCCGGGGTTGCCCGTCGAGCCGCTCGACGTGCTGCCGTCGCCGGTCGTCGCATCGCCGGTGGTCTCACCGCCCGAGCCCGAGTCGTCGGCCGCCGCCGGCGGCTCGCCGTCGCCGACGATCACCGTGATGCTGCCGTGGGCTTGGTTGCCGGCACCGTCCTGGGTCTGCACGTCGATGGTCCACTCGCCGTCGGGCACGTCGTTGAGCGCGATGGGGAAGACCCCCGGCCCCGCGAGCTCGACCGAACTCTCGAAGCCGTCGACGAACGCGATCGAGGTCGGGAAGTTCTGTGGCGCGATGTCGTCGTGCAGCTCGAGCACGAGCGTGAAGGTGTTGGGCACGCGTGCGCCCTCGCTGGGGCTCACGATCGCGAGGCTCGGCGCGGTCTCGTCGGGCTGGCGCGGACCGAACAGGGCCAGCATCTCGCGGTAGCTGTTCTGCTCGCCGTCGTCGCAGAACTCGACGTGTTGCAGCGGGCACAGGTCGGGCGCGTAGACGATCGGGCTGCACTGATCCTCGAACTTCGGATCGGGCGCGTTGCCGACGGTGGGGTAGAGGATGTCGCCGGTCGAGTCGACGTGCTCGAGCCCCCAGGTGTGGGCGAGCTCCTGCAGCACGACCTTGGCGACGTCGGCCGGCTGCAGCTCGGGCGGATCGAGCGTGAAGCTGAGATCGCCGCCGTCGCCGTCGAAGCAATCGATCTTCGGCGCGATCCCGAGGAAACCGCCGGCCGGCGGCGACCACTGGCCGATCGCCTCCATGTCGTAGTCGATCGTCTCGTCGGGACGTTCGGTGGTGACGACGACGTCGAAGTCGACGAGATCGGCGGCGACCGTCTGCACCACCGCCGCGCGCTCGGCTGCGCCGCCGCGGTACGGCAGCACGGCGCCCTGCATCACCGTCGAGCAGTTGTCGTGGGGATCGTCCTCGCCTTCGCCGCACCAATTGACGTCGATGCCATCGAAGGCGAGGTAGAGGATGCGGCGCCCCACGCTGCCGCGCCCCTCGAGCCGCGCATTCGCGGCGCGAAGGGGACGCGCGGGGTCTTCCACGCGCTGACCGGGCCGAAGTTCCCGTGTCGATGCGGACGCCGCCGCGGCCGTCGTGCCGACCGTCGTGGTCGCGAGCACGGCTGCGACGATGGCCGACCTGACGGTGCGCGGGGGGACGGAGGTCGCCATCATCGGAGCTCGCGAGACTGGACGAGCGTGGCACCAGCGATCATGATTGTCCAACCCGATGATGCTGGGATGTGATCGAGCCTCGCGGTGTCGAGGCGCGGGGGTCGTACCCACCGTCGCCACCTGGTTGCTGTCGTTGGCGGTGATCGCCATGTCGTGCAGTGGGGATGCCGGCGGCGTCGCGACGATGGGCAGCTCGAGTTCGTCGAGCAGCTCGGATGCCAGCACTGCCACATCGACGACGGCCGCGAGTGAGTCCGGCGCGCAGGACAGCACCACCGCCGCGCCGTGCCCGATCGGCGCGTGGGGGTGCCCGTGCGATGGCGGCACGTGTCTCGATGGTGGCGAGTGCATCGATGACGTGTGCGTGCAGTGTCCGATCGGTACGCTCGACTGCGCGTGCACCGACTCGCAGCTGTGCGCGGTCGGGTTGCAGTGCCGCGATGGCACCTGTCAGGGCATGCTGCCGACCTGCGAGACCGCGGGTGACGGCGTCTGCGACGAGCCGGTCGGCACCGGTCGGTGTCCGGTCGGGACCGACGCCTACGACTGCTGCTATTTCTCGGACGGGGTCTGCGACGAGGGTGGCGCGTGCCCGCGCGGCAGCGACGACTACGATTGCGGACGCTGCCCATTCCAGAGCAACGGCGTGTGCAACGAGCCCCAGGGTCTAGGGGGCTGCCCGCCCGACACCGATCCCCTGGATTGCTGCGCGACGCCCCAGGACGGGACGTGCGAGGAGATGGCGCGCGGCGGCGCCTGTCCCAACGGCAGCGACTTCTTCGACTGCGGCTATTGCATCCACCTGAACGACGGGACCTGCGACGAACCCGGCACCTGCCCGGTGGGCAGCGACGACTACGACTGCGGCGTGTGCGAGACGGTGCAGGATGGGACCTGCGACGAACCCACGACCTGCCCGGCAGGCAGCGACGACTACGACTGCGGCGTGTGCGAAACGGTGCAGAATGGGACCTGCGACGAACCCACGACCTGCCCGGTGGGAAGCGATGTGGATGACTGCGCGATCTGAACGACTGCGACTGCGCGCGCTGGTGCTGACCGCGACGCTGGTGGGCTGCCGCGGCGACGAGGTCGCGGCCACCGCGAGCGCCGATGCGAGCACCGGCAACACCACCGGCGATGGCTCGAGCTCCGGCGAGCCCGGCAGCAGCAGCGGCGACGCGACCGCGTCCAGCAGCGACAGCAGTGGGATCGCACCGCCGCAAGGCGAGTGCGGCAACGGTGTCCTCGAGCTGGGCGAAGACTGCGACGACGGCAAGGACGGCGATCCCGACGACGGCTGCACCGACCTGTGCCAGCTGCCGCGCTGCGGCGACGGCCTGCTGCAGACCTCGCTGGGCGAGCAGTGCGACGCGGGGGACGTGGCCGCGGATCATTGCACCGCGGGCTGCCGTGCGGGGCTGGTGCGCGGCTGGATCGACGTGCTCGGCACCGCGGACGGCGGCGACGACGAGGCCCGCGGCGTGGCGCTCGACGCCGATGGCAACGTCGTCGCGGTCGGGCGCATCGACGACGTCGAGGGCAATGGCTTCGACGTGTGGGTCCGCAAGTACGATCCAAGCGGCACGGTGCTGTGGACCACGGGCTTCGACAGCGGCGTCAGCTCCAGCTTCGATCGCGCGTACGCGGTCGCCTTGTGCGAAGACGGGCGCATCATCGTCGGCGGCGAGGCGCCGGTGCTGGGGCAGGGCAGCGACGCGCTCGTGCTCAGCTTCGAGGCCGATGGCACCCCGGGATGGACCGCCACGCACCAAGGCGCAGGCGGCTTCGACGACGGCGTGTACGGGGTCGCATGCGCCGACCAGACCGTGTTGGTCGCGGGCTACGAGTTCGCCGCAGACGACGTGCCCGCCTCGGGTTGGTACAGCGCACTCGATCTCGCCGACGGTGCCGAGCAGTGGAACGGCGCCGTGGTCTCGGGCCCGAGCGACTTTGCGTTCGTCGCCGGCGTGGCCGCGGGGCCGACGGGCGAGTGGGCACTGTCGGGCATCACCGACGACGACAACTGGGTACGCGTGCTCGAGTCCGACGGCACCCAGCGCTGGGAGCAGACGTTCGACGCGATCGCCGATGCCGACGACGTCGCGAGCGGGGTCGCGTTCACCCCCGACGGCGACGTGCTGGTCGCCGGCTCCAACACGCACGCCTACGTGCGTCGACTCGGCGGCGCCGATGGCAGTGCGCTGTGGAGCGGCGTGTATGCCGGGAGCGAGGGCGACGGCGCTGCGGTGGCGGCGACCGACGATGGCCTGGTGGTGTTGGTCGGTGGCCTGCAGTCGACCGGTACCTCGGGCGCGACGCCGGTGATGTACGGCATCGACGCCGACGCCGGCGGCTTGCTGTGGACGCAGCTGGTGTTCGACGGCGGCGTCACGGGGGCCGCGAGCGCGGTCGCAGCCGGGCCCGCGGGCACGGTCGCAGTGGCCGGCGATCACACCCCGCACGCGTTCGACGGCACCGACCTCTGGGTCGCTCGCTACGCGCCGTCGCGCTGAGGTGGGGGACGACGCAGCGTGACCACGGTCGCGCCCCAGCTGCCCTCGCCGTGTCCGCCGAGGCGGTGGTGGAGCACCGCGGGGTGGCGCGCGAGGATCGCTGCGACGGTGCGACGCAGCGCACCGATGCCCTTGCCGTGGACGATCCGCAGCTCGAACACGCCGCGGGCGAGGCACTCGTCGATGTAGGCGCGCACCAACGGGTCGACCTCGCGGGGATGGAAGTTGTGCAGGTCGAGCTCGCCATCGATCACCAGCTCGCCGGGGCCGCGCGGGCTCGCATCGGCCAGGGTGCCGCACCACGGCGCGCGCGGCAGTCGGCCCCCGGGCTCGAGCGTGACGCCGGGCCCGATGGTGGCCGCATTGCGCAGCGGTGGCGCAGCCACGGGTGCGGCGCGCCACGGCCAGCGGCGTGGTGCGGCACCCGCGAACGTCACGAAGCGTTCGCCGACCAGGAACGCGATCTCGAAGCCCAGAGGCTCGCCGTCGGCGCGCCGCCACGGCTGCACACGCACGCGACCGAACAGTGCCGCCGCCAGCAGGTCGAGTGCCGACGCGATGTCGTCGTCGTCGCGCGCGAACGGCTGCGACCACGTCGCGAGCTCGACCGTGATCGCATCGGTGTGCCGGCGGATCGCGATCGGCAGCGGCTCGTGGCCGGGGGCCGCCGGCGCACACCACCGCTCACCGTCCGCGATCACGCTGCGCTGCACCGCCGGGTCGAAGCTCAGCGCGTCGAGCCCCGCGTCCAGGACGTCGTCGAGCTCGCTCATGATCGCGGTGCCGGGGCCTGCGGCGCCAGGGCTGGTGCGCGCACGGTCGCGTGGTGGGGACGCCACGGCAGCATGCGGGCGAGCTCCTGCAGTGCCTGCGCGAGCGCGGTGCCGTCCTCGAAGCGTTGCTGGGGATCCTTGGCCAGCGTGCGCAGGACCAGCGCCTCGAGCTCCGGCGGCAGTGCCTCGCCGCGTCGCAGCGACGGCGAGGGCACGGGATCGTTGACCTGGCGCGCCAGCACCTCGATCGGCGAGTCGCCGCCGAACGGCACCGTGCCGGTCAGCGCCCAGAACAGCGCCATGCCCACGCCGTAGACGTCCGCGGGGGCGCCGGCGGGCTCACCCTTGGCGGCCTCCGGCGAGAGGTAGGCCGGCGTGCCGGCGACCCAGCCGGTGGTGGTGAGTCGAGAGTCCCGCACGCTCGCGGCGCGGGCGATGCCGAAGTCGAGCAGCTTGACGACGTCGGACTCGCCGCCGAGGCGCGCCACGAAGAGGTTCTCGGGCTTGATGTCGCGGTGCACGATGCCGGCGGCGTGGGCCTCACCGAGCGCGCGCGCGGCCTGCAGCGCGAGGTGGATCGCACGGGCCGGCGCCAGTGGCCCGTGTCGGCGCACGATCGAGGACAGGTCG
>WBZX01001953.1_pt1 | contig 14667 bp, 10 predicted proteins | sample 5204211 | NCBI WGS metagenome assembly WBZX01 (sample SAMN12344362, study PRJNA552823) | activated sludge metagenome | biome: Activated sludge suspended growth; feature: Nitrification reactor; material: Wastewater; isolation source: activated sludge from nitrification reactor of wastewater...
CTCACCGATTTCTGCCCGCTGTACATTGCCGACGGTGATGACGCCACACCGGTGTCCCAGTTCGACAAGGACGACGTGGAGGCGGTGGGGCTGGTCAAGTTCGACTTTCTGGGCCTGCGCAACCTCACCATCATCGAGCTGGCACTCGAGTACGTGAAGCGTCTCACCGGCGAGCGGCCAGACCTGATGAGCCTGGGTTTCGAAGATCAGGCGGCCTACCAGATCCTTCGTGAAGCCAACACCACGGCGATCTTCCAGGTGGAATCGGACGGTATGAAGAAGCTTCTCAAGAAGCTCGCGCCCGACCGTTTTGAAGACATCATCGCCGTGCTGGCCCTCTACCGTCCGGGGCCCCTGGGCTCGGGCATGGTGGATGATTTCATCCTGCGCAAGAAGGGCCAGCAGGCCATCGACTACTTCCACCCGGACCTCACCGCCTGCCTGTCACCCACCTATGGGGTGATCGTGTATCAGGAACAGGTGATGCAGATCTCCCAGATCATCGGCGGCTACACCCTGGGTGGTGCCGACATGCTGCGCCGGGCGATGGGCAAGAAGAAGGCCGACGAGATGGCCAAGCACCGGGAGACCATTGCCGATGGTGCCCGCAAGAAGGGTTACGACCCGGCCCTGGCCGAGCAGCTCTTCGACCTGATGACCAAGTTCGCCGAGTACGGCTTCAACAAGTCGCACACGGCGGCCTACGCGGTGGTCACCTACCACACCGCCTGGCTGAAGGCCTACCACTGTTCGGCCTTCATGGCAGCCACCATGTCTTCGGACCTGGACAACACCGATACGATCAAGATCTTCTACGAAGACACGATTGCCAACCGCATCGTGGTGTTGCCGCCGGATGTGAATCAGTCCGACTACCGTTTTGTTCCCACCGACGCCAAGACAATCCGCTACGGTCTCGGTGCGGTCAAGGGCGTGGGCGAGCCGGCGGTACGGGCCATTCTGGCCGCCCGGGACGCGGATGGCCCGTTCAAGGATCTCTTCGATTTCTGCTGCCGTGTGGACAAGCGTCTGGCCAACCGCCGGGTAATCGAGGCCCTGGTGCGTGCAGGGGCCTTCGATGCCCTCGACCCCGTGCAGCCCGCGGATCGCCATAAATTGCTGGCGAGCGTCGGCATTGCCATGGAGGCCGCAGAGCAGATTGCTGCCAACGCCATGCAGGGGGGCTTGTTCGACATCCCCGGCGAAGTTGCCGCGCCGATGGTCGACTACGTCAAGGTGCGTCCCTGGGGCGAGCGGGAGAAGCTCAAGGAAGAGAAGGTGGCCATTGGTTTCTTCCTTTCCGGCCACCCCTTCAATGCTTTCAAGGACGAGGTGCGGCGTTTCGTGAGACGCCCGCTGGCCCAGGTTGAGCCCTCCAGGGATCTGGTCACCATGGCCGGTGTGGTCATGGAGGTCCGCGCCAAGATGACGGCGCGGGGCAAGATTGCCTTTGTGCTGCTGGATGATGGCACGACCCCGCGGGAAGTCTCCGTCTTTTCCGAGGTGTTCGACAACAATCGTCAGCGCATCGTGGTGGATGAGGTCCTGATCGTCGAGGCGAAGGTGAGCAATGACGATTTCTCCGGGGGCTATCGCATCGTTGCCGACAAGCTGATGACCCTCGGTGAGGCGCGGGGCCGCTATGCCAGAGCCTTGCAGTTGCGGCTCAATGGCGAAGTCGGCGATGCGGGGGGCGCGATCGCGGCGGCCGAACGTCTGCAGAGCGTGCTGACACCCTTCCGCGACGGAGAGTGTCCCGTTCGTGTGCGCTATCGCAATGCCGTGGCCGAGGGCGACCTGCCCTTCGGTGCCGGCTGGCGGGTCCGCCCCGACGACAGTCTCCTGGAGAGTCTGCGCGACTGGCTGCCTGCTGATGCGGTAGAGGTCATCTATCCCTGATTCTTCCCGTGCCCGGCCGCCAGGCACAGGGGCCACGGAGCTTGTGTTCAGCCGGAAATGATCAGGCTGCCCGGCAGCACACCGACGCGGAGGATGTCGCCGAGCGCCTCCGCCGGCAGCGGAGGGCTGAACACGTAGCCCTGAGCGGCAACGCAGCCTTCGGCCCGGAGGACGTCCAGCTGCTCGTGGGTTTCCGTTCCCTCCGCGATCACATCCAGGCGCAGGCTGCGTCCGAGCTGGATCACGGCCCGCACGATGGCTGCGTCGTCCGGATCGTCGATGAGGTCGTTGACGAAGCTGCGGTCGATCTTGAGGCAATCCACGGGAAAGCGCTTAAGGTAGGCCAGGCTTGAATAGCCTGTTCCAAAGTCGTCAATGGACATGCGCACGCCGAGGGCCTTGAGCTCTGCAAGGGTGTTTTCGACCTGCGCTCCGGACTGCATCAGTAGCGATTCGGTCAGTTCCAGTTCCAGCCATTGGGGCGAGAGGCCGCTGGCCTCCAGTGCTTCCCGGACGGTGGCCACCATGTCAGCGCGTCGAAACTGCATGGCCGACAGATTGACGGCCACCGGGATGGGGGCGTAGCCCTGCGCCTGCCATGCCTTTGCCTGGCGGCAGGCTTGGTGGAGAACCCAGCGCCCGATCGGCACGATCAGCCCGCATTCCTCGGCGAGGGGGATGAAGCTGCTCGGTGGAACGCCGCCCAGCGCGCCATTGAACCAGCGCAGCAGGGCTTCCACGCCGATGATGCGTCCGCTGGCCAGATTGACCTGGGGCTGGTAGTAAAGGCAGAACTCTTGGTTGTCGAGGGCCTGGCGCAGGGCGTTTTCCAGCTGAAGACGCTCCAACGCGTTGATGTTCATGACCTCGTCGAAGAACCGATAGGTGTTACGCCCGCTCTCCTTGGCGTGGTACATGGCGGTATCGGCATTCTTCATGAGGCTCTCTGCACACTTCCCGTCATCGGGAAAGAGGGCAATGCCGATGGAGAAGGAGGTTGCCAGTAGCTGACCATCAATGTCGAAGGGTGGCCCCAGGCGGTCGAGAATCTTCTCGGCCACCCGGGCGGCGTCGTCCGGCCCGTCCACATCGGTGAGCACGATCAGGAACTCATCGCCCCCCTGGCGGCTGATGGTGTCGGTTTCCCGCGTGCAGTCAGACAGGCGCAGGGCGACACCCTGCAGAAGGCGGTCGCCGGTCATGTGGCCGAGGGAGTCGTTGATGGTCTTGAAGCGGTCCAGGTCGAGAAAGAGCACGGCGATCCGGCTGCCGTGGCGGACGGCATGGGCGAGGGCCTGATCGAGACGGTCCTGGAGCAGCGTGCGGTTGGGCAGCCCGGTCAGGGGGTCGTGCTGGGCGAGGTAGGCAATGCGCGCTTCGGAAGCCTTGCGCTCGGTGATGTCCGAAAAAACCGCCACATAGTGGGTGGTCCGTTCGAGCGTGTTGCGTACCGCGCTGATCGACAGGGCTGAAGGGTAAAGCGTGCCGTCCTTGCGCCGGTCGTGGATCTCGCCCTGCCAGAAGCCCAGGGTTTTGATGTCGCACCACATGGCGTCATAAAAGCTCTTGTCGTGGTGCCCGGACCGGAGCATGCGCGGGGTGTTGCCCAGTGCTTCTTCCGGGCTGTAGCCGGTGACCTCGGTAAAGGCTCGGTTGACCGACAGGATGCGCTCCTCGGCATCGGTGACGATGATTGCCTCGACGCTGTTGCGGAACACCGTCAGGGCGAGTCGCAGTTGTTCCTCATCCTGTCGTCGGGTCGTGACGTCGGCGATGGTTGTCACGACGCCGCAAGGGGTGGTCGGATCATCGTCGAAGAGAGGAACGGAGTTGGCCCACAGCCAGCGTCGCACCCCGTCCCGGCGGTCCAGCCCCAGCAAGCCGGCCCGGGGCTGGCCCGTGGAGAGCGCCTGCAGGGCCGGGGTCTGCGTCGGGTCAATGGGCTCGCCGTCTTCGTTGAGGTAGGTGAGGAGGTTGCCATGAACATCCCACCCCGTCATTTCCGCTGCACTCAGCCCGAGGATCTGCTCGGCGCTTGCGTTGCATAACAGCAGCACGCCCTTGGCGTCGCGCATGATCACGCCCTCGCCCATGGAGGCGAGCAGGGTGCTGAGGCGGTTTTCCCGCTCGCGCAGTTCGGCCTCCGTGTTGCGGCGATCGGTGATGTCGAGGCAGGAGCCGATGTAGCCGGCGAACTCGCCAGCCTTGTCGTATATGGGGCGGCCGGTATCGATGATCCAGCGGTACTGGCCGTCGTTACGGCGCAGGCGGTACTCCATCTCGAAGGGCGTCCTGACCGCGAAGTGTTCCAGGTAGGTACTGACGCAGCGGTCAAAGTCCTCCGGGTGGATGCCGCAGGTCCAGCCGTCACCCATCTCCTGTGCCAGGCTGCGGCCCGTGAATTCAAGCCAGGTCTGGTTGAAGTAGCTGCACTTGGCGTCGGTGCCCGCACGCCAGATCAACGTGGGAAAACGCTCGAACAGGGACAGGGGAAAGTCCCAGATGTCTTGGCCTTCTTCAGGAATGGATGGAGTGGGCACGGCGGCGTGGCGGGTGCGCTTGTCGTGGGAGAAAGCCATCGGCTGATGACATTATTCTAGACCGATCGGAGGCCGCTTGGCAGACCGGTTTTCAGGTTGTGTCGCGGGCGCTAAAGGGTCTCCAGGCGCACAAAACCCGTTTGTGCGGGGCTCTCTGCGGTCTCCCAGACAAGCTCGGCCACACGGGCGGCAGGTGGCCCGCGACGGGCCCAGGCGATCAGCGTTTCCAGGGCGTCCACGGGGCCGGCGACGAGGGCCTCGACGCTCCCGTCGCTGCGGTTGCGGACCCATCCCGACAGCTTGAGGTGAATGGCCTCAGACTGCAGGGCGTTGCGGTAGCCGACTCCCTGCACGAAACCGCCGATGCGCAGCAGACGAGCTGCCGGCTCAGAGGTTGTCTTCATCCATGAACCTCGGCAACAGATCGCGGGATCGGGCCAGGGCGCCGTAGATGTCTCCGCAGATGTTGTTGATTCCCACCTCGTCTTCAAACCCGGAGCGGTGGATGAGGGAGGCGGGCTGCTGGTTGAGGTTGCACAGGATCAGCGCGCAACCGTGCTTGTGCAGGTTCTTGCACAGGCTTTCCAGGCCTTCCAGGCCCGTGGTGTCGAGGTTCACCAGATGATGCATGTCGAGTATCACCACTTCGGGGTGACGTTCGGCGGGGTCGAGCAGGGTTTCCAGCTTGTGGATGGCGCCGAAGAACAGGGTGCCGTAAAGGGAGTAGGCAACCACCCGGGGCGATCCGTCCGGATACAGGAAGTCCGGAATCATCGAGAGTTCGCTCAGGGGCAGGCGCTCGACGCGGGTCAGCTCGGACATGCGATAGATGAAGAACAGGCTCGCCAGCACCATGCCCAGCTCGACCGCCAGGGTCAGATCGAAGAAGACGGTGACGAAGAATGTGCTGAGAAGGGTGGTGCGGTAATTGACCGAAAAGCGCTTGAGGCCGCGGAACTCGTGCCATTCGCCCATGTTGATGGCGACCACGACGACGATGGCCGACAAGGTGGCCAGGGGAATGTGCTTGGCAAAGGGGGCGAAGACCAGTACCACGGCCAGCAGTACCAGCGCATGGACCATGCCCGCCACCGGGCTACGGCCGCCGGTGCGCACGTTGGTGGCGGTGCGGGCGATGGCTCCGGTGGCTGCGAAGCCCCCGAACAGCGGGGCGGCGAGATTGGCCAGCCCCTGGGCGATGAGTTCCTGGTTGGGGTCGTGGCGGTCCTCGATGGCCGCATCGGCGACCCGTGCCGACAGCAGGGACTCGATGGCGCCGAGCAGGGCGATGGTGAGGGCCGGCGAGATCAGCTTGCCAAGGGTTTCCAGGGATAGCTGCGGCAGGGAGAAGGCCGGCAGGTCCTGGGGGATGCCGTTGAAGCGGGTGCCGATGGTCTCGACAGGCAATTGCAGGATCGCGTTCGCACCGGTGGCGAGGATCAGCACGCCCAGGGGGCCGGGCAGTCGGCTGAGGGCCTTGAAGCGCTTGGCCAGCCGGTTCCACGACAGGAGCACGACGATGGACGCCACCGACAGGGCCACGGTGGGGAGGTCGATGGTGTCCAGGTGAGTGACAAGGGCCTTCACCTTGCCGAAGAACTCGCCGGGCAGGTGGTCGATGCGAAGGCCCAGGAAATCCTTTATCTGGGCCAGAAATATCACCACTGCGATGCCGTTGGTGAAGCCGATCACCACGGTCTTGGGGATGAAGCGGATCAGGTTGCCGAGGCGAAACACGCCCATGGCGACCAGCATGGCGCCCGCCAGCATGGTGGCCACCAGCAGGTTCTGCACGCCGTATTCGACGACGATGCTGTAGATGATGGGGATGAAGGCGCCCGTGGGGCCACCGATCTGAACCCGGGAGCCGCCGAGGGCCGAGATCAGGAAGCCGGCCACGATGGCCGTCCAGATGCCGGCGGTGGGCGACATGCCCGAGGCGATGGCGAAGGCCATGGCCAGGGGCAGGGCGAGGACGCCGACCGTCAGGCCGGCGGAGGCGTCACGACCGAACTGCGCGCCGTTGTAGCCGGGCAGGGTGTCGAGAAGCTTGGGGTGGAAAACGATCTTCATGGAGCCTCCGCAATCGAGGGAAATTCGGGTTTGCGCCAGGGGTGGCGCGATGCGGAGGACGGGAGCCCGGCCCGGTACGATGCTGGACGATCCATCGTTTGCAGGCGGTCAGGGGCATGGTGGCCAGACGCTGCTCAGGAGAAACGGCTGTCGTTGGCAGCCTTGTTGCCGGCCGAGGCGCTGTGCATGACCTCGACCAGCATCTTTACCGCGGCCACGAAGACGGTGGCAATGCCGCCACCCACGCACAGCCAGGCCTGCAGGCTGCTGGCTGGAAAGCCGGGCAGCAGAGAGGCCCGGTCTTCCATGAGGTAGGCCGCCCCCAGGGCCAGGATCAGTACCCCGACAATGTCGAGGGCCGCCCAGCCCCAGAAGGCAGGCGTGAGGCGGGGTAGGGGAGAACGTGACTTATCCATCGTGGTGACGAGCCTAAGGGCAATGGCTGACAGGGCGCTTACTTGACGCGCATCCCGGGCATGGCGCCAGCGTCCGGTGACAGGATGAACAGGCCCGGTGTCTCGCCCGAGGCGTCCGAAGCGGCCAGCACCATGCCTTCCGACATGCCGAACTTCATCTTGCGGGGCGCCAGGTTGGCCACCATCACCGTGAGGCGCCCGACCAGAGTGGCCGGGTCGTAGGCCGACTTGATGCCGGCGAAAACCTGACGGGGCTTCTCTTCGCCGATGTCCAGTTGCAGGCGCAGCAGCTTGGCCGCGCCTTCCACGTGCTCGGCGGCGACGATCTTCGCGATGCGCAGATCCACCTTGCCGAAGTCGTCGATGGAGATGAAAGGCGCGAACTCGCTGGCCTCCGCAGCCTCGGCGGTGGCCGCATGGGCCTGGTGCTGGGCGTGGCGCTGCTCGGAGTGGGCGGCCTTTTCGTCCTTGCCCTTCACGGCCTTGGCCGGCTGAGCCTCGGTGGTGGCCGGGGCGAGGGAGTCGCGGTTGGCTTCGAGCAGGGCGTCGATCTGCTTGCGCTCGATGCGGGTCATCAGATGGCTGTAGGTGTTGATGGTGTGGCCGGCGGGCAGCGGCGCGAGGAGGTTGTTCCAGGTCAGCGGTTCAATGGCAAGGAAGGACTCGACCTGCGTCGCGAGGGTCGGAAGCACCGGCTTGAGCAGGCCGGTGAGCGCCTTGAAGATGTTGATGGCCGTGGTGCAAACCACGTGCAGGCGTGCCTCCTGACCTTCCTGTTTGGCCAGCTCCCAGGGCTTGTTGTCATTGACGTAGCCGTTGGCCTGATCGGCAAACTCCATGATCTTGCGCAGGGCGCGGCTGAAGTCCCGGCTTTCAAAGGCGGCGCTGACTTCGTCCAGGTTCCAGTCGAGGGCGGCGGCGGCATCGTGCTCGCCGAGCTTGCCGTCAAAACGCTTGGCGATGAAGCCCGCGCAGCGGCTGGCGATGTTGACGAACTTGCCCACCAGGTCGGAATTGACCTTGGCGATCATGTCGTCGAGGTTCAGGTCCACGTCTTCCATGGTGCCGTTGGACTTGCCGGCGAAGTAGTAGCGCAGCCACTCGGGGTTGAGCTTCTGTTCGGTGTAGGAGCGGGCGGTGATGAAGGTGCCGCGGCTCTTGCTCATCTTGGCGCCGTCCACGGTGAGGAAGCCGTTGACGCAGAGCTGGGTGGGGGCGCGGTAGCCGGCGAAGTGCAGCATGGCGGGCCAGAACAGGGCGTGGAAGTACAGGATGTCCTTGCCGATGAAGTGGATCAGCTCGGTGCCGGTGGCAGCGGCCGGGCCGGCCTCGGTGAAGGCCGCCACGTCGATGTCCGGGTTGCGGGCGGCGAGGTTCCTGAAGCTGGCGAAGTAGCCGATGGGGGCGTCAAGCCAGACGTAGAAGTACTTGCCCGGTGCATCGGGAATCTCGAAGCCGAAGTATGGGGCGTCGCGGGAGATGTCCCAGTCGGAGAGCTTGTTCTCGCCCGTATCGCCCAGCCATTCCTTCATCTTGTTGGCGGCCTCCTGCTGCAGGCGGCGCGAGCCATCGGGGGTGACGCCCTGGGTCCAGCCACGGAGGAATTCCACCGCCCGCGGGTCGGACAGGCGGAAGAAGTAGTGCTCGGAGGTTTTCAGTACCGGCTTGGCGCCGGACACGGCGGAATAGGGGTTCTTGAGTTCGGTGGGCGCGTAGGCCGCACCACACACTTCGCAGTTGTCGCCGTACTGGTCGGCGGCGCCGCACTTGGGGCACTCGCCCTTGATGAAGCGGTCGGGCAGGAACATCTCCTTTACCGGGTCGTAGAACTGCTCGATGGCCCGGGTGTCGATGAGCCTGGCGCCGTCCCTCAGGCGGGTGTAGATGTCTTCCGCGTACCAGCGGTTTTCGTCGCTGTGGGTGGAGTGATAGTTGTCGAAGGCCACGCCGAAATCGCGGAAATCGCGGCTGTGTTCGCCATGCACGCGCTGGATGAGCTGTTCGGGCGTCAGCCCTTCCTTTTCGGCCCGCAGCATCACGGGGGTACCGTGGGTGTCGTCCGCACACACGTAATGCACCGTGTTGCCGCGCATGCGCTGGTAACGCACCCAGATGTCGGCCTGGATGTAGCCCACCAGATGACCAAGGTGGATGTCGCCGTTGGCGTAGGGCAGGGCATTGGTGACGAGAATGGTGCGCGGGGAAGTCATGGGCGGCATGCTGCAAGAGGATTCGGAATCCGGCATTCTAGCAAAGCGATTCCCCCATCGCGGTCAAGGCGGGAATTCGGTAAACTGGAGTAAATTACTCAGGTTTGCCCGCCGCGACCAGAGAACCCATGTTTTCATTTTTTCGCCGCACACCGGCCACCGACACCATGAGCCTGACTGAACAAAGCGTCCTCGACAGCCTCCGGCACTACGCCGATCCCAACACCGGCAAGGATTACGTTGCGTCCCGCTGGGTCAAGAACCTGCGCATCAGCGGGGCTGATGTGTCCTTCGACATCGAGCTTGGCTACCCGGCCAAGAGCCAGGTGGATGGCATCCGCCAGGCGCTGATTGCCCAGGTCAGGTCGGTGCCGGGTGTTGGCAATGTCAGCGCCAACGTGTTCAGCAAGATTGTCGCCCATGCGGTCCAGCAGGGCGCCAAGCTGCTGCCCGGGGTCAAGAACATCATCGCGGTGGCGTCGGGCAAGGGCGGCGTGGGCAAGAGCACCACATCGGTCAATCTTGCGCTGGCCCTTGCCGCCGAGGGTGCCCGAGTCGGCATTCTTGATGCGGACATCTACGGCCCCTCCCAGCCCCAGATGCTGGGTATCGGCGGCCTGCAGCCCGAGTCGGCGGATGGCAAGTCCATGGAGCCCCTTGAGGCCCATGGACTGCAGGTCATGTCCATCGGCTTCCTGGTGGATGTGGAAACGCCCATGGTGTGGCGCGGCCCGATGGCCACCCAGGCACTCAACCAGTTGCTCAAGGAGACCAACTGGCATGATCTGGACTACCTGGTGATCGACATGCCCCCGGGGACGGGTGACATCCAGCTGACCCTTTCCCAGAGCGTCCCGGTGACCGGCGCCGTGATTGTCACCACGCCCCAGGACATCGCGCTGCTCGATGCGCGCAAGGGCCTGAAGATGTTTGAGAAGGTGGGCGTGCCCATCATCGGTATTGTCGAGAACATGAGCATCCACATCTGCTCCAAGTGCGGGCATGAAGAGCACATCTTCGGCACGGGTGGTGGTGAAACCATGTGCAAGGACTATGGTGTGCCCTTCCTGGGGGCCTTGCCCCTCGACATCCAGATCCGCCGTGAAGTGGATAGTGGCGTGCCCACCGTGGTGGCCGATCCGGACGGCCGAGTCGCCGAGCTTTACAAGGGCATCGCCCGCCAGGTGGCCATTGCGATTGCCGAAAAGCAGAAAGACATGAGCCACAAGTTTCCGAGCATCGTGGTGCAGAACACCTGATGGGCGAGCCGGGAGGCCGGCAGGCGTCTCGCCAAGCCCGTGACCTCCCCGTTTGCGCCTTCTTATCCTTCAACTGCCGTTTAGTTCGTCCAGTTTGATCAGCGCGGTGTTCAGCAGGCTCATGACCCAGCTGGCGCCATCGGCGCTGGTATCCGCAGTATTGGTCAGGCCGTAGCTCGCGCGGCGGCCGCTGCGCTCCAGGGCTGCGATGGCCATGAAGCCATTGTGGGCGCCCGTGTGGGCGAGTACCGGTTTGCCATTCAGGCCTGTGGTCAGCCAGCCAAGGGCATACTCCTGGCTGCCCATGCCCTTTAGACGCTGCACGTAAGTGCCGGGAAGGGGGGTGTCCTGTCCTTGCAGGGCCAGCAGATGCCAGCGCAGCCAGGTGCAGTAGTCGTCCGGCCGGCAGGCCCAGCCACCCGCCGGTGCGATCACGGCCAGCCAGGCTTCCGTATCCACGTCTTCCGGTGCATATGCGCGAAGGGCGCCAGCCCGGCCCGTGTGGCCATTGGGCTGCTGTGCCGATACCGCGGACGGGTGCTGCCAGGTGCCCTGGACGCCCAAGCTCTGCACCATGTATTCCTCAAAGTGGGCTTCGAAGCTGCGAGCGGTGAGGGCCTCCAGCATGCAGGCAGCCAGAGCGTAGCCGGCGTTTGAATAGTGGAAGTCTCGTGTCGGCGTGACGCCTGCGGGCACCGCTTGACTCACCAGCCAGCGGGCAAAGAAACGGCGCCGCCCGCTAAGGGTGTCAGGCAGCGTTTCATTACGGGCGGACAGGTCGGCCATGAAGCGTTCTTCGTCGCCTTCCATTCCAGTGAAGGCAAGCATGCCGCCCTTGTGGTCCAGCAGATGTGCCAGGGTGACGGTGGCGTACTCCCCCCGGAGTTCTCCGGCCAGATCCGGCAGCGCATCAAGGATGGTCGTATCCCACCGCACCCTGCCGTCGGCCACCAGGCGAGCAATGACGCAGGCGCTCATGGCTTTCGTGTTGGATCCAATGCACATCAGGTCGGTGCTTTGCAGGGGGGCACTCTGGCCCAGGCGGCGCACACCGGCGACGCCGATGCGGCGGCTGGATAGGTCCTGACTGGCGATGACGGCGCCCACCAGGCCTTTCGATACCGCCGAGCGCGCTTGGGCGGTGACGGCCGATTCGGCCACGGGCTTGTCGCGGCTGCCGCCACAGGCGGCGAGGACGCCGCTGCCAAGCAGGGCGCTCAGCAAGGTGCGGCGGCGGGGCTGGAGCGGGGTGTGAGACGCGGAAAAGAGGTAAGACATGGCATGGCTCCGTTATGGCAACGGGGCCATTCTTGAATGGCTTGGCTTAAGGAAGCCTAAAGGCACCAAAGGGCGTTGTACCCTGGGCGGCCGTCAAAAGTCTGGCGTGGCAGCGGGAATCCGCACATAAAACCCTGCGCCACGGCCATTCAGGCCGGGCCCCAGGTCCACGTGACCGCCCAGTCGTCGGGCTGCCTGCCGCACGATGGCCAGACCCAGCCCGGTGCCTGGCTGGGTCTGGCCGCTACCTCGCACGAATCGTTCGAAGATGTGAGCCTGTTCAGTGGTGGGGATGCCCGGCCCGTCATCGGCTACGCACAACAGCAGTTCCTTGCCGTCGAGGCACAGGCTTACCGCCACGCGGCCACCGCGGGCGCCGTAGCGTAGGGCATTGTCCAGCAGGTTTTGCAGCGCAGACTGGAAGGCTGCCTGCTCCAGTTCCAGAACAAGGCTGTCCGGCCCGTCCAGAGACAGCTCCTGGCCTCGTTCCTGGGCAGCCGGCACCGCCTGGGCCAGCAGGCTTTGACTCAGGGCTGCGACATCCACAGCGTGAGGCTTTGACGGCCGGGTTTCGTCCAGGGCGGCCAGAGCCAGCAGTTGCTGGGACAGATGGGATGCGCGCGCCAGGGCGGCGTCCATCGCGGCTTCCGCCTGTTGTCGGTCGGTGTCGTCGACGGCGCGGGCCAGCACATGGGCTTGGGCGGAAATCACCGCCATGGGGGTGCGCAGTTCGTGGGCGGCGTCGTGTACGAAGGCCCGCTCTCGCTGCACGGTGTCGTGCAGTCGTTGAAGCAGGGCATTGAAGGCGTCGATGACCGGGCGCAGCTCGGCATACTTGAGATCAACACCCAAAGGGGACAGATCGTCCGGGGCACGCCCGGTGAGGTGATGGGCCAGTTGCTGGACGGGCTTGATGCCCTGGCGCACCGCCAGCCAAACGGGCAGCAGTACGAATGGAAAGGCCAGAAGGAGCGAGGGTGCCAGCTCCCGGCCCAGGTAACCGATGATTGTGCCATCGCTCGGCTCAGGCTCGGCCAGGCGGATCTGCCATGAACCCCTGTCGGCTCGTGCCACATGGTACGGACGGCCCTCAATGAACTGGAGAACCGGCTTGTCGGCTGCTTCGCCAAGGGGGGGCGTGCCTTCGCTGGCGTAGATCAGGCTGCCGTCCTGTCGGCGCAGCTCAAACAACAAGGGTGGCGCGCCCAGGCTGTCCTGTCGGGCGCGATTGGTCTGGCGCTCCAGTGTCCGCATCAGTTGGGTGGCCGTGGTGGTGTCGGTGCTGGTGGCCAGCAGATCGGCCATCTGAGCGGCGGCATTGCGCAGCGCTGCGTGTTCGTCGCGGAGGTGCCGAAAGTCGGTGTAGTCCTTGGCGATGAGAACCATGGCCACAAGGGTGAAGGCCAGCACCACTGCCAACATCATGCGTCTCACCAGACTGGGCTGATGCCACCTTGCGTTTCGTTCCGGGCTCATGCTTCGGGAGATTCCCTGACTTCCAGCCGGTAGCCCACGCCACGTACGGTGTGGATGCGTTCTGCACCGATCTTGCGCCGCAGATTGCTCAGGTGAACTTCCAGCGCCCCAAAATCGAGCGGATCGCCCAGGGGCTGCAGGCGTTGCGCCAGTTGCGCCTTGGGCTGCACCTTGCCCGGCTCCCGCGCCAGCTCCAGCAGTAGCTGGAACTCCCGTGGTGACAGGGGTAGTACCTCGCCCTGCACGCACACTTCATGGCGACGGGGCGAGATGAGCAGATCGCCCACAGTCCATTCTTCGCTGGCCTGACGCGCCGAGCGCCGCAGTACGGCGTTGAGCCGCGATACCAGCTCGGCGGTGGCGAAGGGCTTGATCACGTAATCGTCAGCCCCTCCGTCGAGCCCGGCGAGACGATCCTCAAGGGCGCTGCGGGCCGTGATGACGACGATGGGCAGGGTCACGCCGCTACGGCGCCAGCGGGCCAGCAGATCCAACCCTTCGCCGTCCGGCAGCCCCAGGTCGAGGAGGACCGCATCCGCCAGACTGGTGGCCGGGTCACGGGGAGTGTCTCCGGCCCGGCGCAGCCATTCGCTGGAGATTCCTTCCGCCCTGAGGGCATGTTGGAGCGCCCGGCCGAGATCCAGGTCGTCTTCGATGATCAGTAGATGCATGGGAGCCTAATGCGAATAGGTCAGCCGGGGGCCCGGGTTTGCCCTGGCGCACGCCGGATCCTGCGCTGATCCGCGGCGACTGGACGCACGGAGCCTGTCGTGCAATGGGTTGGCGGCGGACGGCTTTGGCTGTCTTAGCTTACACGCCAGGCTCCGTCCTTGGGTAGAATGCTCCCCTTTCGCAATCGAGGCCCAGCATGAGCATCAAATCGGACCACTGGATTCGCCGCATGTCGGAAGGCGACGCGCGAATGATCGAACCCTTTGCCCCCGAACTGGTGCGCCAGAACGAGGGCGGCAAGATCGTTTCCTACGGTACGTCGAGCTACGGCTACGACGTGCGGGTGGCCAACGAGTTCAAGATCTTCACCAACATCAACTCCACCATCGTGGATCCGAAGAATTTTGACGAGCGCAATTTCGTCGATTTCGTCGGCGATGTGTGCATCATCCCGCCGAACTCGTTCGCCCTGGCCCGGACCGTGGAGTACTTCCGCATCCCGCGCAGTGTGCTGACCGTGTGTCTGGGAAAGTCCACCTATGCCCGCTGCGGCATCATCGTCAATGTGACGCCCCTGGAGCCCGAGTGGGAAGGCCACGTGACGCTGGAGTTTTCCAATACCACGCCGCTGCCTGCCAAGATCTACGCCAACGAGGGCGTGGCCCAGATGCTGTTCTTCGAGTCGGATGAAACCTGCGCGACCTCCTACAGGGATCGTGGGGGTAAATATCTTGGGCAAACCGGCGTCACCCTGCCGAAAATCTGAAATACTTGTTGGCTACAGTCTGAACATCGGGCGGATCATGCGCAGGCACGCGGGTCCGCCCAAAGCTTTTTGTTGATC
>WBZX01001954.1_pt1 | contig 14657 bp, 11 predicted proteins | sample 5204211 | NCBI WGS metagenome assembly WBZX01 (sample SAMN12344362, study PRJNA552823) | activated sludge metagenome | biome: Activated sludge suspended growth; feature: Nitrification reactor; material: Wastewater; isolation source: activated sludge from nitrification reactor of wastewater...
GACGCGTGCGGCGGCGACGGAGAAATCTGCTTGGTGGGTGCATGCGTCACGCCCGGAGCGGAGTGCACCACCGCGCAGGACTGCGGCGCGGGTGAGTACTGCGAGCTCGCGCTCGGGGGTCCCGGCGGCGGGCTCGGGACGCCGGGACCGGGCCAGGTCTGTCTCGAAGAGCTACCGCCCAACGGTGCTTGCCTGGCCACGCCGCCGATCTGTGGCGAGGTCGGTGCCGATCCCGAGCACTGCCTCGAGTCGTGCGAGTTCATGACCGAGGCCGGCCAGCTCGAGACCGTCACCGAGTGGCAGTGGGGTCTCATCGACGCCGACGAGATGCCCGATCACTCCGACGTCTGGGCGACGCCGACGGTCGCGCGGATCTACGACGCCAACTGCGACGGCCGGGTCGACATCAACGATCCCCCCAACCTGGTGTTCGTCGCGGGCAATACCGGTGGCACCTGCTGCTCTTGTGGCGACGAGGCCATCTCGAGCTGCAAGACCGGCGTGCTGCGTGTGCTCGACGGCAAGACCGGCGCCGAGGTGTGGACGCTCGACAAGGCCGAGGCGGACTCGCAGTTCGGTTTCGCCGGCATGTCGGTCGCACTCGGCGACGTCGACGGCGACGGCAACCTCGAGATCGTCGCGATGACCGGCGATCGTCGCATCGCGATCGTCGATCGCGAACGCAACGTGCTGGCGGTCTCGAGCGAGACGGTGACCGACGACGCCACCACGTTCGGCTGGGGCGGTGGACTCGCGCTGGGCGACATGGACGGCGACGGCACCATCGAGATCGCCTACGGCAACAGCGCGTTCACCTACGCCGGCGGCACCATCACGAAGCTGTTCGATGGCACCGGTGGCACGGGTGGCGGTGGCGGCCGCGGGCTGTCGTACTTCGTCGACCTCGACGGCAACGGCACGCAGGAGCTGCTCGCGGGCAATACCGCCTACCTGCAGGACGGCACCATCCTGTGGAAGCCGGCCGGTGTCGGCGATGGCTTCACCGCGGTCGGCGACCTCGACGAGGACGGCACGCCCGAGGTGGTGCTCATCGCCAGCGGCAACGTGTGGCTGCTCGACGGCGTCACCGGCACGCCCGAGATGGGGCCCATCGACATCCCGCAGGACGACGGCCACGGCGGCCCGCCGACCATCGCCGACTTCGATGGCGACGGCGATCCCGAGATCGGCGTCGCCGGTGGCAATGCGTACGTGATGTTCGAGCCCGACCACGTCGCCATGACCCTGACGCCGGCGTGGCAGCACGCGACGAAGGACTACTCGAGTGCGGTGACCGGCTCTTCGGTGTTCGACTTCGAGGGCGACGGCCGGGCCGAGGTGATCTACTCCGACGAGTGCTTCCTCCGCATCATCGACGGCGTCACCGGCGATCTACGGTACGCGGCGCCCAACACCACCTTCACCGCCACCGAGGCCATCATCGTGGCCGACGTCGACGGCGACGATCATGCCGAGGTGGTGCGCGTGTCCAACAGCGCCAACTGGGACTGCAACACCTCGCCGTGGAACCAGCCCGACGACACCACCGGTCGGCCCGCGTGGGTGCCACCCGACGGCCAGGGCTTCTACCAGGGCGTGACCGTGTTCGGTGACAAGCGGGACTCGTGGGTGGGCACCCGCAAGGTGTGGAACCAGCACGCGTACTCGGTCTCGAACATCTGCGACGGCGTCGACGGAGCCTGTGATGCGGGCGCAAGCTATGGCGAGCTGCCGGCGCATCCGAAGGACAACTGGTCGCTGCCGTGGCTCAACAACTTCCGGCAGAACGTGCAGGACACCGGGCTCAAGAACGCACCCGACGCGACCGTCGCGGTCGACGTCCGCTGCGGCACGCCGACGATCGTCGGCGTCGCGGTGCGCAACGGCGGGCTCGCGGTGCTGCCGAGCGACGTCGAGATCGAGGTGCTCCGCGTCGACGGCGACGTGGTGCTCGGCACCGTCGTGACCACCAAGGCGTTGCTCGCCGGCCAGACCGAGCTCATCGACTTCGAGGTGCCCGCGGGCGAAGGCGGCAACGCCGACGCCTACTACGCGCGCATCGTCGTCGACCCGATCGCACCGCAGTTCCAACAGTGCCGCGACGACAACGACGTGTCGGCCCCCGACACGGCGCTGTGCGGCGCCGGCTGACGGCCCGACCCCCAGGCCTGGACCCCCTCGGTCGCGCGCAGGCGCTGCCTGCTGCGCGCGGCTTGACGTCTCATTGGTAAGCTGATACTTACGGTAAGCCATGACGAACGCAGCGCAGGTGCTCGATGCGCTCGGCGACGGCACGCGCCGCCAGATCTTCGAGCGTGTCGCCCGGCGTCCCCGCAGCGTGGGCGAGCTCGCCGAGGGCCTACCGGTCAGTCGGCCGGCGGTGTCGCAGCACCTGCGGGTCCTCGAGGACGCCGGCTTGGTGCGCGCGCGTGCCGAAGGCACGCGGCGGATCTACAGCGCAGACCCCAGCGGACTCACGGCACTGCGCAGCTGGCTCGACAGGTTCTGGACCGACGCACTGGATGCATTTCGCGAGGCGGCCGAGGCCGCCGCACGGAGGGAGCGACGACGATGACGATCCTGGTGAAGAAGACCATCACGGTGGCCGCCCCGCAGGCGGTCGCCTTCGACGTTTTCACGAACCGCATGGAGACCTGGTGGCCGCTCGCGACCCACCACATCGGCAAATCGACGCCGGTGTCGGCGATCATCGAGCTGCGTGCGGGCGGGCGCTGGTACGAGCGCGGCGAAGACGGCAGCGAGTGCGACTGGGGTCGCGTGGTGCTGGTGGAGCCGCCGTCACGGATTGTGCTGCGGTGGCAGATTTCGAGCACCTGGGGCTTCGATCCGAAGGTCGACACCGAGGTCGATGTGCGCTTCTTCGCCGAGGGCGATCACACGCGCGTCGAGCTGGAGCATCGCAAGCTCGAGGCCTACGGCGACGCTGCCGAGCAGATGCGCTCGGCCTTCGACAGCAAGGGCGGCTGGGGTGACATCCTCGAGGGCTTCGCGGATGCGGCCACCCGGGGGTAGCCGCGCGCACCGGTCCGACGCGCGCGGACACGCGGCCTGCTAAGCTCGCCGGCACGCGTGTCGCAGGGCACCGACAACCGCTCCGCCTCGACCGACGAGACCGTCGCAGGGCTCACCTCGGCCGAGTTGGCGCAGACCGAGTCGGGCGGGACCGCTGGCTTCCATGCCGGACAGGTGCTCGAGCAGCGCTACCGATTGGTGACGCTGCTCGGCCGGGGCGCGATGGGCGAGGTCTGGGAGGCCCAACACGTCGCGATCGGGCGACGTGTGGCGATCAAGCTGATCGCCCCCAATGCCGTACACGACGACCTCGCGACCCGACTGCAGCGCGAGGCCGAGTTCGTCGCGCGGCTCGAGCACCCCAACATCGTCGCGGTCACCGACTTCGGCCTGGTCGAGGCCGGCGCCCCCTTCGTGGTCATGGAGCGCCTCACTGGCCGCACGCTGGCCGAGCACATCGGCCAGCGCGGACGCCTCGACGGCACGACGGCACGCACGATCGTGGACCAGCTCGCCGCCGGACTCGGCCACGCCCACCGCGCCGGCATCGTGCACCGCGATCTGAAGCCCTCGAACGTGTTCGTGCTCGACGACGCCGCCGGTCCGGTCCGCGTGAAGATCATCGACTTCGGGATCGCGAAGGCCACCGCCATCGATCCCAGCGATCGCGCGTTGACGCGGGTGGGTGCGGTGTTCGGCACGCCGGCATACATGGCTCCGGAGCAGATCCGCGGCGATCCGCTCGACGCCCGCGCAGACCTCTACGCCCTGGGTGCCATCTTGTACGAGATGCTGGTCGGCGAGCCACCGTGGCGGCGGCGCACCAGCGTCGAGCTGATGTACTGCCACCTGTTCGAGCCGATCCCGAGCGTGCGCATGCGGGTGCCCGACGCACCGGCCGAGCTCGAGGCGATCGTCATGTGGTGCATGGCCAAGGACCGCGCGCTGCGTCCACCCGACGCCGACGCGTTGCGCGGCGCACTGCACGGGCACGGCATCGCGCGCGGCGCGACGTTCGTGCCGCTCGAGCCGCCGCCGCAGCCGTCGCCCGAGCTGCGCGCGCGCTATGCCTCGGCACCACCGGTCGTCCCGGGGGCGTCGAACGCCGCGCCGTTGGCCCCGGTCGTCGAGCGTGCACGCCTCGATCGTAGCCGTGCGCCGACGACGTGGTGGATCCTGGGCGCCGTGGTCGTGACGTTGGTGACAGGTGCTGTGCTCGCGGCGTGGTCGAAGCGCCGCCATCGTGCAGCGCAGGACGACGCCGTGGTCGAGATCGAAGCTGCGCCGGCGGTCGCGGTACCGGTGCCGACCTCCGATCCGCCGACGCCCTCGACCTCGCCACCCCCCACCGAGCCGCTCGCACACGAGGCCGACGAGGCCGCGCACGGCGGATCGACCACCGGCGAACCACCGACGACCGGCGACGGCACGATCATGCGCGACGTGCGACCGCCACCATCGAGCCGCAACCGCAACCGCAACCGCGATGGCGGCCGCTCGAAGGCCGCACCGACCGATCTCCGCGAACCCTTCGAGGCCCCGCCCGCGCGTCGCAAGACCCCGCAGCGACGTGACGAGACCTTCGAGTGGCCCGACCCATGAGCTCCGCCGCACGCCGCGGCCGCGCCCCGCGAGCTCACTTGCGATCAGAAGCGGCCCGACAGCCCGAGCCCGGCGGTGCCGCGCTCGAGCAGCGGCTGCCATGCCACGCTGCGGGCCCGACGCTTGCTGCCCACGACCACCAACGCCACACCGGTCGCGAGCGCGACGACACCGATCGCCGCTGAGGCGATCGCACCGGCGTTGGCGCTGCGCCCCCGATCGAAGCGCTCCTGACGTCCGACGAGATCGGTGTCCGCGAGCCCGCCCAGCGAGTTGGACTTGCGCCCGACCAGCGCCGACGCGATGAGTCCCGCACCCGCCGCGACGCCGAGCCCGAGCGCGACGGCGCCACCGATGATCAGGCCGCGACCCGGCGTGGCACGACGCGGCGGCGTGTCGGCATCGGCAGGGGCGACCGGCGTCGGCTCGCTCGCCGCTGGTTGCGGCTCCGGTGCGGGCTCTGGCGGCTTGCTCGCCTCGGCGATCCGCGCGTCGATGCGTGCGATCTTCTCGCGCACGTGCTCCCGCTCGGCCGCGCCTTCCTCCGGCGCATCGGCGTAGATCTCGTCGATCGCACCGTCGAACTTCTCGAGCAGGATCTTCGCCGCCTTGAGCTCGGCGACGTCACCGCGGAGCTCGAACAGCTTCTCGCGCGCGGCCGCGATGTTGAAGAGGATCAGCGCGCGGTAGGGATTGGCGTCGGCGGTCCGCGGCAGCTGGTCGTAGGCGTCTTGCCAGGCCTCGATCGCGCCGGCGTAGTCGGCCGTGTCGTACTTGGTCGCGGCCGCGAGGTGCCGCTGCTTGGCGACCTCGAGCGGATCGGCCTCGCCCGGCGCAGGCTCGGCCGCAGGTGCGCGGGCCTCGACCCGAGCGGGCACCACCATCGCGATTGCGATGGTCATCGCGACGAGCGTCGATTTCATGGTGCTGCCTCCACCCCGACCAGCACCACGCGCTCGCCCGGCGCCTCGGGATCCGCGAGGTTGCCGAGATCGGGGATCGCGACCTCGAGCAGGCCGTCGCCGTCGAAATCGGCGACCGCCATCCGCGTGCCCGCTACGACACCCACGCCGCCCGCATCGGGGAAGGTCTCGAGCCGCGACGCCTGGGGGAGCGGGTCGCAGCTGCCGAAGAAGACCTGGTTGCGCCCCGCGCTCGCGCCCGCGGGACCGGTGCTCGCGATGACGAGCTCCGACTTGCCGTCGCAGTCGAGATCGGCCGCCTGCAGCGCGACCGGACCGATCGCCGTCTCGAGCGGCTCGCCCAGCGCCGTCATGCCGGTGTCGTCGACACGGTAGAAACGCAGCCGGCCGGGCGAGTTCGTGATGTCGGTGTAGTTGACGTCCCCCGCGGTGTCGAGCCGACGCTCGACGACGGCGACCTCGAGCTCGTCGTCGCCGAAGAAGTCGCCCTGCGCGATCGCCCACGGGTTCTGCAGATCGGTCGCGAGCGGCTCGTCGAGCGTCAGGTCGCCACCGTCGATGCGCACGACCTGCACCTGCTGCGTGAGCGCGCCGGAGAACGACATGTCATCGGACTCCGGCAACAGCACCCGCGTGACCGCGCCGCCGACGACCAACAGATCCCACGGCTTGTAGAAGCTCCCGCTGCGCTTGCGGACGTCACCCTCCTGGAAAGTGCCACCGATGTTCGGCACCACGTGCAACGCGTTCGAGCCCGCGAGCAGCAGCTCGGGTCCGACGTCGCCGAAGATGTCGGTTGCGACGAGCGTGAGCAGGTCGTCGGCCGCCACGTTGACGGTGGCCCGCGAGCTGGCGCTGGTGCCGTCCCAGCCGACCACGTCGACCTGTCCGTTCTGCGCGAGCAGCAAGAACTCCGGCACGCCGTCGGTCTCGATGTCGATCACGGCGAGATCGCGCGGGTCGGTGATCGGCGTCGAGTACGGCGCGGCGCCGGCCTGCCAGTTGCCGCCGCCGACGTTCTCCATCACCGAGACGTTGTAGTTGTCGAGGCTCAGCACCACCAGCTCGATGCGAGCGTCCCCCAGCAGATCCGCGGCCCCGACCGCCAGCGCACGGCTGAAGTCGACGTTGACGATGGGCGTCGACGACAGCGTGTGCGCACCGATGCGCGCAGTGGGATCGCAGGTGTTCGACAACACCGCCGCGCAGTCGCCATCGCTGTCGGTACCATCGGACGACGACGTCGTCGTCGTCGTCGGCGGCCCGTCGCAGAAGCCGTCGGCGCTACAGCGTTGGCCGCGGCCGCACTGCGCATCGACCTCGCAGGGCTTGTGCAGGGCGGCGGCGCCGTTCCAGCAGCCGCAGAGCAGGATCACGCCGAGCAGTCCGGGGTTTCGACGCACCAAGTCGCGAGGATAACAGAGCCCCATCGGCGCGCACCGAAACGGCGTGCGGGCGCCGGCGCCCCCCCGCGAACGTCGACCCGACCGACGTCAGGCCTGGGCGGCGATGCTGCGCACCACGAGATCGCCGTCGTCGGTCTGCTCGAAGGTGAAGCGCACGCGGTCACCCACCGCGAGGCCGCGCAGCTGGGCCGGCCGCGCGGCGAAGGTCATCGTCATGGCGGGCATGAACTCGGGGATGGCCTCGTGGGCGATGTCGAGGCTGGTGCGGTCGTCGGCGATGGCCTTGATCACGCCGCGGGCATCGAAGCGTCGCTGGCTCGCGAGCGCGGGAGCCGCCAGCGCGAGCGCCAGCGCCCCGACGACGCCGGTCACGACGAGACGGCGATCGCGGTCGGGTGTATCGCGGCGCAGGGTGGGCATCGCCAGTGTTCGTGCCATCGGGAGTGACCGGCGGCAACGCGGCAAACCACCGCACCCACTAGGCCCGTTCACGGCCGCGTCATCGCGAGCGTGATGCCCATGTCCATGCCGATGCGCTGCTCCTGGCCCAGGACCTTCATCTCCATCTTCATGTGCAGATCGAGGTCGAGCGTGACCGCGGACGGGGTGAGGTGATCGAGGTCGAGCTCCAGGCGCCCCTTGCCGGACGAGGCGAATTCCCCGACGTGGGCGGTCGCGCCGAACATCCCCGGCGGCGTGATGGTGGGGTCTTCGAGGCTCTGCACCAAGCTGGCCTCGATCACCACGTGTTCGCCCTCGAGCGCAGCCAGGGTGTACGCCGCGTCCTGGCGCAGCTTCATGCCGCCCTGCTCGACGTGGCTCTCGGAGGTCCACCTCGCGCCGATGCCGACGGGCTCGGCGGGCAGCGGCACCGACAGCTGACCGAGGTTCTCCGACAGCTGCAGCATCGTGGTCTTGACCAGCGGCTGCGCGTCGCCGGGGATCGTCACGGTGCCGCCACGCACCACGCCGCGCTCGTCCATGCGCAACACCGCCTTGTAGCCGACCAGCGGGTCCATCGACGCACGCATCTGCGCGACGACCTTGGCGTCGATGCCGGGCGCGGCGAGCACCTCGACGCTCTCGACGCCTTGCGCGACCGAGAAGAACCCGCCATCGACCTGCTCGATCGTCGACGCCATGCGCGTCACGGCGGTCGGCATCGTCATCATCGGCGAGGCACCGGCGCCCTGATCCATCGAGATTCGCATGTCCGTGCGCAGCTCGAGCCGCTCGGTGGACCCGGCGGCCGGATGCAGCACGAGCGTGCGCCGCGGCTCGGTGCCGGCGTCGATCACCGCGACCTTCGGGGCCTGCCGTGTCGCGACCTCGATGACCTCGTCGGCGGGCTTGCTCGGTTCGGGGGTCGGCTCGGACTTCGCGGTGCAGGCGAGCGCAAGGCACAGCGACAGGGCGGTCGAGGACGGGCGCATCGGCCTCGATGGTACGCGAATTCCGCTCGCCGCCACGATCATGGCGTGCGCCCGAAGCCGAACACGAAGCCGACCGCTGCCACCAGCAGCACGAAGCCGACCAGATGGTTCCACCGCAGCGGCTCGGCGAGGTACGTCACCGAGAACACACCGAACACCAGCAGCGTGATGACCTCCTGCATGGTCTTCAGCTGCACCGCCGAGAAGTGCTCGTGGCCGAGGCGGTTCGCCGGCACCTGGAAACAGTACTCGAACGCGGCGATGCCCCAGCTGGCGAGGATCACCAGGGCGAGCGGCTTGTCCTTGAACTTCAGGTGGCCGTACCACGCGAAGGTCATGAACACGTTGGACACCAACAGGAGCACGAGGGGGAGGACGGCGCGCATGCGTGCCGGTCAGGGAACGCCCGTGGGACGCGGCGGTCAATGGGGTCGACGGCGGCGCCGGTCCGCGGTGAATCGCGGTATCGTCCGCGGGCCATGAACCGAGTGCAGCTCGCGGTCGGCGTGCTCCTGTGGCTCTGCGCCTGCGAGCGCCCGTCGGCCCCCGCCGAGCCCGGGCACCCGACGCCGGTTGCGCCCGCACCGGCGCCGACTCCGATCACGCTGTCGATCGTCGGCACCAACGATCTGCACGGCCACATCGAAGCGCTGCCGTGGCTGGGCGGCTACCTTGCCAACCTCCGACATGCACGGGCCGACGATGGCGCGGTGGTGGTGCTCGACGGCGGCGACATGTTCCAAGGCACGATCGCTTCGAACCTCGAGGAGGGTGCGCCGGTGGTCGCGGCCTACCGCGCGCTCGGCTACGACGCGGTCGCGATCGGCAACCATGAGTTCGACTACGGCCCGGTGGGCCCGGCCGCCACCGCCAAGACCGCACGAGACGACCCACGCGGGGCCCTGCGCGCGCGCATCGAGGAGGCCGGCTTCGCGTTCCTCTCGGCCAACATCACCACCGTCGACGGCGGGCCTGCGCCGCTCGGCCTGCCGTCGACCCTGCTCGAGCGCGCGGGCGTGCGCATCGGCGTGATCGGTGCGACCACCGAGTCCACGCCGCACACGACCTTGGCGGCCAACGTCGCCGACCTGCGCTTCACGCCGCTGGCCGACGCCATCGCCCGCGAGGCGACCGCCCTTCGCGGCCGCGGTGCCGCGGTGGTCGTGGTGGCCGCCCACGCCGGTGGCAAGTGCACCGCGTTCGAGGACGCCGCGGCGCTCGCGAGCTGCGAGCGCGACGAGGAGATCATGCACGTGGCCGACGCGCTGGCGCCAGGCCTGGTCGACGTGATCGTCGCGGGCCACACCCATCAGGCCATGGCCCATCGCGTGAACGGCATCGCGATCATCGAGTCGTACGCCAACGGCAGTGCCTTCGGCCGCGTCGATCTCGTGGTCGATGCGGGTCGCGTCGAATCGGTCACCATCCATCCGCCGCAACGCATCTGTCGCGGCGGCGAGGGCCCGGCGGCCTGCGAGCCCGGGCCGTACGAAGGCGGCGAGGTCGCGCCCGATCCCCGCGTCGCGCAGGCGATCGCCCCCGCGATGGCGGCGGCCGAGGCCCTGCGTGCGCGCGAGCTGGGGCCGCGACTCACCGATGGCTTCGTCGCGCAGCGCAGTGCCGAGTGCGCGCTGGGCAACCTCTTCACCGACCTCATGCTCGCCGCGCGACCCGGCCACGATGTCGCGATCGTCAACGGCGGCGGTCTGCGGGCGCCGCTGCCCGCCGGGCCGCTGCACTACGGCGCGCTCTACGAGTCGTTCCCGTTCGACAACCGCTTCGCGACCGTGGCGATGACCGGTGCCGAGCTCGCCGAGGCGCTGGGCATCGTCGCGGGTCACGACGGATCGTTCTTCTCGCTCGGGGGACTGCGCGCGGATGTCCGCTGCGACGGGCCGCGCCTGCGGGTGACGCTGACGCGCAGCGACGGCCGCCGTGTCCGCGATGACGCGAAGCTGCGCGTGCTGACCACCGACTTCCTCGCGACCGGCGGCGACGGCTTCTTCGGCGCCGCCAAGCGCCGCACCGATGCGGTCTTGCTCGAGGACGGGCCACCGATCCGCGAGGAGATGGTCACCGTGCTGGACGCGATGGGCAACCGCGAGCTCGCCCCCGACGCGTACCACCGCGACGCCACGCCGCGCGTGCGGCTGCAGCGGCCGCGACCGCTCACGTGCCCGTAGAACTCGCGCGACGACGCATTCTCTGCGCGACGACGACGGTTCGGCGTCGAGCGCGTACTTTGTAATGCTTGCTCGGAAGCGGTGACTACGGGGCTGTCATGCAACGCACGTTGATGCTCATCGCCCTTGGCTCCACCGTACTCAGCTTCGCTCGCGAGGCTCACGCAAACGACTTCGATCGCGCCGCCTGTGCCGACGCCCAAGAGGGTGATGCCTGCGTCCGCCAGAACGGCGACGTCGCGACCTGCGTCCCCGACGCGAGCGATCCCTCCGTGCTCACCTGCGACGATGAGCCGGCCGGTGGCACCGGCGGCACCGGTGGCGGCGGCGATCCGGCGTGTGACGGCCTGATGCTCGGCGATGCCTGCACCCGTGAGGACGGCTCGGCCGGCAGCTGCGTGCCCGATGTCAGCGACCCCACCGCGCTCGACTGTGAGGACGGCGTCGGCGGCAGCTCGAGCAGCTCGAGCAGCAGCGGCGGCGACGGTGGTGGCAGCCCCGGCGCCTGTGCCGAGCTGGGCGAGGGCGACGCGTGCGTGCGCGAGGACGGCTCGAGCGGCACCTGCGTACCGGACAGCAGCGACCCGTCGGTGCTCGAGTGCGAGGACGGTCAGAATGCACCGGCCGGCAGCGGCGGCAACGCGCAGGGCGACCAGGCGGCATGCGTGGATCACGAAGAAGGCGACGCCTGCACCCGAGCCGACGGCCGCGCCGGCACCTGCTCACCCGACGACAGCGACCCGGGCACGCTCGAGTGCGACGACGATGCGGCGCCCTCGTCGGACGACAGCGGCGGAAACTCCAACGACGACTCACCGCAGCTGTCGTGTTCGTTCGACCGTGCGGCGGCGCCGAGCGGTCTGCTCGGCCTGTTCGCGATCGCTGCGATCGCCCGCCGTCGTCGCACCGCCGCCTGACGCGTGCGCGAGCCGCCCGGGCGTCGACTACCGCACGCCCCGGGCGGCGCCTGCGTTCACGCTCGGCAATCGACCGACCGCACTCTTGAGCGACGACACCCCTGCGGCGGCCTCGAACGTCGCCATGTCGACGACCTCGTAGATGTGGGTCCCGCGCTGCTGGCGGATGCCGCAGCTCGGACACTTCTCGGGATCGAACTTGTCGAGCAGCTCCTTGGCCTGACTCGGCGTGAGCGCCTTGCCGCCGCCGCCGTGACCGTGGCACTGACCCGGTCCGCCGAGCACGACGCCGTTGGTGCTGGCGCCGGGCACCGGGTCGATGAACCGATCGAACACCGCGGTCGCACCGGCCGCCGAGAGCACCAGCAGCCGCTCGTGATAGGTTTCCTCGTTCAGTCGCGCATCGAGGGCGGCGGCGCTCTCGATGTCGAGGATCGAGGCCTTGGGTAGGCCGGTGACCTCGAAGGCGCACTCGTAGTAGTCGTCGGTCTTCGACAGCTTTCCCGTGAAGTCGAGGGTGCCGGCGGTCTTCCACGACGCGCGGTTCTCGGCCTCGGTGCCCAGCACGCGGCGGGGATTGCCGCCCAGGTAGAGCTGACGAGCAATGCTCGTGGCGTCGAACACCGCGCTGCACGACTGACCGAGCTTCTTGCCGAGGTCTTCGTTCGCCGGCGTCATGCCCACGGGGATCTTGGAGCCCTTCAGCCAACCGTTGCCGGTGACGTACTGGCACGCCTGCGTCGGCACCCGGACCTTGCCGCGCAACTTGCCACCCGCCGCCGCGCCCGACATGCGCAACACGGCCGATGCGGCGAGTGCATCGCCCGGCGTCGCGACGTGGACCTCGAAGCTCGCGCCGAGGTCGGCGACGAGCTGCGACAGGGTCTTGCCGGTGCCCTCGACCGGCGTGTTCATGACCTTGTCCTTCACCGCATTGGCCTGCGCGATCTTGGGGTCGATCTCGTCGCGCACGCGGCTCTCGACCTCACCGCTGAACTTGTCGAGCGCCGCGGCGAGCCGCTTCTTGGCCTCGGACTTGAGCTTGTCCTCGACGATGTCGGCGGCCTCGTTGGCGAGGATCGCCGCCAGTGGGCCCAGCAGGATACCGCCGGCAAAGATGCCGACCGGCGAGACCCCGAGCACCGTGCCCCACTTGGCGCCGAGCTTCACCGCGGTGCCATTGAGCTCGAGATCGATGTTCGAGTCCGACAGCGAGAACTCGACATCGACGTCCTCGGCTTCGAGCTTGGGCCACAGCTTCACCCGCACCTTGGCCTTGGCCGCGACCGTCACGAACACGTCGACCGGCACGTCGGCGGAGTCACTCCAGGTCTCGGCGTGCACGTCGATGTGCACGTCCAGCCGCGCCGCGGTGTCGAGCGAGACGTCGAAGGTCGCATCGCTCGAAGGACCGACCTGCGTGAACTTGGGCTGGTTCTTCTTGGTGAACTTGAACTTGGGCTTGAACTTGATCTTGTAGGTGACATCGGCGACCGGATCGGTCAGCACGATCTTGCCGTCGAGGGGCTTGGCGACCTTGGCGATCTCGCCTTCGATCAGCGTGGTGAGCTGATCGTAGGGGACGGTGAAGTCACGATTGAAGGTCGCCGTGTCGCCGTAGCCCTCGATGGAGTCGAGGCGCGTGGCGCCGGGGTTGCCGACGTCCACGGGCACTTGCACGTGCAGCCGTGCGCTGGGGTTGGCCTCGGCGCGACCACCCAGCAGGGTCCCGAGGGTGGCGAGCACGACGATGGCGCGGGCGCGGTGTGACATGGGCAACACAGTCTCCTGCTGCCTTCGAGCCGCACCGGCGAGGAATGTGACGGCTTTAGTGCGCGTGCGCGACGTCGCTCAGCCACGCGTCGATCGCCGCGACGTTGTCGGCCTGCTCGGCTTCGCGGTAGTGCTCCCGCGCGGCCCGGGCCAGCGCGACCGCGGCCGGACGGTCGTCGTTGGCCTGCCACCGCGCGCGGGCGAGCGGCCACTCGATGTCGGCGCGCTCGTTGGGCGCGCCCAGCTGCTCGAGCATGACGCGGCCGCGCTCGAGCGGTGGGATCGCGGCTGCGGCATCGCCGGACTCGAGCAGCGCGACCCCCAGCGCGAGCACCACGTAGGCGATCTCGGGATGGTCGGGGCCCTGTGCGGCCTCGCGGATCGCGAGCGCGCGACGCAGCGGCGGCAGTGCCAGCTCGGGGTGGCCATCGCGGATGAAGCGATCGCCCAGGCCCAGCAACGCGTAGGCCAAGTTCGGGTGGTCGACGCCGAGCGCGAGCTCGTCGATCGCGATCGCGGCGCGCAGGTGCTGCTCCGCGTCCTCGAAGCGATCCTGTGCGACCGCGACGTTGCCGAGCGCGACGTGGGTGTAGGCGAGATCGGGGTGTCGCTCTCCGAGCGCCTCGCGCTTGATGACGAGCGCGCGCTCGAGCAACGGCCGAGCCTCGTCGTAGCGACCCGACTGCGCGAACATCGAGCCGAGGTTGTGCAGCTCGCGGGCGACCGCGGGGTGTCCCGGTGCCTGCACGCGCTCGCGCAGCGCGACCGCACGCCCGACCAGCTCGGCGGCGCGCTGCGGATCGCCCATCATGCCGGTCACCGTGCCGAGGTTCGCGAGCGCACCGGCGTAGTCGACGTCGTCGACGGCACCGGCCTGCTCGCGCAGCGCAATGGCCCGCTCGATGTGTGCGCGGGCGGCCGCGTAGTCGCCCGCGGCGACCTCGACACGGAAGCGTGTGGTCTCGACCTGCGATGCCGCGCGGGGGCCCAGCTGCAGCCGCTGCCGCTCGGCATCCGCGAGCTCGCAGGTGCTGCGGGCCTCGGCCGCCCGCTGCGGCAGCTCGGCCAGCGCGCTGGCGAGCGTGACCGCGCACGACCATGCCGCGTGATCGCGACCGGCTGCGAGTGCGGTCCACAGGCCGTCGCGCAAGAGCGCCTCGGCGAGCGCCGCATCGCCGAGCGCCAGCGTGATGCTGCCTTGGAGATCGCGCAGCTCGGCACGCAGCGGCGCCCAGTCGGTGGCGAGCGCGGCGGCAGCGAGCTCGCCGAGCGCGACGGCGGCAGCATCGTAGCGACCCGCGGTGTGCAGCGCACGGGCGCGGGCCATGCGTGTGCGCAGCGCGTCGACGCGGGCGCGGAGCTCGGGATCGTCGGGCTCGGCGGCATC
>WBZX01001039.1_pt1 | contig 14649 bp, 13 predicted proteins | sample 5204211 | NCBI WGS metagenome assembly WBZX01 (sample SAMN12344362, study PRJNA552823) | activated sludge metagenome | biome: Activated sludge suspended growth; feature: Nitrification reactor; material: Wastewater; isolation source: activated sludge from nitrification reactor of wastewater...
ACTTGCGAAATGCCCCGGTTTGCTGGTTGTGCTGGAAGCTGGGCAACTTTTGCACGACGACAATTAGCACGTTCTGGGTAATGTCATCGCGGTCGGTGGGGATCAGCCGATGCTTCGACATCCAGGCGTGTATGAGCGGTTCGTAGAGGGCATGCCAGCGCTGCCAGGCCAGCCCCTCCGGCCCATGCTTGAGCTGCTCCAGTAAACTATGCGATGTGCTGGCCATACGTGTAGCTATCATACACGCTAATGCATCTCGTTCCCAGCCTCTGGCTGGGAACGAGATTATCTGTGAAGTACCGCTCTGGCTGCATTCCTCCCAGCTGCTCCCATCACTCCGCCACCGGGGTGGGCGGCCGCGCCACACAAATACAACCCGTCGATGGGCGTTTTGTACTGGGCCCAGCCGGGGAGGGGACGCATCACATAGAGGGAGTTCAGGTTCATGGTGCCTTGCATGATGTTGCCGCCGGTCAGGCCGTAGATTTGTTCAATATCAACAGGTGTGAGTACCTGGTAATCGAGCACAGTGCTGGAGAACCCTGGGGCGTATTCGTCCATGACAGCGAAGCAGCGTTTGGCGAAGTTGTCCTTGTTCGCCTTGTCCCAAGTCCCTTCGGCCAGCTTGTACGGGGCATACTGCACGAACATGCCCATGAGGTGGATGCCCGGCGGGGCGAGGGTGTCGTCGAGGGCGGTGGGCAGGGTGCATTCGATCATCGGCGTACTCGCAGGGCGGCCTAGCTTGGCTTCGGCGTAGCCTCGTTCGATGGTTCCTATCGTCGGGCAGATGTGCATCGTACCATGATGCTGCGGCCCGACTTTGCCATGCGAGGGCAGGGCAGTGAAGTTCGGCGGGCTGCTCAGCTTCACGTTGATCTTCACCGTCATACTGGTGTAGTCAAGCTGCTTGATGTTGTTGACGAACTCTTCGGGCAGGTGGCCTTTCGGTGTCAACTTGAGGAAGGTGACGTTGGCATCCAGGCACGAGAGAACGGTCTTGGCTGGTATCTCTTCGCCACTTTGCAAGACGACCCCACGGGCTTCGCCATCGCGAATGATGAACTGTGACACTGGTGCGTCACAACGAATGATGGCGCCGAAGCTTTGTGCAGAACTCGCAAGAGCGTTGCTGATGCCTGACATGCCACCACGCACATAGCCCCACACGCCCCGGGCACCATCGCATTCCCCCATTACATGGTGGAACAGCACATAGGCTGTGCCAGGCATTGACGGCGTGGCTGCAGCACCGATCACTGCATCGGTAGCCAGCGTGACCTTCACTTGCTCTGATTCAAACCAGCGATCAAGAATCGGCTGAGCAGCACCAGTCAAAATCTCGATGACATCCTGGCTCGCCTTACCTAGTTTCGCCAGTCGTAGCCCGAGTTTGCCGAGGTGCCAGAGGTCTTTCAGCTTATACGACCAGGGATCGGGCGGAATCTCATCGAGTGTTGGTTCAAGGAAGTCAGCAGCCCGCATCAGCATCGCTTCGTACCTGGGCAGAGCCTCCGCATCCTTCTTGCTGAACTTGCTGATCTCACGATGGTTCAATGCAGCATCAGGCCCCATCAGTAGCGAACGGCCATCAGGGAATGGCGAGAACGAAGATGGATTGCGAGGTAGCATCGCAAAACCATGCTTCTTCAGTTCCAGTTCAGCGATGATCTGCGGGCGGAGCAAGCTGTTGACGTAGCTGGCTGTCGAGACCTTGCAGCCTGGCCAAATCTCTTCGGTAACGCAACAGCCACCCACGAAGGGCCGCCGTTCCAAAACAAGCACACGGCGGCCGGCTTTGGCCAGGTAGGCAGCAGCGGTGAGTCCGTTGTGGCCTGCCCCCACCACAATCGCATCGTAACTTTGGCTCACTGCTGTTCCTTTAGAAACGCGAGCAAGGTCTCGCGGAAGATGGGGAGTTCAAACGCATTCATATGATGGGCCCGTTCGATGTAGACCATTTTGAGCTTAGGCCGTGTGCCTTCCAGCAAGCGGGCCGATTCGACAAGCGGATCACGGACACCCACAATACACAGCGTGGGGGCTGTGATCTTCTTCACTTCGTCATCACTCAGTTTCAGTTGTTTCATCCCCTGCGCCACACCAGCCAAGGCATCCGGATCATTGATCATGAGGGCTAGCTTACTGTTCGTTTCTGCGAGCGCAGGTGTGAGGGGTTTGGCATTGATTGGGTGCAGAGCCAGGAACAAAGGAGCCAGAGACTTCTTGGTACGAAGCGAATCGCTGATGCTGTCCATCGTCTCGGTTGCCTGTCCCTCACGAAGCCAGCCAGCCCCGCCGAGGGTGATCGACTTCACTCGTTCGGGATAGGTAGCGGCAAACTTATGGGTGAGAAATGCACCCATAGAGTAACCAACGATGTGGGCTTTCTTGATGCCCAGGTGATCCATCAACTGCTTGATGTCGTGTACCATCGGCATGCCGTACTGGTCTGCTTCCTTAGGCCTTGTGCTGCGACCGTGACCTCGGTTATCAAAAAGGATGACTCGGTATTGGGCATCTGTGAGGGCTTTGGTGATGCCGGGCATTGTCCATTGCAGGCCGCTGTTGACGGCAAAGCCATGAACGAGAACGACTGGTTCGCCTTGGGCGTTGCCGGTGTCGTTGTAGTAAAGATCGATGCCATTATTCAGCAGTCGGCCTTCGCCAGCATGCAGCAGTGAAGCGACGAGGAGGCCCAGCAAGGCGAGGAACCGAGTACGCATCATACGTCTCACGAGGAAAGTTATTCTTGTTTTATCTCGACTTCGGCGAAGTAGATAGAGGACTTTCCTTCGTGCGAGGAATAATAGCTGACAAACAGTTTGGACTGATGCCAAACCATGCCCGCGTAACTACAGTCGCCACCGGAGGGGAAGGTGAGGAGTTCCTTCAATTCGGGCTTTTGTGGATCGAGTTGGCAGAGGACGGTGCGCACCTTCGGAGAGTAAACACGAACAACCGCGAGAAACTGTCCGCCGGGTAGACGGAGCATGGCTGGGCCGCCGATCTTTTGATCGAGTTCTCGCCAGGTCCATTGTGTGAAAGGTGCAGTGGAGGTGCCAAGCATGCCTTTGTCCATGGGGGCTTTGCCATCGCGTCGAAGCAGGCACCAGGCTTTCTCCCCTTCAATGACCATAGCGGTTTCGTTGGGATAGCCTTGATCGGTAAGAAGCTTGGGGGTGTGTCGAGTAAAAACGGTGCCATTCTTGCTCTGATAAAGTTCGATGAATCGTTCCTTGGTGCAATCGTAACCCCAACTGAGGTAGCCACCATTGGGTTGACGAGTGACCCGCCAGAGCCAGGAGTTAGGTTCGCCGATGGGTGTAGGTTCAGACCAGGTGATGCCATCGGTGCTGCGCCAGACCATCGCCTGATGGGTGAACTTCGATTTATCATGCACGGCAGCAGCGGCGTAGAGAAGTAGCTCGTCATTCAGACCGATCGCGAGCTTCGGATCACGCAGGTCTGCTGTCTTGAAGGTGACAGTGGCCAGCGGCTTCCAGGTGCTGCCATCAGTGGAGTGAAGCAGTTGCAGGGCACCATCAGGCGAAACGTGGCCTTTGCCTGTGCGGAATGTACAGACGAACTGGTTCTTCCAATAGATGAGATCGGTGAAGGCAGCATGGGGTGAACTGTCCCAAATCTTGTTCACTCTAACCAGTTTGGCTTCGATGGGGGCGTCATGGAGAAAGAGGGCTACAAGAAGAGATAGCATTGCTTACTTATTCAACTCCTTCACTTTGCCTGCAATCGCAGCCAGTGCCGACTTCTTCCACTCGCTGTCGGGCAGCGTTTCGTAGAGCTTCTGTAGTTCTGCCAGGCGTGCCTTCATCGTTGCAGTATCGATGGTGCCGTAGGCTTTCAGGATCGGATCGAGAGCGAAGGTGGCTTGGCTGTCGCTTTGTTTGAGAGCCTCTTCCGCCAGGCGCACCCAGGCGGTGAAGCTGGGGGTATCCTTAAAGCTAGCGATGAGGTTCTTCCAGATGGTGCGGGCTTCTTCGGTTTGGCCGTTGTAGTAAGCCAGTACCCCTCGGCGGTAAAAGCGTTCTGCTTCGCTGGTGGGTGGGCTGAAGGTGAACGGGCCGGCGGCTATTTTGGCTTGGGTGTAGGTTTTGATGCTGTTGATGCGGGCCTTCAGTTCATCCTGTTCTTCATTCGGAAGTGCTTCGGGATGATTCTTGAGGAGTTGATCGTACTTGTTCTGTGCAGCGTTCCAGTCATTCTCCTGCAGACTTTGGTTGATGCTGCTTTTCAATGCTGCCACCGAAGGTGGCTGACGGAGCCAGTACCACATTGCTCCTACGCCCAGCATCGCACCGAGTAACACCAGTGCTTGCAGTAGTGGGAAGGCAGGTCGATCCTTGCGAATCTTTTCACGAAGCTTCTCGATATCGACATCGCTGGAACCATCGTTCAGTTCCATCACCTTGGTAGCAGGCGAGACAGGCTTGGGGGTGTATTGCTTCTGTCGATCAAACTTCCGTTTCAATTTGTTGAGAGCGTCTTCGACAGCCAGTGCATTCGCTGGTCGCTTGTCGGGGTCTTTCTCAAGCAATGCTGCGATCAGTTGATCGAAGTCGTGAGGGATAGTTTCAACCAGCCTGGAAGGAGCTTCGAATTGTGCATAGCGATGTTTGTGCAACATCTCGGCAGCACTGGCCGCTTCGAAAGGCAAGCGACCAGTCAGCAGTTCATAGAGGATCACACCTAATGCATAGAGGTCGCTTTTACGGGTAGCCTGCTTGCCTGCTGCCTGTTCAGGGGAGACATAACTGGCGGTGCCGATGATGGCATTCTCTTTGGTGAGCCGGTTTTCGTGGAGGATGCGGGCGATGCCAAAGTCAGTGAGCTTGACATGCCTTTCCCACGAAGCCAGCAGGTTGGCAGGCTTCAAATCTCTGTGAATTACTTCCTGACGATGAGCGAACTTGAGAGCGCTGGCTACCATCTGGCCAATGACAACCACTTCTTCCCAGGTCAGCTTGCCCCGCTGTTCGATGACCTTGTCGAGTGAAAGGCCATCAACATATTCCATGATGAGGTAAGGCCGACCCCGGAATTCGCCACTTTCGTAGAGCGAGACGATGTGATCGTGCTTTAGCGCTCGCAAGATGTCTGCTTCGCGATAAAAGCGTTCGAGGAGTGTTTCTGATTGCTCAAAATCATCAAAGCGAAGCAACTTGATAGCAGCCTTGTCTGACTTGCCATGAGCATCAGCATCTGATTCAGCAAGAAAGACGTCAGCCATGCCCCCCTGGCTGATTTTGCGGGTGATGGTCCATTTACCTATCTGTTCACCGATCAAAGCAATCTCCAGGGCTTGGGCGAGGCACCTTGAAGGTAACTCATGGCTACGGGATTCTCAAGGATAAGTTGATTGTTGCAGGTTGTTTGTTGTTGGTTAAGACACAATGTGGCGGCTGACTATCTTGAACAACTAACGACAATCAGCAACCAACAACCAAGAACCAACAACTGACTTCATTCCAAATCTTCCTTCCGACACAGACAGCCGTACTCTTCGCTGAGTACGTATTGATCCTGCTCCAGGTCAGCGACGAACTCGCTGAGCCAGGCACGGAAGCTGGCGGCAATCCAGGGGCGTTCGCCATCGTCATGCCACATCTCGATGATTTGGCCGTAGTTGCCGGTGGGTCCGGGGTTCAAGTCGAGGCAATGATGATCTCCTGCGCCAGAGTAGGTGAGAGGTATCCATTTAGGATGCCACCAGTCAGTGATGATGCGGGTTCCATCGCTTTCGTTGTCGATGCCTTCGAATTCGTCCGAATCCAGCAGGTCTTTCCAGCAAGCCCACTCATCGCAAAGTCGTTCGAGGGAGAGCCATTCCCATCCTTCCAGGAAAAGGGGCGAATCGGTGGATTGGCCGTCGTGACGAAGATAGGAGAAACGTACATCTTCAGGAAAGGTGATACCCAGGTACTCTTCCGCTTCCTTGATAGCTGCTTCTGATGCAGGAGGATTCAGCCCGGCGTGAATGGCAGGAGCATTCTTCTGCAGCCAGGCTTCGATGCGTTTCCAGATGTCGTCCATGTTGTCTCCGTGGTTGCAGTGCAGACGTGAAATCCTTTTCACGAAATTGTTAACGGGCAAGTTCCTCTTGGCAGACCCCTTCATCATGCCATACCATGAGTATATCTGAATGCCTGCGACAAAGGAGTGAATATGAAACGGACTACCTGGGTAACTCTGTTGGCACTGCTCTGTGTCAACCTCAGCCTGCTCAAGGCGCAAGACAAATCGGTGGAAGACTTGCAGAAGGAAGCGCAAGGTCTGAACAGTATTCGCAGCGAAGAAAACGTTAACAAGAAGATCAAGGAACTGGGCGAAGACAAGAAGCATGCTCGCAAGCTCGTACAGGCAGCAGTCCTTTTGTTGCCCAAGAAGGAAGACACGACGTTCACCTATAGTGGTGCACATATCCTCGGTACCCTTGCACAGGATGTTCGAGAGATCAAAGCTGCTATCGAGTTTCATCTGATTGCGATCGAGAAGGCCAGCAAAGTCAAGAGCGTTCGCAAGCTGGCATGGAGCCGGTTTAATCTCATTGAAGCTTATCTGGCTGACAACCGTGCAGACGATGCGGAAAAGGTTGCCAAGAAGCTCATCAGTACCAACCCGACGAACATTGAAGAACAGGAAGACATGCAAGCCTTGGGTATCACCAAGTTTCTTGCGAATATCGAACTGGTACGTATCTACAACCAGCAAGGTAAGAACGATGACGCACAGAAGCAAATCGATACTCTCTACAAAATGGTAGAGCAAGGTGGTGATGGTTTGAAGCGGTATGTGGTTGGCGCTCATGCACAAATGCAGACCTATCGAGGCAACCTCAAAGATGCCATCAAGCTCTATGAAAGTCTGATTGACATTGTTGATGAAGAAGAACAGAAGGATCGTTACAAGGAAGTGATCGGCAACCTTGAAGCTGATGCTGGCAACGTCGACAAAGGCTACGAGATCATGAAGGAGCTTCTCAAGAAGAAGCCTGATAACCCCGGTCTGAATAACGACCTTGGATACATTCTCGCTTCACACGGTCGCAAACTGGATGAAGCAGAAAAGATGATCAAGAAGGCTGTCGAGGCTGAGCCTGAGAACTCTTCCTATCTGGATAGCATGGCTTGGGTCCTCTACAAGCAGAACAAGTTCAAGGAGGCCAAGGAGTATATGCTCAAAGCTGTTGCACAGGAACGGGGCAAGAACACCGAACTGATGGAACACCTTGGCGATATCCACCTTGCTCTCAAAGAGAACGACGAAGCCAAGAAGGCCTACGAGGCTTCACTGGCTGCGGTCACTTTCAACTACAAGGATCAGGCCCGTAAGCCTGAGATTGAAAAGAAGCTGAAAGCTCTGAAATAGGTAATACCACAGGCGTTCGTGTGAAAGCAGCGAACGCCTGTTTGTTTAGGTGAACTATGTCGATGTTTGATCTGACAGGTAAAGTGGCACTGGTGACCGGTGGCAGCAAAGGCCTAGGCAAGGCCATGGCTCGTGGGTTGGTTGAAGCCGGTGCTGATGTGGCCATCAGCAGTCGTAGTGAAGGTGAATTGAACTCGGCGCTGAAAGAGATTCTGGCTGGTACGAAGCAGCAGGGGGCAGCCTTTGTCGCGGATCTCAGTCAGCGAAGCGAATCGGCCCGGTTGGCTGATGAGGTGATCAAGAAGTTCGGCAAGGTTGATATCCTCGTCAACAATGCGGGGTCCAATATTGTCTCGGCTATTGATGCTATCAAGGATGCTGATTGGGATTATATTCTCGAGCTCAATCTTTCTTCTGCGATGGCTCTCACTCGTGCACTCGTTCCAGGTATGAAGGAGCGAAAGTGGGGTCGGATCATCCACATTTCCTCGACATTTGGTTTCGTTTCCAAAGAAAGACGGAATACCTACTCGGCAACCAAATCAGGTCTCTTGGGTATGACCCGGGCCAGTTCCATGGATGTGGGGCCGTTTGGCATCACTGTGAATTGCATTGCTCCCGGGCCGTTTCTGACTGATTTGCCGATGAGCTTGCTCAGTGAACCAGAGAAGAAGGCATTTAGCGATCACACATCGCTAGGTCGTTGGGGGCAGCCTGATGAACTCAAGGGGCCGGTGGTATTTCTGGCAAGCGAAGCAGCAGCCTATGTAACTGGAACATGTCTGGTTGTCGACGGTGGCTATCTGACGAAGTAGCCTACCGCTCCGGGGTGATCTCAATGTAAGCCACTTCAGGCACTAGTTCGAGTAGTGAGCGTTCAATCCCCATGATGAGTGCCATGGCTGTACTGGGGCACGACTGGCAGGCACCTTGCAGGTGAACTGTCACTACACCATCGCTATCGACGCCACCCAGCTTGAGATCAAGCCCAGCTGCCTGCATCTCGGGCTGCAGTTTGGTTTGAAAAGCCTGGGCAACTCGTTCGTGTAGGGTTGTTGTCATTTTGAATCCAGAGATGCAGAAACCAGGCGGCGCGTGTCAGCGACATCACTGTGTAGTTGTTGCTGCAATTCTACCACCGAACTAAAGCGTTTGATGTCTCTTAAGCGATACAGCAGTTCAATTATGATGGTTTGGCCATAGAGATCACCGCTGTAGTCCAGCAGGTGAGCCTCCACTTTACGCTGCTGTACTCCAAAAGTGGGATTAGGCCCGATGTTGATCGCTACTTTATAATTCTTGCCTGCTACTTGGCATTGTCCTGCATAGACACCTTCCCAAGGCATAAGCGTTGTTATGTCAGCCAGGTTGCAAGTTGGAAAGCCAATGGTTCGGCCTCGCTTGTCTCCTTCCACAACTATCCCTGTGATTGAATAGGCACGCCCCAAGCCCAGGTTGGCTTGTTCTATATCACCCATTTTCAGTCTGGTTCGTATCTCAGAACTTGAGATTCGCATGTCACCAACTGACACATCATTCACAATCTCGCAAGGCAATGGGACACTGCTACTCCACTTTCTCAATTCTTCGACACTTCCTTGTCGGTTTTTAACGAAGCAGAAGTTTTGTCCTTCGACGATGCCTTGCAACTCGAGTTTGCTCCTTAACAGCTCATGCCAGAATGCTAATGCAGAAAGCTCAAGTAAAGCTGGAGTGCTGTTGAGAATCAGGACAGTATCGATGGAATACTTGCCAAGTAGTGCTATTCGTTGAGGTACCGTCGTCAGTGGTTCAATGACGACTTCAGGTCGCAGGATAGAAGTAGGTGATGGATCGAAGGTCACCACCATAGCAGGCTTCTTGAACCGCTCCTTCATTATTAGCAGCTGGCGCAATAGAGCAGCGTGGCCTTGATGGACACCATCGAAATTGCCTATGGTCAGCACATGCTGCTTGCAGCTGGATGGAGGTTGGCTGATACCATCCCAGTAGACGACATTCATGTAAGTAATTCTATGGTAGGCCGCTGACTCCGTCGTGATGAATTACGAAACCCCCAGATTGCCAGTCCTGCCAGAACAATCGTAGTTGATCGATCTTTCGGTGGAATCGTTAATCTCGTTACACCTTCCCATCCGATCAAACAGTGGAGTGCCTTGGGCTGGCAGCATTCTGCCTGTTCGTATGCACTAGTAAGGAAGCCAACCATGCGGGTGAGAAACCTCTTACTGGCAGCTTTTCTGCTCTGCACGCTTCTGCAAACGGGGTGTGGAGTGAGCAGACAGCTTTCCAATAATCTCATCTTCGATCCATTGAAGTGGGACCGCTATTCGGATGGCATTGCCCGCCACATCCGCGACAAGACTCTGGCGGAAGAGGCATGGGATGAAATTTGCACCCGTGATGGTGATGTTTACTCAAGACATTACCGCCGTGGCTTCTTTGATGGATTCAAAGACTTTATGGATGCAGGTGGTACAGGCGATCCACCAACACTTCCACCTCGCAGCTACTGGCGCATTTATTACCAGAATCCCGAAGGGCATGAAGCTATTCAGGACTGGTTTGAAGGTTGGCGACACGGCGCTAGTATAGCCAGGGCCAGCGGTGTTCGAGACTATGTGACTTTGCCAGTCTCATCGGTATTCCCATCGGAGACGGCGAAACCAGGTACCGATTCGGATTCAAGTACATCGAAAACTGAAGGCACGAAAGAGAAACCTGCAGAAGCGATTCCAGCGCCAGGAACGACCAAACCTCCGGAGAAAGAAGGACCTGCGAAGGTCACACCTCCCAAGACAGCTGATGGCAAGCCGATGCCTCCGCCGGCTCCGCCAATCATCCAGGTGGAACGCATGATAGCTCCACCGATACCGAACAAGTCACCGAAGTAATGTGGTTGGAGTCCACACTTAAGCCGACCAAGGTCGGTACTCCAACTGGGAGATAGACATGTTCGCCAGGATCGAGCAGCAACTGACACGGAAAGGCACTTTTGCCATGATCGCATCACGCTCGCGCTGGTTGGCTTTGCTCTTCTTCGCCAGCGCCGTCTTGATAACAGGCTGTGCGTCGCTTACGAACCCAGCAGCCAATGCTGTACCAGTCAATCGACTGCCTGTAGAAATGCTTGGCGAATCACGAGAGGTTGAGCAAACCATTCCGGATAAGTTTTTGAAGGCTCCCAAGCAGGAACCCTATCTTCTAGGACCGAATGACATTCTTGGTGTCTTTATCAAGAACGTGACAGGCGGAGAAAAAGATGTTCCGCCCATCCTGCAGTCCACTGATCCCAAACTACCACCTGCTTTCGGGTTTCCGTTTGTCATTCGAGAAGATGGCACCATTTCACTTCCCCTGTCGCCAGAGCCAATCAAAGTGGCTGGTATGAGCTTGACCCAGGCAGAGAAGGAAATCAAACGATATTACGTCGATGTCTGGAACATTCTGAAGCCTGAAAATGCCAGCGTTTCCGTGACGATCCAGAAACAACGTACGAATTCGGTCTTTGTGCTGAGGCAAGATTCTGGTGCAGTAAGTTTTGGTGGTGGTAGTCTGAACAATACCAAGCGAGGCACCGGTATCGTTTTGAATTTGCAGTACAACGAGAGCGATCTAGCGACAGCCCTTGCTAGCACTGGTGGCTTGCCTGGTTTGGATGCCAAGAACGAAGTGCTCATCTTTCGTGGTGTGTATAAGCCAGACAGAGATGGCAGGATGGTGATGCCTGACATGAAGAAGCTCAAGACAGGCAGTACTGTCTTAACTAGAGATGAAGATGGTAAACCTGGCCTGGAAGTGGTTCGAGTTCCACTAAGACTGCGTCCCGGCACTCCCATTCCATTCAAGCCTGAAGATATGCGGTTGAATGATGGCGACGGAATCTTCATCGAAACACGTGAAACAGAACTCTACTATACAGGTGGCTTGCTGCCTCCTTCCGAAATCGTCCTGCCACGCGATTATGACCTTGATGTGATTGAGGCCGTGGCTCAGGTGAAGGGGCCACTCTTCAATGGTGGTCAATCATCATCTAACTTTGGCGGTAACTTTGTCGCCAACGGTATGGGTAGTCCGAGCCCGACCTGTCTGACGATCGTACGTCGTTGGCCAGAAGGCAAGAGTATCATCATTCGAGTGGATTTGGCCAAGGCGGTTCTTGATCCCCGAGAACGTATCCTGGTGAAGCCAGGGGATTTTCTGATCCTGCAGGAGTCATTTGGCGAGTCGTTCAGCCGATATGTGACTCAGACTTTCAACCTGGCGTACTTCAGCCAGATATTGTCGAACGGTTCCTCCAATATCAGCTTCCAGGGGCGAACCCCATAGCGTGAATTGCTGATTGATCAAGCAGGCCCGTGGCTTTACCACGGGCTTGCTGTTTTATCCTGTTAGTTTCTTCGCCCACTCTTTGACGAACCAGAACAGCGTACGTGGGCCCGTTGGCGGCTCAATATGGAGTGGAAGCCCCTGAAGGATGGCCATCCCATTCAGCCCACAGATGCGATTGGCAGCGAGCGGACTGACCCAGGTACTGATGATTTGAGCAGCTTGAGCCAATAGTGGCGGACGACGTGTGGGTGAATGCCCATCGGAGCCGATGACATGGACCATGCCACGCTGCACCCAGGTTTTGATCGCGTTCCCGGTGCGGCGGTCCATGGGCATCATCACATTACCTGTAGACAATTGAAACAGGCATCCCATCCGGACGAGGTCTTCTGCCATCTGTTCAGAGAAAAGCAAATCCTGGCTCTGTTCCGGATGGGCGAGTATAGGGCGAATGTTCCGCCCAATCAGGTTGGCTACGATGTCGCGGAGATCGATGAATACCCCGTGAGGCAGTTCGATGAGCATGAACTTGCCGGTGTCGGCGATGGTGAGGTATTCAAGCTTGTCAACGCTGTTGATGACAGTGGGGTGTACCATCACTTCCGAACCAGGGAAGATGGCTATGGGGATGCGATTCGCGCGGACTTCGTCCTGTAGCAATTTGATGGCAGCACGAATGCGATCTGGAGTGACTGCAGGGTAGTGTTCATTCTGGTGAGCAAGGGCGTGTACAGCCCCGACGCCTTGCTTGGCCAGCATCGAGCACATCTCAATGGCTTCCACCATTTCTTTTGGACCATCATCCATCCCTGCCAGCAGGTGGCAGTGCATGTCGGAAATCGGAATCATCTGCGATGCTCACGAGGAACAATATCTTGATACAAAAAACAGCCCGTGCGGAGGGGCACGGGCTGCAGGTTTGTTGCATGTGTCTGCAAACTACTTCGTCGAAGGAGTGCCAGTTTCGTTGGGCAAGCGATTCGTCTCGCTATGAGGCATTTCGGGAGTAATATCAGTAGCGTCGCGGTCCTGGTAGTAACCTTCGTCGCCATAGCCAGCATAGTAGCGATCAGAGTAATCGTACTTGTACTGGTAAGCTTGAGCGTAGTCGTACTGGCCATAGCCGTAGCCGTACCCATAGCCGCCACCGTAACCGTAGTTATTGGGGCCTTGCATGGAGACACCATTGACAATGATGCCAAGAGCCTTGGCACCCAGAGAGTTGAGGACATCACGGGCACGTTCGGCAATAGGCCGGCCATTCTTAGTGACTCGCATGGTCATTAGCACGCCATCGACCCGAGGAGCAACGACGCAAGGATCAGTAACGACGAGCAGAGGAGGCGTATCGACGATCACGTAATCAAACTGTTCACGCAATTCGTCAAGAAGTTCCTTGAACCGAGGTGAGGTCAATAGTTCAGCAGGGTTTGCTGGAATCGGTCCGCAAGGAAGGAGCGACAGGCCAGGGATAACGGTTGGCTGAATCGCATCGCGGAGTTCACACTGACCCATGATGACTGAGGCAAACCCCTTCTCGGAAGGTACAGCAAACACCTTATGCAAGCGAGGACGACGGAAATCGGCATCAATGAGGATAGTTTGTTTGCCTGACTGAGCGATGGAGACCGAGAGGTTGCTTGACAGGGTTGTCTTACCATCGCCCATGTTCGGGCTGGTAATCTGGATGACTTTGTGCCCTTCACCACGCGTGCTGAAGTAGAGTGCAGTTCGGATGCCTCGGAAGACTTCCGACTTACGTGACTTGGGACGGTAGTAGGTGACGAGTGTCGGGTCTGGACCATTGATCGCACCCTCGAGCTTGGCCGCTTCCTCTTCGGAGATGAGGACAGGGATATGTCCGAGGACAGGGATGTTGAGCCGACGACGGATTTCTTCGGGGCTTCGGAAACTCTTGTCGGTCATGTCGGCAAGGTATGCCAGGCCAAATCCACCTAGGAGACCAAAAATGGTTGAGAGCACCATAATAACGAAGAGTCGAGGCTCAACTTTTTGAGCAAGGGTAGGGGGAGAAAGCAATTCAGCTACATAGATTGCTTCATCACGGTTGACCTTGGTACCATTCATTTGCTCCGTCAATGTGGTGATGACCTTGAGCATGGCTTCTTTCTGGCCATCGAAATCCTTCATTTTGACCGAGAGTTTCAGGGAGTCCTTGATCTTTTCATGCTCTTTGGCAATCTCCGTATCCAGAGTCTTCAGGATATTTTCGTAACGCATGAGTTCGAGCTGGAAGAAATGGACGATAGCCTCAATCGGTGTTTCCCGACTTGGTGCATCCGTTGGACTCTTTGGCTTGTTAATCTTGGAGATTTCATCGGTTTGCTGATTCAAATGTGACTGCAGTGACTCCAGTTGCATACGTACATCTTTGAGATCAGGATGGTTCTTTCCCAGTCGAGAAGAAAGCGTCTTCTCAATAAGTTCCAATCTCTGAACACTTTCAGTGGTACTATTCATGGATGCAGAGGCACTTGTTTCTGAGCCAGGTTTGACAGCCAGACTGTTTGGCAGTATCTGCATAATGGCACGGGTCCAACCCATCTCGATACCTTTGGTAACGTTTTCCAATCGTGATTGGACATCGAGTTTGGTTTTCATCGTGTCGATTCTAAGTTGCTGCAACATGTCAACGCGTGCATATACAGGATCCTTGTTGGTTCCTGACATGGGTATGGCCTGATTCTGTTCCATGAAGTCGTTATGATCTTTGATCAACTTCTGGTAATCGTTCCGAATGTTGGTCTCAGCCTGACGAATCTGACGAAGTAAATCACTGCTTTGGCTACTGGAATTCTCCTTGAGATATTCCTTGTAGTGCTTAACGATAGCATCAATGATGGTGGGGCAATCACTGGCGAAAGGGCCTTTGAAGGTGAGTTGCAGTACTGGACTTCGTGCATTGGG
>WBZX01001956.1_pt1 | contig 14645 bp, 6 predicted proteins | sample 5204211 | NCBI WGS metagenome assembly WBZX01 (sample SAMN12344362, study PRJNA552823) | activated sludge metagenome | biome: Activated sludge suspended growth; feature: Nitrification reactor; material: Wastewater; isolation source: activated sludge from nitrification reactor of wastewater treatment...
TGCTCTTTCTTTTGCTTCTATGGACAGTTCATCCGGCAGGGATGGGCCGCGAGGCTATAGCCGTCATGGCTGTGACGGTCTGGATTTCGGTATGGTGGATTACTGAATCTGTTCCGCTCCCGGTGACTTCCTTGTTGCCGATCATCCTTTTCCCATTACTGAAAGTGTCCCCCATAGTGGATACCACATCTGCATACGGACATCCATTGGTTTTCCTTTACATAGGCGGATTTCTGCTCGCGATTGCCATTGAGAAAACTGGATTGCACAACCGGATAGCGATCAATATCATCCGGGGTATGGGAACCAGGTTGCATATGATCGTGCTGGGGTTTATGGTGTCCACAGGGTTTCTTTCGATGTGGATTTCCAATACAGCTACAGCAGTGATGATGCTGCCTATTGGCCTTGCAATTATCAAGGTTGCCTCCGGAACACCGGATGAGACCAATGCGCGATTTAACAAAGCACTGATGCTGGCCATCGCTTATGCTGCTTCCATTGGTGGAGTCGCAACGCTCATCGGCACGCCGCCCAACCTCGTGTTTGCAGGCGTGGTCAAGGATATGTACCATACAGAAATATCATTCCTGCAATGGTTTATGGTAGGCTTTCCTTTGTCAATCGTCTTGCTCCTCCTCTGCTGGTGGTACCTGACCAGGGTAGGGTTTCCGCTTGGACAAGCAACCTTGCCTGGTGGCAAGGATGAGATGGATCGCCGCCATGCAGGTTTAGGCGTGATGTCGCGCAGTGAAAAATATGTGACCATCGTCTTTATCACCATAGCCATATCATGGATATGCAGATCTTTTGTACTCGAGAAACTGATCCCTGGAGTGGATGATACGATCATTGCTATGATAGGTGGGGTAGTGCTATTCCTGATTCCATCAGGTGATGGCAAGAAAGCTGGGATACTAACCTGGGCGGATGCGCACAAATTGCCCTGGGGGATCATCCTTCTATTTGGTGGTGGTATGGCGCTGGCTGAGGCATTCGAAAGCAGCGGCCTGGCGACATGGATTGGAAGCAGTATGACGGGACTGTCCGTACTCGGAACATTTATGGTCATCCTGCTGGTCGTGGCGATTGTCAATTTCCTCACTGAGTTTACTTCAAATCTGGCTACGGTCACGATGATCCTTCCGGTACTCGCGCCTATTGCCGTGGCTGCGGGTATTCATCCTTTTATATTGATGGCCGCCGCAACGCTTGCCGCCTCTTGTGGCTTTATGATGCCAGCCGGTACTCCACCAAATGCAATTGCCTTTGGGTCAGGCTATCTGCGCATCACGGATATGATCCGCACAGGGTTTGTGATGAACCTGATCTCTATATTCCTGATTACGTTAGTGGCATATTTCCTGATAGGAAATATGTGGAATCTGTGAGTGGTGTAAGACAGTGAGACAGTAAGATGCCTTCGCAAAAAGGGCTTCGGCATCCGAAGGAGGTGCGGGCATGTGAGGCGTGAGACCGTGAGAAGCGTGAAACTGCCAGATTAAATTATATGTAGAGACGCGATCAATCGCGTCTCTACATATAATTTAATCATGCCGACTGCCAATTGCAAACTGCTCACTGCTCACTGCTCACTACTCACTACTCACTACTCACTTAATAGGTCCTTGCCGATATCTCTCCTGAAATACTTTCCTTCAAACTGTATCGTCTCTGCATTGACAAGGCTCTTTTCCATCGCACGGGCCAGGCTGCTGCCGAGGCTGGTCACTGCCAGGACACGGCCGCCGGTAGTGATCACAGAGCCGTCATAGATCGTCGTGCCGGCATGATAGATACGGCTGCTATCTACGTGGTCGAGGCCTTTGACGATCTTGCCTTTTTCGACTCTACCCGGATAGCCACCCGAAGCGAGGACAATCGCTACCGCAGAGCGCTCGTCGATGTTGATGGTAGATATAGACAGTGTGCCTTTCCAGGCTGCGAGTAATAACTCAACAAGATCTGATTGCAGGCGGGGAATGATCACTTCAGTCTCCGGATCACCGAGCCGGCAATTGTATTCGATTACATAAGGCTCACCCTCTACAAGGATGAGTCCAAAGAAAACAAATCCTTTGTAGTTGATTTTCTCTTCCCAGATGCCTTTGATGGTGGGCTCCACAATGCGGGTCTTTACTTTTTCACGCAAGGCTTCATCGATAAATGGCACTGGAGATACGGCCCCCATACCACCAGTGTTGAGGCCAGTGTCGCCTTCACCGATGCGTTTGTAGTCCTTGGCTTCAGGCAACTGCACATAGGCATTACCATCAGTGAGCGCAAAGGCTGAAAACTCTATACCCTTTAGGAATTGTTCGATGACGACGGTCGTGCTGGCCGCGCCAAATTTTCCGGACAACATTTCCTTGAGTTCTGTCTCTGCTTCTTCGAGGGTATTGCAGATCAACACCCCTTTGCCGGCAGCAAGGCCATCGGCCTTGAGGACTACTGGGAGGGTATGTGCCCGGAGATAAGCAAGGGCATCATCCAGGTTTTCCTGGCGGAAGGATCTGTAGGCGGCAGTGGGAATACCATGTCGCTGCATAAATTTCTTTGCGAAATCCTTGCTGCCCTCCAATTGGGCTCCTTCAGCAGATGGCCCGATGATCGGAATAGATTTCAAGGCCTCGTCTCCGGCAAAGAAATCGGCTATTCCGGCTACCAGCGGGGCTTCAGGCCCGACCACCACCAATTCGATATCCTCTGAGATGACCAATGCCTTGATCGCATTGAAGTCATTAGCGTCAATGGCGATATTTTTTCCGAGCAGGGCCGTTCCTGCATTGCCCGGGGCGATAAAGAGCCTTGTACAGTGGGTGCTGGATGCGATCTTGTCTGCCAGGGCATGCTCCCTGCCTCCGCTGCCGATGATGAGTATGTTCATAGCGGTAAAGATAGAACGAGTCTTTTGGAGTTAATGGATCACCATACTTTCTTTATATTTGCAACTTTTATAATATGTTCGACTATATCCAAGGGAAAGTGGTGGCCAGGCAACCGACACACGTAGTAGTGGAGGCCGGAGGCATCGGGTATCTGCTCCATATCACACTCAATAGTTATGATCAGATTGAGGAGGGCAAAGACCAGAAAGTTTTCACCTGGCTCCAGGTCCAGGAGGATGCCCACAGGCTATGGGGTTTTAAGGAGCCGGCCGAAAGAGAAGTATTTTTGCACCTGGTCAGCGTGTCGGGTATCGGTCCTAATACAGCCAGGCTGATCCTCTCCGGGATGACCCCTGAGGAGTGCAGGCAGGCCATATTGACAGACAATGAGCTGGCATTCAGGCAAGTAAAAGGAGTAGGGCCAAAGACGGCCAAGCGGGTCATGATGGAACTGAAGGACCGGATGATGAAAACCCTTGGTGACCCTTCGGCTATAAAGGCAGCCGGTCAGAAAAACCAATCCGTGGAGGAAGCTATGGCCGCATTGATCACTTTAGGCTTTGTCAAGAGCCAGGCAGAGAAGGCTATCAGCCAGATTGTCAGGGAACAAGGCAGGGATATGCCTACCGAAACCCTGGTCAGAATGGCATTACGTATGTTATCTGCCTGAATCCACATAATTCAAACGGGATTGTATCGTTATACAACCTGTTAACATAAAATTACCACCCCTCTTTGGGGTTTAAAGAGGGGCCAATTCAATCCCTCGATAGCGTATAGAAGGCATAACAATTACATGAGCAGAAACGCGTCGTTTTTTTTAGGGGCATCCCTTTCTTTGGTCTCTATCCTCTTCCTCTCCGAAAAGGCTACTGCATCATACAATCTCCCAGACCCATACCAATGGGCTGTGGACACCGCTGCTCAGATCACCAATGATACCACGCCGCTGACGGACCGATATGGCAACTGGATTGAGGATCCTTCCAATAATCCCTTTGACCTTCTCGATCCAGAGGACCTGGTCAAAACGGTAGAATATGACCCGGTCACCAACTCCTATATTCTGACCGAAACCATCGGGGGCGAGAATTACAGGGCCCCCACGAGCATGACCTTTGAGGAATATCTCGAATGGAACCGTAAGGAAGAAGAGGCCGATTACTTTAAGAAACTTGCCGGGGCGGCATCCGGAGACCGAAGTAAGAGCGGCAACCTGGACCCGGTAGCTGAAGTGGATATTTCTAATGATATCATCGACCGCCTTTTTGGAGGCACTACAGTAGATATACGCCCCCAGGGGAATGTGGACCTGACCTTCGGGCTCGATTATTATCGACAGGATAACCCGATCCTTCCCGTACGACAGCAGCGCAATGGCCCGCGGTTTGACTTTGACATGGACATCCAGGTCGATGTCAACGGCCAGATCGGGGAAAAGCTCAATACCAGTTTCAATTACAACACATCAAGGACTTTCGACTTCCAGAATAAGCTCAAACTCGATTACAATTCCGATCTCTTTAGCGAAGACGAAATCCTGAAATCTATCGAAGCCGGGGATGTAAGTCTTCCCTTGAAGTCTACACTCATCAAGGGAAGCCAGAGCTTGTTTGGGATCAAGACCGAACTTCAGTTTGGCCACCTGAGGCTCACCGCAATTGCTTCGCAGCAAAATTCAAAGCAGAATAGTATCCAGATCCAGGGAGGGAGCACACTGCAGGAGTTTTCAGTCTATGCCGACCAGTATGATGAAAACCGCCACTTCTTCCTCTCTCATTTCAATCGCAATGGCTTTGAAGAAGGGCTCAAGAATCTGCCACAGATCAATGCCCTCTTCCACATCACACGATTGGAAGTATGGGTCACCAATGACCGCAACCAGACTACTGATGTGCGGGATATCGTGGCCATGTCAGACCTCGGTGAGTGGAGACGCATGACCAATGATGAGCCTGACAAGTGGCGCAACCCGGATACCAACTCTATCAAGGATATCTGCATGCGCGATATCCTGCCGGACAACAATACCAACTTTATCATGAGAGAACTCCGGAGGACTCCGGATATCAGGGATCTCGATAATACGGTAAAGGCCCTCCAGAATCCACCCTTCAATTTCAAATCACCAAGAGACTTTGAAAAGATACAGGGAAGGAAGTTGAATACAAACGAATACCGGTACAATCCTGATCTTGGTTTTATCTCCCTCAACATCCGTCTCGACCAGGATGAAGTGATCGGCGTCGCCTATGAGTATACCTACAATGGTAAGGTCTACCAGGTAGGGGAGTTGTCCCAGGATATAGAAAATACGGATACCTCTGGTACGCAAAAAGTGCTCTTTGTCAAACTGCTCAAAGGAACCAATCAGCGCGTCGATCTGCCGATGTGGGACCTGATGATGAAAAACGTCTATCGTATCGGTGGAGGAGATCTCAATGCAGAAGAGTTTGAACTCGATGTATTCTACGATGATGCAGGCAAAGGTTTCAAGCGCTTTCTTCCTGCAAACTCAGGACTTGAAAATCTTCCACTTCTCACCATCTTCAACCTTGACAAACTGAATGTCACCGGTGACCCTCAACCTGACGGAAGGTTTGACTTTATCACTGGGATTACGATCAACCCTCCACTAGGGACAGTGATGTTTCCGGTACTAGAGCCATTTGGAACCACGCTTAAGAATGCCATTGCCACCGTAGGAGGTGTTGATACGGCCTATGTATACCAGCAGCTCTATGATAGTACGATCGTACGAGCAAGAGAGTATCCGGAGCTCAACAGGTACACGCTCAAAGGAAAAGCCAAGACAAGTACATCAAGTGATATTTCACTTGGAGCGTTTAATATTCCACCTGGTTCTGTAAGGGTGACCGCAGGAGGACAATTGCTCAAGGAAAATGAAGACTACACGATTGACTACAACATCGGTAGGATAAAGATCTTAAACCAGGCCTTCCTGCAGCCCAGCACCCCGATCAATGTCTCCTTTGAGGACAATGCCCTCTTTAGCTTCAACAAGAAGACCATGCTGGGCCTCAGGGCAGATTACGAAGTCAACGAACACCTGAGTGTCGGAGGTACCTATCTCCACATGTACGAAAGGCCATACACGCAGAAAGTCAATATCGGCGATGACCCGATCAACAACAGGATCTATGGCCTCGATGTCAACTACAGCAACGAAGCTCCATGGCTGACCAAGCTGGTCGACAAGATCCCACTGATCAATACCAATGCACCATCCAATATCACTTTTGAAGCGGAAATGGCTGCATTGAAGCCAAGTCACTCCAGGGCGATTGATAAGAACAAGAAGGACGATTCCGGTATCGTTTACCTGGATGACTTTGAAGGGACCACCAGCAACTTTGACCTGCGTACACCGACCACAGCATGGGTCCTCGCATCCACACCACAAAATGCAGAGATAGATGGCCAGCCGGTATTTCAGGAGGCAAATGAAATCGACAGTCTGCTCTATGGTGTCAACAGAGCGCAGATCAACTGGTACCGTATAGACCAGGGTGCGCGCAACAGCAGCAGCGAGGACAATAATAATCCATACACCCGCTTAGTCAGTCAGCAGGAAATCTTCGAAAACCAAACGCCGAGTTTTGGCCTCAATGATTTCAGGACATTTGATATCAACTATCTTCCCAAAGAAAGGGGAGCGTATAATTTTGATGTTCCAGGAGGTACCCCAAGATCTGCTGGTATTGACCCGGCCACATGCGAACTCATAGCTCCGGAAACCAGGTGGGGTGGAATCATGCGAAGCCTGAATCAAGTCAACTTTGAGCAAGCCAATATCGAATCCATCGAATTCTGGGTACTCGATCCTTTCCTCCAGCCGGACAGGGGTTCCGATGGAAAGATTGTCATCCAACTCGGTAATATCTCAGAAGACATCCTTCGTGACAGCCGCAAGTTTTTTGAGCATGGACTTCCACTGTCTCCTAACGATGGACCAGTAGACACTACAAACTGGGGAAAAATTCCACGTATCCCAGCTACCGTCAATGCCTTCTCCAACAATGTTGATGCACGTCAAAAGCAGGATGTCGGATTGGATGGACTCACCAATGACGAGGAGAAAATTTTCTTTAAAAGTTATCTGGATGCACTGGATGCCGCTCACGCAAGTGCTGATTGTATTGCCAAAGCCAGTATGGATCCTGCAAAGGATGACTTCGCTTACTTCCTTGATGAGGATGTATACCCGGATGGCACGAGTATTTTCGAGCGATATAGCAAGTACAATGGCACCCAAGGTAATTCACCTCCCCCAAAAGAAGGCGATAAGAATGTCAACGCCTCCACCAATATCCCGGATAGCGAAGACATCAACAATGACAATACGATGAGTGAAAACGAATCGTACTACGAATATGTCATTCAACTCGAGAAAGATCCAAACGGTAATAACCAACTCGGAAATCTAAATCCAAACAATCCCCAGATTACGGATATAGTCAATACCGCAAATGGTACATGGTACAGGTTTAGGATTCCTCTCGATGAGTATGCAAGGGCTGTCAACGGAATCAGTGATTTCCGGTCTATTCGTTTTATGCGGATGTTCCTCACCCAGTTTACCCAGCAGACCACCCTCCGCTTTGCTACACTCGACCTGGTCCGAAACCAGTGGAGAAGGGTGACACGTGACCTCTTATGCGGTCAGGATGGCCAGGCAGAACTTTTCCTGGATGCCGTCAATATCGAGGAGAATTCAGATAAGATTCCTTTCCGATATGATATTCCACTGGGTATACAGCGTGAGCAGATCACCAGTAGTACCTACCAGGATGTATACCAAAACGAGCAATCCTTGTTGCTCAAGTTTGATCACCTCGAAGATGGCTGTGAGCGCCAGGTATACAAGAGCCTTGATCTCGATCTCCGTGTGTTCAAGAACATTGAGATGTTTGTACACGCTGAAGAAAGGGATGCCAATGATCCTCAGTTGCAAATCCCGGATGAAGCAGTCAAATTATTCATCCGTCTCGGATCCGACTTCAAGGATAATTATTATGAATATGAAGTGCCACTATATCCATCCAGGGATCCGAGCCTTATGGGAGATGCCTATAAGGAAGAGCTATGGCGTGTAGAGAATACAGTACAGTTTGCATTGCAGGAACTGACCGATCTTAAAATAGCTCGAAATGAAAGTGGAACGCCTTTGACAGATACATTTTCACAAAGTGTAACTCAGGTCATTGACGGAGTCAGTGTGCAGCGGAAATTCACGATCAAGGGTAACCCAACACTCGGGTATGTTCGCAATGTCCTCATCGGGGTGCGCAATGATATTGGTGATGAATTTACTTCTCCTTATTCCGGAGAGGTTTGGGCCAATGAGTTGCGCATGGTAGGGCTTGAAGAAAGGGGTGGTGTGGCAGGTCTGGCCAGGCTCGATGCTGACCTCGCGGATCTGGGTAGTATAGGTATTGCAGGCAATTACTCCAGTATCGGATGGGGTGCATTGGATCAGAAACTCGATGACCGTGCCAAGGAAAGTGTAACCCAGGTAGATTTTTCAACGAACCTTCAACTTGGTAAATTCCTCGGAGCTAATTCTAAAGTCCAGATTCCATTTTACTATCAATACAGTGAGACCGTACGCAAACCCCAGTTTGATGCGCTTGATCTCGACTTACCATTGGACGAGAAGCTCAAGAGCATCGCTGACCCTGTAGAGCGGGATAGTGTACGTGAGCAATCACAGGATTTCAGTTCGCTCAAGCAGATCAGCATCACCAATATGCGGGTCAATGGCGGAGGCGGCGGAAAGCCGATGCCATGGGATATTTCCAATCTCTCTGCGAGCTATGCATACTCCAGGACCTACGCCAGAAATGAAGTGGTCGAAAAAGATCAGCTCGATCAGCATCGTGCCTCTCTTGATTATATCTACAGCATTTCATCCAAGCCACTCGAACCGTTTAAAGGATTGTCCAAGAGCAACTGGTTGAAATGGCTGACAGAACTCAATCTTAATCCTATACCAAGCAGTTTCACATTTGGTACAGTGATGGACCGGAAATTTGGTGAGCGATCGTATCGTTTTTCTGATCCGATCTACAAGACCTGGTTTGATAAACGCTTTACGTGGGTGCGTACCTATAGCCTGCGTTGGGATCTGACCAGATCTATCAAGATCAATTTCAATGCAGCCAATGCAGCAGTAGTGGATGAACCCGATGAGTATATAGACAGGCCTATGGGAATACGCATTGATCCCAAAGACAGGAAGGAAGAAATATGGAACAACATCCTGGACGGAGGACGTACCAAGGATTATAATCACCAATTCAGGGCCACCTTTGCTGTCCCCTTGAAGACCATCCCACTGGTAGACTGGATCAGGATGGATCTGAGTTATGATGCAACCTATAGTTGGAAAGCAGCTTCTATCAACACCGACTCTCTGGGCAATGTGATCCAGAACGGACAGACCAACCAGATCTCCACAGAGTTTGATTTTGTCAAGCTCTACAACAAGTCTGCATTTCTAAACAAGATCAACAAGACCGGAAGTAGTTCGGGTGCTAATCAAGGCGGTCGTACACCGGCCAGGCAGGGACCTACCAAGCCAACAGTTGATCCGCCAAAAGATGATCCTAATGCCAAGGATAATACTAAGAGCGATGCTAAGGCCAATGATGATAAGAAAAAGAGCCAGGAGATAAGTCCTCCATTGAAGGTAGCCCTGCGTATGCTGATGGCGATCCGCAAGTTCAGGATCAATTATGGCGAGACCAATGGAACCACAATCCCGGGCTATACACCGGCATCCGAAATCCTCGGCAGTAGCAAAGGTTTAGGGGCCCCAGGACTAAGCTTTATCAGCGGTATCCAGCCTCAGATCAACCGGAAGGCATACGATGATCAGGGTGATTACCTTGCAGAAGCAAGAGCCAATGGATGGATCACCACCAATGCATTCCAGAATGCACCTGTGCTCCAATTCAAGACCAAAGCTTTAGATAGCCGTATATCTGTCGAACCATTCACTGATTTCAAGATTGATTTTGATTTCGCACGCAATCTGACCACTAATTTCTCTGTCTTTTTCAAGACATATAATAAAACAGGAAACACCATTGATGATATCGGCCGCAGGTCTCCAAGGGAGATAGGAACATTTACCATTTCCTACCTGGCGATCCCAACGCTGTTTGGCGCTGACTCGCTTAGTGTAAACAAACTCTTTGACAAGTTTGAAACCAACAGGGCGATCATCTCCAAAGAGCGGGGTGTAGGTGAACACGCAATTGATGGTACACAGTACGCTCAAGGATTTGGACGCAAGCAGCAGGATATTCTTGTCCCTGCTTTCCTCTCCGCATATACAGACAAGTCGCCGACCAACTTTGAGTTTACCGACATGTTTGACTGGATCCCTAGGCCAAACTGGACCTTGAGTTATAATGGGCTGAGCAAACTCAAGATGTTTAAGGACATCTTCAGCAATGTCCGCCTGACGCATGGATACAAGTCATCGCTTACCATCAATTCATTTGAGTCCGATCTGAGTTACGATGACTATGATGAAACTACCCAACAGGAAGTTGGTCAGCGTAACATCATGAATCTTGACTCGATCAGCAAGAACTATTATTCACAATTCCTGCTGCCATCGATCATCATCGAAGAATCATTTGCACCGTTGATCGGGCTTGATGTCAAGATGAAGAATGATATGAACTTCAGCTTTGCCTATACCAAGCGGCGCGGACTCACGATGGGCTTTATCTCCTATGAACTTGCGGAGACCAGGTCTACCACAGTAGATTTTGGTTTTGACTGGAAGCTGAAGGATGTACGTATCGGTTTCTTGCCTGGATTTAATAGTGCAGCCAATAAGAAGAAGCCGAGTGCAAACAAGCCGGGAGGTACAGGTGGTACACCTAAGCTAGGCAACGACCTGAACTTCCTCTTTGATCTCTCGTTCTCTGACAATGTCACCTTCAATCACCTGCTCGATCAGCAAGCCGGTGCAAGGCCTACACGGGGATCAAAGGATATCACGATATCACCGGCTATCAGCTATGATGTCAACAAGAATGTCAGCCTCAGGTTCTTCTGTGATTACAGGCGCCAGCAACCTTACGTCAGTAACTCCTACCTCGTCGTCAATGTCGAGGGTGGTATCACAGTAAGGATCAAACTGGAGTAAGGGGTTTAGCTAAAGATCGCATTGATCTGATCTGTTTCGATCAGGAATCCATCATGTCCGTAAGGAGATTGTAGGATGTGCAATTCTGCTTGTGGAAGGTGCGCCATGAGGTAAAGCTGTTGTGACACAGGAATCAGGTGGTCTGAATCAATACCGATAATCGTGGCCTGCATATTCAATCTCATGAGTGCCTCCGGGATACTGCCTCTTCCCCTTCCCATGTGATGTGTGTCAAGCGTCTGGATGAGATGCCAGTAGCAGTGCGCATAGAAGCGGCTGACTAGTTTCTCTCCCTGGTGTTGAATATAGGATGAGGCTCGTAGAGAGGAGATCTTATCATCCGTATCAGTCTGTGTTTGGATGTAGGCCTCTATAGTCCTGTACCCCAGCAAAGCCATGCCCCTTGCCGCTTTCATTCCTGCAGCTCCGGCATCATCAAGGTTATCCCACAATGTCATATCCGCCATCATTGCCAGTCGTTGCGCTTCATGGCCGGCAATCGCCCATGCTGATTCTCTCGCACTGGTCACCAGCAGTCCGAGGTGTTTGATCTGATCAGGAATCAGATAGGCAAATTCGAGAACCTGATGGCCTCCGCATGATCCTCCGATGCACAGTTGAATCTCCTCGATGCCAAGATGCATGCGCAGCCTATCGTGTGCCCTCACCCAATCCCTGATCGTCACCAATGGCCAATCCATGCCATAGGGCTCTCCAGTATGAGGGTTGATACTTCTAGCGCCGGTAGTACCATAACAAGAGCCGAGTATATTGGCACATACGATAAAATATTTGTTTGGATCAAGAGTCCTGCCTTCACCAAACAAACCGCTCCACCAATCATCTACGCGACTATTGGCTGTCAGTGCGTGGCAGACCCAGATGACATTATTTTTAGTTTCATTGAGTGTGCCATACGTGTGGTAAGCTATCGTGATGCCCTTTGAAAAAGTATATCCGGATTCGGTGACAAACGGGTCAGTGTCTTGAAAATAGTTGACCCCTGGTATGTCTATTGGCAACGTGTAATCCGGACCAGTCATCATTGCGCACTCAGGATAAGGGCCTGGTCAATATCACGGATGATATCGTCGATGTGTTCAAGGCCAGTGGAAATGCGTATGAGCCCATCAGTGATACCCGTCGCAAGCCGTGCTTCAGGGGTGAGTCTGGCATGTGTGGTGGATGCAGGGTGCGTGGCGATGCTTCTGGTATCCCCAAGATTGGCAGTGAGTGAGAGCATCTTTAAAGCATCCAGGAATTTTCTACCCTGTGCCAGTCCACCGGTGATTTCAAAAGTGACAAGGCCACCTCCGCGTTTCATTTGCTTGCGTGCGATAGCTGCACCCGGATGGCTATCGAGAAATGGATAGCGGACATTATTGCATTGAGAATGATCCATGAGGAATATGGCCAGGCGTTCTGCGTTGTCACAATGCCTGTCCATTCTGACTGCCAGTGTTTCGAGACTTTTCGAGAGAACCCAAGCATTGAATGGAGACAAGGCAGGGCCGGTGCTTCGGCACATTTTTTTTATGTCTGCGATGAGGTCTTGTCTTCCGGCAACGATTCCACCTACTACTCTTCCTTGTCCGTCGATATACTTGGTCGCACTGTGCGTGATCAGGTCTGCACCCCACTGTGCGGGTTGCTGGAGGTAAGGAGTGGCAAAACAATTGTCCACATTCAGGATCAAATTATTGTTTACACAAAACGCTTTTGCAGCCTCAAGGTCAATAATGTCGAGTCCCGGATTGGAGGGGGTTTCGACGAAGAACATTTTTGTCGAAGGCCTTACCGCATCAGCCCATGTCTGCTGATCTGCGGGATCTATGAGCGTGACGTCAATATTCCATTTTGGGAGATATTGACTCAGGATGGTATGGGTAGATCCGAACACCGCACGTGAAGAAATCAAATGATCACCGGCTTTGAGCAGGGCCATGAATGATGCAAATATAGCGGCCATACCGCTAGCGGTGGCGACTGCATCATCTGTGCCTTCGAGCGCAGCCATTTTGTCTTCGAGCTCTGTACAATTGGGATTGGTAAACCGGCTGTAGATATTGCCTTCCAGCTCATCGGCAAACATCGCCCGCATCTGCTCTGCATCATCAAATACAAAACTCGAGGTAGGAAACATAGGTGTGCTATGCTCCTGTTGAGCCGTCCTGTTGGTTTGCGTCCGTATCGCGAGCGTCTCAAATTTCATGCACGTACAATTGAAGCAGTGTCGGTCTAAAACAAACGCTGCGGTGGTCAATAACTATTGGGGCGTGGCGGATGAGTTGTAGAGATAGGCTGTGACGACCTGTCCTACTGCACCAAGTACATTGCGATCGATCACACTCATATTGTCTCCATGGGTATGCCAGTGATCACCGAAGCCCTTTGCACTGTCCACAGGCTTGTTGATGATGTCGATCATTGGTATATCTGTGCTGAGATTGACAAAGTAGTGATCGTCGGTGATGGGCCTGCTCTTCAAATCCTTGAAGTAAGCTGACTTGTTCATCCCCTGTGCAAGTGCCCAGAGCTTGTCATAATGGTGGTGGATGCTGTCCACCTTACCGCGTACAAAGACACCCGAAAGATCTTCTTTCTGGAAGGTAGCCCCTTTAGCGCCCACCATGTCAAGCAAGATGCCGTATTCAGCACGGTATCCCTGTGCGTGCGGATTTTGCGCCCAGTATTGTGAGCCCAGGCACCAGGTCTCAGGTCCTCCATCTGAAGAGCCCTGGTCCTCTGCATCAAAGAATACAAGGTCAACACCTATGGAGATAGGATTTTCTTTTAGCAACCTGGCTATTTCAATCAATATACCCACACCGCTACCGCCATCATCCGCACCATCACTCGGCTTATCAGCCCCGGTCTTGTCCTCGTCTGCAGCAAACCTGGTGTCCCAGTGCGCTGCGAGTACCACTCTCCGGGCATACGTAGGATTGAAAGCAGCAATAACATTTGCAGATCTCACTTCACCTATGGTTGCAGTTTTTGCATTAAACGATTGCTCTGTGACATTAGCCCCATAACTCTTCAGTTTCTTTACCAGCCATTGCCGCATCGCCTTATGGGCATCTGTGCCTGGTACACGCGGACCAAAAGCCACCTGCCGCTCCACCATGACATAGGCAGTATCTCTCGAAAAAGCAGGCACCTTGACAGGCGTGACATGCGTTGGCTTGTCATCAGCAGGTACAGTAGTCACCGGATCCTGCTTGCAGGAAATCACTAATGCGATAAAGAGAAAAAAGTATATATGTTTCATGCTTGCTCCTATGATTCCGTTTTAGCTTAAAAGCGTTAAATGGTAAATGTTTAATGTTAAACGGTAATTGATAAAGTATATTTTTTTATAAACTACTTACTGCTATCCCGCTTTACGGCTTCGCAGCGTGCGGGATCTCAGCTGCGTTTCGAACTGCTTATTGCCCACTGCTTACTGCCCACTGTCTACTGCCCACTTTATTTCCCTGGTTGCTGAGCGTAGCCGAAGCATCATTTTTCGTTTATCTTCCACTGTGTCCCTTCCTTCCCATCCTTGAGCTCGATATGAATCGCATTGA
>WBZX01001957.1_pt1 | contig 14636 bp, 15 predicted proteins | sample 5204211 | NCBI WGS metagenome assembly WBZX01 (sample SAMN12344362, study PRJNA552823) | activated sludge metagenome | biome: Activated sludge suspended growth; feature: Nitrification reactor; material: Wastewater; isolation source: activated sludge from nitrification reactor of wastewater...
AGGATGCCGACGGACGTCCGTCGGCATCCTGACGTTTGTCCCTTACACGGATCAGCAATTCCTCATCCGTTGTTTTGATCTTGCCTCCGGTAACATCGATGTTGGCACCGCGCACCGCCGCCGCCGCTTGCGCGAAGCTGAGGTTGTTGGCTCGCAGATCCTCCTCGCGGAAAGCCACTTCGATCTCCTCTTCCGGAAAGCCGGTCAGCTCCACCTTGCTGATGCCATCCACCGCACGGAGGTCCTGTTCCACACGGCGACCGATGAGCTTCAGCGCCTTCAGGTCCACGCCTTCGCCACTGAGCGCGAACGTCACCGCAGGCCTGATGTTCTCCAGCTTGAAGGTGCGGATCGGCTCCATGCCGTCGGGCAGGGTAGGGATGCGCTCCACAGCGTTCTTCACGTCCTGCAGCACCACATCCACGTCGAACCCTTTGATGACCTCCACCGTGATGATGCCACCGTTCTCCTGGCTCACGCTGCTGATGCGCTCAACGCCGGAAACGCCTTTCACATCATCCTCGATGCGCAGCACCACCCCTTCCTCCACTTCTTCCGGGGAAGCACCGGGATGGATCACCTGCACTTGGATGGTGCGACTCTCCACTTCCGGGAAGAGCGAACTGCGCGTGCTCTTCAACCCGAAGTAGCCGAATAGGAAGATCAGTACCATGACGGTACTTACCGCCACAGGATACTTGATGAAGTATGCGGTGAGTCCCCTCATGGCTCCACAGGTGCTACACGCATGCCCTCGTAGGCACCGCTCAAGCGGTCGGTGACCACCACCTGACCATCACCCAGACCCTTCACCACCGACCGTTCAACGCCCTGGTGTACGACCTGGACCGCTCGCTTCACCAGCGTACTATCCTTCACGGTGTAGAGAGAGCCATCCTCCAGCAAGGCGCTGCGCGGCACTCCAACGGCATCTGTCAACGAGCCAGCTTCGATGCTGCCGCTCAGGTATTGTCCGTCGCGAAGCCCTTTGCCGTCCACCTGCACGAAGAGCCTTACTGTTTGGGTGGATATATCGATACTCTCGCCCAAGCGGATGATGCGACCTGTCCAGGATCCCGGTCCTTCACTACTCGTTAGCCGCAGTGTATCACCAAGCTTCACCATGGCCAATTCACCCGCACCGATGGCCGTTTCCAGTTCGAGCGATGTTGGTGCGATGAACTCCCCCAAGCGGGTACCGGGCGTAACGATGGTCCCTGGCTCGATACCCGCTGTAGCGACCACCCCGTCGAACGCTGCAGTGATCGTGTACTTGTCCCGGCGCTCATACAACGCGCGGATCCCGTAGTACTGATCGAGCACGCCGCGTCCCGCGAGGTAGTTGCGCTCCTGGTCGCTGGCCAACTTGGGCAGCTCGGGCAACTGCCCTTCCACCGGCACGCTCTTCAGGTAAGCATCCCATTTGATGGCCTGATCGGGCAGGTCGATGCGCATATCCGGCACGAGTTGCACCAGCGTGCGCAGGAAAGCACTCTGTTGTGCGTTGATCTGTGCGCGCACTTCGCCATCATCGATACGGAAGAGCACTTCACCCTGACGGAAGGCGGCACCTTCTCGGAACACGTTGCCCGTGCGTTGCAGTGTGCCACCCACTTCCGCTGTGATGAGCATACGATCCGTGGCCCGCAAGCGACCGGTGATGGGGATACTCAGCCGCACCGGTCCGTTCTTGACCGTAAGTGTGCGCACCGCACGGTACTGCGCAGGCGCTTCCATGCGTGGTGGACTGGTACGGCTATCCTTCAGCTTGTTGCAGGTGACCACGCCACCAACGGTGAACAGTAGCCCAAGGACGATGGTGAGCCGGCGTTTGAACAGGTCGGTCATGCGCGGATGGATCGGATGATGAACTCGGGGACGGACTTCTTCCGTTTGGCGATCATGCGTCGGAAGGCTTCATCGGTGATGCCGTGGATGTGATCGAGCATGGGTCGTGCGATGAAGGGATGCGCACAAAGGGCCATGATGTTCACCAGCAGTTCGCGCGCATCGATGTCTATGATCTCGCCGCGTGACCGGGCCAACTCCACGAGCCGCATGTAGTGTGCGCGGCTATCCTTGCCCCTATCGATGAAGTCGGCGAGCCCCTCGGGATCACGCGCCATCTCGTTGGCCAGGAATAGCGGCAACGCAGGATCCTCGATCATGCGGTCCAGGTAGGCGCCCACGAATGCGTGGATGGCATCGAACAGGTCCTGCTTGCCCCGAAGTGAGTCCCAGATACAGGTGAACTGTCGCTCGGCACCATGCTTGAAAACGCCCTCGAAGAGCCGCTGCTTGTCGCGGAAGTAGTAGTGCAGCAGCGCCTTGTTGATCCCGGCCTTGTCAGCGACCTCCTGCATGCGCGCGGCGGCCATGCCCTTGCGGGTGAATACCTCACGCGCGGCAGAAAGGATGCGTTCCTCGGTGTTGGGTTCCTTGGTCGGGGCCATCGGGATCGCAAGTTTAACCATTTGGTTAAACCGCACGGTCAATAAAGACGCTCGTCCGTATCGTCCTTCCTTGTTGGTGCCTCCACAAGCAATAGGAGACCGGAGGGTACTGCGCATCAACATGGTCCTTCGTCACCCACGGGGACGCGATGAGTATATCGTACCGGCGAGGTGCCGCGCGATACGATCCGCTCCATGGTACACCGCACGCTGTAGCTTGGGGCCATGAAAGCAATGGCCTCCGCCACGCTCGCATTGCTCTGCTCCGGACTTGCCGCGCAGTGGCAGCAACTGGAGGACTTTCCCGGAACACCGCGCGACGATGCGGCATCGTTCGCCATCGACGGGGTGATCCACGTGGGCACCGGCATGGAAGTGGGCTGGGGCCTAACGAACGATTGGTACGCCTTCGATACAAATACCGAACAATGGTCGACCATAGCGTCCATGCCTTGTTCGCAGCGGCAGTATTGCACCGGCTTCAGCACGGGCAGCACCGGGTACGTGTTCGGGGGGCTGGATGTCAATGGTCCCTTGAACGAACTGTGGTCGTACGACCCGTCAACGGACCAATGGCAACAGCGTTCCTCCCTTCCCGGTGCAGGCCGCTACGCATGCGTGGCCACTTGCGTGAACAATGGCTGCTACGTAGCGACCGGCATGCGCGCGAACGGCTCCCCGACGAACGAGTTCTGGAAGTATGACCCGAGCAACGACGAGTGGACCCAATTAGCGCCCGTTCCAGGTCCACCAAGACATCGCGCCGCTGCCACCGATGATGGCGGTGGCCTGTTGCTCGTAGGTGGCGCTGATTCCGCATTCCACGCGCTCCGCGACGTGTGGTCCTACCCGGTCTGGTTCGAGACCGGGCAGTGGTATCCACGTGACTCCCTTCCCGCTCCACGATATGGGGCAAGCGGCGGTGGCTCCTACGGGCCCTTTGTCGTTGCCGGGGCTTCGGACGCGAGCAACTTCCACGAAGACCTATGGGAATATGACGACGACAGTTGGTCGGCGCTCGCGGACTTCCCCGGTGGCCCCCGTCGCGGAGGCGTGGCAGCGAGCCTCTTCGCGGCATCCCCGTCGGCCAACCTCTACTACGGCCTTGGGCTCGGCCCTGCATCGGAGCGGATGCGCGACTGGTGGCGCTACGATCATGTCACCAGCGTACCAGCCCTTCATACCGATGCCACCACCACCCTCTCACCCGTACCCACCGACGGCATGTTGCACGTGCGCCTTTCCCTACCGATCAGCCAAGCAACATGGTCCGTCCGTGATGCGCTTGGGCGCACCGTGACCCAAGGCACATTGACGGGCACATCCGTTCATCTGGACCTGTCGCTCCTTCCGAATGGCAGTTATTGGCTGATGATAGCGGGCGACCATTGCCGGTCCACGGACCGATTCACGGTCGTCCAATGAAGACGGCACGAGCGTCCACCATTCACCGAGCCGATCACGGACCAGCCCGACCACGACCGCGCTGGTCCTTCCTCTCTCTCCGTTGAGTTCGACCGACCTACTTTGGCGCTATGCACTTCCTTTCACCCGAACTGGAACATTACTCCGAGGCGCATAGCGCTCCCGAACCGACCTACCTCAGGGAGTTGGCCGAGGAGACCCGGGCCAGTGTGGACATGCCCATCATGCTCAGTGGTCATGTGCAAGGTCGCTTCCTGAGCCTTGTGAGCAAATTGCTTGCGCCCAAGCTCGTGCTGGACATCGGCACCTTCACCGGATACAGCGCCCTGTGCATGGCCGAAGGGTTGGTCTCCGATGGCGTGCTGCACACCATCGACATCAAGACGCCACTGGCCCCCATGGTGGACCGCTACATCCGGAAAGCGGGATCCCACCAGCGGATCCATCAGCATCTGGCACCTGCCGCAGAGGTCATACCGCGCATACAGGGCACGTTCGACCTCGTCTTCATCGACGCGGACAAGCAGAACTACTCCACGTATTTCGATCTGGTGGTGGAACGCGTACGTCCCGGTGGCCTCATCATCGCGGACAATGTGCTTTGGAGTGGCAAGGTGTTGACGCCACCGGACCAACACGACGCCGAAACGCGCGCGTTGGCCGAATACGCGCAACATGTGCACCGCGATGCACGCGTGGAGAACCTGCTGCTGCCCTTGCGCGACGGTCTCTTGGTGAGCAGGCGACGCTAGTCGATACCTCCTCCGCACGTAGTGGCGCGCCTGCTATCTTGCTCCACCCACTGCCACCTGGCCCTATGCGCATGATCGATCTTCGCTCGGACACCGTGACCAAGCCCACACCAAGCATGCGCGAAGCCATGCTGCGCGCCGAGGTGGGTGACGATGTCTTCGGTGAGGACCCCACGGTGAACGCGCTGGAGGAACGCATGGCAGCGCTATTCGGTCATGAAGCGGCGATCTTCTGTCCAAGTGGTACGCAGACCAACCAGATCGCCATCAACGTGCATACCCGCCCCGGCGACGAAGTGATCTGCGAAGAAGGTGCGCATGTGTACCGTTATGAAGGCGGTGGAATGATGGCCACGAGCGGATGTAGTGTGAAGCACGTACCCGCTGATCGCGGCCGGTTCACGGCCGAGGATGTCGCGGCGGCCGTGAACGATCGCTCGGCCGCGTACCTGGCGAACAGCCGCCTGGTGGTGATCGAGAACAGCGTGAACCGCGGTGGAGGCGCCACCTGGAACATCGAGGAGGTGCGGCGTATTCGACACACCTGCGATACGCACGGGCTTGCGCTGCATCTGGACGGTGCGCGCATCTTCAATGCGATGACGGTCGATACCACCCAGCCGTCCGATTGGGGCACCGTGTGCCATTCCGTCTCCATCTGCCTTAGCAAAGGCCTTGGCGCCCCTGTTGGCAGTGTGCTCACCGGCAACGGCGCGTTCATCCACCAAGCACGGCGTGTCCGTAAACGCATCGGTGGGGGCATGCGTCAGGCCGGAATACTCGCTGCGGCCGGGCTTTATGCACTCGACCACCACGTGCAACGGCTCGGGGACGACCATGCACGTGCACAGCGGATCAGTGAAGCCATCCGTGGATGCGTGTGGTGTTCGCACATGATGCCCGTGGACACCAACATCCTCATCTACGACCTACTTCCCGGATACACCGCCAAAGACCATGTGGCCGAACTGGCGGGCAAGGGCGTGCTCTGCTTCGCGATAGGACCGCAGCAGGTGCGCATGGTCACACATCTGGACATCGACGATGCGGATGTGGAGCGGATCGTCGGCATACTGCGGACAGTTCAGCCATGAAGAAGAGCCTTGCGATCCTCAGCTTCTGTCTCCTTGCGTCATGCGCAGGTCCCGCATATCTGTCCAAGGGCACTACGGAGGACGTGGAGATCGCCTATCGTTGGAACCATCCAGTGAATGGGCCCAGCGAGCTATGGCTGCGACTGAAGAACAACGCCGACCACGCAAAGCACATATCGCTCGGCATCGACCTGTACTACCAAGGCCGCACGGTGGAGTTGTTCGAGACCGATACCTGTCTGCGGGCGGGCCAACTGCTGAGCGGAAAGCTCAACGGCATCTACTTCGTCCCCGAGCGGGTTACCACCGCGCAGATCAAGGACGGTAGCGCTTCCGTGGAGACCACACGAACCATCGTCACACCCGGCCCCTGCCCATGACGGAGTTGCGCCCCATCGACCGCGCTCTGCGCATCGTCCTCGTGCTCTTCGTGCTGGGCGTCGTGCTCTTTCTGATGCGCCATGCCTATAAGCTGCACCAGCGTGAGCAGGAATTCGCGAAGCTGGCCGTACTGCGCAGTCAGCGCATGCTGCATGTGCAGCTCGATGCCATGTTCCACGAATGGAGCGAGGACCTGCTTGAGGAGGCTGCGGCCGTCACCACTGCGGACAGCATCGACCCTCGGAGCCTGACGAAGCGCTGGGCCCCGCTGATGGATTCGCACTGGGCGATCCTTTCCATCCGCTTGGGCGACGAACGAGGGAACGAGACCGCCGTCTTCCGCACGGACACATCATTGCACTTGGTGCGCACCGATGAAGGCAGCAAGGAGCACGTGCCCCTCGCTTATCAGCTGGACGATCGCGGCCGACCGGATACCGTGGCGGTGCCATGGACCTGGCACGAGAGCTATGATCCGCGTGAGCGCATCTGGTTCAGCAAGGCGCTCGAGAACGAACGCGAAGAACCCGTGTGGACGGTCCGACAGTTCGGCGACACGGCCGCCAAGGTGGTCCAACTTAGCTACATGGTCCGCGGTCATGGTGACAACGACCCCTACCGTGTCATCCTGTTCGATGTGGACCTCACGCGCAGCGAACGGCTGGACCGGCGGATGACCTCGGCGAGCGAACCCGGGATCCTGTTGCTCGCTGGCGATGGGCGCGTGCTTTTCCGCAGCTCCAATGCACGCAGCGGTGAACTATCCAGTGCGGCACGCCAGGTGCGCACCCAATGGACCAGCGACCGTGACAAGAAGAACTTCAACGTGCACGAAGGTGAGCGAGACTACATCGCGCTTGTTGAGCCTTACCTGCTCAATGGGCTCACCCTGCACACGGCCGTAGTGGTCGATGCCACCGCCTTATCGGAATGGACAGCCGCCGATCACCGCGTGGAGTGGACCGTGGCCGTGATGCTCACCGTGTTATGTGCGCTCCTGGCCGGGCTCTGGTGGCGGGATATGCAGCGTTCCGACCTGGCGCGCCGCCAGCACAAGCAGAGCCAGAACCAAGCGCGCAAGTTGGAGAAGGTGATCGGCGAACGGGAAGTACTGAGCCGTGAGGTGCACCACCGGGTGAAGAACAACCTACAGGTGGTGAGCAGCCTGCTGAACCTGCAAGCCTCCACCCTGGACGATGGACCGGTGCGCGACGAATTCCTCCGTGGCAAGCGGCGTATCGACACCATCGCCCTCGTGCACCACAAGCTCTACGGCCTCGCCGATCTTCGGAACGTGGACCTGCACGTGCTCTTCACGCAAGTCATCGATGCGTTGGCGGAAATGAACAAACCCATGAGCCGCGGCGTGAGCGTGGGGGTGAAGACCGGTGGCTTGAAGAGCGACCAGGACACGGCCATCGAGTTGGGGATCATCCTGTGCGAGCTCATCACCAATGCCTACCAGCACGCGTTCCCCTACGCGACAGGAGGCCACGTGGAAGTTAGCGCAGGCAATGTGGATGGGGACCTGCACCGATTGGTGGTGCACAACAATGGCGTTGCGCTTCCGCAGCTGACGAGCGGGGCCGGCAAGCTCGGACTGGAGATCGTGGATGCACTGGCGGGGCAGCTGGATGGCAGCTTCCACATGCGCACCAACGGCGGTGTCACCTTCGAAGTACTGTTCCGCATGAAGCGACCCGCCGAGCCCGCGCACACACACGGCGATGAGGACCTCCCAGTAGGCGGCGCCTAGTGCAACCACTCGATCTCCACGCGTCGCTCTCCTGGGTCGCGACCCGTGCTGCGGCTATCGCCATAGTAGTTCACCAGCAGTCGCTCCGCACTGATGCCACGTTGCATCAGGTACGCACGCACGGCCTTCGCGCGCTGCTCGCTGAGGCGCAGGTTCACAGCGGGATCACCACTGCGATCGGTGTAACCGGTGATCAACACCTTGTCCTGCGGTGACCGGGCCAATTGCTCGAACACTTCGTTCAGCAGCACGCGTTGGTCTGGTTCCAGCACAACGCTGTAGCGCTCGAAATGGACGGCGATGTTGCTCCCAGTGAGGTCGCTCAGGTTGGCCAGTGGATTCTCTTCCGCACCCGTAGCCCCTTCGCGCACCTCCTGGATGTCCATCTCGAGCCCCGTCATACGATCCTCCATGTCCTCCATGCGATCACGAAGCTCCCAAAGCTCCTTGCGCTGATCCATGCGATCGATACGCTGGTTGATGGCGTCCAACTCCTCTTTCAGCCAACGATCCCGCTTGCGCACTCTCGGCTGCACGGTGGGGCCGACGGTCCCTGTCTCCACCATCCGCGCCTGCATCGCCTCCATGACACGGTCACCCAGCTGGGGATCCAACCCACCACCACCCGTATCAGCCAGTTGGAGATCCAACGCACACAGGAAGTTGTCGTCGTCGAACACCGTACCACAGGAGGAGTTGATCCGCACGGTCGTGCCGGGCGATGCACGATCAGGACCGAGTACGGTGATCGTGGATAACGGTAGCAGGTCCGCACGGATCTGCCGCTCCAATTCCTCCCGTTGGCTGCGCACGTAGTAGTAGATGGCGAGGTACTTATCCTGCTCGGCACCTCCATCCACCCCGAAGCGGGCCTGGCTCCAATCGATCCTCGTAACACGATCCAATTGGGTACGCGTAGGTTCGCTCAGCCCCATGAACACCACATCGGCACCCACTGTTTCGATCGTCGCGCTCATCATGGCGTTCAGGTCGCGTACCATGTCGGCACTGGGTACATCCACCTGCACACCTTGCCGGGTGAAGTGAAGGCGCGCATCGAGGTATGCGCCCACGCCAGCCTCCACCAACCGGTCGAGGACCACGTGCATGTCCTCCGCTGCGGACGATGTTCGTTGCAACTCGAAAGCGGCATTCCCTCCGGGCACATTCCGCCAGATGGCTCGGAAAGCAGGCTCGCCGCTCTCCTCGGTGGAGCCCTGCACGATCACATCGGAACCCTCACCCGTTCCGGTGAGTTGGACCTTTTGCGCGCTGAGCGCCATCGCCACACACCCCAGGGCCACCAGCACCATCACGCGCAGCCACGGGAAGAGTACGGCCACCTGTTTCACCGGTCCTGGGTGGTATCTGCTTTCAAGGCCGAAAGCTGTCGACGCTCACGCGCCCATCGGAAGGCCTCCTCCCGATGTTGGAACACGCGGAACGGGAACCCGGGCTTGTGCACCTGACGGAACATCTCCAGCGCGGAGCGGCACGCGTGATCAAGGCTGTAAACGGCCACGGGATGCCCCTGTGCACGGCAAACACGCGTGAGGAGGCGACGTGCATCTTCCTCTACCACCACCCCTTCCGCGTGATCGATCATGACAGGTGCGCGACCACCACGATCGAGCGCAGCGATGAGGCGCAGGATCTCCTTCATGTGGCCAACACGCATGCGCCCTCCCTTGGCGAGAACGAGGTGGAGCACACCTTCCTCCCGCCAAAGTTCAAAGGGACTTTCGAACGCTGGGGCCTCCCACTGGAGCATGCCGCAAGCTAGCCTGCCAACGGGGCCCTACCCGTAGCTACGCCCGGCCCGATCTCCACAGCGCTCGTGTGGAAAAGGTCAACGCGCGAGCACCTCGGGCACCGGTTCGCCGCTCACGGCGTCCGGGGCGGTCATGCCCACTAACAGCGCGATGGTGGGTGCGATGTCGGTGATGGACGTACGCCGGTCCACAGCACCGTGGCGAATACCGCGGCCCATGAACAGGATGGGCACGTGGGTATCGTAATTCCAGCCCGAACCATGCTCCGTACCCTTCTTCACCATACCGGGCCAGCTGGCGAGGTAGCCCGGGCGAAGCGCGAAACACACATCACCGCTGCGCTGCGGCATGAAACCGCGCTGGATCATTCCCCGGATGCCATCCGTGTAGGTGATGCGCAGGAGATCGGATGCGGTCAACGCTTCGGCGATACCGGGCTGTTGTAGCAGCACATCAGCGGCGGCGCGCTGCACGACCACAGGATCCAACTTGCGCACAGTGAGGAGCGAATCGTTGAGGAAAAGCTGCTCCTTGACCCGCTTGCGCACCCACTTTCCGGGGCCGAAACGCGCGGAAAGCGCGGTATCGACCGCACCGATCAAGGAGGCCATGTCCACATAACCGGAACTGCCTTTGAGGTCCTTGAGGTATTCCGGTACGTCCAGTGCGGCATGGTCCGCGGTTAGGAACACGGTGTAGCGGCCCGCGCCCACCTGATCATCCAACGCCTTGAACAGGCGGGCCAACTCCAGGTCAAGGCGCAGGTACATGTCCTCCAACTCCACGGCGCGCGGGCCCACTTCGTGCCCGAGTTCGTCGGGAGCACTGTAGCTCACGGCAAGAAGGTCCGTTACCGCGTCGCGACCCATGTCCTCGCCTTTCAACGCGGCCAGGGCAAGGTCCGTGGTGATCGTATTGCTCCCCGGCAACCAGCGGAGCACGGCGGTGTTCCTCCCGCCAGCCTCGAAGAGCGCTGGCACATCCAACGGCAACGTGGGTGAAGTGGAACCGATGAGGGGTTCCTCGTACGGGTTGTCATCCGGTAGCACTTGGTGATAGCGATCCAACGGGAGCAGCAACTCCCACTTGGTGCTTAGAAGCTTCGCTACCGATCCTTGGGCATTGAAGTCCTTCACCCATTGCGGCAGTTCCTTCATGTACCAGGAACTGGTGGCGAACTGCCCCTCGAGACCTTCGAAGAACCAATACGCGGCGTCGCCCGTGCGCCCGATAGGAAGGATGGCGCTACGATCCTTCATGGCCACGCCGATGGTCTTCGAGCGGCGATCGGTGCGGCGCTCCAACTCATCCGCAAGCGTGGTGCTCACGAGGTTGAAGGGGGAGCGTTGCCCTTTGTACCCCGTGCCACCCACTCCCGTCATGCGATCATCCTGCACACAGTAAAGCCCGGCACCGGTGGCACGCACGTACATGTCGTTGGCCACGATGCCATGGTCGCGTGGCGTGGTGCCCGTGTAAACGCTCGCGTGTCCGGGTCCGGTATGCGTAGGTGCGTAGTTGAAGTGTGCTTCGCGCAGGAAGGCTCCTTCGTTGACCATCCGTCGGAATCCGCCCTCGCCGAAATTGTCCCAGTAGCGATAGATGTAATCAGCGCGCATCTGATCCACCACGATACCCACGACCAAGCGCGGTGGTTCTGTCCAGGCCGGCTCCTGCGCGAAGAGCGATGTGGCGAAGGCGAACGAGGAAAGTAGGACGGACCGTTTCATGCGGAGCGGGTGAAGAGATGGAAGACCAGGATACCCAGTGCGACACTCACAGCGATGTTCAGCAAGGCCATGCCCATCATGCCATCGCGTAGCAGCTGATGGTTCTCGTAGCTGAAGGTGCTGAGCGTGCTGAAGCCGCCACAGAAACCAACGGCCAGCAGCGCCTGCCAGTGTTCACGTCCCGGCTGATCCACCTGCACACGCAGGACGAGCCATGCCAGCAAAGCGCTGGCCAGCACGTTGCTCGCCAGCGTGGCCCACGGGAACACGGTCTTGCCATGCAGCAGAAGGAAGGCGCGTGAAATGGCGAATCGCAGCAAGCTGCCCGCGCCACCGCCCAGGAATACGGCGAGCCAGATCTTCATTCGGTAAGGGCCTTGCGATCCATGAGCCTGCGGTGCACGAAAGCGAAGATGCCACCGATGACAGCACCGTACAGGGCCCCAACGAGCACATCGCCGGGGTAATGCACCCCCAGGTACACGCGACTGTAGCAGATGAGCGCCGCCCACACCACCAGCGCTGGTGCCGCCCACTTTGGTGTGCCACGCAACGCACCTATCATGAACACAGCGATGGCGAAGTGATTGCTCGCATGGGAGGAGACGAAGCCGAAACGACCGCCACAACCATCGGGCACCAGGTGTACCAGTCCCAGCAAGGTGGGTTCATGACAGGGGCGCAGGCGCTGCACTGTTTCCTTGAACAGCAACACCGAACCCTTGTCGCTTACGAGCACCATGACCGCGATCGTGAGCGCACTCCACGCAAGGCCTTTCCAACCGAAGCGGCGCTGCAGGAGGAATAGGAAGAAGAAGTAGAGCGGGAACCAGAGGAGCATGTCGCTCACAGCCCGCATGAAGTGATCAGCCCATGGGGCGTGCGCACCGTTGATGGCAAGGAAAGCCTCGCGATCCAGCGCGCCGAGGCGTTCCCATGTGCTCATGCCCAGGTATCGTCTTGTGCTACCGGCCTATGCAGCTTCTTCCACAACTTGTCCTTGAGCTCATCAAGGCCTAGTTGCGCTACGCTGCTGATCATCACGTGCTCCACACCCTTCGGCAGTTCCTTCTCCAGTTGCTTCATCATGCCAGCATCCAGCATGTCACACTTGGTGATGGCGAGCAGGCGATCCTTGTCCAATAGCTCCGGGGAGTATTGCTCGAGTTCATTCAGGAGCACGGCATAGTCCTTCTTCACATCATCGCTATCCGCTGGCACCATGAAGAGTAGCACGCTGTTGCGTTCGATATGACGCAGGAAGCGCAAGCCGAGCCCCTTGCCTTCGCTGGCTCCTTCGATGATGCCGGGGATATCGGCCATGATGAAGCTCGCGTGATCGCGGTAGGGTACGATACCCAGGTTGGGCGTTAGCGTGGTGAAGGCGTAGTCAGCGATCTTGGGTTTGGCCGCGGTGATCACACTGAGCAGAGTGCTCTTACCCGCGTTCGGGAAGCCGACAAGCCCCACATCCGCGAGCACCTTCAATTCCATCACCACCCATTTGCTGACCCCGGGCTCACCCGGTTGCGCGAACCGTGGGGTCTGGAAGGTGCTGCTCTTGAAGTGCTGATTGCCAAGTCCGCCGCGCCCACCCGAGAGCAATACATGCTCCTCCCCGTGAACGGTCACTTCGCATAAGACCTCACCGGTCTCATCATCCTTGACCACGGTACCCAGCGGCACCTCGATCACTTGGTCCTTTCCGCTGGCACCACTGCTCTGGTTGCTCGTGCCCATCACGCCATCCTCGGCGATCACGTGCTTGGTGTAGCGCAGGTGCAGCAGGGTCCATAACTGTCCATTGCCACGCAACACGATGTTGCCACCGCGCCCTCCATCGCCTCCATCCGGGCCGCCCTTGGGCATGTACTTCTCCCGGCGCAGGTGCGCGCTGCCCTTGCCGCCTTTGCCGCTGCGGCACTCGATGCGTATGTGGTCGATGAAATTCATGTGTCCATGTGCTCATGCATCCAGTGCCCGTGAGCACGCGGTCGCATGCGCGCCTGCTTAGCCGATCGCGTTGGTCAACCGGCTGGTTATGTCTGGAACGCCCCCCACCCCATCGATCGCTTTGAACTTGCCCTGGGCGGCGTAGTAGTCCTTCAAGGGAGCGGTCTTGGTCTCGTATTCGCGGATGCGGTTGCGGATGATGGACTCATCCTTGTCATCGGTACGTCCACTGGTGGCGCCACGGCCGATCAAGCGCTTCACCAATTCCTCCTCGGGTACTTCCAAGGCCAGCATGGCGGTGATGGGTTCCCCCTTCGCCTCCAACATGTCGTCCAACGCCTCGGCTTGCGCACGGGTGCGCGGGAACCCATCGAAGATGAAACCCTTCGCATCCAGGTTCGCCTCCATCTTGTTGCGGATCATGCCCACCACGATGTGGTCGGCCACGAGCTCACCCCGGTCCATGAGTTCCTTGGCTTGGGTGCCCAGTTCCGTTTCGGCCTTGATCTCAGCGCGGAGAAGGTCACCGGTACTCAGGTGCACAAGGCCGTAGCGCTTGATGAGGAATTCGCTCTGCGTGCCCTTACCGGCCCCCGGAGGACCGAAGAGTACGATGTTCAACTTGCTCATTGTCCTTGGTTGATGATGCGATAGATGCCGGGCAGGTTGCGGCCCAGTCCGTCGTGATCGAGCCCGCTACCCACCACGAAATCGTTCGGGATGCGCACGGCCACGTGTTCAATGGGGATGTCCTGCTTGTAAGCGTCGGGCTTGAACAACAGGGCAGCGATGCTCACGCTGGCAGGATGGTGCTCGTTGAGGGCGTCCAGGATATACCTCACGGTATTGCCGGTATCCACGATATCCTCCAACACCACCACATGGCGCCCTTCGATGCGCTCATTGAGCCCGATGAGCTCGCTCACCTTGCCGCTACTGCGCGTGCCGTGGTAGCTGGCCACCTTCACGAAGGTGATCTCGCACTCGATGTCGAGGCGCTTCACCAATTCGGCGGCGAAGAAGAAGGCCCCGTTCAGCACGCCTACGAACAGAGGCCGACGGCCATCGTACTTGGCGCGCAGTTCCACCGCCAGCCGGTCGATGGCCGCGTTCACTTCGCTCTCGGGGATGAAGAGATCGAATTCCTTGTCGTGCAGGCGTACCCGTTGCATAGGGCGGCGAAGGTAGCCATCGCCACTTGGCCGGTCCGTGCTCCCGCTTCACGACCAAGCCCTACATTCGGACGCCATGCGCAGACCGCTACTCTTCCTTCTCCTGCTCACCGCGCTGCCAACCCTCGCAGGCGGCGACCCACTGCCC
>WBZX01001958.1_pt1 | contig 14635 bp, 11 predicted proteins | sample 5204211 | NCBI WGS metagenome assembly WBZX01 (sample SAMN12344362, study PRJNA552823) | activated sludge metagenome | biome: Activated sludge suspended growth; feature: Nitrification reactor; material: Wastewater; isolation source: activated sludge from nitrification reactor of wastewater...
AGTATGCCCGGTATTGATCTGCCACACACTCAGCGGTACGCCTACCTGGGAATTAAAACTCTTCGGACTGCGTACGATCGAATGATCATCCTGCAGCAATTGATACAACCATTCCTTGACGATCGTTTTTCCGTTACTCCCGGTAATACCGATCACCGGCAGGTTGAATTGCTGGCGGTGATAGGCCGTTAAGGCCTGCAAAGCCTGCAGCACATCGGATACGTGCAGGAATACCGCCCCGGGAAAGGAATCATCATCGGTAAACTCTTCATTCACCACGAAACAGCGAACGCCCTTCGCGTAAAGTTCGGGGATGAAGGTATTGCCGTTGCGGCGCGGGCCGCTCAGGGCAAAGAAGATGGAACTGGCGGGGAACAGCAGTTTACGGCTGTCGAGCAGGATATGCGCTGCCTCCACATCGGCGGAAGACCGGGACGACCGTGCCTTTATTATGGTTGCTATTTGCGATGCTTTGTACAAGCCGTTGAATTGATCAGTCTGATTTAATATCCCGGGGCACTCCTTTACGCTGGTGGTAGATCGAATAGATCACCGAACCGGAGATGCAGCATACGATCACCAGCAGCGAAATCCAAACCGGTATATGCACCCAATCGGCAATCAGCATTTTAACCCCGATGAACACCAGCACGATGGCAATGCCCTGCTGAAGGAAGTCGAACTTGCTGGCGGCTCCACGCAACAGGAAGAACAGGCTGCGGAGGCCGAGCACGGCGAATATATTCGAGGAATAGATCAGCAGTTTCTTGTCGGGGTTTGGAATGATGGAGAAAACGGCCGGGATCGAATCGAGTGCGAACATGATATCGATGAGCCCCAGCATGACCACCACCATCGAAAGCGTGGTAAAGTAGGCCTTCTTGTTATGCGTGATGACAAAACGCCCGTGCGGTTCTTCGTGGGTGATGCGCATGAACCTGTTCATGAACCGGTAGGCCCAGTTCTTCGCCGGGTCGAATTCCTTTTCGTCGCCGCTGCTGAACATTTTAATACCCGTTAAAAGGATGAATGCGCCGAATATATACATCACCCAATGGAAACGGGCCACCAGTTCGCTGCCGATGGCAATGAAGATGATTCGGAACACGATGGCCATCAGGATCCCCAGCAATAATACCCGGGAGTAGTTGGCCGGCTTTACCTTGAAAAAGGAAAAGATGATGATGAACACAAAGATATTGTCGATCGAAAGCGACCATTCGAGCAGGTAGGCCGAGATGTAGGCGATGGCGTCTTCCCGCCCGTTGCCGCCGTCGTTTTCGAACCAGATGAAACCGCAGAACACGAAGGATAATGCCACCCAGAAAATGGTTTGCATCAGGGCCGCTTTCAGCCCGATCTCTTTGTTCTTCTTACTCAGCAGGCCCAGGTCGAATACCAGCGCCAATACGATCACGGCGCTGAATACGATGTATATCAGTTGTGTTTTGTCCATTTACCGGGTTGTGTATTTTCGTTTGCGCAGGAACTGGTAGAGCAGGGCGAACAGGATCACGAGCAGTACCGGAACCGCGATATTGATGCCCTGCCATTTTGTTTTCTCCGCATCCACTTTCTTTTTGTCGAGTAAACGCAGCGTATAATCCTTTGCCTTGGCCTCCGATAAACCCGAGGCGTTGATGAGGTAGTCGAGGCTGTTCTGCAGAAAATCGCGGTTCGCGAATCCGAATTCGCGTTGCGATCCGAACGTGTAAGGGTTCATGCCCATCGGAATGGGCTGGTTGCCCTTCACAACCGAATTCAGCACCATGTCGCCATCTGCCACCACGATGATCTTATTTTCAGCCACACAGGCCGGCATGAATTCGTAGCCGTATTTCTGCAGGCTGTCACGCATAGCCTGGGAAAGCCGGTTGCTGAACAGGGAATTGAATTTACCCTCCAGCAGCACGGCGGCAGGTATGTTCGCTTTTTTGAACTTTTCGTTTTCCGGCGCCACGCTGTTCTCCGTAACACTGATCAGGGCCGGGGTGGAGATACTCCGGGAATTGGCGGAGGTACTGAGCAGGATCGTTTTTTTAATGCCTTCGGCTTCCACCGTATCGATCGAGTTTACAAAACGGCCACTCACAAAACCCAGGTTCTTATTGATGACATGATTCGATTTGGATTCAAAGACCGGGAAATAGTTCCAGGGCAGCAGTTCAAACTGCCCGTTGCCGTTCACATCGAAAGGCAGGAAATCGCATTGCAGGTCCATGAGCAGGTCGGAATTGACACGGGCCCCGTATTTAAATAAAAGATCGTTCAGCTCCAGGCCCCGGTCGTAGGCCACCACCTGCCCCTGCTTGCTTTGCAGGCTATCCAGTTCCGCTTCCAGCTTATCAACAAAGAAGATCAGCTTTCCGCCACGCATCACGTATTGATCCAGTTTCAGTTTCTCCGCGTCGCTGAATGGTTTGGTGGGCTTAACCACCAGCATCAGTTTGAAGGTATCCGGAATGGCGGGTTCTTTTTCCAGGTTGAATATCTTGAGTTCGTAATCCTGCCGAAGTACATTTTCCACCAGGTCGTATGTGCGGATATCTTCCGGCTCTCCATTCGATGAGCAATACCCGACAAGCGGACGGTTCGATTCCAGCAGCCGGTTGATGGCATAGGCGAAATTGTATTCCATCAGCGCTTCGGCGCTGTTGATCTCCATATAAGTGATGCCCTTCGAACGGCCCTGGTACAGGATCACCGGCGATACCTGGTCTTTGTAGTGTACAAAGGCAACGGGGTAAATGAGTTGCTGTTGCTGGCCGGCCTTTACCTGCGATGTAAGATTGATGGGAACAAACCCGAGGTTAGAAAGCGTATCGGCCCATTTAACGCTGGTGCCTTCCACCATTTCCTCCGGGCTCACAAACCGGTATTGCAATTTGCTGCCGGCAACCTCTTTGAACTCCTGCAACAGTTCCCCGGCGCTATTGGCCAGTTTCCGGAAACCGCTGGGGAAATCGCCTTTCAGGAAAACATCGATGCGGATCACATCCTCCGGTTTTTGCAGCACTTTCCGGGTGGGCGAAGAAAGCGTAAACCGCTTTTCGTTGGTAAGATCGATCCGGGTGTGGTAAACAGAAGCGAGCCAGTTGATGCCTGCCAGCAGCAGGATGCTGATCAGCAGCCAGGCTTTACTTTTCCATATCGTACGCAGCAGGCCCATTATTTTTTACGAAGATTTTTCACGGTGATCAGCAGGAAGAGAAATATCACGCTGAGAAAATAGATCACATCACGGCTATCCAGCACACCGCGGCTGATGCTCCGGTAATGAAAATCGATCCCCAGCATCTCTACGTAATAATCCGGTCCGTTGGCCAGGAACGATAAACGGCTCAGCGCATTGAAACCGAAATAGAGCAGCAGGCAGGCGAATGCGCTGATGAGGAAAGCGACCACGGCATTGTTGGTAAAACCGCTGCAGCAGATACCGATTGCCGCAAATACAGCGGCCAGGAAAAACAAGCCGATATAACTTCCCAATATCCCGCCTCCATCAATACCTCCCTGGGTACTCAGTGATTTAATGGTGAACACATATAACAACGTTGGAATGATCACAAAGAGAAGAACAATCAATACCGAAACGTATTTACCCAATACCACCTGCCAGTGACCCAGGGGCCTTGTTTGAAGTATTTCGAAGGTGCCGCCGCGGAATTCGTCGGACAAGCTGCGCATGGTGATGGCGGGAACAAGGAATAATAATATCCAGGGCGCAAGTTCAAAGAATTTATCGAGGGAGGCGTAGCCGAAGTCGAAGATATTGCTGTCGGGGAGCACAAAAAGGAATAACCCGCAGACCAGCAAAAAGAGGACGATGCTGATATAACCTGTAAGGCTGCTGAAAAATTGCCGTAGTTCCTTTTTGCAAATGCTCCACATACACGTTTAAAATTGTTGCAATTTAAGGTATAACGGGGTATTGTAGCGGCTAAAGATGTGGTAAATGGGGTTGCACCGTTTTTTACAATTTGGATTAGCCAATTTTATCAAGTGAATCAAAGAGAACCCGTTAACAATAATCTGCTTCCCTGCGTGCAGCATTTCAAAAACAGCATTTGTCATACTGCGGGCTGGTTGTTAAACAACCGACGACCGGTTATATCGCCCTTATCATTTTTGCGCATGATAATACCATAGGGGTATGGTTGTTTACCCAAAACCAACTGCGTGATGCCGCCTGATTCCGGGCGGCATTTTTATGGAATGCATACCGGGGGGCATCTCAACTCCCTAAATTCATAAACATGAAAAAAATACTGCTGCTGATGATGGCAACTTCTCTTTCTTATTGCCTCACCGCCCAAACTTCGAAGAAAGAGAAAGCACCACCTCCACCACCTCCTCCACCGCCCGCTCTTGCACAGGCACCCGATGCACCACCCCCTCCACCACCACCTCCGCCGCCACCCACAGTAGAAGAAGCAAAATTCACCCCTCCGGTGATCGTGAACAACCAGGGATACTCACTGAGTGTTCACCGGGATAATGGTAATAATATGGTCTATGCCACTAAAAATGGTGTGACTGAAAAGATATCGCTCTCCAAATGGAATGCAAACAAATCATTCTATGAAAGCAAGTACGGTGAGTTACCCCCTCCGCCGCCACCTCCTCCAGCCCCAAAGGCTCCGAAAGCGCCCAAGGGATAATGGAAGGTTACACGAACGAAAAAGCCTCCTGTCACCAGGAGGCTTACTTATTTTATTTTCAAAGCTGAAGACTCAGACGGCAAAACTTTCTCCGCAACCGCAACTCCGGCTGGCATTGGGATTATTGAAATAAAAACCCTTCCCATTGAGTCCATCACTGAAGTCGAGTTCCGTATTAACGAGGTAGAGGAAACTTTTCAGGTCGCACACGATTTTAATTCCCTTGTCTTCAAATACCTGGTCCATTGGCTTTACTTCATTATCGAAGTCGAGCTTATAACTGAGTCCGCTGCAGCCACCCCCGACAACACCAACGCGTAAGAAATAAGCGGGGTCGGCGGCAATACCGGCGTCTTCCATCAGTTTGAGGACCTTCTCTTTCGCTTTATCGCTTACAAATATGCTATTGTCTGTTGCTACCATTTCAATGTAGTAATTAGATAATCCGAAGCTATGCTGAGGTAAGTTTCTAGTGTTAAATCCTTACATCGGCTGATCTGCCAATTAATGGATTACGCTTTCCTCAAACTTGATGGCTTCCATTCCGTTCTTTACGCGGTAATCGTTGATCGCTGCCTTGATGGCGTCTTCGGCCAGCACGGAGCAGTGGATTTTCACCGGGGGGAGATTCAATTCTTCCACGATGTCCATATTGTCGATCTTCAGTGCCTCATCCACGCTTTTTCCCTTGAGCCACTCCGTAGCCAGGGAAGAGGAAGCGATGGCGGATCCGCATCCAAAGGTTTTGAATTTGGCGTCGGTGATCGTACCGGTAGCCTCATCCACCTGGATCTGCAGGCGCATTACGTCGCCGCATTCGGGGGCTCCTACCAGGCCGGTACCTACATTTTTGGCACCTTTATCCAGTGTCCCTACATTCTTGGGGTTCTGGTAGTGGTCGATTACTTTTTCTGAGTATGCCATAGTTTCTGATTTGAAGATTTATGAATTAGTCAATTAGAGGATGATGAACTTATGTACGATTTAAAACCACCTCCCAATTTTCAAATCGCTTGATTGCCGGATTAGTGAGCGGCCCAGGTAATGCTGTCGAGATCGATGCCCTCTTTGTACATTTCCCAGAGCGGGCTCATCTCCCGCAACTTCAACACGGTTTCGCTCACTGCCTTTATTGTATAATCGATCTGGTCTTCGGTCGTGAAGCGTCCCAGGCCAAAGCGCAGCGACGAGTGAGCCAGGTCATCGCCCAATCCCAATGCTTTCAGCACATAGCTTGGTTCCAGTGAAGCCGATGTACAGGCGCTTCCGCTGCTCAGGGCGATGTTCTTATTAAAGCCCATCATCAGTCCTTCTCCTTCCACGTATTTGAAAGAGATATTGGAAACATGCGGCAACCGGTGTTCACGGCTTCCGTTCACATACGCTTCTTCCAGTTTCATTAATTCGGTTTCCAGCTTGTCTCGCAGTTTGGAAATGCGTTTTGTATCTTCTTCCATCTCCAGCATGCACAATTCACAAGCCTTGCCTAACCCTACGATACCCGGCACATTTAATGTTCCGCTGCGCATCCCTCTCTCATGTCCGCCACCGTCCATCTGGGCGGTCACTTTCACGCGGGGATTCTTACGGCGAACATATAAAGCGCCCACACCTTTCGGTCCGTACATTTTATGCGCCGAGAACGCCATCAGGTCGATCCCGTCTTTATTTACGTCAACCGGTATTTTGCCAACCGCCTGTGTTCCGTCGGTAAACAGCAACACGCCGTTCTTGCGGGCAATGGCGCTGATTTCTTTAACTGGCTGAACAACGCCGATCTCGTTATTCGCGTACATGATAGCGATCAGTATTGTTGTAGGCTTAATAGCTGCTTCCAGTTCCTTCAGATCGATCAACCCCTCCGCGTTCACCGGCAGGTACGTTACTTCGCCGCCCAGCTTTTCGATGTGTTTGCAGGTATCCAGAACAGCTTTGTGCTCGGTTACCGCTGTGATGATGTGATTGCCCTTGCTGGCGTACATTTCAAATACACCTTTGATGGCCAGGTTATCGCCTTCGGTTGCTCCGCTGGTAAAGATGATCTCCTTTGGATCGGCGCCAATCAGTTTGGCCACCTGTTCACGGGCATAATCGACAGCTTCTTCCGCCGCCCAGCCAAAAGGGTGGTTCCGGCTGGCCGCATTTCCGAAATGATCCAGGAAATAAGGTGTCATGGCTTCCAGTACCCTGGGATCCATGGGTGTGGTAGCGTTATTGTCTAAATATATGGGTAACTTCAACATAAGATCGGGGCTGTTTTATTTCTGTATTTCAAAGGCAAATTTAGGACAAAACAGCTACTTTTTCCGGTACACAGAGGGCCCTCCGCCTGAAATTACCGATTTCGTAAAGTGGTAATCCTGTGTAAAAAAAAACACATAGGCATCCTCTCCGTTACAATTGCCAAAACAAACCAAAACGCACCCCCACTATTATGAAAAAGACCATTCAAACTGCCGCTTCCGCCGCCCTTTTCATATTCTTTTCAGTGGCGGGCTTTCATGCTTCAGGTTCCGGAATCAAAATGTATATGGCTACCGATAAAGACCAATATTCCAAAGCCGAAAAGGTTCAGTTCCAGGTTTTTTTACTGAACCCCGACCCCGGAACCAACCACACGGCCTTTGTGGAATTATTGGATTGCCGCGGCAACCGGCTCAGCAAAAAATTACTTCCCTTCAATTTCAATATCGCAACGGGTGAAATCGACCTCCCGGCCAATTATCCGGAACCGTTCTGTATTCTTTACAGCTATATCATGCATAAAGACAGCGTCCAGAGCAGTTGTTTCAAGCGGATCCGTTTTGCCGGTGTGCCGGAGAAAAACGGCACCCAGGTACATATCGACGCTTTTTATGAAGGAAACAGTTTCATTGCCGAATCGCCCAACAACATTCTTCTGCGTTGCCGGGATGAAAATCAAAACCCGCTTTCCCTGAAAGGCAGGATCGTGGATGCCCAGAAACAGATCTACGCGGTTTTTGAAACAAACAGCCAGGGATACGCGAAAACTAGGATCAATCCCGAAAACAATGTTCCCTATTTTATCGCTGTTACAGATCCGGCAGGAAAAGAGAGTCTTACCCCCTTGCGCAAGGCCCAACCAGCCGGCATCACCCTGAATGTTGAAACCGCCCGCGACTCGATCACCTATAGCCTGATCTCCTACTCACAGGCAAACGCCTCATTACCCGATTACCGGGTGGAAGCGCTGATGAACGGGCAAGTGGTATACGATGCCAGCGTCAGTTTCCAGCATGGCTTGAGCGCCATCAGCGAAAGCATGAACCGGAGGGATTTTCCTGCCGGCTTCATCCTGTTCCGCATCGTTGATAAAAACAGCAGGATATACGCGGAACGGATCGTTTATAACGATGATACAAGGGCCGCTACCAGCCAGCTGACGATTGTGGACACAGTGAACAAAAAAGAAGCAAAGATCACACTACCCGCCTATATCAGTGGTAAGGGCTACATCAATCTTTCCAGCACGCCGAGTAATCTTCATTCCGACAGCGATCCGTTCTTCCTGGAGAATACCGACAATGAGAGTATTTCCTTTAATGAACAACTGATCGCCGCCCGGGAGATCCCTGGTAGTTTGGTCCCGGCGGATGAATCGTCCAATCACTTCCTTTCGCTTTCCGGCACATTGCTTAACAATGAAAAAAAGCCGCTCCGGAATAAGCAAGTAACACTGGTACTTGTGCAACGCAACCTTGAAAAAAAATTCCTGACAGCAAAAACCGATGCTACCGGAAACCTTCAGATCGACAACCTGATATTCTTCGACTCGGTTACCGTATACTACCAACTTGCAGACAAATCAGCAGAGAAAAACGACGTATTCCTTGACCTGGTGGTTACTCCTTCTCCGACAAATTTCACAGCCCACCTTCCCGGCATCAGTTTGACATGCAAAGATGCAGGCATGGTGATAGCCAATACCGCAGCCGCCGACGCCAATAATAAAACACTTCAGCAAGTTGTTGTCAGAAGCGAAAAGGAAAAAACCGAATCCGAAAAGTTCGAAGAAAAATATACCTCAGGTCAAATGAAAAAGAACAATTCACCGAAAGGCGGGTATGATTTCATCAAGAACCCCCAGACAGTAGACAATATAACGGCGCTTGAATTCATCAGGGGACGTATCCCGGGAATCAAAGTAATGATGGGTAAAGACGGGGTGCCGGAACTGACAGGCACCTTCGGAGGAACAGTGAATGTATACCTGAACGACATGGAACTAGGTCCCAATTCCACCGGCGCCATAGCCGGGTTGCTGGTACGTGACGTAGCAGAAATAAAATACTACAGTACGAGTTTTAAACCCAAACAAGGGGGTGGTGACCTCCTGAGGGATATCAAAGCGGTTGATGCCGGTGATCTGCTGATCTATACCAAAAGAGATTTTACACCCGATGAAAAAACAAAGGGGTTGGCCAAAACTGTAATTTACGGTTACGACGCAGAAAAACCATATGCATCGGTAGAACGGGCAGCCACCTCCCCGAGTGTCGGTATATTCTGGAAAGGTGGCTGGGATGTTCAACCCGGACAGGTTATCTATGTTACCATGCCCGCCGGCGGAGAGGCGGTACTAACGATCGAAGGACTTAATAACCTGATGGCGCCCTACCGGTTCACCCAAAAAATCGCTTTTAAGTAATGACGCGGGGGCTTTCACGCATCCGCATTACAGGTTACAGTACGGACATGCCGGTAAAAACAACCGTACCTGCTCCGGGCTCGGCCCGCACGGTTTTTTGGAAACCAAACTGACAGATCGCCGGGCCGCAAACCATTTTCATCGGGCTCTCCGCCGATGACCTGAAAAATACCTCCTTGCTGATCGAAGGCCTGAACAATGACCTGGACCTGTTCAGTTTCCGGAAAAATCTTGTTTTCAACTAAGCGTATCAACTTATTTTTACAAAAACCCGGCTTATGTTGAAAGTTGAACACATCGGCATCGCGATCAAGGATATGCAGGCTTCCGTTGAGTTGTTTGAAAAACTGCTGAACACCCCCTGCTACAAAACAGAGATGGTGGAATCGGAAAAAGTAAACACGGCTTTTTTCCGGCAAGGCGAAACCAAGATAGAATTACTCGAAAGCATCACCCCCGATGGCGTGATCGCGAAGTTCATTGAACGCAAGGGAGAAGGCATTCACCACATCGCTTTCGACGTGGCCGATATCCGTCAGGAAATGAAACGCCTGCAGGCGGAAGGATTCACCCTGCTCAACGAAGAGCCCAAGAAGGGCGCCGATAACAAATGGGTCTGCTTCCTTCATCCCAAGGGAACCAACGGGGTGCTGGTGGAGTTGTGCCAGGACAGGGGAAAGGAAGGATTATAAGTATATAAGGTAAATAAGGTTAAGTGTGCATTATCCGGCACTTGTATGACCCGTCTTTATTCAGTTTTACCCTATTTACTTTATTTACTCTTTCTACATTATCCCCCTCACGCTCCATCGCGAAGAAACGGATTCAGTTTTTTCTCCTCCCCGATCGTGGTTACCGGTCCGTGGCCGCTGTATACAACGGTATCATCCGGCAATACAAACAGTTTTTCCCGGATATTCCTGAGCAGGGTATCGTGATCGCCACCCGGCAGGTCGGTACGCCCGATACTGCGGTTGAACAGCACATCGCCGCTGATGATGAAATGCTGACTGGCCGAATAAAAACAGATATGCCCCGGCGAATGACCCGGCGCCTCGATCACCCGGAGTTCATCCGCCCCCAGCCTGATCGTATCGCCTTCTTTCAGGAAAATATAATCTCCCTTGTAATTGTCAAAAGGCATGTCGTACATAAGTCCGGAGGCAGGCGCATAATTCAGCAGGGGAAGTTCTTTCTCGTGTAACTGAAGCGTAAGGCCCCAGGTATCGGCCACGAATTTATTGCCGAATACATGGTCGAGGTGGCAATGGGTATTAAGCAGCATCCGGGGCTTCAACCCGCTCTGTGTAATGAAGGCTTCCAATTCGTCTTTTTCTGCGTTGAAATAACAGCCCGGGTCGACAATGAGGCAGTCGCCGTTTTCATGGTAAAGTACATAGGTATTTTCCTGGATCGGACTGAATACAAAAGGCCTGATTTTTAACATAAGCGCCGGGAAATTGTTTTTTAAGGATTAGGGCGAATAAAGTAATTTTAAACTCATTATCAATATACGCGTATGGCAAAGTTCCGCAGATTATCTCTAATTTCCTCCCTCCTCATACTAATCGCTTACAGTTCCATAGCACAGGTGAATTCCGTTGAGTTCGGCAAGAACCGGATCCAGTACAAGAAATTCAAATGGAAATACTACCAGAGCAAGAATTTCAACGTGTACTATTACCAGAACGGAGAGGAGCTGGCCAAATTCATAGCCCAAAGCGCTGAAAAAGAACTGACCCAGATCGAAGAAGCGGCGGAATACAGCCTCCAGCGCCGGGCCAATATCGTGGTGTACAACGAATACGCCGATATGCTCCAGAGCAATATCGGCCTCGAGATCGACTGGCAGAACAGTGGCGGAGGCACCAAGCTTGTGAACAACAAGATGGTGGTGTACTTCGAATCCGATCACCAGAAACTCCGCTTACAGGTACGCCGGGGTATCGCCCAGGTACTTACTGAGAACCGCCTGTTCGGCGATGATATCGGGGAAGTGGCCGGTAACCAGGCCCTGCTCGATCTTCCTAAATGGCTTACCGACGGATACGTGAGTTACCTGGCCCAGAACTGGAGTACCGAACTCGACGACGAACTGAAAAGCGAGATCCTCAGCGGCAACTACACCAAATTCACCCGTTTTGCCAACGAGAAGCCCCAGCTGGCAGGGCATGCATTCTGGTTCTACATCGACGAGATGTACAAGAAAGAGAATGTTACCTACCTGCTCTACCTGGCCACCGTTTATAAAAACCTGAACAAGGCCTTTATGCAGGTATGCAAGAAGAAGTTCAAGGAGGTGCTGGCCGACTTCATGGAATACCAGGATACCAAGTACTACCAGGATATCGCCAAACGCAAACCCTACCCCAAGGGTAATTACATCGAAGGTTTCGACATCAGCACCCGCCTCGATTATTTCCGCTTCAACGTGAACCCCAACAAGAAAAACAACTCGTACGTTGTTACCCAATACAAAAAAGGCATCGTGCGGGTGATCTTCAACGACGATTTCACCAACAAGACCCTTCTGAAATTCGGCATCCGCAGTTACAAGAACAGCATCAACCCCAACTACCCCATGATGGCCTGGGACCCCAAGGGCACCCGCATCGCGGTTTTGTATAAAAAATCGGGCACGCTCAACCTGTTCGTATACGACGTGATCGACCGGGTGAAAAAATACAAGATCGACCTGACCAAACAGTTCGACCAGGTGCAGGACATGAAGTACATGCTGAACAGCAATACCCTGCTTCTCTCCGCCGTAAAAAACGGGCATACCGATATTTTCACCCTCGAACTGCAAAGCGAAAAGATCCGCCAGATCACCAATGATGTGTACGATGACCTCGACGCGTCTTATGTGGCCTTCCCCAACAAACAAGGCATCATCTTCTCCAGCAACCGCCCTACGGCTACGGCCAAAACCGGCGATACCGTATTACCCAGCGATCACCGCTATAATATTTTCCTCATCACCGATTTCGGCGATAAGCCCGAACTGAACCAGATCACGCAGTTGTCCAGCCTGAAGTACGGCAATGCCCGTTTACCGATGCAGTACAACCAGAACCACTTCACCTTCGTAAGCGACGAGAACGGGGTGGGCAACCGCTACGCGGGATTCTTCACCACCAAAAAATCGGGCCTCGATACCCTGGTGCTCATCAGTGGAGAGATCATGCGCAACCCTTCGGCAAAAGAAGTAGACAGCGCCCTGCGCCTGTATAAAAAGACCGACGTGGATTCGATTGCCGTTGTTTCCATTTCCGAAGATTCGGCCTACACATTCCCGCTTACCAATTACCAGAGCACCCTTGCCGAAACCAGGATCGCGGGCGACAATAACCAGGTAAGCGAAGTAACCCGGCAGAGCGATGAAAAGATCCTTTACAAACTCAAGATCGATGAGAACACGCTGCGCCGCCGCAACATCACCGCCCAGCCAACCGAATACATGAAGAAGATCATGGGCGAAACAGTAGATACGGCCGCTGTGCGGAAGTTCAGTAAGCCCCTCACGGCCGATACAGCCAAAAAACAGGATGACTTTTTCCAGACGGAATTCGCCAATGAGAAAAAAGACAACAATGCCGCGGCCACCACGCCTGTTGCCGGTAACGAAACAGCCCCCCGGAACAATATTTTAAAAACACTCAAACAGTACCGTTACAAACCACCGAAGTTCTCGGCCGAATACGGATCGGTAGGATTGACAAGCGGCAGCTCGGTACTCATCAACCGCTTCCAGCCTTATGGCGGAGGCGCCGGCCCGATCACCCTCAACTCGAGCACTCCCCTGAATGGCCTTATCCGGCTGGGTACGGTGGAATTATTAGAAGATCAGCGCATCAGCGGCGGCTTCCGGATCTCCACCAACCTCAAGGACAACGAGTGGTTCATGACCTACCAGAATTACAAAAGGAGGATCGACTGGGGACTTACCTATTACCGCAATGTGCAGCAGGTAGGCGATAATTTCGGAAACTTCATCGGCCGCCTCTATACCAACCTCTACCAGGTGAACGTGGCCTATCCTTTCGATGAAACCAAGAGCCTTCGCCTCACTACCGGTATCCGTTCCGACAAGATCGTGACGGCCTCACAAGACCCGGGCACCCTCGTGGCCGAAGACGACAAGCGTCTCTACTCCACCACGCGGCTCGAGTACGTATACGATAACAGCCTCAACCCAACACTCAATATCTGGAATGGCCTGCGGTATAAATTCTATATCGACTGGAACCGCCAGGTGAACAAAGTGAAATTTGCCGACGGCCCCACCACGTTCAATTTCGGTTTCGACGGGCGTTACTATTACCCCATCCTGCGCAACTTCATCTGGGCCGGCCGCGTAGCGGGCGATTTCAGCTGGGGCAATCAAAAGATCATTTATTACCTCGGTGGTGTGGATGGCTGGCTCATGTTTGGTCAGAACCAGAAATACGATCAGAATGGCGTGCTGATCAAGGAACGCTATTTCAATACCAGCAACCCGCCCGATCCCGACCAGGATTACGCTTTCCAGAGCCTGGCGGTGAACATGCGTGGCTATATCCAGAATGTGGCCAACGGAAACAACGCCGTGGTGATCAACAGCGAATTCCGCCTGCCGGTATTCACTACCTTGCTGAACAGGCCGATCAATAATTCCTTCCTGCGCAATTTCCAGATCATCCAGTTCTTCGATTTCGGAACCGCCTGGAACGGCGCCTACGATAAATTCAAACGCCCCGAAGTGGTATATGGCAACCCGCCGCTGCAGGTAAAAATCAAAGCGGGTGGTTTGGGGCCTTTTGCCGGTGGTTATGGCTTCGGCGCCCGCAGCACCCTGCTCGGTTATTTTGTGAAATTTGACGCCGGCTGGCCGATGACCGGTTTCTTCAAGGGCAGCCCGATATTATATGTATCCCTTGGCCTCGACTTCTAAGCGGATTCATTCAAGATCTTGTTTTGCCCGGTTCAGGTAACCGGGCAATTTTTTTGCGGAAAAATAGATCAGGTAGAAAAGAACCGTAAACATCGCTGTTATTCCCCAGGCATACCAATATTCGACGGGATAAAGAATGCGTTCCCCGATCGATACAAAGAGACGGTGGGGTTGATGAAGCACATCCCAACTGTTCCAGCGCAGGAAGCGCCCCAGGTAAACACCGAATGATCCCAGGAAGAGGATGAAGATCATCAATGCATGCACAACACGCTGTTTCATTTTTGTCTCCAGGAACTGCTCCACCCGGTAGAGTGAAATAAATGCCATCAGCAGACCCAGCACCGCCGCGGAAAAGATCAGTATGGCATC
>WBZX01001321.1_pt1 | contig 14630 bp, 15 predicted proteins | sample 5204211 | NCBI WGS metagenome assembly WBZX01 (sample SAMN12344362, study PRJNA552823) | activated sludge metagenome | biome: Activated sludge suspended growth; feature: Nitrification reactor; material: Wastewater; isolation source: activated sludge from nitrification reactor of wastewater...
TCGGCGAAGTCATGCGCGAAACCCGGACCATTCAGATCAATGCCCAGCGTTCGCGAGACGAATTGCGCTCAACACAACAAAAAGTCCAGGAATCCGAAGCGCGCATCCAGGAACTCGAACGCGAACTCGAAGCCACCAGCGACCTCGTCCGCCACGACCAGCTCACCGGCGTACTCAACCGCCGCGGCCTGGAAGAAACTTTTGCCAAGGAAGCCGCCCGGGCCAACCGTCATGACACCACCCTCTGTGTCGCACTGATCGACATCGACAATTTCAAGAAACTCAACGACTCCATGGGCCACGACGCCGGAGACGAAGCACTGATCCACCTTGCCGGCATCTGCCGGGAAACCCTCCGCCCGCAAGACACCGTGGCACGCTACGGCGGAGAAGAATTCATCATTCTTCTCCCTGACACGTCACTGGACGATGCAGTTGTCGCACTTACCCGCCTGCAGCGCGAACTCACCAAAAAGTTTTTCCTGCACGCCAACGAAAAAGTGCTGATCACCTTCAGCGCCGGCGTTACGCAAATGGTGGGCACGGACAATCAGACCAGCGTAATCAAACGCGCTGATGCCGCGATGTACCAAGCCAAGCAAACCGGTAAAAACCGGGTCATTCCCGCAATCTAAGCACCACCCAAACCCGAAGGTGGCAGCACACCCGAGTCACAGGAGTGCCGCGCTGACACGTTCACACCAAGGCTCAACACCATCAAAACAATCTCCTGCGGTCAACTGCAAAAAACATCAAAAATGTGCCTAAAGTTTTTTTTGTGGCAACCGTTAATAGATTCAAGGGCAGCAATTCAGGCCCGTCAAACCGCCAGACCTCTGGCAATGTGAAAAGAATTTTTTAGGAGAAGATCATGTCCTCGGTTATCAATACAAACGTTGCCTCCCTGAACGCCCAACGCAACCTGGGCATGTCTCAGTCATCGCTTGCCACCTCCCTGCAACGCCTGTCTTCAGGTCTGCGAATCAACAGCGCCAAAGACGACGCCGCCGGCTTGGCCATTTCCCAGCGTATGACCTCGCAAATCAACGGCCTGAATCAAGCCGTCGCCAATGCCAACGATGGCATCTCGCTGGCGCAAACGGCTGAAGGTGCGCTCGCTTCTTCTGGTGATATCCTGCAACGTATTCGCCAACTCGCCGTGCAGTCGTCCAATGCCACGAACTCCGCCAGCGACCGCCAAGCCATCCAAGCAGAAGTCGGTCAACTGACCTCCGAATTGGATCGTATCTCCACCTCAACCCAGTTCAACGGCCAAAACCTATTGGATGGCACCTTGGGCACGCTCAACTTCCAAGTCGGCGCCAATGCCAATCAGACAATTTCCGCCACTGGCACCAATTTCCGTACCAGCAATTATGGCGACAATCGGGTCGCGGAAGACACTGTGCAAGCCAAGGCTACGACGAACGTAGTTGCCGCCAAAGACATCACCGTTGCCGGTTACTTAGGCTCTTCAAAATATACGACAACGGCCACCGATACCGCGAAATCTATTGCAGCAGGCATTAATGGCATTACATCAAAAACCGGTGTCACAGCAACGGCAGTAACCGATGTAAACCTGAGCCTTGGCGCAGAAAGCTATTCATTCAGTATTAAGTCTGATAACACGACTGCGGTTACCGTATCGTTCAGCGTCGGAGGAACAGCCTCTACGTCTGACGACTTCTCAAGCGCAGTGTCAGCCATCAACGCCGCGACATCGAAAACTGGTGTTACTGCACAATATGACAGCGCTTTGGGAGGGTTGAAACTTACAAACGCCAGCGGCAATGACATTACACTTACGAATGGTGCCACTGCAAATACAAAATTCAACGTTGCCACCTACAAGGCTGATAACTCCGCACTGATCGCCAGCCCACTTGACACTAAAGGCGCCGCGGCCGTAGCAGTTGTGAATGGCCGTGTAACTCTCGACTCGCAGAATAGCTTTGCAGTGACTGACGCCGGTAGTGGTCTCAAAGTAGACGGCGGCGCACTTAAGGCTTCAACGCTCAAAACTGTAGCCAGCCTTGATGTAACCACCTACGACAATTCGCAACTGGCCTTGGCCATCGTTGATTCTGCCTTGGCATCCGTGAATAACCAGCGCGCCCAGTACGGTGCTCTGCAAAACCGCTTCCAAAGCACCGTCAGCAACCTGCAAACCACCTCTGAAAATCTCTCTGCATCGCGCAGCCGGATCCAGGACACCGATTTTGCAGCAGAAACCGCCACCTTGACCCGTGGTCAGATCCTGCAGCAAGCCGGCACCGCCATGCTGGCCCAGGCCAACCAGTTGCCGCAGAGCGTTCTCTCCCTGCTCAAGTAAGCAACCGGCTGACTGATTAGCAGTCAAACAGTGCAAGGCGCGGTTGCGGTAACGCAACCGCGCCTCTTGCCCATCAGCCAGGAGTAAAGTCATGGAAATTCAACCAAGCAACCTGCCGGGCCTGACCGGACAAGTCTTTCCAAGCAACAGCGGTACGCCACGCGCTCAGTCAGCCACCACGGAAACAAGCGTTGCTGCGGCGAATCAACAACCGACCAAGGTATTACCCGCGAGCAAGGCAGAACTTGAAAATGCGGTCGCAACCAGCAACAACTTCCTAAAAACCGTAACAAATGCCCTCGAATTCAGTATCGACAAGGACTCTGGCAATACTGTGGTCAAAGTCGTGGACACCGCGACAAAAGAAGTCATTCGCCAATATCCATCGGAAGAAATGCTAGCAATTGCCAAGGCCCTCGATAAAATTCAAGGCTTGTTGATCCAACAGAAGGCGTAGAGTTGTACTGCTGCATGGGCAGCAAGATTTGCTTAGGAGATAAAAATGGCCTCAGTCACTTCTTTAGGTGTGGGCTCCGGGCTCGACCTGCAAGGAATGCTCACCAAGTTGATGCAGGTAGAGCAGCAGCCGTTAACTCTCCTGCAAAATAAACAAGCCTCCTATCAGTCAAAAATTTCTGCGCTGGGCACCCTGCAAAGTTCACTCGCCGCCTTGCAAACGGCTGCCGCCGGGCTGACGCCCAGCAGCACTCAGACCGCAACCGAGAAATTTTCCTCATACAGCGCCAGCGTAGCCGACACAACGATTGCATCGGCTTCCGCAGCAAAAGGTGCTGTCGCTGGCAGCTACAGCCTGGAAGTTTCCAGCTTGGCAACCGCCCAACGCCTTGTTAGTCCGGCATCCGCTTTTGTCTCTGCCAGCACCGCATTGAATGTGGATGCAGGAACCCTGAAAATTGAATTCGGCAAATTTACACCTGCAACAACCACTCCCGTTGCGGCCGCGACTTACACCCCAGATGCAACTCGTGAGCTGGATATCTCGATCTCGGCCAACGCCTCCCTCAACGATATTCGCGATGCCATCAATGCCAAGAACGGTGGGGTTTCAGCCACCATTGTGACTGGCACGAACGGCCCGCAACTGGTGCTCACCAGTCTGAAAGAGGGCACCGACAATGTCATGCGGCTTTCTGGCCTGACCGGCACTGACGCTGGCAATTTCAATTTCGACCCGTTGGCGCCTGCTGTCGGCACATTTTCTGAGACGGCAGCGGGAGGCCGTACGGCCAGCAATGCTGCCTTCGAGCTGAACGGCATCACCGGCACCAGCAGTACGAATGCCGTCACCGGCGTACTTGATGGCGTAACCCTGAATCTCATCAAGACCAATGTTGGCACCCCAACGACCGTCACTGTTAGCCAAAATACGACCACAGGCCTCACTTCCGCCCTGCAAGCTTTCGTCAAAGCATACAACGACTCTAATTCAACCATGGGTGGATTGGGCACCTACAATGCCACCACCAAAATCGCAGGTGCGCTACAAGGGGAGTCCTCGTTGAGGACAGCGCAAGGCCAAGTTCGATCGCTTCTTTTTGGCACGACAGGAGATAGCGCATCAGCCTATCAGCGCCTCTCCGACATTGGTGTTTCGGTAGCCAAGGATGGTACGCTGTCCCTCGATACCACCAAGTTAAACACCGCCATCACCAGTGATTTTACGGGTGTCGCCAATCTGGTAGCCAAGATAGGAGACACCTATAACAAGACGCTGGAGGGGATTGTCGGAACAACCGGAAGCCTGGTATCGGCTACCACCGGCGTGACGCGCATGATCAAGGACCTGACGAACCGCCAAAATGTCCTTTCTGATCGCCTGACCCGCATCGAAGCGAGCTACCGGAAACAGTTTACCGCGCTTGATACACTGATCGCCAGCATGAACAAGACCAGCACTTATCTTACGCAACAGTTAGCCAACCTGCCCGGCTTTACATCAACCTCCAAGAACTAGGATTAGAAAATGTTTGGCATGATGCGCAGCCCGGCCGAGAGTTACGCCACCGTAGGCATTGACGTTGCAGTCGAGACAGCCGACCCTCATCGCCTGATTCTGATGCTTTTCGACGGTGCTATTGCGGCAACCACAATTGCCAAAATGCACATGGAACAAGGCGACATCCCGCAAAAAGGCACAAAAATTTCCAAGGCGATTGACCTTATCAGTAGCGGGCTACGGGCAAGCCTCGATCTTGAATCCGGTGGCCAACTTGCCGAGCATCTGGCGGCCCTTTACGACTACATGGTGCAGCGCCTGTTCTGGGCGAATGCCAAGAATGAAGCTGCGGCGTTGGACGAGGTGACACTACTGCTGACTGAACTTAGAGACGCCTGGGCCCAAATTTCACCCAACGATCAAGCTGCCGCGTAAAGCATGACTCAACTGGCGAGCTACACAAAGCTGCTGATGCTCTCCAAGCAGATGCTTGAATTGGCAAAACAGCAGCAGTGGGAAAGCCTGGCAACGATGGAATCAGAACGAGCCGTTCTTCTATCTACGATACCTTCAACGTATACCGCGCTGGCGGCCACTGAAATTTCTGCCATCGGTGCCTGCATTCGGCAAATACAAGACTGTGACAGAGTGATTCTGGACTATGTCACTCCTTGGCGTGAGCATGCTGAAAAGTTGCTCTCCCGCCTTGAATCCTAGCCATAGCGCTCACTACCGATGATCCCGCCGGACGTCGCCAACGCACTGCGGCTTCAAATACCCGACCAGGCAAAGGTGGCGGCACAACAACCGTCAAATCAGCCAATCGCTGCTGTCCAACAGATCACCGATGCGTTAAGCAATCTGGTGCCCGGACAGCGCATCCTTGCCGAAATTCAGGCGCTACTGCCCAATGGCAGTTATCGGGCGGTGGTAGCACAGCGGGATATCACGCTTGCGCTCCCGTTTTCGGCAAAACCGGGGGATACGCTCGAACTGGAGGTTACCGAAAGCGATGGCAAACTGACACTCGCGTTTGTCACCAACCGTTCGGACAATGCGGCGGCCAGAGCGCAGCCTGAATCTTCGGCAACCTCGCTCAGCCCTACGGGCAAACTGATCGGCGATCTGATGGGCGATATTCAGACCGATGGCAAGCGCGCCCCAGCCGCGCCGTTAAACAATGCGCAACCACTGGTCCAGGCCATGCCAAAGACCGCCGCCGAATTAGTACCGGTACTCAAACAGGCGCTCACTGAAAGCGGCATGTTTTACGAAGCGCATCAGGCACGCTGGGTGGCAGGGGAGTTGTCAACGGAAAGCCTGAAACAAGAACCACAGGGCAAGTTTTCTGTGGCTCAGACGAATACCACGGTCAACCCGGAAAATTCGCCAAAAACCAATAATTCACCGAATGTCGACACGCCGGCCAACACTGCCGTGGCAACTACCTCCCGAACCGAGCCCAGCACAGGAACAGGCATTCCTCGCGACTTGATGCCGATTGTTCAGCAGCAATTGGATGGCCTGGCAAACCAGAACTTCGCATGGCAAGGCCAGGTCTGGCCAGGGCAACAGATGCGATGGGAAATTGGCGAAAACATGGACGACTCGCGTTCATCAAACAGCGACAACATTCAGCGCTGGCAAACTCGGCTGAAACTGTCCTTGCCGCAGCTTGGGGATATTGACGTCACACTCAACCTCAAAGCGGGTGGCGAGGTCCGAATTGCTGTCACGGCGGGGTCGGAATCAAGCGAAGCGCGCCTGCGCAACGAGGCGCAGCAGCTACGCAAGCAATTCGAGGCAGCAGGCCTGAATCTCACGGAAGTCTCCGTTCAGCATGACGAAGCCAACAATTGACCCCACCCGCGAGGCTATCGCCCTCGCCTACAGTCAAACCGATGCCGCACCGAGAGTGGTTGCCCGAGGAAAAGGCCTCGTTGCCGAACAAATCATCGCCCGCGCCAAGGAACATGGCGTCTACGTCCATGAGTCGCCTGAACTGGTAGCGCTTCTGACCCAGGTAGATATCGACGAACATATTCCACCGCAACTTTATATGGCAATTGCCGAATTGCTGGCCTGGCTCTACCGGATAGAACACGGTGGAATGCCGACGGACGCGCCTATTTGAGCGCGTGCTGTAACGACCACCAGCTTGATGGTTTACCATGACGGGATCGCCTTGATAATTGCCCAGCATGTCTACAACCATTGAAGAACTGCCCGTTCCGGATTTTGAAATTGATCATCCGAAAAAGTATGCCCAGTATTTTCTGAGCAACCCTCGCGAAATATCCTTTTATCTCAATCTGCTCGTCAAGCGAGGCTGTTTGGTCACCGCCCACATCAATGATGGCCGATTATTTTTTCTCACGGCAATCGTTGCGGTCGACCAGGAAAAAAACGAAATTTTGATAGACCCTGCGCAAGTCGAGACGCTCAACACGGCGGCCCGATTGGCACAACAAATCACCCTTGCCGCCAACCTGGATCGTGTCAAGGTACAAATCCGTCTCGCTGCACTGCGCGAATCACAGTTCGACGGTCGGCGCGCGCTTTCTGCCGATATTCCCGCCGCTATGCTGCGCCTTCAGCGTCGGGAATTTTTCCGTCTGGAGCCGCCGTTGGCCAGCCCGATCGGCTGTCAAATTGCGCTGGGCGCTCCCGGACAACATGCAAAGACCTTCGAACCCAAGGTTGCGGACATCAGCGGCGGTGGCATCAGCCTGATTGGACCGACCCACCTGGCCGATGCCTGTCAGCCCGACACCGTATTCACGGATTGTCGCCTTGAACTTCCGGGAGAAGGGGTCCTGCTGGTCAATCTGCGCGTCAGGAAAATGGTGGAGATTTCGGCCAACACCGGCATTCACAATCTGCGGATCGGCTGCGAATTCATCGACCTGCCGGGAACCCGGCTGGCAAGGATCGAGCGCTACATCACCCGCATTGAGCGCGAACGCAAGGCTCGCGACTCCGGGCTGGCCGACTAGACCTGCATGTTCATCACGTCCTGATAGGCCGAGACGATTTTGTTGCGCACCTGAACCATTTCCTGGAAAGAAACGCTGGCGGTCTGCAAGGCGATCATGACTTCGTGAAGATTCTGGGTGGTATCGCCGGCAGCAAGTTTTTGCGCCATCTCGTCCGACTGCTGCTGAGTCTGATTGACCTTGTCAATGGAGCCTTGCAAAATCTGGGCAAAATCAGCCCCACCGGCAGTCGGCTTACTTTCTGCCGCTTTCCCGGAAGCTTGCGCCGCAGTGGTCCGCAGCGCGCTTAACATTTGTTCGATTCCCAACGTATCCATTTTCAGCTCCTAAATCCACCAGGATTAACAAGCAATTCTCAAGCCAGAATCAATCCTGAAAATGCCCTTCATCCCGATACTGCTGCAACTTGTAGCGCAATGTCCGCTCTGAAATACCCAGACGTTCAATGGCCCTCTTCCGCGACCCCCCCACCTCGGCCAAGGTGCTCAGGATGTGTTCTCGCTCCAAGTCCTTCATATTATCGGCCTTTTTCTGTGGCTCGGCCAACCCCGATGCTGGCAGAGTCTCCTGAGCACGGCATCCCGAGGACTGGGCTTCAACATGAGGGCGCGACACAATATTCAACGTTTCTGCGTCAATTTGCGTTCCTGACGCCATGATCAAGGCCCGCTGAATGACATTCTCCAACTCGCGCACGTTGCCAGGCCATGAATGCGCCATCAGCGCTGCTTCGGCAACCGGCGTCAGTGACATGCCGGTACGGCCGAAGCGACCACCATGCTCGACGACAAAATGCCGGGCAATGGCCACAATATCCTCCCGACGCTGTCGCAAAGCAGGAATCGCCACGGGAAAAACATTGAGCCGATAGTAGAGATCCTCGCGAAATGCGCCTTTGGCAACAGCATCGAGCATGTCGCGGTTGGACGTGGCAATGATTCGGATATTCAGCGCCACGGGTTTTTTGCCGCCCACCCGCTCCACTTCCCGCTCCTGCAGCACACGCAATAGCTTCGCCTGCAGGCTCATTGGCATTTCAGTGACTTCATCAAGCAACAATGTGCCATCCTGGGCCTGCTCAAACTTGCCCGCCTGCGCCTGCTGCGCCCCGGTAAATGCCCCCTTCTCGTAACCGAACAGTGTTGCTTCAAGCAGACTGTCGGGAATTGCCGCACAGTTGATGGCCACAAATGGTCCGTTTTTGCGGGCAGACTGGCGATGAATAAATCGGGCAACGACTTCTTTGCCTACCCCCGACTCCCCGGTGAGCAGAACCGTGGCATCGGTCTGCGCCACGCGTTGGGCAATTGCAAACAGCTCTCGGCTAGCCGGGTCAATCGAAACCACCCCGTCACCCCCGTCGCTCTCCGGCAATTCATATTTGTTGATGTGTGCGAGCAGTGCCTTTGGCTCAAAAGGCTTGAGCAAGAAGTCGCAGGCGCCTGAACGCATGGCATCAACGGCCTTCTCTACCTCGGCATAGGCGGTCATCAACACCACCGGCAGATGGGGCAACCGCACCCTGATTTCCTTGAGCAATGCAATGCCGTCCATCGGCATCATGCGGACATCGCTGACCACGATCGAAAATGCCTGCTCCCCGAGCGCTTTGAGGGCAGCTTCACCGCCATCGACAGACACATACGAGCGCCCCGCCAATTCAAGCGTATCGCCAATTGCCTCGCGCAAACTGGGATCGTCTTCAACAACCAATACCGGCAAACTGTGTTCTGCCATTTTATTCCGCCCCACTCTCTACCTGGCCAACAGGTAGCGTCATGACAAACTCAGCCCCGTCTCCAAGCTCAGAATTCAGTGCGATCGCCCCACCGTGCGCTCGCGCAACCCCCAGGGCAATGGCCAAGCCCAGGCCAGTTCCCTGTCCTTTGGTTGTAAAAAATGGCTCGAATATCCTGGCCTGCGCTTCGCGCGCAATGCCTGAACCGCTGTCGCGCACACCGATCGACAGACTATCGCCATGACGATTGCCGGACAGGCAAATTTTGCCGCCTGCCGGCGTCGCTTGCAGGGCATTTTCGAGCAAATTGACCAGCGCACCAAAAAGCGATTTACGACTGCCCACGATAACCGCCCCCTCGCAACCGTCTGTCACTGAAAAACCCAACCCTCGCTCACGCATCAGCGGTTCAACGGTTTGCGCCGCTTCGGCGAGCAAATCGCCCGCCTCGATGACATCCCGCCCGATACTTTCGCCACGTGCGAAAAGCAACACATCCTGAATCAAGCGCTCCAGCCTGCGCAATTGACCCGTTGCCTTCTCGGAAAAGCGTACCCGCATTTCATCGGACAGTCCGGCCTGACCAAGATTGGAGGTATGAAGCAGCGCCGCCGCCAAAGGTGTGCGCAATTGATGCGCCAATGAGGCGGCCATTTCGCCCATGGCCGCCAGACGCTGATTGCGCTCAAGTTCGGCTTGCATTCGGTGGGCTGCCGTCACGTCATGAATCAGCAGTATTTTCCCGTCGCCGGATGGCAGCGTACTTTCCGCTATAGATACTCGACCGTCCCCCAGCAACCATTCGCCGACGGTCAAGGTTGGCTCAAGACTGGAGCGCGCCACATCCCCCCAGTGCCGTCCCAGCATCTCTTCTCCGAACAGGGTCATTGCCGCCGGATTCACAGCAATCACGACAGCGGACGAATCCAGCAAGACCACGCCAGCTGGCAATGCATCCAACAAAGAGGACAGACGCTCCGAAAGCGCCTCTTTTTCGCGGTATTGCCGACGCAATTCACCATTGGCGATGCCCAACTCTTCAGTCAGCGACGTCGCACGCACCTGTAGCGCTTCATATGCCTGAGTCAACTCGGCCGAAACCTGATTGAACATCGCAAATGCACGTTGCAATTCAGCAGTCTTGGCCTCGGAATCAGGCAATACGGGATTGGTATGCACGGCTTCGATCGAAAAAAGATAGGGTGAATTCAGTGCGGGTAATAGTAGAATATTTCTAGGATAATTTGGCTTCTCGATTGATTCTTCTTCTGTTTCACCGAATTTTGACCGGCTATTGATGGCAGCAACCACTGAGACGACAGCAGGAACAGCACCGGCCGGAAACCCGGTGGAGCGTCTGCGCGACGCCTTCAACCGGCTCAACAGCCAGCAGAAACTTGTCTTCATGATCGCGGTGGCTGCAGTTTTTGCCATCATCGTTGGCACGATACTCTGGAGTCGACAGCCTGATTGGAAGACGCTGTTCTCGAACCTGACCGAAAAGGATGGTGGCGCCATCGTCACCATCCTCGAACAGCAAAACATCGCACATCGTTACACTGACAGTGGCGCGTTGCAGGTTCCCGCTGACCGTGTGCACGAAGTGAGGCTCAAGCTTGCTTCGCAAGGACTGCCCCGCGGCGGCATGGTCGGCTTCGAACTGATGGAAAACCAGAAATTCGGGGTCAGCCAGTTTGCCGAACAGGTCAACTACCAGCGTGGCCTCGAGGGCGAGCTGGCACGCACCATCCAGTCGATCGGTGCCATCCAGTCGGCTCGCGTGCATCTGGCAATACCGAAGCCATCCGTATTCGTACGAGAAGAGCAGAAGCCCACCGCGTCAGTCATGCTGAATCTATACCCAGGGCGCAGCCTCGACAGCGCACAGATCGCAGGCATCACCCACCTGGTTTCCTCCAGCGTGCCGCAACTGCCGGCCAGCAATGTAGCCGTTATTGACCAGAGTGGCGCCCTGCTCTCGCAACTCAAGAACTCCCTGACGGAAGCAGGACTGGACCCGGCACAGATCAAGTACGTTCGGGACGTCGAAGGCAGCATCATCAAGCGAATTTCAGAAATACTCAGCCCAATGCTGGGGCAGGATAACTTCAAGGTTCAGGTTGCTGCCGATATCGATTTTTCACAAAGCGAACAGACTGCAGAAACCTATCGCCCGAATAACGCCCCGGAAAGTACCAGTATCCGTAGTCGGCAAAACAATGAAAGCGCCAGTGTCAATCAAGCCGCTGGCGGCGTACCAGGTGCGCTGACCAACCAGCCACCGGTACCGGCAACCGCCCCCTTGACGCAGCCAGCGACCGGCAATTCCCCCGGTCAACCGGGAAAACCAAGCGAAATTCAAGGAAAAGTCGACGCTGCCGGCATTACCGCGCCACTGAATGCCGCTGGTCAGCCGATCAGTACCAGCAAGAACGCAACGATCAACTATGAAGTCGACAAGACTATCCGCCACACAAAGCAGGGCATGGGAGATATACGGCGCCTTTCAGCAGCAATCGTGGTCAATCACCGCAAGGACATCGACAAAAATGGCCAGCCGGTCAGCAAACCGATTCCCGAAACTGAAATGAAGCAAATCAATGAGTTGGTCCGAGAGGCCATGGGCTACAACAAGGAACGTGGCGACACCATTTCGGTGGCTAACGCCCCCTTCACCGCGGTGGACAAGAGCGAAGCAGAATTGCCAGTCTGGAAGGATCCGGAAAACATTTCCTATGTGAAGGATCTGGTTAAATACCTCCTGATTGCAGGCATTGTGGCCTTCCTTTACCTGAAGGTCATCCAGCCATCCATGAAGACCATGTTCCCGCCCCCCAAGGATGCAGATGGCGCGCATGGGTCGGCCGAGGGCGGAATTTCGGCGTACGCAGAAGGCGAAAGTGGCGGCATCACGGCATCGGGAGAAGACGGTGCCACCCAGGTACACATCGACCATTATGCAGTCATGATCCAGAAGGCACGAGAGCTTGCCGAAAAGGATCCGAAAGCTGTAGCCAACATCATCAAGGACTGGATGGGCGTCAATGGCAACTAGCCCTGAAGAAGGCCTCGAAAAGAGCGCCACCCTACTGATTGCACTCGGTGAAGACCATGCAGCCGAAGTACTGAAGCATCTTGGCCCCAGAGAGGTACAAAAGCTCGGCCACGCAATGGCTTTACTTAAATCGGTTCCGCGCACCAAAGTGGAAGGAATTCTCAGTGAATTCCACCAGATCGCTGAGGAGCATTCAGCTGTTCACGTTGATACGGATGCGTATATCCGCAATGTACTCAACAAGGCGCTGGGCGATGACAAGGCCTCCAACCTGATTTCGCGCATTCTGCAAACCGGAGAAACTTCCGGCATTGAAGGCTTGAAGTGGATGGATGCAACCACGGTCGCTGATCTGATTAAAAATGAACATCCGCAAATCATTGCAACCATTCTCGTTCATCTGGAACACGACCACGCCAGCGAAATTCTCAATCACTTCACCGAACGACTGCGCAACGATGTCGTACTGCGCATTGCCACGCTTGAAGGCATCCAGCCGGCTGCACTGAAGGAACTGAATGAAGCCATGATGCGTATCCTTGCAGGGTCTTCCAGCGTCAAGCGTACGGCCATGGGTGGGGTACGTACTGTTGCGGAAATCCTCAACTTTATTGGCACCAACAATGAAACGTCGGTCGTCGATGCCATTCGCGAATACGACCCAGACCTCGCCCAGAAAATTCTCGACGAGATGTTCGTTTTCGAAAATCTGCTGGAAATCGACGACCGTTCCATCCAGCTTATCCTTCGCGAAGTTCAGTCCGACTCGCTCATCCTCGCACTCAAAGGCGCTTCCCCCGAATTGCGCGAAAAAATATTCAAAAACATGTCGCAACGTGCAGCTGAAATGTTACGTGAAGACCTGGAGTCCAAGGGGCCAGTCCGACTATCCGAGGTCGAAGCCGAACAGAAGGAAATTCTCAAGGTTGTTCGCCGCCTTGCTGACGAAGGACAAATTGTCCTCGGTGGCGCCGGTGGTGAGCAAATGCTCTAGCCATGTCCGGATTTATTCCAAAGGAGCGTTTGGCCGGCTATCAACGGTGGCAAGTCGCCTCCTTTGACAAAACTACGCCCCCCAGAGCGGAGCAAATTGAGCCTTCACTGCCCAGTGAAAAGCCACCAAGCGTTTCGAATGTCGGCGAGACGATCGTCGAAATGCCCTTCCCCACAGCCGAGGCGCTTCAACAGATCAATGAAGAGGCCCGTAATGAAGGATATCGGGTTGGCTACGAAGAAGGCCGTGCAGCCATCGAATCCGAACTGGCGAAAAACACTGAGAAACAGACCCAGCAGCTGTGCGCCATCGTTGGAAATTTACATGTTTCAATGGCCCATCTGGACCAAAACATCGCCGACCAACTGCTCGACCTTGGACTTGAAATTGCCGCCCAAGTCTTGCGTGGCAGCCTGGCAGTCAAGCGCGAATTGATCTTACCAACCATCCGTGAAGCCATTGCTGACCTCCCCTTCCATCATGGTGCAATCTCACTGCACCTGAATCCGGAAGATGCAAATGTCCTGCGCGCAGCGCTTACAGAACAACTGGCCCATACTGGCGCCCATATCGTACCAGACAGCAACATATCGCCAGGTGGTTGCCAAATTACCGCAGGGAATTGCGGGATTGATGCGACCATCGAAACACGCTGGAAGCGTGTCATTGATGCAATCGGCGCTAATCCGAACGAATGGCTGAACGAGACTTAACGCTTCCCCTTCCCGATCATATCGGGCGCTGGCAGCGGTTTCTCGCCTACTGCCAAAATTCGGCGGCCCAAGCGCAGCCACTCTGGCCCAGTGGTCGCTTGACCAGAATTAATGGTTTGGTCATGGAAGCCACGGGGCTAAAACTACCACTTGGAAGCACCTGCCGAATTGTTCCAAGTGGCGGAGCACCCGTCGAAGCAGAAGTTGTCGGCTTTGCCAACGAGAAGCTCTATCTGATGCCCTCGGACGATGTTTTTGGGCTCGCTCCGGGAGCCAAGGTCGAAGCCTGTGACCCACCTGCCCCCCCGCCGTGCATCGATTTCCCGGCGCTTAAGAGGCGGCGCGCCATTGACCGCGCCAAGCAGGTACCGGTCGGCAATGAACTACTTGGCCGAGTACTTGATGGCGTTGGTCGCCCTCTCGACAACAGGGGTCCAATTACAACAGAGTCGTCACGTTCGCTGCAGAGTCGGCCATTCAATCCGATGATGCGCGCCTCAATCGAAAAGCCGCTGGATGTTGGCATTCGCGCGATCAATTCACTTTTGACAGTCGGGCGCGGCCAACGCATGGGATTGTTTGCCGGCTCCGGCGTCGGCAAGTCTGTACTACTTGGCATGATGGCACGCTACACAGAAGCTGAAGTCATTGTTGTCGGACTGATTGGGGAACGTGGGCGCGAAGTCAAAGAATTCATTGAGCAAATACTTGGAGAAGAGGGCATGCGGCGCGCCGTCGTGGTTGCAGCCCCGGCTGATACTGGCCCGCTTATGCGCCTTCAGGGCGCAGCCTACGCCACGACAATTGCCGAGTATTTCCGTGACCAAGGAAAGCAGGTTCTG
>WBZX01001959.1_pt1 | contig 14622 bp, 4 predicted proteins | sample 5204211 | NCBI WGS metagenome assembly WBZX01 (sample SAMN12344362, study PRJNA552823) | activated sludge metagenome | biome: Activated sludge suspended growth; feature: Nitrification reactor; material: Wastewater; isolation source: activated sludge from nitrification reactor of wastewater treatment...
GCTGGCGCGGATCAGCTTGATGACCTCGTCCAAATGGTCGAGTGCGATGAGCAGACCTTCCAGGATATGTGCCCGCTCTTCTGCCTTGCGCAGGTCGAACTTGGTGCGACGTACGACCACGTCGTGTCGGTGGTCCACGAAACGCGCGATCATCTCCTTGAGACCAAGGAGCATGGGGCGCCCACCGACCAGGGCGATGTTGTTAACGCTGAAGCTGGTCTGCAGCGCGCTGTACTTGTACAACTGATTGAGCACCACGGTGCCCATGGCCTCGCGCTTCACCTCATACGCGAGGCGGATACCCGTGCGATCGCTGTAGTCATTGACGTCGCTGAGGCCTTCTATCTTCTTGTCGTTCACCAAGTCGGCTACCCCTTTGTAGAGTTGCACCGCCTTGTTGGTCTGATAGGGTATCTCTGTGCAGATGATGGTCTCGCGACCGGTCTTCTGATCCTCTTCGATGTGGCACTTCGCGCGCAGCACGATGCGCCCGCGTCCGGTCTCATACGCTTCACGGATACCTTCCGTGCCGTAGATGACACCACCGGTGGGCAAGTCCGGTCCTTTGATGTGCTGCATCAAGCCTTCGGTGGTGATGCTCTTGTCGTCGATGTATGCCATCACGCCATCGCATACCTCGCTCAAGTTGTGGGGCGGCATGTTCGTGGCCATACCCACTGCGATACCGGCTGCACCGTTCACCAACAGTTGCGGGATCTTCGTCGGCATCACGCTGGGTTCTTCCAGTGTGTCGTCGAAATTGGGACGCATGTCAACCGTCTCCTTGTCCAGGTCGGCGAGCACTTCCTCGGCGATCTTCTTCAACCGCGCCTCGGTGTAACGCATGGCTGCCGGACTGTCGCCATCGATGCTGCCGAAGTTGCCCTGTCCATCCACCAAGGGATAGCGCAGGCTCCAATCCTGCGCCATACGCACCATGGCGTCGTACACGCTGGTATCGCCGTGGGGGTGGTACTTACCCAGTACCTCACCAACGATACGCGCGCTCTTCTTGTACGGGCGGTTGCTGAGCACCCCGAGGTCCTGCATGCCGAAGAGCACGCGGCGGTGCACCGGCTTCAATCCATCACGCACATCGGGTAGTGCCCGACTCACGATCACCGACATCGAATAATCGATGTAGGCGGTCTTCATTTCGTTCTCGATGTTTATCGGGATGATCTTCTCTCCGTCTGCCATTCTGGTAGGGTGCTGTCACTGGCCCGTTCCTTGTTGAACAGGCTCCCCGAAAAGGGAGCCCGAAAGTACCCCGATCGCACAACCCGGAACGCCGGAATTTTCCACAACCGCACAGGGCGCTGTGGATAATTGGATTTGCTCGTTCCAGAACCGCCGATAGTGCGATCGATAGCTTGCCCCCCACAGTTCACGCTAACTTGGCAGGGCGCCGGGAAAGCACAACAGCAAAGCCCCCTTCGGACCATACATGGACGCCAAATTCACCCCCCGTGTCCGCGACGTGATCACCTTCAGCCGTGAGGAAGCACTTCGCCTGGGCCACAACTTCATTGGAATAGAGCATATCCTGCTCGGACTCATCCGCGAGGGTGAGGGTAACGCGGTCAAGATCCTCCAGCGACTGGAGGTGGACTTGGACGAACTGCGGCGGAGCGTGGAAGGGGCCATGGAGCCCGCCAGTGCCCAGCGTCCCAGCGACAAGGAGAAGATAAATCTGGTGAAGCAGGCCGAGAAGATGCTGAAGATCACCTTCCTGGAGGCCAAGCTCTTCAAGAGCCCCAACATCGACACGGAACACCTGTTACTCAGCATGCTGAAGGACGAGGACAACCTGGCCACACGCACCTTGCGCAAATTCCATGTGGACTATGAAAGCGTGAAGCACGGCGTGGATACCATACTAGCCGATGGTGGCGTGAGCGACGGCTTCAGCAGCAAGCCCAAGGCAGGCCCTCAAAGCGCCGATGATGACGAAGAGGAAGGCGGTTCCTTCAGCGGCGGCGGTGGCGGCGGTGGCCAACAGCGCAAGCAGGGCGATAGCAAGAGCAAGACCCCGGTACTGGACAACTTCGGCCGGGACCTGACCAAATTGGCCGAGGATGGCAAATTGGACCCGATCGTGGGGCGTGAGAAGGAGATCGAGCGCGTGAGCCAGATCCTGAGCCGGCGCAAGAAGAACAACCCCGTGCTCATCGGAGAGCCCGGGGTCGGTAAGAGCGCCATCGCCGAAGGCCTCGCGCTACGGATCATCCAACGCAAGGTGAGCCGTGTGCTCTTCGGCAAGCGCATCGTGGCGTTGGACATCGCCTCTTTGGTGGCGGGTACCAAGTACCGGGGCCAGTTCGAGGAGCGCATGAAGGCGGTGATGAACGAGTTGGAGAACAGCCCGGACGTCATCCTCTTCATCGACGAGATCCACACGATCGTTGGGGCCGGTGGTGCTAGCGGAAGCCTCGATGCCAGCAACATGTTCAAGCCTGCGCTTGCACGTGGCGAGATCCAATGCATCGGTGCCACCACGCTGGATGAGTACCGCCAGTACATCGAGAAGGACGGCGCCTTGGAGCGGCGTTTCCAAAAGGTGCTCGTGGAGCCCACCAGTGTTGACGAGACCATCCAGATCCTCAACAACATCAAGGAGAAATACGAGGACCACCACAATGTGAACTACACACCGGAAGCGATCGAAGCCTGCGTGAAGCTCACCAACCGGTACATCACGGACCGGCACCTGCCGGACAAGGCCATCGACGCGCTGGACGAGGCCGGAAGCCGCGTGCACATCAGCAACATCGTGGTGCCCAAGAACATCCTGGAGGTGGAGGGGAAGATCGAGGAGATCAAGGAGGAGAAGAACAAAGTGGTGCGAAGTCAGCGCTACGAGGAGGCAGCCAAGCTGCGCGACCGCGAGCGCCAATTGCTAGAGGAACTGGACAAGGCGAAAAAGGCCTGGGAGGAAGAGAGCAAGAGCAATCGCACTACGGTGAACGATGAGAACGTGGCCGAAGTAGTGGCCATGATGAGCGGCATTCCGGTGACCCGCATTGCGGAGAAGGAAAGCGGCAAACTCAAACGGATGCGCGAGGAGATGCAGGGCAAGGTCATCGGGCAGGACGATGCCGTTGTGAAGGTGGTGAAGGCCATCCAACGGAACCGCGCTGGCCTGAAGGACCCCAACCGCCCCATCGGTTCGTTCATCTTCCTAGGACCTACTGGCGTTGGTAAGACGCAATTGGCCAAGGAACTGGCCAAGTACCTCTTCGATACGGAGGAGGCGCTCATCCGCATCGATATGAGCGAATACATGGAGAAGTTCTCCGTGAGCCGCCTGATCGGTGCGCCTCCGGGCTACGTGGGCTATGAAGAAGGTGGACAACTCACCGAGAAAGTGCGCCGCCGCCCCTACTCCATCATCCTGCTGGACGAGATCGAGAAGGCGCACCCGGACGTCTTCAACCTGCTCCTGCAAGCGCTGGACGATGGCAAGATGACCGACAGCCTCGGCCGTCACATCGACTTCAAGAATTCCATCATCATCATGACCTCCAACATCGGGGCGCGTGATCTCAGTGACTTCGGCAAGGGGGTGGGCTTCGGTACCGCAGCCAAGGCCGAAGGACAGGACGACAGCAACCGCGGTGTGATCGAGAAGGCATTGAAGAAGGCCTTCGCACCGGAGTTCCTCAACCGCATCGACGACATCGTGATCTTCAACAGCCTCACACGGGCTGACATCCACAAGATCATCGACATCGAACTGGGCTACCTCTACAAGCGTGTTGCCGACCTGGGCTACGACCTCAAGCTCACCGATGAGGCCAAGGACTTCCTGAGCGAGAAAGGCTACGACGAGAAGTTCGGTGCCCGTCCGCTGAAGCGTGCGATCCAGAAGTTCATCGAGGATCCCATGGCCGAGGAGATCATCAACCAAGGCATCGAGGAAGGCGACAAGATCACCATCGGCCTCAACAAGGAGAAGACCGACCTGAACGTGAAGGTGACCAAGGGTAAGAAGAAGATCGGGAAGGGCGAGGCCGGTTCGGGGAGTAGCGAGACGAAGGAATTGCCGCCAGCCAGCGAGTGATCAAAACGGATTGAAATGTGAGCGGCCCCTCTCGGGGCCGCTCACATTTGTAGCCAAAGGCTACCACGGTCGTGTTCTAGCGGAGCGTAGGCAAAGCCTGCGCTCAGAGGGTGGTGCTTCTGCATTGATGCGACAAGGTCCAGGCGGAAGCGGCTTGCGGCGCTTCACACCAAACCCTCCCGCACCGCCAAACTCACCGCCCCGGCCACGCTCTTCACTTGCAGCTTCTCGTAGATATGGCTCACGTGCGTGTTCACCGTGGCGTAGCTGATGCCGCATTTCTCCGCGATCATCTTGTAGCTGTATCCATCCACCAGAAAACGCAGGATCTCCACCTCGCGCTCGGTCAGATTGAAATCCACGGTCTTGGAGGAACCACTACCGCGCTGCGCGAAGAGCTTGAGCACCTTGGACGCAACGATGGGCGTCATAGGCGCGCCGCCTTGGGCCACTTCGATGATGCCATCGATGAGCTTGGTGGGCGCGGTCTGCTTCAGCAGGTAGCCGTTCGCTCCGGCGAGGATCGCGTCGAAGATCTTCTCGTTGTCCTCGAACACCGTCTGCATCAGGATCTTCACGTCCTTGAACTGCTTGCGGATGAGGCCTACGCCCGCGATGCCGTCCACGTGCGGCATGTCGATGTCCATGAGCACCACATCGGGCGAGGTCTCGGTGATGTGGCGCACCACGTCGCGGCAATCGGGCCAACTGCCCACGAAGGTCATGTCCTCGGTGGAGTCGATGAGCAACTGCAGCCCCTCGCGCCGCTTGGCATTGTCGTCGAAGATGGCTACCCGCAGATCCATGCGGCAAAGCTATCGCGGCTGATCGCCGTCGGCTGTCATTGGTTCCAATGAACTTTTGCTTTCGCCCGGCACGAAGCGCAGCTCCACCGTGGTCCCCTTTCCCGCTTCGCTGGTGATGGTGAGCGTGCCCGGGATCTCCGCTGCGCGGTTGCGCATATTGCCCAAGCCGTTGCCGCCGCCGGCGCTTTCGTTCTGCATGTTCTGATCGAAGCCTTTGCCGTCATCTGCTACGCGCAACACGATGGCCGACTTATCGCGCACCAAGTCCACGCGCAGGTTCGCACAGCCGGAATACTTCATGGCGTTGTTCACCGCTTCCTTGAAGATGAGGTAGAGGTTCTTGCGTTGGCCCATTTCCAGGCGCCAGCTCTTCAGTTCCTCATCGGCGTGGAGGTGCAATTTGCAGCCGCGCGCTTCGCTCACGTTCACGGCAAAGGCATGCATGCGTTTGATCACGCTGGCCATGTCGTCGTTGTCGGCGTTCACGGCCCACACGATGTCGTTCATGGCCTCGAGCACTTGCGTGGTGCTATCGGTGATGCGGCCCAGCAGTTCGCTCGCTTCCGGTGCTTTGCCCGCGGCCTTCTTCTGTGCCACACTGCTGAAGAGCGATACGCTGCTGAGCGTAGATCCGATCTCGTCGTGCAGATCGCGGGCAATGCGCTCGCGCACGCGCACCACCTTCACGGCTTGTGCTAGGCGGTAACGGTAGAAGGCATATAGCGCACCCGCGAACACGAGCAAGGCAGCGATCCGGAACCACCAGGTGCCCCACCACGGCGGCGTGATGATGAGTTGCATCGTCGCGCCGCGCTCGTCCCACACGCCCGCGCTGTTGCGCCCTTGCACGCGGAAGGTGTAGGTGCCGGGATCGAGGTTGGTGAAGGTGGCCTCGTGCTGGGTGCCCACCTCTACCCAGTCGGTGCTGAAGTTCTCGAGCAGGTACCGGAACGTGTTCTTCAGCGGTGCGGTGTGGTCCATGCACGCGAAGGAGAAGGTGATCATGCGCTCGCTGTACGGCAGGGTGATGCTGCGCACGTACTCGATGGGCGCAGGGAGTTCGTAGCCTTCACCGGTGGCGTTGCCGAGGCCCGCTACGGCGACGGCCTTACCAACAAGTTTCATACCCGTGATCACCGTGGGTGATGCAGGGATCGTTTCGTAGAAGTCCTCGGGGTTGAAGTGGAAGGCGCCGCCCATGCCCTCGAACCAGAGTTCACCCTTCTCGGTCTTCGCGTAGCTGTAGCGGTTGAATTCGTTGCTCGGCAGGCCATCCTCCTTGGTGTAGGTCTTCATCTTTCCCGTGCTGGGATCGAACTGGACCAGTCCCTGGTTGGTGCCGATCCACAGGTTGCCGCGTTCGTCGCTCAGGATGCTGTATATCACGTCGTTCGGCAGACCTTCCCGTGTAGTCCAGGCCTTGGAACGCTGCGTGCGCAGATCGAACCGCGCGAGGCCTCCGCCGTTGGTGCCCACCCAGAGCACATGCTGCGGATCGGCCGGATCCAGGCAGGTGCTGAAGACCATATCATGCGGCAACGAATGCAGATCCTGCTCATCGTGCTGGTACACCTTCCATACACCCGTTTTCGGATCCAGGTGGTGCAGACCGGCCACCGTGCCCATCCACACCGTGCCATCGGGGTGATGGGTGAATGAGGAAATGGACAAGTAATCGCTGGTACCGAAGGCGATCGGCGGTGTGTAACGCCGGATGATGCTGCCGGTGCGTGCATCGAGGTGGGTGAGGTTCGTGACCACATCCACGTTCGTCCCCGTGACCGCCCAGATCGTGTTGCCCGGTCCAGGAAAGATGTCCCGTATCCGCTCGCCCTCCAAGGACTTGACATAGGTCAGACCATGATCGTCCAGTATGGCAGCCCGTATATCACGCGTACCACGCACCGCTTCGCCCACCCAGATCCTTCCCTGATCGTCCACCACGGCGCGTTCCATGTTCGGTGGTGTTCCGTGCGAGGGCATCAGGACCTTGGTGTAGATCCCGGGAGCACCGTAGCGGATGTTCAGGCCGTCCTTCATGAACCCGAGCAACATGCTGCCGCTCAGGTTGCCCGGATACACCCCCTTCAGTAGCCCGGGGTCCACGGGGGTGAAGCGCTCACGCCGCAGATTCGTTCGGAACACCCCGAAACCGCCCGTGGTGAACCAGACGTTGCCCGCGCGATCCTCGAAGGTCGGTCGCAAGCCCGTGGTTTGCCAGATGCCCGCTGGCACGGACCCGCTCGGGGTCACCACCTCGGTACGCCCGCTCTTCAGGTCCAAGCGCCGATCCATTCCGTTGTGCGGACCGCCCCAGATACGGCGCTGGCTGTCCAGTAGCAGGAACAATTGGAATTGCTGGTCGGTGAGGTGGATGGTGTCGAGTGGCGCGGCCTGATCGTAGACCCGGAGTGTGACAAAGCCGGGTTCGGCGACGAGCATGTGTCCGGTAGCGGGATCGGCCACCATTTGCGGCGCTTCACGCACACCGTCCTGGGCGCGCCACGGGATCTTGTGGGGCCGATCGATGACCTGGAAGGAACCATCGGCCGAGCGATGGATGCAACGGAACGTATCGGGGTTGGCGATCCACGGATCATCGTTCGGGCCTATGAAGACACGCGCATCCACCAAGGGAACCATTGGTGGTGACACACTGCGAGGATCCTTCGCCACCAGCTGCGCCCCACCGTTCGGGTCCACCACCAGGTTGCGCCACCCTTGGCTGGTGTGCAGGCTTATCCGGGTCCGGCCCAGCCCGTCGGCGCAGAGACGCGATTGCAGCCTGGATGAGAGGCCGTCTTCCAAGCCTTCGACCCGTACATGCGCGAAGCGGCCCGTGCGGGGATCGTACCGGTCCAGTCCGAAGGGTGCATAGCCCACCCACAGGTATCCCTCCCGGTCCACCAGCAAGCTGCTGATGTGGTCACCGCCAATGCTGTTGGTGTCCTGCTCATTGTGCCGGAACACCGTGAAGGAGTATCCATCATAGCGTGCCAGCCCATCCTTGGTCCCGAACCAGAGGTAGCCCGTGCTATCCTGCGCCATGGCCTGCACATAGCCCTGGGGCAGGCCGTCCTCCACGGTGATGGCATCGAGGTGGATCTCCACGGTGTCCAACTGGGCGTGGACGCTACTGCTGCACAACAGTGCGCCAGTGAGCAGCGCACGCGCTGGGCGCAGCGTGCGATTCCGGGAGAGCGGGAAGAGAACGCCCATACGTTCTGGAAACATACGCCGCGCGAATGGAACAGAGGCCCGCATCATTGGAACCAATGATGCCCGCACGCCAAGGTCATTGGTTTGAACGATTGATGGGCATGCGGCAACGCGGCTGCTTTGCCATACCCTAATCGACCACCATGCTCTCCATGCATTCCTTCCGTTCGTTGCTGCTCGCCGTTGCCCTGCTCCTCGGGTTGCATGGCATCGCGCAGAACTTCAGTGGCTTCAGCTACCAGGCCGTGGTACGCGACAATGTGGGCGACCCCGTGCCCGCACAACTCGTGGGCGTGCAGGTGACCATACAGGTAGGCCCCACGGACACCTACGTGGAAACGCACAGCGCCACCACCGATGCCTATGGCCTCATCGCCCTCACCATCGGGCAGGGCACACCGGTGGGCGGCTCGGCCATTGCCACGTTTGCGGATGTGGAGTGGGCCAGCGGACAACCCATCACGTACAGTGTGGCGGTAGATGTCACCGGCGGCACCAACTACACCTTCCTCAGTGGCGGGCCTTTCAAGGCGGTGCCCTTCGCCATGCATGCGCTCACCAGCGACAGCAGCACCACCAGCGTACCGCAAACGCTCACGCTGAGCAACGACACGCTCTACATCACCGGTGGCAACGGCGTGGACCTCTCCGGCCTGGCCGGCACACCCGGCTGGGTGCTGAGCGGTGATACGCTGCACAACGATGGCAAGCGTGTAGGCATCGGCACCACGGCGCCAAGCACCGATCTGCACGTGGTGGGCGGAATCACGTACCAGGACGGCAACCAAACCGCAGCCAAACTCCTCACCAGCGATGCGCAAGGCAACGCGAGCTGGCAGAGTTTGAGCGCGGAGAGCATTTTCGGGAGCGGGAACGTGCCGGGGGTGGAGGCACTTTGCCTGAGCAGTTTGGCAACCGCGCCTATGCAATCGGGGCCCTATTTCGTGGCAGTTTCAGGTAGCTACGCGTATGCGGTGAGCGGCTTGGTCAACACGATGCGGGTGTTCAACATCAGCAACCCATCAGCACCCAGCGTGATCGCCACCATCGCCGCCGGGACAAGCCCGCGTGGCATTGCGGTGGCGGGTAACCACGCTTATGTGGTGAACTATGGCAGCAACAACATGATGGTGTTCAACATCAGCAACCCGGCTGCGCCCAGCCTGATCGCCACCATCGCGACCGGGACCGCTCCACGCGCCGTGGCAGTGGCTGGCAACTATGCCTACGTGTTGAACCAGGGAAGCAGCAACATGATGGTGTTCGACATCAGCAACCCCGCCGCACCCAGCCTTATTGCCACCATCGCCGCTGGAACTCAACCACGTTCCCTGGCCATCGCAGGTAGCTACGCCTATGTGATCAACAACGTCGCGATGAGGGTGTTCGACATCAGCAACCCAACTGCACCCAGCCAGATCGCCAGTGTTGTTCCTAGTGGATCGCCGAACGCTGTGGCTGTGATGGGGAACTACTCCTATGTGGTTACCAGCAGCCCGAACGAGATGGTGGTGTACAACATCAGCGATCCGGCGGCACCCGTTCAAACCAGCAGCATCGCAGTTGGATCGGTGCCTCTCTCCGTAGCTATAGCGGGCAACTACGCCTATGTAGTGAACAGCAGCAGCAACACCATGATGGCATTCAACATCAGCGATCCGGCTGCTCCTAGCCTAACCGCCACCCTCGCTACAGGTGCGGCCCCCTATGCCATAACCGTTGCGGGCGGCCATGCCTATGTGGTGAACAATGGCAGCAGCAACCTGCAAGTGTTCAACCTCTATTGCCCGAACATGATCACCATGGACCCTACGACCGGTGAGATCACCTCGGAGCCGCTCACAGGTACCGTGGGTGCGCAGGGGCCCACGGGAGCAACAGGACCGCAAGGGCCGGTGGGCGCTACGGGGCCGCAAGGAGCGGTGGGACCAACAGGAGCAACGGGCGCAACCGGTGCAACAGGGCCGCAAGGGGCCACAGGGCCGGGCTACTACGCAACATCCAATACGTCTATGCCACTTCAATTCACTGGCACCATCACGTTCACGACGCAGACAGGTCTGGCTTATCAAGTGGGCGATAACGTAAGGATCAGCAGGATCGGCAGCCCCACAACACACTACATGTTCGGCACTGTCACTGCCTACACCCCCAGCGGAACGTCCATGTCGGTATCGCTACAGGGATCGTTCGGCTCGGGTATATATAACCCATGGACCATCGCCATCACCGGTACGAATGGGTACAATGGAGCAACGGGAGCCGCGGGCCTGGGCTACCAAGCATTCTCCGGCACCTCTCAGACCATCGGCACTGGTTACAAGTTTTTCCCGCTGAACCAGAACACCGCCTATATCACAGGCTCACGTGTGCGCGTCAACGGCGGTTCGGGGATTTGGATGGAAGGGGTCATCACCAGCGGCGGAGGGAGTAGCTTCACAGTACTGGTGGACAGGACCATGGGCACTGGTACATACAACCTATGGTTCGTGGCCATCGCGGGCGAGGTAGGTGATCAAGGCCCCATTGGCGCACAAGGCCCGACAGGGCCACTTGGTCCGCAAGGCCCGATAGGTCCTGCAGGTCCACAGGGAGATACCGGTGCCATGGGCCCCACAGGACCACAAGGCGTGGCAGGCCCGCAAGGCGTATCGGTGACCAACGCGGCGATCACCAACGATTCGCTCTATGTAACGCTGAGCGATGCCAGCGTGATCAATGCCGGCATGGCGGTGGGCGCACAAGGCCCTGTTGGCCCGCAAGGTCCCGTAGGCCCGGCGGTGAACGCCAACGGCACTTTGAACCACCTGGCCAAATTCGACACGAGCGGCACCGTGCTCAGCGATGCGTTCTTGTACGAAGACACGCTGGGCAATGTGGGCATCGGCACCACGGCGCCTTCCGCCAAGCTCCATGTGGCGGGCAATGTGCGCATCGCCGACGGCTCGCAAGGCGCAGCGAAGATCCTCACCAGTGATGCCAATGGCACGGCCAGTTGGCAGAGCCTGAGCGCGGAGAGCATCTTCGGGAGCGGGAACGTGCCGGGTGCGGAAGCCATTTGTTTCAACAACGTAGCCACCATCGCTGCCGGATCAACGCCAAATGCGCTAGCCGTGGCGGGCAACTACGCATACGTGGTGAACATCGGTAGCTCCAACATGAGGGTGTACAACATCAGCAACCCGGCAGCACCTAGCCTCAGTGCCACCATAGGCACCGGATCCGCCCCCTATTCCGTAGCCGTTTCGGGCAGCTACGCCTATGTGGTGAATCTAACCAGCAACAACATGATGGTGTTCGATGTCAGCAACCCGGCTGCACCCAGCTTGAGCGCCACCATTGCCACAGGGTCCAGCCCCCGTTGCGTGACCGTTTCGGGCAGCTACGCCTATGTAGTGAACTACAACAGCAGCAATCTCATGGTCTTCGACATCAGCAACCCGGCCGCGCCCAGCCTTAGTGCCACCGTCGCCACTGGTGCAGGAGGACCCTTGTCCGTAGTCGTTTCTGGCAGTTACGCATACGTGGTGACTGGCGGCTTCGGCAGCAACACCATGAAGGTGTTCAACATCAGCAACCCGGCAGCACCCAGCCTCAGTGCCACCATCGCCACCGGCGATACCCCTTGGTCAGTAGCCGTGGCGGGCATCTATGCCTATGTGGTGAACTACGCGAGCAACAATATGATGGTGTTCAACATCAGCGCTCCGGCCGCGCCCAGCTTGAGCGCCACCGTTGCCACTGGGAACAACCCCCGATCCGTAGCCGTTTCGGGCAGCTACGCCTTTGTGGTGAACAACGGCAGTAATAACCTGATGGCGTTCAATATCAGTAACCCCGCAGCGCCCATCCTCAGTGCCACCATCGCCACTGGAGCCGTTCCCAATTTCGTGGCTGTGGCAGGCACCCATGCCTTTGTCGCGAACGCGAGCAGCACAATGCAGGTGTTCAACCTCTTCTGCCCGAACACGATCACTATGGACCCCGGCACAGGTGAGATCACCTCGCAGCCCAGCGCATGGGCTTTCCAAGGGGACCATCTCGCCAATACCAACCTGGGCAACGTGGGCATCGGCACCTCCGATCCCGCCAGCAAGTTGGATGTGGAAGGAGGAATGGCCGTAGGGGCCACCTACTCCGGCACCACGGCCGCACCCACGAACGGAGTCATCATTGAAGGCAACGTGGGCATCGGCACCACCACACCCGCCAGCAAGTTGGATGTGGAAGGAGGCCTAGCCGTAGGTGCCACTTACTCCGGCACATCAGCCGCCCCCACGAACGGAGCCATCATCGAAGGCAGCGTGGGCATCGGTACAACGACCGCCACCGATAAGCTCACTGTACGCACAGCTACCAGCAACTATGGTCTCACGCACACCGATGGCACGATCACCCTGGGTTCGTTCGTGGGTGGAAGCAGCGGTGGTGGATGGCTGGGCACCAAGAGCAACCATGCACTTCATCTCTTCACCAACAACAGCACGGCCCAGATGACGGTGGCGACCAATGGCAACGTGGGCATCGGGACCACAGGACCAGGGGCACGCCTGGAGGTGCTCGCACCCAGCTCCTCCAATTCAGCTCCTGCATTCAAGGCCGAAATGAGCGGGGCCAACCTGCTGGTGTACAAAGGCGCCAATAACGCAACGGTGGTGGAGAATACCAGTGGAACCCATCTGGCGCTGCAAGCTGCTGGCGGCAATGTGGGCATCGGCACCACCACGCCCGCACAGCGCCTATCCGTTACGGGCAATATCTGCTACACCGGCACCATCGGCGCATGCTCGGACCGGCGCTACAAGACGGACTTCACGCCGCTGAGCGGTTCGCTGGCCAAGGTGGGCCTGCTGCAAGGTCTCTACTACGACTGGCGCACCGAGGAATTCCCGGAGAAGGAGTTCCCGGCTGAACGTCAACTCGGCTTCATCGCACAGGACATCGAAGCGCTCTTCCCCGAAGTGGTGCTCACCGATGCACAAGGCTACAAGTCCGTGGACTACGGCCGCCTGACGCCCGTGCTGGTAGAAGCGATCAAGGAGTTGAATGCCTTGGTGCAGCAGCAGCAGGCCACCATCAGCGATCAGAGCACGACGCTCAACACCCTGCGCACGCAGTTGGATGCGAACACCGCGCTGATGCAGCAGTTGCAGAGCGTGTTGGAAGCACAGAGCCGCAAGTGATCGTGACCACCCAACTACACGGGATCATGAACACACGAACACGACCGAGCGCTTTGCGCAACGTGATCGCCCTCGCGCTGCTGGTGCTGGTCACCGGGCTGCATGCGCAAGTGCTCATCGGCACCGATGGTGGCACCACCGTGCTGCCGAGCAACACCATCAGCTGGTCGGTGGGTGAGCCGATCATCGGCACGGCCGCCACAACCAACGGCGCGATGACGCAGGGCTACCAGCAGCCCACAGGCAAGCTCATCTACTACAGTCGCGCTACAGGAAACGTGAACGACCCTATCTGGAGCCGCACGCCCACGGGTCCTGCTGGTCCGGCCAACTTCATCCCACCCGCCAGCATGGTGGTGCAGGCCGGCCATGTGGTGACCAACACCGCCACCGTGGTGATGCGCGATGTACTGGTGCAAGCCGGTGGCACCCTGCAACTCGCCCCCGGCAGCTTCTTCAACATCCACGGCCGCAACGCCACCTTCCTCGGTGTGCTCTTCGGCAGTGATGGCAGCACCATGGCGCTGGTGGGCACCAAGCCCGTGGTCTTCACCGCTGCGAGCAAGCCCAACCTGTGGGACCTGCACGTGACCACACCGCAAGGCACCACGGCCAATGGCGAAGTGGACATCCGCGGCACGCTTCAACTGAACGAGGGCAACCTCAACGCCACCAGTGCGACGTTCAACCTACGCAGTTTTGCAAGCACTACCGGACGCTTGGGGCCCGTGCCACCGGAGGCGAGCTACACCGGCAACATCAAGATGGAGCGCTACATACCCGGCGGCGCCACCAACTGGCGCTTGCTCGGCAGCCCCATCGGGAGCCAGACCATCCAGCACTGGAAGGACGATTTCTACACGGCCGGTTTCCCGGGATCGCACTACCCCAACTTCTACGATCCACCCGGCAGCGGCATCTTCTGGCCCAGCATCCGCTGGTACAACGTGACCAACACCGGCGCGAACATGAACGATGGTGTGGTGGGCGTGAGCAGCAACACCCAAGCATTGCTGCGCGGTCAAGGCTTCGCGGCCTGGTGCGGCGATAACCTCGGCGGCACAGCGCCTTTCGTCATCGACGTGTTCAACGGCGCACCGCACATCGCCACGGCACCCATCACCCTGCCCATGAGCTGGACCAACACCGGCAACCCCACCGTGGACGGATGGAACCTGGTGAGCAACCCCGTGCCCAGCGCCATCGCCTTCGACCAGATCGCACGCGGCGCAGATGTGCAGGACTACGTCACCTTCTACAACCCAGCCAACGGCAACATGGCGGTGTACGACATCAGTTTTGGTTACGGCACCAACAACGCCACCAACACCATCCAAAGCAGCCAGGGTTT
>WBZX01001960.1_pt1 | contig 14619 bp, 6 predicted proteins | sample 5204211 | NCBI WGS metagenome assembly WBZX01 (sample SAMN12344362, study PRJNA552823) | activated sludge metagenome | biome: Activated sludge suspended growth; feature: Nitrification reactor; material: Wastewater; isolation source: activated sludge from nitrification reactor of wastewater treatment...
GATTGAAAACCTGGAAGAAATCACCAACGCCATCCTGAATTCAAACCTCATTCAGGGTCCGGGCTCTAATGGTTTCTCCAATAAAGTGAGATTCCGTGCTAATAAATCGTATAATTACGATGAAGAAGACTGGGGAACTGTTAAAACATTGCAGTTTGATGTACACTAAATACAAGTAACCACAGAATGAGAAGATAGGCAAAAAGGGAGGGAAAGGGAAGATTGATATTTTCATATGTGAACATTCTACCTTAGTCACTAACCCCTAGTCCCTATAACCTAATCCCTAGTCCATGATTTCCGGTATTTTTTATCCGTACCTGTTTTAATTAGTCAGCTCGGCAGTCCAATTTACATATTTGTACAATTAAAACTCTGGAATGAAAATCCGCCTTTTACAAAATGTTTGTCTTTTGGCTTTTTCCTTGTGTGTATCAACCATATACTCCTATGGTCAAACCGATAAGCAGGCTGATGCAAACCCTATCCAGCTTCAGGGCAAGCACTACGTGGACTCTGTTGTATTGCGCTGGGGGTTCACCGATGCCAAACTTTGGTACAAAATGCTGAAACAACCTGTAACGATTTACAGAAGGAACATCACTTCGAATGGCAAATACGAAAAAATAGCGGAGGTCCAGCCCTGGGATTCAACGCGCATAGAACAAACTGCAGCCGCCAACCCACGCCACGAAATCCTGGTTGTCGTTTTGGAAAATCTATACCGCCATTGGGAAAATTCTACTTTTTCCGACTACGGCACAATCCTTGAAAAAACCGACAATTTCAACAACCGTTGGTCATTGGTTCACCTGGTAGCGGATCAAAACGCTTTGGCAGCACAAGCTGCAGGCCTGAGGTTTACTGACCGATCTGTCCAACCAAAAACCAATTATGCCTATAAAATGGTAGCAGATGGATTTGTGGCTTATAAAGTAGTCACTTTTAAGCAAGCCTCCTTTAAACCGGTTATCTATTCAGTGGAAGAAAAAGAAGCTTCTGTCATCCTCGCCTGGGATCAAAAGCTGCACGATTATCACTATACCTCGTATTGGGTTGAATCGTCGGAAGATGGTAAAAATTACAAGCGACTGACAGATGTACCCTTCGTGCAAATGATGGATCAACAGCTGTCGAATTTGAAAAAATACTATGCGTTTCCGGCACCGGCCATCAATTATAAAAAAATGTACTACCGGATCATTGGCAATGACGCTTTTGGCGATGAAAGTACTCCTTCCGATCCTGTAATTGCGATGGGCAGGGACAGAACACCACCACCGGCTCCATCGTTATATGCCGATACATTGATGGACCATCTTTCCAAAAATCTTTATTGGACGGTAGAACCTCAATCTGATCATGCTGTTTTTCACCTCGAGCGGTCGTTTGGCGATAAAACAGAGACTATACTCAATTGGGCAAAGGCTAATGAAAATCATAAAACCGATAAACCTCAGTTGGCCGGCATCTACAAATACAGATTGATTGCCGCGGATACAGCAGGTAATTATGCCTACTCCACCCCTCTGTATACCCGGGTACACGACATGGTACCTCCCACCAAAGCACCTACTCCTGTTGCATATGCCGACACAACCGGTGTAGTAACCCTGGGCTGGAACGAACACCCTGAGAAAGATGTAGTAGGCTACAACATTTATGCGGCGGATGGAAAAAAAAGAAGTTTTATCAAACTCAATGCCCAAACCCATAGATCCAGAATATTTGTGGATTCCATAGGCACATCATTGATGAATGAAAAACGGTACTACTTCATTGTAGCAGTCGATGATGATTTTATGAGAAGTCAACCCTCCGACACTATTGCAATTAGCAGACCAGACCGCATTCCCCCATCACCGGCTTTGATAGGTGATTACCGGGTCTTACCGGAAGGTATCAGGCTTACCGTCCTGCCTTCGAGTTCACGAGACGTTGTAAGACATGATCTGTGGCGGAAGACAGTAACAGAGGAATGGCAGATCATCCAACAATTAACATCTATTCCACATTCTATCCTCGATAAAAATGTAAAGCCGGGCATCAGTTATGCTTACAAGATCCACGCTGTAGATGATGGTGGACTGATAAGCAAAGCCGTAGACATAGCCGAGATTACAGCGCTCGGACAAAAACTGGAAAAACCGGTTCTCTCTTATACAGCCGATGAAAACAACATAGTATTGAAAATCGAAGACACGGGCCCAGTGGGCAATAAATATATGCTATACAAAGCCCAGGGAGAAGCCCACCAACAATTGCTGGAAGTACTCTCTGAAACTCAATTTACAGACACAGCTTCCAAAGGCAACAAAACCAGATATAGGGTAAGGATTGTAGCCCCTGACGGCAGACAAGGACCTTTCAGCGAGGAATTGATTGTTCAATTATAAGACAGCAAAATGAAAAAATACGCGTATATAATTTTTGCCATGGGCTTTATTTTTAGTCTCGGCTGCCAAAGTGAAGAACTCAATCCCAATGATATAAAATCGGATACAGAGGTCAAAGACAATTATGTAGTATTGCGCGACAATACAACACTCTTGTCAGCTGACGATGAATCGGCCATCATCAGTGTTGATTCACAAAAGGTAGTCGTCAGTGCAAGCAGCAGCTGGGCCAAAAACCTGAAAGTAGGTGATGTGATTGTAAATCCGGCATCCTCACCAACGGGTTCAGGAATCGCTTTTTATCGAAAAATTAAGTCCATTGACACTTCCTCTTCCAACATTACATTTACAACTACGCAGGCCACCCTTTTAGATGCTTATACATCATGGACCATTGATACCAGATCTGATCGGTTTACCGCCGTTTCCCGTAATATCTTTACCAGCAATTTTAAATGGGAAACAGGCGAACACAGCGCATTGACAGGTTATATAGAACCCGATATGGATGTTGAAATATCCTATAACCAGACTTCTTCTTACTTCACTTCTTCTTACAATGGCTCTTCAGGAATTGTAGGAACACCCAAATTTCATTTTCATCTGGAAGACCTGCAATTGAGATTTTCCGGAAGTTATGTAGCAAGGGCTGCCATCAATTACGAAAGAGATGCCAAAGCACCGGCCATTGAGGTTGCCCCCGTCGCTACCACAGGACTGGCCATATATGTACAACCCAAAATTGTAGGATCCCTTGAATTGTCAGGAGATGTTCATACACCTGAAATTTCGAGAACATTCGGAGCCTATACCATTGATTTCAAATACGATGAAACAACGGCAGATACCATTCAATATAGTTTTATTCATCACGACCCTTTAATCAATCAGAATTCTACCTGGCAAGCTACCGGAGCAGGTACAGCCGAAGTTCAAATGGGCTTTGATGCTTTTATTGGCATCCTGGGTCAACCCGATCTTGTTAAATGTGGTGTATTTGTCTATGGCTACGGAAGAACAGAACTGTTGCACAAAGGCAGTTTTTCAAATCCACAGCCAAGAGTAGGCTTGGATGCATTCTTCGGAATAGGCGGTATTGCTTTTGCAGAAGTTGAATTCTTTGGCGGAACTTCGATCTCAAAGTGGATCCCTTCTTCTTACGGCATCGAATCACCTGCCTTCGAAACGAGATTCAAAAAATACGATTGGCCTCTGGTGGAAATCAATACATGCTCCACTTTTAAATCCGTAAGTTTCATCAACAACGGCGTCGGTGCAGTAATTAATATTCAATCTGATTTTGCAGGTCCCGGTGGTGCTCACAGCGCAGGTTACGACATCTGGGTCGACAACAACAAATTGCCCAATACCTATTATTGCAATACAGACAACAACTTCCTCATCCAATCTTCCAACCAGGTAATCCGACAAATTTATATCGATGCCGGCTTAGGTTGTGTGCTGATAGACAACATACTTGACCCGTCAGTAATCACCAATTGCAGCCAGAAATTTACCGATGCCAGGGATGGCAATGAGTATTGTACTGCAACCATTGGCAACCTTATCTGGATGGCCGAAAATCTCCGTTATACAGAATCGGGAAACAAAGGCCATTGGTACAACGATGAAGACTCTGCCGACAATCTTTTGTATGGTAGGTTGTACACTTTTGAAGAAGTGGCCAATGGCAGTGCTCCGCTGGAGTACGGCACCGGCGGCAATGTTCAAGGCATATGCCCTAATGGCTGGCGTTTGCCCACAAACAGTGATTTTAGCAACTTGCTTACCGCAGCCGGAAACATCAATAATCTTAAACTCTCAACCACGGCATTATGGGACAATTCCACCCTGCCTTCCAATCCAAGTGGTTTCAATGCAACACCGGGAGGGGAATCCAACTTCTGGTCAGGCAGCTGGAGATTTGGCAACAAGGGCAACAAAGGCACCTGGTGGTCCATCAACAAAGGGGCAGGTAGCTATGGTGAAAATGCCATAACTGTGTTGGAAATTTCTGATACCAATCAAAACGGGCAGTCAGGAATTTCAGCCAACGTCGATCGGCTTTTCAACAGCATTAAAGAGATTGGATATTCTTGCAGGTGCGTGAAAAACCAATAGCCAGTATAGCAGCTTTTAGCGCTTTATAATTTTTCCATGGGCAACCATTTGACTATCTTTAATCAATGCAATATGATACCATCCCGACACCCAACTTTCAATCTGTATTTCGATAGCAGCTTGATCACCAGTGTTTAATATGGTCTTAATCAGCCGTTGTGAGCTATCCCAAATTTTAATTTCATCTATGCTCAGGCTGCTTTCCCATTGAAGTGAAATCCATTGCCCAGCAGGGTTAGGATTGATCTTTAGATCAACATCTATCGATGTAGACGCATCCACAGAGGTTAAAAATGGTGTCAATCTGACATCAACCCACTCATAAGAAAATTGATCCTCCAACCATTGGATATACGATGTCAACCAATACAAATCTGCCTTGCCGTGGGGTGAGCCTCTGAAATAATTGCTCACTTCTTCATTGGACAAATCCTCCACCCACAAATCAAGTGGTACCACCATGCCAAACATTTCAGGGCTCAGACCAATGCCTTCATCTCCGCTCCACCTTGAAAAATAAGGGCTATGGTTCAACCACCAGAGAGGAAACATTTTTTTACCTGCTCTGTGCCTTTGTAGTACCTGTGACTTTAGATCCTCGTGATCACCCATGTAACGGGCTACTTCAGGTGTTAAATGTAAAAAAATATGGCCCCGGTGTATATAACCATCCTTCCTCTCTCCATAGGGTCCATCCCAGTTATTAGGGTAAGGGGCATCCCAACCCCGTGTACCATGGTAAGCAAAAGAATCAACCAAAGATAATTCCAGTCCATAATTTAGCTGTTGGTCAAGCTTAGTTCTGGCCACTTCTATTTGGGTTTCATCGCCAACCCATTCAGCAAGCCTGGCCATGCCTATGTGTGCCCCATAAGTGCCATAAAGGTTGCCACTGTCCCAATGGTTTTCATGGGCCCTGCTGTTGTACCATTCTTTGATATTATCATAATACAGAGAAACCAATATACTGTCATTGCTCCTATAAGCAAAATGCCAAAAATGATAGACAGCCTGCATGGTAGGCCTGAAATTGCCAAAAGGCGAGTCGATATTCCAGTCTGTATTTACCGGAAACAATTCACTCCGCTTGCCATAACTTCTGTCAACCGGATGGTTGGCCCATGGCCTTTGAACCTCATCCTCCATGAGTTGATGTACTATATCCTTTGTGCGGGTTTGCAAATCAGGACTCATGTGTGGCCAGGCCCAAGCCAAAACGGATAAGATAGCGGCGGGCTCCTGATAAATAAAATACGATTCCGATAATTGATCTGCGTAACGGAGGGATAAAGGCCTCCAGGGAAATCCTGTAAGCAGGCTGTCAAGATACACGTGCAATGGATGTGTACTTAACACTGCTATGTCTTCTGTTATGGGTTTACGGTATTCCCATAAATAGGTATCCAAATTTTGGACCTGACCATGAGCGTTGGTACCCATGATCCATAAACTATATGCAATTGCAATCTGATATATTTTTGACTTCATCATCTGGCTGTTTCAAGGCATACAATGCCAAAATGTTCTGCAATGTATATTTTTCCACCGGCAAAAGCAGGGGGTGTCCTTCCTTCTGTGGGTCTGTTGGGCATTCGGTAGGGCCCATAAGATCCTGCAGGCAGTTCAGGTCTTTGATCAATGTAATTGACATCTGCTCCTGAAAAATTGCCCCCATCGTTATATCGGATTGGAGACACCACCAATCGGGCTATTCCTTGTTTCATATCTATCATCTGCGTCCCCCGAAATGCCTGGCGAAGCCAAACCTGGTCACCGGCTACTGACATTGCATAAAGATTGTCTGTTTCCAAGGGCCACATACCGGACAATTGGCCCGGATCAATTCTCCTTCTGCCTCCTGTTATGGTATCAATGGCAGATATATCCAGGCTGTATTTTGTGCCAAAAGCAGATTGAGCCGTCAGGGTTGGAAAACGGGTCTTCCACCAGGTCAAAACGCGATCCTCGTTGTCAACCACCACCGATGGTGCGGGAAATCCAACGCCATCCACCGGTCCTGCCGGAATGACAAAATCCTTGCTGAGGTCATTTGTATCCAATGCAAAAACATGTTCCCAGTCTTTAGATGCATCAGGCCAGCTGCCCCCATTGTCATCACCATTCAACCATCTGCGAATAAAGGCTTCTTCCTCTTCGAAGTTAGTTGACTCATCCATTAGGTTTTCCATTACATACTCACTACCTAATATGGAGAACGATGCAGAAGTAACCCACACTTTTGAACCATGAATCACCGGATGTGTAAACCTGAAATGTTGACCGGTAAGTCTTGTAGTTGATACTACCTGTCCATCATCCAGAGAAAGGGCGTAAAAAAACATGTCATCACTGCCCACATAAATGAAATGGTCGGATGCAGCCATATTTCCCGTCACTCCGGCACGCAGTTGTTGTTTCCATAGGATTGTGCCGTCCATCGCCAAACAAATTACTTCGCCTAGTTGATTGGCTACAAGGATACGACCCTTTTGGATAAGTACATGCCCGGAGATGGCAAACCAGGTGGGTACCTGCCAAAGCAATTTGCCCGTGGCGGCATGAAGTCCTTTCACGGATCCATGTATGTTTGAAAAAACAACCAAGGTATCCAATATTCCGGCTGTAGAGAGGCATGGAGCTCCAAGGTCATAACGCCACAGGGTCGCTCCTGTTTCGCCATCCAGGCCATATGCCCAACCTTCCAATGTTGCAAAATAAACCCTGTTCTGTATGTCTATAATCGGTTGTATGGTCCCCGCCAAACTGTGATCAACGCTGTCTCTTATCGGAAAATTATATCCGGGCCTCGAATCCAGGTCGTCATCCCATTGGGCCTCACTGTTTTTATTCTGCAACACATGATCTTTACCCGTCCAAATCCAGCGCACCCTGTACGGTGCTTCGATATTGCTTTCCACCCTACCCTGCCTGGCAGCGTTTTGTTGAAACTGGGGCCAGGATTGTCCACCGGCAATCTGGGAGTAGAATACACCCATCATCACCATTAACCAATATACATATTTAGCAACCATTCTTATATATTAATATTTTCGTTAATATGTATACGTCTATTCTGTTACCTGCCATTTTTACTTCCATAAATCACTCAGATTTTATTTTCGCTCCATTACCTTATTTTTCATAACGTCAAATAAGTAAAAATCCTTACCACCATATTCTTTAAACACAACCAAATACCCTGGTGCAAGTGGCAGTTTATTATACTCTCCATCAATTTCCACAGCATCGGCAACTTCTGCTCTCTTGATTAAATCCTGGTCATAAATGGCAAACTTATCCTTCGTACTATAGCTTCCGGGAATTTGAGCTATCAATTTCACGACATAGTAACCATTGATCTTTTCGGTCAATGCATTGTAACATTTCCCTAGGCTCAACACTTTGTAATCCGATGAAATAATAAATCGCTCTCCTTCATCTGCTGCTGTACCGAATCCACTTCTGGAATCAAAATAAAGTTCCTGAAACTGAAAGGGGGTAAGCACCTGGCCCTTACTGGTAGCCAAGGCCCATCTGCCATTCTTCTTTACTTTAAAATAAAAGGAATCTATCACTTCCATTTCATCAAAATCCGCTTCAAAGATGACATTACCTGAAGTGTCTATCACCTGGCTTACCTGCTTGCCATCTCTTTCTATGGAAACTGTGGTAGTAATACTACTCATTGAGAAAGGTTGTGCTTTTGCATACTTAAGATCCAATGCTATTTTACCTCCTTTGTTTAGATAACCGTACAACATTGCCGGCTCCCCTAATGACTTTATCTTTTCAACGGCAAGTTCCATTGACAGTTTTTCCAAATGCAAAGAATCTATTTGCTTTATAAAATTCAGATCCTTAAGTTTTCCAACCAATACCCTGTTTTGAAAAAAATCGGAGCCCCTTCCTCTATCTACCATGAAAAAATCTTCTGCACATGTTTTATTTCCCCGGGAATCAAATACCCTAACGACCCTCTCATCATAATAATGGAGCATAAATAAACCGGGCATTATGAATTTGAAAGTACCATAAAATGGCTGAACTATCCATTTTCCCTTGTAATCGCAGATACCCATTCGGAAATACACTTTATTCTTGGCTAAATCGGCATCATTTACCACACAAAGTGTACCCGGATTCTCATCCATATACCTATGCCAATCAAAAGGCATTGAATAACCAGCCGGCGTAATTATTTTTAACTGATCATTGTAAACCTGGGCAGACGGATGCGTACTTTGAGCAGTTTGACACATGTACACTGACTCTTTGCTGGCCGGATCATAAACCATCTCAATGCGATCATAAACACCAGGTAGTACCTCGAAGCCATTTTGATCGACCAATTTAAATTTCTTATTTACTTTTTCACTTTTGTACTTATTAGGACCAAAATTATAAGCAGCTAACCTCTGCTTCTGGGAAAATGAATCTATGAGCGTGCCCGAAAAATCAAAAAGCATATAGGTGTCCTTTGCATCATATGCCTGTATGTTGGCCCTCTTACAATCCACAGTCAGACGCCAATCATTTGACAAGGCAAGGACTTTTTTATTTTCACTAATATTTTTTACAACCACTTCACGGCCCCTTTTCATGATAGCCAAGTCATTACACTCTACTAAACTGATCTGCTCCCATTCCGGTGCTTCAATTATGGTTTTATTGGCAGCTGCCAAGCCAAAATGATCCTGCCAGGACTTCTTTTTACTAAACACATATACATCCTTGAGTCGCGTTGGAGAAAGGGAAGTCACACTGTCCATCTCAAAGTAAGGCACCAACATGGAATCAACCAGGGTAGCTTTAACTTCAGAAAAAATAGTCAAAGAAGGAAAATGGTCATGTTTAGAGATATTGTATGTGGTTGGATACTTTTCTTCTCCATCCAGCGTCAAAACACCCTGCTTTCCTTTGCTGCTGGTAATTATATATTTTCGGGCACCGATTTTAACCAGATCCCCTGTGTATTCACTATGAGAGAATTTAGTTTTGAATTGCGCATCATAAACAATAAATCCCGGGCCTTTGTTAACCAATACTCCTCCGTTAAAAATAAAAGGAGTCGATTCAGAGGAATCTACCACTTCACCTCGTGGGTTAAATATATAATACAATGTAACTGGATTTTGGGCAGCATTTTTAATCTTTCGACTCATATAAAACGCATGATCAAAGTGTCTATACGCTCTTCTGTCATACCTAAATGTAGTCATGGGTTTCTTACCATTATACAGGGCAAACATGCCTTCTTTCTTACCCGTAAATAGTCTATCACTCAACAACTGTCCTTCCTCAAAACTATCATTGACATACTGTGTACCGGTAGAATCTATGAATGCGACACGCTGATCTCTGGTACTAATCATAAACAAATTGTTGATGACATCATAGTTCAGGTTTTGAACATTGTAATCTGGCTGCAGGATTTTGTTTCCGTAGGCTTTGTAAGATGGCAATAATTGATTGGGATTGATGTAATACCTCACATTGGCAAACAAGTCAATCACACATAACAAACCTGAGCCCGTTTTTCCTTTGTATTCCTGATTTCCGTTGTAGACCCTTTTAATTTCAGGTCTTCCTGCATATCCCTGGCCTTGTGCGCTGATGATGAAATCCAAAATCATTTTGCCTGTCCAGTCAAATACACCCCATAAGCCCTCTTTCTTGAGCATGATCAACTTCAGTTCAATATCTATGGCTACATCATCATACACAGGTGCAATGATTTCTTTTTCATTTGCATCCTGTACCCCATATTTCAAGCCTGCTTTGAAAGGCACCCTTACATCCGCTATTTGGGCAATGCCGGTCAACCATAACATGGCAAAAGTAAAAATCATCAATCCCTTTTTCATAACCCTGTTTTTTTTTAAAACCCATCTATTACTTCCTGCAATTCATAGTCTGCATCCTTCGCAGTTCCTTTGATTACAGCCCTGGGGAACTTATTTAATATATTTGACCTCTCATCAACACTAAAATCCATATTAATGAGGTGCAGTTCTTTTAATTTGGTTTGTTTCTGAACAAAAGCATCTATACCTTTCAAAGAAGTGCCTCCGCTTATTGACAACTTATTGAGTTGGTTGATCCCCAAATCCAATGTTTTCAGCTTTCTACAATTACTAATGCGCAACAATGATAACTTTTCCGGATTGGCAATTGGCGCTATGTTTTCGATGCTTAAATTGGATAAATTTAACTCTCTGAGTCCAGTCATTTCACTTATCCGGGGCACCCATTCATCTTTGTAACAATAGAATATACCGATGTCTTCCATCTTTCCAGTGTACCTATCGAGGTCAATAACTTTCAGGTCCTTTGAAGAAGTCTGATACAATATTGCGCCGGTTTTTAAGTGAACCAACTTAGAATCTTCATTAGGACCCGAGAGCAAAACCCTTTCGTGAACCACGGCATTACAATTGTAGCCTGTAGTTTCATATACCCGTTTCATGGTCTGAATGTCATATAGAAAACTCTTTGATTTAACCTTTGGATCATCAAGATAAAGTTTTACATATTTTTTAGAGACCGGTTGTATATAATTCACTCCAGGAGGCAACTTTATCGGTTTACCATTGGGCTCATACATTTCCCATTTGTCCTCTCCACTTTTTTGCCTCCTGCTCAATATGATATGGCCACCCTCTCCGACTTTTTCATCTATGACATTATCTACATCCAACAAAACTTTGCCCAACTTATTAATGAAAGCGATCGGTCTGCCATTGTAAGGTAAATTGTAATCCCTTAAAAATTCAATCATAGAAACCCCCTCTTTAAACTCATGCATATTTATTATTTCCTTGCCCGGAAACAAAGCCGATACTTGAATTAAAATGTTCCCTTTGGCATCAATAACATAAGGTCTGTAAACTGGCATGCCCATTTGTGATGATTGTTGCATTAACACAATAGACACACCCTCATGAAAACGAGTTATACTTCGCGCATTTTTCATTGAGTCGGGCAAGATCTTTACTTCGTGCCCCAGTTCATTGATAACCATCCAGGCCCCGGGATTAACAGCTGCTTTTCCATCTGAAAAAGAAGAAGCAGATCTATATCCTTCTTTTAAGAAGATAATCGAGCCGGATTCATCTATAAAAATAAATCGTGTTGCCAAATACAATTTTTCATCTACCGCAATGGATGCAAGATAAAAACCCCCTTGCTTAGCTGCCACACCTTTTAAGCCAGGCGGTAACCAGGCTTTAGTTTCACCATTTTTATCCAATAACTGAAAAATATTATTTCCTCTCTGTTTTACCAGCAACGGAAATCCATTAAATGGATAGGCAAATCTTCTGTGTATATTATTCCTGCCATCGTCTCTAAAAATATCTGAATTAATGAACTCAAAATTTTCGTTGAGCTCAAAAAAAACTTTTCCGTTGGTATCCAGTAATATTTCCTTTTTACCCGGTACCAATATCAGTGTGTGTTCCTGTGCTTTTATTGCAATTACCAAAAAACATGCAAACAGTGTCCAAAATGTCTTTTTCATTGGGAGGTATTGTAAACCCTGTAAATATAATAATTTAATGAAATCAAGCCCTGATCAGGTGGAATTTTGATTTTTAAATAATTTTGATTCTACATATTTATATTTATGCAAAAAAGTTGTATTATTGATTGAAAAATAAATTAACCTATGAGAAAATTTGTTTCGCTTTTGCTATTCCTGTTCTTTTTTAGCCCGATCGTTTCATGGGCTCAATGTCCTACAACCGACCTGGTTATTAAATCTCAAGCCGATCTAAATAGTCTTTTCAACTCTTACCCCAATTGCCACAAACTCACCAAATCGATAACTTTTGACAACCCTGCCACCTCTACATTTAGCAACTTAAACCTGATGCTGAATATAGATACCATCCTGGGAGACCTTAATTTGAGAATAAAAAGCATGCCGACTCTCCAGGGTTTTTCAAATATCAAATACATTGGAGGTAATCTTAATTTCAATCAACATGACAAATTACATGAGTTGCCTTCCTTTGATTCATTGCAACAAGTAAAAAAAGATATAAACATAGGTAACAACAGAAGTTTAACTTCCATACGTGGATTTGATAGGCTTAATAAAATAGGAAGCTTGAATATTGGAGAATGCGAAAATCTCGATACAATTGATGCCTTCCATAAATTGCAAAGCCTCACAGGCGGAATGTTCATCAACTTTTTAGTAAAGATAAAAATCATACAAGGCTTTGAAGAATTGGAATATTGCGGAATTTCTATCAATATGGATTTAACCTGGAGCGAGCATTTAACCGCCATCCCCTCTTTTAACAAACTTAAAATTGTAAAAACCAGTTTTAACATTACGGATGCAAGAATTCTTAATTTTCAGGGACTACAATCTTTGGATTCTTTAGGATACAATCTTAGTCTATCACTACCACTTGCAACGAGTATTCAAATCGCAAATAAAGCTCGATATATTTATAGTATTACATTTAGCAATTGCCCGACACTCAACTCAATAGAGGGTTTCGATCTTCTCTCATCTGCTAACAACATTTCAATAAATTTACCCGTTCTCACTCAACTTTCCACCTTTCCCAATTTGGAGAAGGTGAAAGGTAGATTGAATTTTAACGTGCCCAATATGTCGACATTTGATATTTTACCCAAGTTGAAAGAAGCAGGCGAAATCTATTTCAGTGCCAATAAAGCTAATTACTTTCAGGTCGCACCTTTGCTAGAAAAGGTCAGTGGTCCGATGCTCTTATCCGGTTTTAAGGCCCTTAGCTGCAATCATTTCAATCAACTATCGGAAGTAAATGGTGCACTTGACTTAATTTTTTCGGATATAAATTCTTTGCCACAATTTGATTCATTGCTTTATGTCAGATCATTAACCATTCATGGAACCTTTAATAATAAACGCATTGACGGATTTAACAACTTACATACTATAAAAGAAAACTTAAGCATCGATAATCAATCGTTGGTGGATAGTATTGTTGGCTTCCAAAAACTAAGATACTGTGGCGGTCAAATGAGCATTAACGGTAACAAAAAACTGATCTATCTCAATGAATTTCCCTTACTCGATACGCTGGGAGGATTGAGCCTTACGGAAAACAACAAATTAACGTCTCTCAATGGTTTTAATAACCTTAAATACTTGTATAAGCCCCAAATTCGTGGAATCTACATTTATAATTCTAATGCTCTGGCTTCCATAAATGGCTTTGAAAATCTGGACTATTGCGGTGAAATCAACATTTCAAACCAGGTTTCACTTAAAAAAATAAGTGGCTTTACACTATTGAGAGAAGTCAACGGGGACATTACTTTTCAAGGCAGAATTCAAGAATTACCCGACTTAAATAACCTGGAAAAAATTGGGGGAAAACTTTTCATCAATGATCAGGAATTGATCAAACTTCCTACTTTCATCAAACTTCATTCCATATTAGGTGATCTCTGGATTTGGGCATTGAATAATATTTCCGATTTGGGGCAATGGCCTTCATTGCGCATTGTTAAAGGCACCATTTCAATTAACAACTCAAATCTTATTTCCCATCTCTCGGCTATCAGCAAAGTTGACCCCTCTTTTGTTACAAAACTTGAATTGTTTAGAAACAATAAACTTGAAATCTGTAACAATCCTTTTGTTTGTGCCTATTTGGCTTTAGGCAAACCCTATGAAATCAACACCAACGCACCCGGCTGTAACAACGCCTCTGAAATCATATGTACCGGAGGTCTGGTCCGCGGTGAAGTTTACTACGATCGCAATACCAATGGCACACGAGACATGGGCGAACCCGGCATACCCAATATGAAAATAAATGTGAACCTGGGCAACCCTCAACTGATCTCCAATGAACTGGGAGAAATGCTGCTGTACTGCGATATAGGCGGACAATACAACTTTGTAGCCGTTGACCATCCCGCATTTACACCCACAACACCTACTTCATTAAATTACATTTACGACGATACCGACAAAAATAAAACAGTCTTCTCAATCGGATACATCCACGCCCAAAACAGTCACGCAGGTTCAGTCTATTTTACATCCGATGCCCTTCGCTGCAACGACACCATAATCGTGCACATCAAAGCCAGA
>WBZX01001961.1_pt1 | contig 14618 bp, 15 predicted proteins | sample 5204211 | NCBI WGS metagenome assembly WBZX01 (sample SAMN12344362, study PRJNA552823) | activated sludge metagenome | biome: Activated sludge suspended growth; feature: Nitrification reactor; material: Wastewater; isolation source: activated sludge from nitrification reactor of wastewater...
CGCGCTGACCGTGATTCATCAAGGCGGGATCATTCATCGCGATCTGCGTCCGAGCAACATCTTGGTCACCGATGACGCAGCGATGCCGCGCATCAAGCTGTTCGACTTTGGTGTCGCGGCGCTAAAGGCCAAAGAAGGAGCCGAGTCGGGAACCTATCCCAAGCAGAAGCTTGGCGTGTCGGGAGGCGTCTCTGTTTCTTCGGATCGACTGGATGTCTCGCTGCCTGGACTTGCGCTCGGATCGCCGATGTACATGGCACCAGAGTGTCGCGGTGGATCTTCCACAATTGCCGCACCTGCTGATGTCTTCAGCCTCGGTGTGATCGCGTGGGAACTGCTCACCGGAGACCTTCCGTTTGCGCGTCCTCCCATGGAGATGGCTGCGCTCGGAGAGCCGTTGACGCTGCCGTCTTTGCAGAGCCAGACCAGCAACCTCAATCCTGCGCTGTGCGTGCTGGTTGCAAGCTGTCTGCACATCGATCCGCAGAAGCGTCTGACCGCCGCGCAGGTTGCCGCAGAACTGGCGCTGCAAGTCGAAGAACAGAGCGAGCCGTAGCCGCGCGATCGGATTGCTGTTTCCGACGGGATTCGCGTAGACGGATGCGCCAGGCTCATGCTACGCAGCGGCTATGCGGATTCCGTGGCTGTGGCTTGCGCTGGTTGTCAGCGGACTTCATTCCTTGCCTTCGCGGGCGGAATCACCTGCGGCTTCGTCCGTGGTTCATTCCATCGGCGCAGACTACGGCGTCTTTCTGTATCAGAGCACCGGACTGCCGATCTCTGCGGGGGGCGCATCGCTGCTCTATCGCGCACGATTTCCCGTCGGTGTTTCGATCTCTGCGGGGGTCCGATTCCTACACGTTGATCGCATGCCGAGCGGGGTCGCGTTCGAAGGCTTTGTCGGCGCGCAGCTGAGTCCCGAGATCGGTGTCTGGCGACCGCTGGCTGGCATTGAGCTAGGAACCACCACCTTGCAGTCTGCTTCCCTATCCACAGAGCCGAGCTATAGCCCTGCGGAATACACCAGCAAGCAGACGCCGCTCGGTCCCAGCTACGCGGGCTTTGTGCTGTCGCCGCTGCGCTTCTGTGTCCGTCGCATCACCTTTGGCGGACTGGGTCTTCAGCTTGGCACGCACCTACCGGACTTTGGCAGTGCGGTTCGCATCCAGCTTGTGGCCGCACACGTAGAGTGGAGCTTCTGATGTCTGTTCGCGCGTTGTCTCTGTCCCGATCTTTCGCGTATCTGGGGGCGCTCGGATGTCTGCTTTCGCCGCAGATCAGCTGTCAGCGTGAATCGGGATTTTCCGTCGCTGCGTCCCAAACCGCGATCGCTGTAGCAAAGGACGTCAATCCTGCGAACCTTTCGCAACATGTGCGCGAGCTGGTTCGTCAGCGCGAACAGGAAACGCCGCAGCCGTCTCCCTACTGGGGAAACATGATGCTGCGTAGGCGCAATGCGGGACAGTACATTGATTCCTATCTGGCCGCGCAAGGACTGACCGTGGTGCATGAGCGTGACAGCCAACACAGCATCGACACCGACAACATCTATGTCGATCTGGCGGCCCGTCCTGGCAGCGCGCAAAAGGGACAGTACGTGCTGCTGTCCGGTCACTATGACAACTGGCATGTAGGCGCTGATGACAACGCATCCGCAGTGGCGGTGATGTTGGAAGCTGCGCGGATTCTGCGGACACGATCGTTTTTGCGAACCATTCGCATCATTGCCTTTGACCGAGAGGAAGAAGGCCTGGTTGGAAGCGAGCGCTATGCGCGACTTCATCAAGGAGAGTCCGTCTCTGCGCTTCTCAACATGGACTGTGTTGGCTACGCAAGCCATCAGCCAAACAGTCAGTCCGCGCCACCAGGACTGGGTCTGCGCAGCGTGGGGGACTTTTTGGGAATCTTGGCCAGCGATGCTGGATCGTCGACGCTGGGGAAGGTGATGCGTCTGTCGACAGAGCTTCCGTCTCCTGTTTCTGTGCTCGGACTTTTGGCACCAGGAACCGGACACAGCCCAGCGGCTTCTGCCTTTCTGCGATCGGATCATGCGGCGTTTTGGAAGCAGGGCACTGTCGCGCTGTTTCTGACCGATACCGCAGACTTTCGGAATCCGCACTATCATCGCAGCTCAGATGTGCCCGATACGCTGGACTATGACTTCCTCCAGCGCAGCGCGCAGCTTGTGATTGCAGCGACGGCAGCACTAGCGGATGAGGAGTAAGCGGATGACCACGCGACGACTCCCAAACAGACTCCCAAACGGACTCCCAAACGGACTCCCAAACAGGCTTCCGTGCTGGCTTATCGGTGGACTGCTGGGCCTTTCGCTGACGAGCCCAGTGCAGGCCGCTGCGCCACAATCGGAGGCGCTGCAATCGACTGCGCGGCATCGACAAGAGATCTATGTTCCCGCAGGTCTGGTCCTGTATTCCAGCCCAAGTCGGCTGACAGTTGGCGTCGGTGGCGGAATCGGATATCGCTACGACCTGGACTCGATCTGGACCGTCTACACCGAAGGAAGAACCAGCTACTTTTCCGGCAGCATCGGAACCCTGGCCGCAGGCATCACCGGACAGTTTTCGCTGGGCGCGTGGAACCCGCAGCTGGGAATCGGTGCGCTGCTGTTCTTCGGAGACAGCATCCGTGTCGTCGGTGCATCCGGTGACGTTCCTTCGCGCGCTGCCTTTGCGATCACCACGCGGATTTCTCCGCTGCGCTTTGTTCGGGGTCGCTATTCGGGCGCTGCGCTGAGCGTAGATGTTGGCTGCGGAATTGATACGGCGGCCCGCTGCGGACTCGCACTGTCCGTCGCGCTGCTGGATGTCGGTCTGCGCTTTTGACGGACGGATTCGCGCGCTTGATCAGGGAAGTGCGGCGTACTGGATCTTGCTGGGAACGGGGGACACATCGGTCATAAAAAAGCCGCTGCTCAGCGTGGACACCGACTGCCAGGTTCCGTTTTCATAACCCGGCAGGAGCAGCAGTCCGCCCGTGCGCCAGCGATACACGACTCCTTTTCCGACCACGACGGCTTCATCGGATCGGCGTGTGCTGATGCGGAGCAGATCTCCTTGGATCGGACTGCCTGCGCTGTCGAGGTTGTCGCGATAAAAACAGGGTGTGCCGGTGCTTTGGTACGCGACGAAGTAGCCAGATTTGCCGACCATCTTCACCTGGCTCTTGGTTGTGCTTGCAGCGACGGACTGGATGTCCACAAGTGAGGTGGTAAATCCACAGCTTGCATCGCTCTTCACCAGCTCTTTGGTGTAGCTGCCGCCGCTGTAATGGATGACCGTTGCGTCGGATCCGACAAACCAGCAGTCGCTTACGGACGTACAGTCCACATCGTGTAGCTCACCACTTGCGATGGCGGTGGGAAGCTTCGTCGCTTGCGTCGCGGTGATCCTTCCGGTTGCTGCGGAATAGATGCCGATGAAGCCATCTGCCAGGCCGGGACTGAAGGCCGAAAACAGCGCAGATCCAGACTCTGCATACACACCGCTAAACGTCAGCGAATAGGTGGAGCTGGCCACCAAATCGACCGGAATCTTGGCTGCATTTCTGCTTGAATCCAGGCGAATCACCGTCGAAGAATCGCTGGTCAGCCAGATGTTTCCCTGACTGTCTCCCCGGATGGCAGTGATGTGGGGCTTGGGACTCCCGAGCAGTGCATCGGGCAGCGCAATGTTTTCAAACAGCGCGCCATTCCAGTGCAGCACCACCGCATCTTTTCCTGCGATCCACACATTGTTTGGCGCGCTCGCCCAGATCTTGGCATCGATGGGATAGCTGACCGGCGCATCGTTGGCGCGACACGGACTAAAGGAAAGTGGCGCAAGCACTGCCGTCGCACGGAGCGGTCCGGTTCCGCTTACATCGGCGTTCGCACTTCCTGTTCCCAGCGCACACGGCAGGCTGTCTTTGTACGCCAAGACTTGAACATCCAGCGTTCCGCTGCGACCTTCAGGAGGCCGGATTCCGAACGAAGATCCAGCCGCAGTGAGTGCGCTGGTCCCGATGGCGCTGGTGCGAAAGGCGTCCTGATCGATGCGAAAGTATGCGCTGATGCTGGTTGCTTCCGTCGACAGATTTTCCAGCGTCACCATCAGTACATGTTCACCGCAGCCGGACTGCGCGATCACAGAGCCCGCGCACAGTGCCATCATCGTGTGAACAAGACCAGCTCGCTTGGGCATGATGAAACCCCTAATAGGTAAGGATCGTCAGTCCATCAGGAAGCTTGTTGCGATAGTACAGACCGACTCCTACGCCGACTCCGATGAGTGCAGCGGCGGCAACAGAGCCCGATATGATGCCAATCAGGAGCTTCTTTTTGCGCGCGGCGTTGGCTTCCTGAACGTCTACGTACCACTGCATCTGCTGGCCAGTCTGTTTGTCAAATCCCGTCGGTGCGGGCTCTTTGCGTCGCTCCTCATCAGCCAGCAGACTGGGCGCTTCCAGCATCGCTTTGGTCTGCTGGATGTACTGCTCAACATCCGCTTTGAGCTTGGCGGGAGGATTCGGCTCTGCCTTTAGATATTGCTGATAGAAATCGAGCGCGAGCTTCGCACTTCCCATCTTTCGATAGACCTGCGCGATGTTGAGCATGACGCGCGGAAACTGATGAATCTTGTATGCAGCCTGAAACGCGTCGACCGCGCCTTCAAAGTCCTTCTTCTGATACAGCGTCATTCCGCGACGGAACAAGGCATCGAAGTCATCGGCGCGCGCAGGCCTGGTCATCGCCAGCAAGGCAAGCAGCAAAATAGAGGAGTATAAAATGCCTCTTATTGACGATCGCTTGTCGTAGCCGTGGGTCCTGCTGTGCATCGCAAGGCTCGTTTCAGTCGATGATGAGATCGACCTGGCTGTTTTCTTTGGTTTTCCTTCGCTTGCTACTGCTGCTGCCGCTGCTGCCGTCTTTTTTGCGGCTCGACTTGGACTCTTTGCGTGGCGCGAGCGACTCGGTGCGATCTTCGTCGGTGCTTCGGCTGAGGACGATCTGCTTGCTGACGAAGCCTGACTTCCGTAGCTCGATCGCGATCTGTCCGCTGTCCATCGTTTCTTCGCTCAGCCACGGGGTGACGCCGAGCTTGCGACCATCGCTGACGCTGTAGACCTCGGCTCCTTGCGGCTGCGAGTCGATGCGCCAGTGAACCAGCGTCGGCGCTTTGGCCACGACGCGCGCGGCGGCGATCCCCGATCGCTTTTGCAGCAGCCAGCGCAGGCTCATCGCACCGCCGAAGATCAGCACCACACCGAGAGAAACCACCGCAAACAGGCGCGTTGGCAGGTTGGTTGTCGACGGCATCCGCACGAGCTGAAGACCGGCGGTCGACGGCGATCGCTGCTTGAGCTGCGCAAACTGATTGGCCAGCGCTTCTTCCAGCTCGCTCATCGACGGATAGCGACTGGCGGGATCTTTGGACATCGTGCGCAGGACGATCTGATCCAGCTCCGGCGGAATGCGTAGGTTGGGGACGATCTCACTCGGGGGGCGAGGTCGATCGGTCAGGTGCTTGAGCATGGTTGCCGTCGGATGTCCGCCGTCAAACGGCACCCGCCCGGTCAACATTTCCCACTTGTATCTGAAAATACTAAAAAACATAATGATGATCGGAGTGTTTCGTCGCTGTGGGTGATTGCATACATGGTCAGCGCGCGCGGGTCAGACGGAGCCGCTTGGCGGGCCGCGTGGGGCACGGAAGGGACTCGGTGCGATGGGCGAAGTGATCCGCAAGATGAAGGGCAGCCGATTTGTCGGCTACTACATCCGCTTTGTCGACGTCGACGGAAAGCGCAAGATGCGCGCGAGCAAGCAGCCGACGGTGGCCGACGCACGGCGGATGCTCGTCGAGATCGAAGCGCGGGTGGCGCGTGGCAAGCTGGGGGTGACAGAGCGTCCCCGGCGACTGTCGATCGGGCAGCTGCTGGCGCGATTTTTTGCGGAGTATGATCCGCCTCGGGCGAAAAGCCGGACAGCGTGGGAACAGAAGGCGCGCTCGCAGCTGGCGACGCTGCTGCCGCTGCTTTCGGCGTGTGACGCGAGCAGCTTTTCCGCTGAAGATGCAGAGCGTGTGCGAAGTCAGCTGGTGAAGCAGGGCTACAAAGGGAACACGATTCGGCTCAAGCTGACGTTTTTGGGAACCGCGTTTGAGTGGGCGCAGCGAAAAGGAATCGTGCTTGGGAATCCGTTTGCGGGACTCCGTAAGCCGCAGGCAGAGCATCGGGTGGAGTATCTGACGGCGGAAGAAGTCTGGAAGCTGCTGCAAGCAGTGGACGCGCGCAGCGACGAGCGGGGCAGGGTGCTGGCGGTCGCGGTGCGGCTCTGTATCTATGGGGGACTGCGGGTCGGTGAAGTGTTTGGTCTGCGCTGGCGTGACATCGATCTCGGTCGCGGCATGATGACTGTTTCGCGAAGTTATGAAGGAACCACCAAGAGCGGAAAGCCAAGACAGATTCCGCTGGCCGACGAGCTGGCCGCCATGTTGGGAATGTGGAAAGGAGTCTGTCCGCAGACTCCTGAAGGTGTGGTCTGTCCGGTCAAAGGAGATGAGGAGTGGGCGACTTGGCATGCCTGCAAGCGTCGTCGTCCCGAGCTGGCTCCGCTGTATGCTTCTGCGCAGGTTCCGACGCCCGCAAGTCCCTGGCATGCGCTGCGTCATACCTTTGCGAGTCACTTTCTGATGAACGGAGGCGGACTGCTGACCTTGCAAAAGCTGCTGGGTCACTGCGATCTGAAGATGACAAGCATCTACGCACACTTGTCTTCAGAGCATGTCGCCGCAGAAGTACGCAGGCTGTCGTTTGTGAAGCAGAGTCCGTAGGCAGCGACGGTGCGACGCTAGGTTGCAGATGTGAGGAGCGCTTGAAAAAACGGCGGCATCGTACTGCGCGCGGGCCTTCCGGGTCCGTCGAAATAGTCGGTCTGATAGCGCGAAAGGAATGCAGCATTGGGAATCAGTCCCTCTGCATCTGCGGAGTACGCAGGGAGCAGTCTGTCCACCAGATAGACTTTGACATCCCCAATGTTTTTCACGGACTTTTCGCCGACGTATTGAAGCTGAAACAGCGGAGCCAGGTGCTTCTGCGCGGCTTCCGAAACGGTGAGCGTGTTGCCTTGACCGACGCTTTCCATTCGCGCAGCGATGTTGACGGTGTCGCCCCACAGATCGAAGAGATAGCGAGAGGAGCCAAGGACGCCGGCGATGCACGGTCCTGCATGCATGCCGAAGCGGAAGCTCCAGTTGCTTAGATCGAGAGAGCCTACCATTTGAGGAGTTGTCTGCAGCTTCCTGAGCGCGGCCAAGATGTGCAGCACCGCAAGTGCAGCATCGACCGCATGCGAAGGCCGACGATTGGGAATGCCAGACACCGCCATGTACGCATCGCCGATGGTCTTGATCTTTTCGATCTGGAACTGTCGCGCCACGCGATCCATCGCAGAGAAGTACTGATCGAGACGCTTTAGCAAGCTGACCGGATCGAGATGGAACGCAATCTTGGAAAAGGACACCACGTCGGCAAACATCACCGAGCAGTCGCGATACGCTTTGGGCTGAACGATCTTTTGTTGCAGCAGTTTTTCGACGATAAAGGAAGGAATCAGGTTGAGCAGCATCTCCTTGTAGAGCAGGTTTTCCCTCGTCAAGGTAGACAGTAGCTCGCTTGTTGGGAGCCAGTTGATTCCCGTTGCGAGCACCTGATTCGGTGGCTGTCCATCCACATCAAACGGAATCGCGAACTGCCACTTGATGCCGAAGCGTACGCCGCTTGATCCGGGAACATCGACGATCAGTGCATCGCCGCTGCGTGCCGATGTGACCAAGCGGTCAAAGTCCGTCGCTCCGAACAGCTGCGTCAGGGTTGGTTGGGGCCCCCCAAGCTGCTGTAGGAATCGATCCGCAGACGTTCCCACAGGAGCGATCTCTCCGCTGCGGTCGATACGGAGTAGAAGGGATTCGAGCAGCGGTAGGATCTTATCACTCGACATCGTGAGTCCTAGATTTCTTGGACATCTTCAAACGTGGTCCGCGAAGAGATCTCTTCTTCGTCGATGTTCAGGAGGATCGGCAGCGTCTCTTGCTGCCAGTCATCTTCCTTGAGACGTCGAACCAGCACGGGACCTCTGCTGTGGCGGTAGAGCGTTTCGACGATGTCCATGATGATGTAAAAGCCGTTCGAGTTACAGAAGCGCAGCTCGGTAAAGTCGATGCTGGTGCGACCGATCGGAAGCTGCGGAAGCTCTGCCGAAAGTGCATCCAGATAGGGGGACAGATAGCGATACGGATTGTCGATCCGAACCACTCCTTGAAACGTTACAACGAGCTGTTCACCGTCGATGCTCGCCACGGAACTGAAGACAGTACTGCCTCCATCCATGATCTCACCAAAGGTCAGGACCTTCATGGCATGGACTCCAATCGATAGTTGGCGCGGACGGTCAGCAACCCGTCTTGATAGTCGGAAGAGATAGAGAACTTGTTTTCTGCCACCAGACGCAGCAGACCCAGCCCACCTTTGAGCCGAGACTGACGACGCTCACGGATCGTCTCTGCCAGCAGCTTGCGCGGATCCGCCACTGCGCTGATCTTGGCGACGCGACCCATGACTTTTTCCGCGATCTCTTGTGGCACTGTGTTCTGAACAGAGATCACCAAGGAATCGCTCAGCAGCGACAGCTTGAGGACAAAGCCACTGTCTGGATCGAAGACGTTTTCGAGCACATTGGTGACCAGCTCGGAGATGACGATGTTGGCCTTTTTACACAGCGGAGGCGGATAAAACATCAGCAGCAGAGACATGACAGACTCACCCAGGAGTCCGGCCACGTCTCCCATGATGTTGCGCAGCGGACGGATCGCTACCGTTGTTTCGATGATGGTTGGCGTCGTCGCTTCCATCGAAGGCTCTGCTGGCGAAGTGCTGCTCTGCTCTGGAGTCGTGGTGCTCATGACTTCCTACGAATCAGGATGAGCGTGCAGTCGTCACTGTCTTCACGACGGAACTGCCGATAGTCCTCCATGCAGAGTGTAAGGACTTCGCTCATGGGATGCGTTCGGTTCTTTTCGATCACAGACTGTAGTCGTCGCGCTGTGTAGTCCGCGCCTTCCTTGTTCTGCGCTTCAATCATACCGTCGGTAAAGAGCGCCAGGATGTCACCTGCGGCAAACGGCAGTGCGTGCTCTTCGTAGGGCTTTTTGCGCAGTCCCAGAAAGTGCGAGCCTTTGTGAAACAGGTGACTCTGTCCATCGGGATGCAGCAAGTATCCGTAGCCACCACCTGACACGTAGCGAAGCTGATTGGGCTCAAAGGCCACCAGATTGATCGTGGAATAGCGCCTGACTTCACGCAGAAAATCGAACGATGCAACGTTGACGTGGTCGACGATCTCTCGCAGGCTGCGCCCGGTTTCCATTACCTGCATAAACTGCGCTTTGAGGAATGCCATGATGAGCGCAGCAGAGACTCCGTGTCCCGAGATGTCGAACAGACCGATTGCGTATCGACCTTCGGCCATCCGAAAGAAGTCATAGTAGTCACCACCGACTTCGGTGAGCTGCTTGTGATACACCGCAAGCTCAAGCTGACCGGCCAGATCGTCGGCCAGCTCGGGCAGAAGCGCAGTCTGGACCTGTCGCGCAACGCCCAAGTCTTCCTGGATGATCGCGTACGCGCGGCTTAGCTCACGCTCTTGTTCATCCAGCTTTTCATAGGCCAGCTTCAGGTTTTCGTTGGTCGCAACATAGAAGTTGGTATCGCGGGTGTACTGCTTCTTCAGTCCCTTCCACTTCCAGAACAGTCGGGCCAGATCAGCGGAAGAGAGCTGCGTCATCAGCGACGGATCATCCTGCGCAAGGATCTCCTCTAAGGTCATGGCGGCTTCCCTTCCCACGCTAGTGAAACTCGACAATGAGTCGGTTTGGATCTTCGCTCGGAATGACATCAACGTAGTCGAGATCGCCCGGAGCCATCACGCCACCGATGAGCACGCCGCGCTCCATGTCGCGATTGAACGGAGTCGAGCTGTACACAACGGCATGTCCGCGCTGTGAATCAAACTCAAGCAGCTTGAACTCTCCCACTGCATCAGCAGAACCGAGGACGACGCTCTGGAATCCACCGCCTTCTGTTTGGAAGCGGAGAAAGCGACTGCCACTGTCGATGAGCGTCTGTCCGGGGCCGTGGTGATACCACATGCTCATCATCTCGATGCCTACCTTGAGCATGATCGGAGGCGCGTTTCGGTAGCTCTGCACGACGATTCGTTCGAGTGCGTGCCAGCGACTGAGCGGATACCACTTCTGTAGATCGATTCCCTCTAACATCTCAGTTGCGCGTCGACCTGCCACAATGTTGAGGTTCATGCAGGCTCGCGCGTATCCGAGCATTAAGGAGCCGTGGACCATCATCTCTGTGGGGGCGGCTTGCGCGTCGCTCACTGTGCTCATCGGCTGCCATCCTTTTGCGAAGGAGTCCTATAGGCGTACACGGCAATGAGCGGATGTCCTCTGTAGCCCAGCCGAACCAGTCCTTCACTGATGACCAGCGTGCAGTACGAAGGAAGCAGGGACGGATCGTGAAGCTGAACAGAGACTGGCTGAAGTCCGGCTTTGGTCAGTCGCAGAAGCCAGGTGTCAATCGGCTCATGGCGTTCGCAGCGAAACGTATCGCTTACGCCGAAGATGTCGCGAATCTCACGGCCAAAGAACTGCTCTTTGATCAGGAACTTTTGCACCGGATCGATCGGTGCTTCATCGACCATCTCGAACGTCGTTCCGAAGTGTTCCCAGCACTGATGCAGCCGCTTGGGAAGGTTTTCTGTGTCGTGATCCGCGTTCGGCTCGACCAGCGTAAACAGCTCGGGTTGCCACGCAGATGCCACCATCCGGAGAATCTGTCCCCGACGCTGCGTATCGCCGGTTGCATGCATCGTGTGGTGCAGTGTGTAGGCACTGTTGATGATGCGAGTCTGTGGCAGATCAGCAGTGAAGCTGCGCAGCTCGGACTCTGTCAGATCTTCAATCAGTCCTTGGTTTGCGCGGACGCTGATTTCAAACTTGCCGCGCGCTGGCGAAGCAAGAAGTCGCTCTGTTGCCTTCTGCAAGTTGTCAGGATTTGGATCGATCGCAACGATGTGCAGCGACTTCAGATCACCCGGATCTCTTTCCAGACGCGCCAGCAGTGCTTCGATCTGGATTCCTTTGCCGATTCCGATGTCGATAAGGACCGCTTCCTTGTGCGCCTTGAGCCCGGACGCGAGCAGCTGATTGGCGATGCGGTGACTCTCTGCCACCAGCGGATTTCCCTGCGTCATCAGGTAGAACAGATCGATCTGCGAGATCTCGAAGCGCTGAAGGTAGATGTTCTTTGCTTCCACCAAGTTGCGATCGATTCGGCGCAGCAGCGCTTCCGCCATGATGTGGGAGATCAGCGCATGGTTTGGGACACGCGCATCTACTTCCTGAAGAAGTAGATCTCCGATCACCGGCTTGGCCAGTCTTTCTCGACGGCGAACGATGTCCTGACAAGCAGAAAGGAAGGTCTGATATCGGCGTTCAAAGATCATGTGCGGCATGGGCCCTGGATGCGGAATCAGCACGCAGGACAGAAAGAGCCGCGTCTATCTTAGCTGCGGAATCGATATCGAGTAAAGGACCGGCTCAGGGACCGGAGTCATTCCGCAAGCTGTCGGCTGCTGGGAAGTACATGTAAGGAATCGGTCTTACCGCGTGTTGAGTACTTGTCACGGAAGACAGTATCGTTTGCGGCTATCATCGATGGGATGGCTCTACCAATTGCCGCGATTCCTTCTCTGATTGTTCATCTGGGAACGCTTGCCAAAGTGATTCCGTGGGGTCTTACGCAGCATCCGCAGTGGAGCGTTGTCGACGTAGTGATTCAAGATGAATACACCCACGATGTTCTGCTCTGTGCGGAAGGCACTTCGCAGACCCTGGTGCTGGACTGTACGTGACTTGGTGGAGTCAATGCGGTCTCCGTGTGGGACCATCGACCGACTGCAGATGAGCTGCTGGATGCGCGCGTTGCGTCTGGCTGGCGTCCGATTCCTACTGCGCTACGCGACGGTCCCAAGATCTTGGGACACGCTTGCAAGCTGATGAACCAGACAGACTAAGGAATCGCTGGCGCTTCGATCAGGTGTAGAGAGGTCAGCGCACTCCGTAGCTGCGCTGGTGACACTGGCTTGAGCAGCGTGCCGTCGATCGCTAGCGCTTCCGCATGGCGAAGATGATGTGGATTGCTCGAGCTGGCGATGATCTTGGGACGGTCCTGTAGCGTCAGGATGTCCTGAATCGTTGCGATTCCTTCTCTGTCATCAATCACCATGTCGATGATGCAAGCAGCGGGGGCGTGGGTCTGGATCTGTTCGATGACGCCGGTGCCGGACTGGTTTTCGATGACGTGGAATCCCAGCTTGTCCAGATGACGGCGAATGATTGCGCGAAACATGGAATCGTCATCGACTACGAGAATGGATTTCTTCATCGGTGTCCTCAACTAGGTTGGCTACGTAGCCATCGCGAAGCCGCAGCCATGACAACGCCATGTGCTGCCGCAAGCTCAGCCAGTCTCTGTTCCGTGTCTGGATCTGCGCTCCTTATGGCCTGTTCCAGTCGTCCAGCCGCTTTATGCAGTGCGGATGCTCCCAGGTTGCCAGCGTGACCACATAGCAAGTGAACGCGACGGGCTGCACTGTCTGTATCGCCCTTCGCAAGGAGCGCTTGCAGCTCCGAAGTGATCGACGCTGCATCACGTAGGAAGGGATCGAGTAGCTCTAGAAAGAACGCGGGATCTCCCAAGATCTCGGCTGCTTTGAACATGTCAAAGCCTTCAATCGTGGGCCACCCTTCAGGAGCCTTCGGCATCGATTCCGCAGACGTGCTGCTTGCGTGCGAAGATGTCGTTTGGTGAAAGGGAACGACCTGCAATACTTCGCCTCTGCTGTGCTGGATGTGACGACGCAGCACGCGCACCAGCTTGAGTGGATCAATGGGCTTGGTTAAAAAGTCGTCCATCCCGGAATCGCGTGCGCGCTGCTGCTCTGTTGCGGTCGCTCCTGCGGTCAGCGCGATGATCGGAATCCGTGCCCACGCAGCGGGACTTTGGCGAATCCGAGTCGTGGTTTCGCAGCCATCCATGTCCGGCATCTGCATGTCCATCAGCACGGCGTCTATTTCGTGCTGTGCAGCATCCAGCGTGGCCAGCGCATCACGTCCAGACTCGCGCAAGATCGGATGCGCACCTTCACGCTGGAGGATTCGTCCGATCACATCCAGGTTCAATCGACTGTCATCGACCACCATCACCCGCACGTCGTGAAGCCAGCGTCCGTGATCGTTTCCGATGCGCGTAAATCCCAGCAGATGATCGCGATCCCAGCCGTGCGCCACCACTGCGTTGTTGACCGCGTTAAACAGAGACGACGGCTCAATCGGTTTGGTCAGCACACTGTCTGGACGATCACCTTGGATCGCCGCTTCCAGCGCAGACTGATCTGCGGCTGTGACCATGATGACGAGCGGCATTTGTTCGCTTCCGATCCGCTCTCGTAGCGCGCTAAGTGCTTCAATTCCGTCGAGCTTTGGCATCCGCCAGTCCAGCACAATGCAGTCCACAGGGAAGTGCTGCCGCTGGCGTTCGAGCACGCGCTCCGCCATCTCCTGACCATTGGTGGTTCCTTCGACCGCCCAGCCAAAGTCCGCAGCCATCCGAACAAACAGCGCGCGATCGGTCGGATCGTCTTCGGCCACCAAGACGTGAAGCGGACGACTGGACACATACTCTGAAGACAGCGTAGGAGGCGTACTGGAGATCTCAAACGGAAGCGCAATCCAGAAGCGTGAACCCACACCCGGAGTGCTCTCTACACCCACGGTTCCGCCCATGTTTTCGGCCAGACGCTTGACGATTGACAGCCCGAGTCCACTGCCTCCGTATCGTCGCGTTGTGGACACATCGGCTTGCGTAAACGGATTGAACAGTCGCGCGACCTGCTCTTTGGTCATGCCCAGTCCGGTGTCTGTGACACCAAAGCGCAGCTGAATCTGCGGATGACTGGTTCCTTCCGTTTGCTGCATCGGCTCAACCGTCAGCGTAACGGCTCCGTGATCGGTAAACTTGATGGCATTTCCGATCAGGTTAATAAGACACTGACGCAGTCGATTTCCGTCGCCAATGAGCGCAGTTGGAACCTCTTGTCCCAGGATCGGAACCGAAAAGTTCAGACCCTTTTCCGCAGCCAGTCGCGAAAACATCGTGCGCAGATCCCCAAGGATTTCGGCCAGCAGGAACTCATGCGGATCGAGCATCAGCTCTCCCGCTTCGATCTTTGAAAAGTCGAGGATGTCGTTGATGAGCGCGAGCAGGCTCTTGCTGGCCGCTTCGATCGTTCGCAGATCCGCTCTCTGTCTGTCGTTCAGCGCTGTGTGTCCCAGCAGATACGCGGTTCCGATCAGCGCATTGAGCGGAGTACGAATCTCATGACTCATCGTCGCCAAAAACGCACTCTTTGCTTGGCTCGCGGACTCTGCTTTTTCCCTCGCATCGCGCTGCAATCGCTCTGTTTCGATCCGTTCCGAGATGTCCCGAAA
>WBZX01001962.1_pt1 | contig 14618 bp, 10 predicted proteins | sample 5204211 | NCBI WGS metagenome assembly WBZX01 (sample SAMN12344362, study PRJNA552823) | activated sludge metagenome | biome: Activated sludge suspended growth; feature: Nitrification reactor; material: Wastewater; isolation source: activated sludge from nitrification reactor of wastewater...
GATCGTCGCGGGCTACTTCGTCGAGTACTCGGGCCTCAAGTGGGGCATGTTCATGACGGGCGAGTACGTGGAGCTCATCACGTCGAGCATCCTGCTCGTGACGCTGTTCTTCGGCGGCTACTCGCTCCCCTTCCTGCAGAACGACGGCATCCGCGTGGCCTTCGGCGACTCGGTGCTCTTCGCCTACAAGATGAACCACGTGGCGGTGGTCGTGATCAGCGTGATCTCCTTCTTCGGGAAGGTGATCCTGCTGGCCTGGGCGCAGATCTTCATCCGCTGGACGGTGCCGCGCTTCCGGTACGATCAGCTCATGAAGCTGGGCTGGACGCGGCTCCTCCCGATGGCTCTCGGGAACATGCTGGTGACGGCGCTCGTCGTGCTGGCCGTCGAGGGGCACGCGGACGTGGAGAGCGGGCTCGGCTTCCTCGGCGACGTGACGCAGGCCGTCGTGGCGCTCGCGATGTGCGCCGCGGTGCTGGCCTTCTTCTTCGGGCTCGTGGAGCCGGTGAAGCGGCAGAAGATCATCCTGTCGACCGCGCAGCGCTTCGCGGCGGCGGCAGGCGGCGTTCGGGCAACGGCGCGACAGGCGTAGGCGGAGAGAACATGGCAGCGAAGATCGAGAGCACGCCCTGGACGAAACCCGCCGGCAAGCCCTTCGCGGGCAAGCCGATCCCGCGGCCGAACCGGAGCGCGCAGGTGCAGTCGTACCTGCCGGAGCTGGTGAAGGGGCTCGGGCTGACGATGCGTCACTTCTTCAAGAACACGAAGGAGCTGATGCTCGGGCAGAAGGCCGATCCGGTGCTGGAGTCGCTCAGCGAGGGCATCACGACGATCATGTACCCCGAGGAGAAGCGCCCCTACCCGGCGCGGTTCCGCGGGCTGCACCGGCTGACGCTGCGCGACGACGGATCGCCCCGGTGCGTCGCGTGCCTCTGCTGCTCGACGGCCTGCCCGGCGCAGTGCATCAGCATCGAGCCGGCGGAGTACCCGGAGGGCGACGCGCGCCGCGGGTACGAGCGGTACCCGGGGACGTTCGTGATCGACGAGCTGCGCTGCGTGTTCTGCGGCTTCTGCGTCGAGGCGTGCCCGTGCGACGCCATCCGGATGGACACCGGCAACCACCCGGTGCCGTACGACTCGCGCGAGCAGTTCATCTACCGCAAGGATCTGCTCATGTCGTTCGCCGGCCGCGACGGCTCGCAGCACACGGAGAACCCGCGCCACGAGCCGGGCGATCCGAGCCACCCGGGCATCTCGCGCGACCAAGTGCACTGACCCTCGGGGGAGACGGGCGCGCTTCGCGGGAGCCCATTCACGGATGAACACCCCCTACGGCGAGTTCGAGCCGGTCATCGGACTGGAGGTCCACGCGCAGCTCCTCACGCGGACGAAGCTCTTCTGCGGCTGCCGCACGAGCTTCGGCGATCCGCCGAACACGCACACGTGCCCCGTGTGCCTGGGGCTGCCCGGCGCGCTGCCGGTCCTCAACGCCGAGGCGCTCCGGATGGCCGTCGTCGCGGGGCTGACGTTCGGCTGCACGATCGCGGAGCGGAGCGTCTTCGCCCGCAAGAACTACTTCTACCCGGACCTGCCGAAGGGCTACCAGATCAGCCAGTACGAGCTCCCGCTCGCGGGGCACGGCAAGCTCGACATCGAGACGGAGGCCGGGAAGCGGCGCGCGCGCATCCTCCGCATCCACATGGAAGAGGACGCAGGCAAGAGCCTCCACGGCGTGGGCGCCTCGTCGATCGTCGACCTCAACCGCGCGGGGACGCCCCTCATCGAGATCGTCGGCGAGCCGGATCTGAGGTCGCCGGCCGAGGCCGCGGAGTACCTGAAGCGGCTCCGCGAGGCGCTGCTCTACGCGGGCATCAACGACGGCAACCTGGAGCAAGGGAGCTTCCGCTGCGACGCGAACGTGTCGGTGCGTCGGCGCGGCGCGACCGAGCTGGGCACGCGCACCGAGCTCAAGAACATCAACTCGTTCCGGTTCGTCGCGGACGCGATCGACATCGAGATCCGCCGGCAGATCGTGATCGTCTCGCGCGGCGATCGAGTGCGGCAGCAGACGCGCGGTTACAACGCGGAGAAGCGGGAGACGTACCTGCTCCGCGACAAGGAGAGCGACGCGGGCTACCGGTACTTCCCGGAGCCGGATCTGCCGCCGCTCCTCGTGACGCCCGCGTTCGTGGAGGACGTCCGGTCCACGCTGGTGGAGGCGCCGGAGGCGAAGCGCGCGCGGTTCGTGGAGGAGCTGGGGCTCACGCCGTACGCGGCGGGCGTGCTCACGGCGCACCCCAAGATCGCAGCGTTCTTCGAGGGGACGCTGCGGCTCGCGGGCACGCGCGAGGGGGCGACGAAGGCCGCCAACTTCATCCAGGCCGAGGTGCTCCGGGACGCGCGCACGGCCGGGCTGGAGGCGACGTTCCCCGTGAGCCCCGCGCAGGTGGCGGAGCTGCTCGCGCTCGTCGAGAGGGGGACGATCAGCGGCAAGCAGGCGAAGGAGGTGCTCGCCGCGATCAGCGGCACGCCGAAGGCGCCCGGCGACGTCGTGCGGGAGCGCAACATGGCCGTGATCCGCGACGAGGCCGCGATCCTCGGCATCGCGCGCACGCTCGTGGCCGCGAACGCGAAGCAGGCCGCGGCGTACCGCGCGGGCAAGACGGCGCTGCTCGGCTTCTTCGTGGGGCAGCTCATGAAGGAGACGCGCGGCAGCGCGAGCCCCGATCTCGTGAACGCGATCCTGCTCCGCGTCCTGCGCGGCGAGGACGACGAGGCCGGCGCCGCGGAGCACGACGGGGCGCCCACGGAGGCGCGACCCGCCGTGACGCCCGGCGAAAGGGCGGCGCTCCGGCGCGACGAGACGCCGACGGCGCCGAGCATGGTGTCGCCGGACGGCCCCGCCACCATCGTGGATCCGAGCCTGCCGGAGTCGCCGCAGCTGGGCGTGTCGCCGCTCGCGGACTCCGGCGCCGCGCTGCGGAAGACGCTGCCGACGGCGACGGCGATCGCCTCCAGCGGCGCCCCGCGCCCGGCGCCTCCGGTCACCGTCAGCACGCCCTCGCCGAGCATCTCCGCGCGCACGGTCGCCGCGCAGACGAGCGCGGCGCCGACGCCGGCCTCGCCGGGCGTGCGCACCACGCCGATCGCGCCGATGCCGACCGCGGCGCCGCCGACGTTCGTCTCGTCCGCGAGCTCGCCGACCACGATCGAGCGGGATCCGGGGCGGATCACGCTCCTGCCGATCAGCGCGGCGCCCAGCACCACGCCCAGCGCGGCGCCCCCGCACGCCGCGACGAGCGGGGCGGACACGCTGCCGTACGATCAGCTCGCGGCGTTCGACATTCGCGTCGGCGTCATCACCGCCGCCGCGCGAATCCCTCGCCGGGACAAGCTGCTCGACCTGCGCGTCGACGTCGGCGATCCCTCGGGCCCTCGCAGGATCATCGCGGGCCTCGCGCTGTCGTTCACGCCGGAGGCGCTGGTGGGCCAGCGGGTCCTGGTGGTCTGCAACCTGGAGCCCCGCGTGTTCTCGAAGGATCTCGTGTCGAACGGCATGATCCTCGCGGCCGGTCCGAGCGACGCTCTTGCGCTCGCCACCGTGACGAAGGAAGTTGCCGCCGGAACGCGGGTCAAATAGACGGGCTCGGGAATGCGGCGCGGCGACCGCCCGCAGTAAGGAGATTCACATGCAAGGCGGTTATGGTGGTGGTGCTCCCCCCGGCGGCGGTGGCGGCTGGGGTCCCCCTCCTGGTGGAGCTCCTCCGGGCGGCGCGCCCCCCGGCGGCGGTTACGGTGGTCCTCCCCCCGGCGCGCCTCCCGGCGGCGGCTTCGGCGCGCCCCCCGGCGGCGGCTACGGTGCGCCTCCGGGCGCGCCTCCTCCCGGCGGCGGCTACGGCGCGCCTCCTCCCGGCGGCGGCTGGGCTCCCCCGCCCCAGGGCGGCAACCCGGGCGGCGGCGGGTTCAACCCGTACGGCGCTCCCGCCGGCGGGCCGCAGCAGACGGGCGCCGGCCGCTTCCTCAAGACGGCGGCCATCGGCGGCGCCATCGGCGGCGTGCTCTCCTCGATCCCGCTGGTGAGCGCGCTGAACTGCTGCTTCTGCCTGCTGTGCATGGCCGGCGCGGTGATCGGCATCCAGCTCTACCTGAAGGAGAACCCGCAGGAGATGCTGTCGAACGGTGACGCGGCCACCTCGGGCGCGATCTCCGGCGCCATCACGGGCGTCATCGCGGGCGTGCTCGGCATCCTCGTGAACCTGATCTTCGGCGGCGCCGGCAGCATGGCCGCGATCGCGAAGTCGCTCCCGCCCGACGTCGCGAAGAACTTCGGCTGGGCGCTCGCGGGCGGCGCGAGCATCATCGGCGTGATCTTCGGCGTCATCATCTACACGGGCTTCGGCGCGCTCGGCGGCTTCCTCGGCATCGCCCTCTTCTTCAAGGATCGGGCTCGCAAGTAGCCCTGTCCGTCAGCGGATCGCCGCATGGCTCTCCTCGCACCCCTCCGCCTCTCCGCGCGCACGGCCGCGTTCGCCGGATCCACCGCCAGCATGTACGGCGCGTTCGAGCTCGAGGCCGCCCTCGCGGGCGCCGCCGCGCGCGACGACGTGCTCAAGAAATGGGTCGTCCGCTACGGGCGCGTGGAGCTCCGGCTCTTCGGCGTCGACGTCGCCGCGGCCGGCCCCCACCTGGAGAGCGGCGCCGCGTATCCGGGCAAGGACGCGCGCGGCAAGGGGCGGCTCTTCGTGATGAACCACCGCTCCGCGCTCGACATCCTGGTGGCGCTCGGCTTCCTGGAGGCGCGCATCGTCTCGCGCGGCGATCTCGCGAAGTGGCCTGTCATCGGCTACCTCGCGCAGCGCATCGGGACGCTCTTCGTCGATCGCGAGAGCACCCTCAGCGGCGCGCGCGTGGCCGGCGCGATGGTGCGCGCCGTCGAGGCCGGCCGCGGCGTCCTCGTCTTCCCCGAAGGCACGACGTTCGCGGGGGACGAGGTCCGCCCGTTCCGCCCCGGCGCGTTCGTCGTGTCGAGGCGCACCGGCGCGGAGATCGTCCCCGTCGGCGTCGCGTACGAGGGCGAGCACGCCACCTTCGGCAACGAGACGTTCCCCGCGCACGTGCGGCGCATCGGCGGCCTGCCGCGCACGCGCGTCGCGCTCGTGGCCGGCGCGCCCATCGCCCCGAACGACCGCGAGCCCGCCCAGATCCAGGCCGAGGCGCACGCGGCCGTGCAGTCCCTGGTGAAGCAGGCGCGCGCCTCGCTCTGACGGCGGCGGGAGGGGCGGCGCGGAGACGCGCTCGGCCGCTCCCGGTGACGGTGACGCCTGGCGCGCCCCCAAGAAAATCCGACCCACACACGCTCGGCGGCGCACCGGAGATCCCGGCTGTGACGCTCCGGAGATCCGGCCCCGAAGGTCAGCGCCGCGGCTTCGCGGACGAGGCGGCGGGCGGCGCGACGTCGGACCAGTAACGCCCCCACATCCGCGCGTGGTACGCGGCGAGGTTCGCGTGCTGGAGGACGTGGTCCGTGAGGAGCGGGCAGAGCGGCGTGCTGGTGAGCGCGTCGAGGAAGCCGAACACCGTCGCGTCGATGGTGCCGGGCTCGTCACCCATGAAATACGGCTTGTCGGCGAGGTAGGCCGCGATCGCGTCGATGTGGCGCCGCCCCTTGGCGAAGATGACGCCGCGCTCGTGGCGGCCCATCCCCTGCTCGTACACCTGCGCGATCATCCTGCGACGGAGCAAGGGGAGCGCGAGCGACACGAGGGCGGCGGGGAGCCCCATCTTCGCGAGCGAGGAGACGAGCACGGGGCGATACGTCGCGTAGCCGAGATCCACGGCCCAACGCGTGTAGACGATCACGAAGTAGAGCTCGGACTCGATCATCCCCTTGAACGCGGCGGCCACGGCGGCGAGCGGCGGCGGGAGATCGTCGCCGGCCAGGCGAAGGGACGGCTCCTTCGCGAGGATGTGCTCGATGATCAGCGACGAGTCGCCGATGAGCCGGCCGCCGTCCTCGATGTACGGGAGCTTGCGGTGCGGCGCCTTGCGCATGTCGCCGAGCGCGGTCCCGTGCGGGACGCCCGCCATCCGCAGCCACGTGAGCAGCTTGACCACGAACGGGCTGAGATCGACCGCCCCCCACGCGGAGCCGAACGTGTAGACGGTGATCATCGTCCTTCAGGATGTCGGGCGGGAGGTGGGAGCGTCAACCCTCGCGGGTCAGCTCCGCGGCCCATTTCGCCTCGAAGGATCCGGCCAGGTACCGCGCGCGCTGCGCGGCGTCCGGGATCGAAGCGGCCCGCACGGCGATCCGCGCGAGGGCCACGTCCAGCGCGGCGCGGGCCCCGATCGCGTCGCCCACGCCGCGGCGCGCCTCCACGAGCGCGAGGCGCAACGGCAGCTCGGCGTAGCCCTCCACCTTCTGCGCCGTGAGCCACGCGAGGCCCTCCTCCACGATCCGGAGCGCCTCGGCGGCGGCCCCGCGCCGCGTGAGGATCCGCCCCAGCGTCGCGACGGCGAGCAGGCGGCGCACCGCCGCGACGGACGTCGGATCGAGGGCCGCGCGCGCCATCGCCTCGGCCCCGGCGAGGTCGCCGTCGAGGAGCATCTGCTCGGCGATGAGGTTCGCCGCCCACGCGCGGTAGCCGGCCGTCACGCCTCGCGTGCCGAGCACCTCCCGCGCGAGGCCGGCGCCGCGCGCGCGACGCGCTGGATCGCCCGCGGCCAGCAGCAACGCCGCCGTGTGGATCTTCACGAACGCGACGAGGTACGAGGTCGCGGCGAACGAGTGACCGGCCGTCCGCTCCATGGTGGCCTCGGCCTCCTCGAACTGGCCGAGATCGGCCTGCGCCTGCGCGAGCATCGCCAGGCAGAGCACCTCCTCGTTCTGGATCCCCGCCGCCGAGAAGATCGCGAGCGCCTCCTCGACGAACGCCCGCGCCCTGTGAGGCTCGGCCCCGAACGCCCGCAGGAACTCGCCCTCCGCGCGGCTGGCGGAGCCTGTCGTGAGGACGTCGCGCGGGCCGACGGTGGCGCTGATCTCGCGGATCCGCTCGAGCAGCGCGAGCGCCGTGTCCCGCTTTCCGCGGGCCGCGTGGCTCCAGAGGAGGCTCCCGACGCACTCGACGTAGACGCCGATCGCCTCGGGACGCGGGCGCACGGCGAGGATCTGGCGCGTGCTCTCGGCGAGCCCCTCCTCGCGCCCGCCGACGCCTTCGATGCTCGACGCCACCCAGGTGGCCTTGCACCACCAGTAGCTCCCCGCCGGCAGCAGCGATCGCGCCTCGCACGCCGCGACGTACCCGAGGTCCCACTCGAGCCGCCACCCGTGCACGATCGCCTGGAGCTGCCTCAGGACGCCGAGGACCTCGCCCGTCGGGTCGCACGCGAGGCCGCGCTGCACGCGGACCATCGTCCCCTCGAGATCGTTCGAGCCGTACGACTGCTCCGCCGCCGCCGCGTAGTGGCGCGCCGCTCGATCCAGCGCCCCGCCGCGCTGGAAGTGCTCGGCCAGCACGATCGGATCGCGCTCCCCCGCCTCTTCCAGGTGCGCCGCGGCGGCGAGGTGGAAGCTCGCCCGCTCCTCGTCCGTGAGCAGCGCGTACGCCGCCTCGCGCAGGAGCGAGTGGTGGAACCGGAGATCGCTCTCGTCCGGGGCGCGCACGTCGCGCCGCCGCTCGACGAGCTCCTCCTCCGCCAGCCGATCCAGCCACAGATCCACCGCCTCGGGAGACCGGTCCCGCCCCAGCAGCGCGGCCACGCCCGCGAGCCGGAACGTCGGCCCGAAGACGCTGGCGGCGCGCAGCACGCGGCGCGCCTCCGGATCCAGCAGCGAGAGGCGCACCGCGAGCGTCGCGAGCACCGTGTCCGGCGAGCGCGCGCCCGCGCCCGCGGCCTCCGCGCGGATGAGCTCCTCCAGGAACAGCGCGTTGCCGGCGGCCTGCTCGACGATGCGCTCCACGACGGCGGGCGGGGGCGACGGGAGCACCTCGCGCACGAGCCGCTCGCTCGCCTTGCGGTTGAGGCCGGGCAGCGCGATCTCGTGGCGGATCGCCCCGTGCCGCAGCCGCGGGAAGAGGTCGTGCACCTCGGGCCGCGCCAGCGCGAGCACCATCAGCGGGCGATCCGCGAGCTCCCGGAGCGCGGCCTCCACGAGATCCACGCCGAGCGCGTCGCCCCAGTGCAGATCCTCCAGGATCAAGAGGCGCGGCCCGTCGTCGCACTCGGCGCGGAGGAAATCGACGAACGCGAGCCGGATCTGCTCGTTCATCAGCAGCGGCTCCGCGCGCGCCGTGCGGAGCCGCACGCTGTCCTCGGCGGGGAACGGCACGTTGCACAGCTCCCCCAGCAGCTCCACGACGCGGCGCCGCTCCGCCTCCGGCACGTGCCGCCCGAGGCGCGCCGCGAAGCGCTCGCGCGAGGCCTTCGGATCCTCGCCGTCCGTGACGCCCGCGAGCGCCCGGAGCGCCCGCCCGAGGATCGCGTACGGCGAGCCGGAGCGCATCAGCTCCCCGCGGCCGAGCAGCACCGTCACGTCCGGGAAGTGCGCGTCGAGCCGCCGGAGCAGCTCGTGCCGGAGCCGCGATTTCCCGGCCCCCGACGGCGCCGTGATGAGCGCCGCGGCCACCTGCGACTCCCCGGCGCACGCCGCGAAGAGCGCCTCCAGCAGCGCGAGCTCCTGCTCCCGCCCGACGCACGGCGTCCGCTTCCCGAGCAGGAGGCGCGCGTCGTCCGCGGACGTTCGCTCGCTCGTGAGCACCGCGCGGTCCCCGGAGCGCGTCACGACGAGCCGCCCCTCCAGGAGGTCCGCGCTCAGCGCGTCGAGAAGGATGCCCTCCGGCTGCTTCATCGACGCGAGCAGCCGAGCGGCCTTGTCCACCGCCTCGCCGACGGGCAGCGCGCGCCGCACCACCCCGCGCCCCGTCGCCAGCGCGACGCACGCCCCCGGCCACCGGAGCTGCACGAGGAGCGCCGCGTGCGCCGCGATCTCCGCGCGATCGGCGGCGCTCGTCCCGCGCGTGATCGCCGCCACGAGCGCGCCGTCCGGGAGCTTCTCCACGTTCGCGCCGAGCCGCGCGAGCGCCTCCACGAGCGAGTCGTCGATCGCGACTTCCATCTCCCCGCCGCTGGCGTCGAGTGTGCGCGCCTCGCCCGTCGTGGCGCCCGGCTGCACGGCCAGGATCACGCTGCACACCTCCTGCTCGCCGAACACGATCGGCGCCAACGTCGCGCCGTGCGTCATCGCCGCGGACGCGTCGTCGCCGAGCCCGGAGAGCTCGCGGAGCAGCGCCGTCGCGTCCTTCGGCCGTCGCGACGGGTTCTTCGCGAGCAAGCGCTCGATCAGCACCACCAGCGGCTCGGGCGGCGACGGCGACAGCGTCCGCAGCGACCTCGGATCCTCGAACAGGATCCGCGCGAGCACCGCCGCGACGTGCTCCCCGGCGAACGGCGGCACCCCCGTCAGGCACTCGTGGATCACGCACCCGAGCGAGAACAGATCCGCGCTCGCCCCGACGCCGTCGTCCCCGCGCACCTGCTCCGGCGCCATGTACCCCGGCGTCCCGATGAGCCTGCCCGCGTGCGTCAGCGCCTCGAGCGGCATCGCCCTCCGCGCCACGCCGAAGTCGAGGATCGTCACCCGATCGATCGCGCCGTCGCGAAGGAACAGGTTGTGCGGCTTCAGATCGCGGTGGACGATCCCCACGCGGTGCGCCGCCTCCAGCGCCTCCGCCGTCCGCCGGAGCAGCAGCACCGCCTCGTCGACGGAGACCGGCCCGCGCGCGAGGCGCCTCGCGAGGTCCTCGCCTTCGAGCCATTCCATCGCGAGGTAGAGCTGTCCTTGCCCCGTCTCCCCGTGGGCCACGTACGCCACCACGCCCGGGTGCCGCAGCTCCGCGAGCAGGGCCGCCTCCTGCGCGAACCGCTCGATCCCGTGCACGTTCGCCGTCCGTTGCCGCAGGATCTTGAGGGCGACGACCCCGCCGCACCGGAGGTCGTGCGCGCGGTACACATCTCCCATCCCGCCGCTTCCCGCGACCGCCTCGATCTCGAAGCGATCTGCGATCCGCGTGCCTGCGGCCAGAGGAGACGACGGCGAAGACGCTCGGCGCACGTGAGCCTACGAAGAACTACCATGCGGGTCGTGCGGGGGATATGCCCACCCCTCGTCCGTGCTCGCCGCTCCGCGGCTGCGCGCGGCCGTCCCCTCCCAAGCGTCGTGCTCGCCGCTCCGCGGCTGCGCGCGCCGCGGGCGGGGCCCCATCACCCCGGCCCGGCCCGGCCCGCGGGGCGTGCGAGCGCGAAGGCTACAGCCCCTCGACCGACTTGAGCATCTCGGGGACGAAGCTCACCCGCGGGCGGAGCAGGAGCTGGCGGGCCGACGGGGGGCGCAGCTTGAGCACGAAGCCGGTCGTCCCCTGCACGTTGGAGGCGAGCGGATCGTCCTCGAACGTGTACCCGTAGTCCTTCGACTTCGCCTCCTTCACGGGCGCGGGCGCCGCCTTCGCCTCCTTGGCGTCCTTCGGGTCCTTCGCCGTGTCGTCGGCGAGCGCGGGGGCGGCGGCGAAGGCGAGGAGGGAGAAGGCGGCGAGGGCGATCGAGATCTGCTTCTTCATGGGACGGGTCTCCTTGGGGCGCGCGCCGGACGAGTGTGTCCGGACGCGCGGAAATGCCGGGCGGTGGTGTGGCCGTGCGAGGCATCGCGCCCGCACGCCGCTTGTCTTGTCGAGGCCGGTAACGCCGCTCTTGAGGAGCGAGTCGTTCGCTGCGAGCCTCGTTCTGTCCGACACGGGCCCCCGCTTCCGCTTGGGCGCGATTGTTCGGCGGCGGACGCGCTACCCTCCGCGGCGTGAAGCACGTCGATTTCTTCTACGACTTCTCCTGCCCCTACGCGTACCTCGCCCACGACCGCGTGGCCGCCGCCTGCGCGCGCGGCGGGGCGACCGTCCGTTGGCGCCCCTTCCTCCTCGGCGGCGTCTTCCGCGCGATCGGCACGCCGGACAGCCCCGGAGCGCACATGCCCGCGTCGAAGGCCGGCATGAACCTGCGCGACATGCACCGCTGGGCCGCCTTCTTCGGCGTCCCCTTCCGCATGCCCGAGACGCACCCGAACCGCACCGTGCTCGCCCTCCGCGCGGCGATGGCGTCGGACGACGTCGAGCGCGCCAGCAAGGCCCTGTACGCCGCCTACTGGGCCAAGGGGCTCGACGTGTCGAAGCCCGAGGTCGTGCGCGCGGCCCTGGACGACGCGGGCTTCGACGGCGCCGCGCTCGTCGCGAAGGCCGACGATCCGGCGGTGAAGGACGCGCTCCGTCGCGCCACGGACGAGGCGATCGCGGCCGGCGTCTTCGGCGCGCCCGCGTTCGTCGTGACGATCCGGGACGAGCCCGGCCGCCCCGACGCCGTGGAGCTGTTCTGGGGCCAGGATCGCCTCGCGATGGTGGAGGAGATGCTCGCCGGCGCCCCGGGCACCGTGACGGAGCGCGGGGCCGCCTTCACCCCTTCCGAGGGCGCCGCGGGCCCGCTCGAATTCTGGTTCGACTTCTCCAGCCCCTTCGCCTACCTCGCCTCGACCCGCGTCGAGGCGCTGGCCGCCCGCGCGGGGGCCGCGCTGGAGTACCGGCCGTTCCTGCTCGGCGCCGTCTTCAACGCCATCGGGACGCCGATGGTCCCGCTCTTCGAGATGCCGGAGCCCAAGCGACGCCACGCGGGCCTCGACATGCACCGGTGGGCGGCCCGCTTCGACACGCCGATCCGCTTCCCTTCCCGCTTCCCGATGAACACGGTGAAGCCCCTGCGGATGGTGCTCGCGCTCCCGAGCGCGCAGCGCGCGCCCCTCGTCAACGCGATCTACCGCGCGTACTGGGCCGAGGATCGCGACATCTCCGACTCGGCCGTCCTGGCCGAGATCGCCTCCTCCGTGGGCCTTGACGGCGCGGCCCTCGCGGCGAGGACCTCCGACGACGCGCTGAAGGCGGCGCTCCGCGAGGCCACCGACGAGGCCGTCCGCCGCGGGATCTTCGGCGCCCCCAGCTTCTTCGCGGGCGGCCTCCTGTTCTGGGGCCAGGACCGGCTCGAGCTCGTGGAGCGCGCCCTCGCCGGCTGGCGGCCTCCGAACGAGTGACCGGTTGCGCGCGCCGTACGAAGAAGGCGCGCGGCGCGCCGTACGAAGAAGGCGCGCGGCGCGCCGTACGAAGAAGGCGCGCCCCCTCCCCCTGCGACCGTCTTGGCAGCGATGCCGCATGCCGGGCCGCTGGGTGGGCGGCGGCCGGTCAAGTTTGTTGCTGACGCGCGCTCGGTGGGCCGATAGCCTCGGGGTCCCGATGCGAATGGTCCTACGCGCGATGCACCGGCCTCTCCGAGCGGGGCTCCTGTCCGCGGCGCTCCTCGCGGGGGCCTTCCTCGCGCCGGCCGCCGTCGCCCCGCAGATCGCGCTCGCGGACGAGGATCCGCCCGTCGCCGCCGGCACGACGATCGTCGCGCGCGCCGACTGCGAGATCCAGAAGGTCGTGATCGCCCGCAGCACGCGCCTCGAGATCACAGCGGCCACGCCGACCACCGTCGACGTCGCGCTCCCCGACGGCTTCGTCCTGCACAAGATCGCCAAGGCCCGCATCCGCTACTTCTTCGACGTCGTGCGGTGAGACCGGGCGACTGCGCCCGCGGAACCTTCGACGTCGTGCGGTGAGCTGCGCGGCGACGCCCGTCGATCCCGTCGACGCGGCCCACGCGCCTCCGGCAAATCGCTCGCGCACGCCGCTTTTTTGACCGCGTGGGACGTTGGCGTAAGGTCCCGCCATGTCCGGCTCCAAGCTCCGTGTGGCCGTGCTTTTCGGCGGTCGATCGGCCGAGCACGAGATCTCCCTCCTGTCCGCGCGCTTCGTCGTCGAGATGCTCGATCGCGAGCGGTTCGAGCCGATCCTGATCGGCATCGACAAGGCGGGCCGCTGGCTCCTCCAGGAAGAGGCGCTCCTCCTCGGCGCCGCGCGCGATCCTCGGCTCGCCAAGCTCAACCAGAGCGCCCCCGACGTCGCGCTCGCGGCCTACCCCGGCCCGTCCGGCGACGCGTCGCTCACGATCGGCGCGGGCGATCGGCGCGGCATCGACGTCGTGTTCCCCGTGCTGCACGGCCCCATGGGCGAGGACGGCAGCGTCCAGGGCCTCCTGGAGCTCGCGGGCGTCCCGTACGTCGGCGCGGGCGTGCTCGGCTCCGCCGTCGGCATGGACAAGGACGTGATGAAGCGCCTCCTGGAGCAGGCCGGCCTCCCGCTCGTCCCGTACACCGTGATCCGCCGCAGCGCGTGGGACAGGGACCAGGCGCCCTTCCTCGCCGCGTGCGCCGCGCTCGGCGACGTCGTCTTCGTGAAGCCCGCCAACCTCGGCTCCTCCGTCGGCATCTCCCGCGTGAAGAAGCCCGACGGCGATCTCGCGGCCGCGATCGAGCACGCGTTCGAGTTCGACGCCAAGGTCGTCGTCGAGGCCGGCCTCGAGCGCCCGCGCGAGATCGAGTGCGCCGTGCTCGGCGACGACGACGCGATCTCCAGCATCCCCGGGGAGATCTCGGTCGATCACGCCGACGGCTTCTACTCGTACGCCGCCAAGTACATCGACGAGAACGGCGCGACGACGAAGGTGCCCGCCGACCTCACGCCGGAGCAGGCGGCCGTCGCGAAGGACCTCGCGCTGCGCACGTTCCACGCCCTCGAAGGCGCCGGCCTCGCGCGCGTCGATCTCTTCCTCGACGCGGCGGGGAAGTTCTACGTGAACGAGATCAACACGCTGCCCGGCTTCACGGCGATCTCGATGTACCCGAAGCTGTGGGCCGCGAGCGGCATCGCCGGCCGCGAGCTGGTGAGCCGGCTCGTCGACCTCGCCCTCGCGCGCGCCGCCCGCAAGGCGAAGCTCCGCACCTCCACGTGAAGGCGCCGGTTCGCCCCAGGGCGCCGGCTCACTTGTTCTTGCCGCTCTTCTTCGCGCCGAGCTGCTCCTCGATGCGGTCCACGACGGTCTTCAGGATCTTCACGCGCGCGTACCGCTTGTCGTTCGCCTCGACGAGCGTCCACGGCGCGATCTCGGTGCTGGTGCGATCGATCATGTCGCACACGGCGCGCTCGTAGGCGTCCCACTTCTCGCGGTTGCGCCAGTCCTCCTGCGTGATCTTGAACCGCTTGAACCCCGTCTCCTCGCGCTCCTTGAAGCGCCGGAGCTGCTCGTCCTGCGACACCTGGAGCCAGAACTTCATCACCACGATCCCGTGCGCGACGAGCTGCTCCTCGAAGTCGTTGATCTCCCCGTACGCGCGCATGTACGCGCTCTCCGAGCAGAAGCGCTCGACCCGCTCGACGAGCACGCGCCCGTACCAGGAGCGATCGAAGATCGCGAGCCGCCCGCGGCGCGGCAGGTGACGCCAGAAGCGCCACAGGTACGGCTGCGCGCGCTCCTCCTCGGTGGGCGCGGCGATGGGCACCACGCGGTAGAGCCGCGCGTCGAGCGCGCCCGTGATGCGCCGGATCGCCCCGCCCTTGCCGGCGGCGTCCGAGCCCTCGAAGACGGCCACGACGCTGGTGCGGCGGAACCTCGGATCGCGGGACGCCAGGCTCAGCCTCCGCTCGGCCTCCTCC